>Ga0134128_10002592_pt1 | contig 22279 bp, 18 predicted proteins | sample KB31754_FD_96462 | JGI IMG/M metagenome (GOLD analysis project Ga0134128, IMG submission 96462) | Terrestrial soil microbial communities with excess Nitrogen fertilizer from Kellogg Biological Station, Michigan, USA - KB3-175-4 | ecosystem: Environmental > Terrestrial > Soil > Unclassified ... | reverse complement strand
AGCGTTCTGCCGTCCTATGCCTCCTGCATCTACATCCGCCAGCCCGCTCCCCTGGGCCTCGGGCACGCCGTCCTCTGCGCGCAGCCGGCGGTCGGCGCCGAGCCTTTCTTCGTGCACCTGGCCGATGATCTGATCAAGAGTCAGAAGGCGTGTCTTGCGCAGATGGCGGAGGTCTACGAGTCCAAGCGTGCGAGCATCCTCGGGGTGCAGGTGGTGCCGCGCACGGATACCGACAAGTACGGCATCGTCGCGGTGGAGGCGGACAAATCCAACACCAGCCGGGTGCGCAGCATCATCGAGAAGCCCAAGCCGGCCGTGGCTCCGTCCAATCTCGCGGTCGTCGGCCGTTATGTGTTGGCTCCGGCGATTTTCGAGCATCTCGAGCGGCTCGGGCAGGGCGCGGGCGGGGAGATTCAGCTGACCGACGGCATAGCGGCCCTCATGCGCGAGGAGGCCGTATACGCCTACCGCTTCAACGGCAAGCGCTACGACTGCGGCAGCAAGCTCGGTTATCTACAGGCGACCGTGGAATATGCCATGGGGCACCCGGCGCTGGGCAGGGAGTTCCGCCGGTATCTGAAGGGGCTCGACGTCGATGCGACGGAATTCAAGGAGAGCGGCCTCGCGCAGAAAGCCGCCGAGAATGGCGCCGGGCGCGGCCGTGCCGCCCGCCATCGCTCCGTCGGCAATGGCAGCTCCACCAACGGCAGCGGTGCTGGCCGTCCCACTGCGCCCGGTGGCCGCCGCGGACGTTCCTCGCGGCGGGGCCTGACCCAGCGTCCTACCTGACCGTCTCGACGTCTTTCACATCGCCGCAGCCGGAGCTCACCCACTTCCCGTCGAGGACCTGATGGATCGTCATCGGCTTCTCGGCGCTCGATACGACCACGTCGACGGTGCCCGTGATGTGGTGCGGATCGGTCATGTGGAAGATCGCATGCTCAGTGTGGGACTCGCCGCCGCCCCCTGAGCACACCTTGCGGTACTCGAACTCGGTGCGCGTGTTGCGGACCACCGAGGCTTTGCACTGCGCCGACTCGTCTTCCTTACCGAAGCCCCGAGACAACCGCTCCGGGGTCACGCATTCCCGGAACACGTGCCCGCGCTGCGCATCCGCCATCGCCCCCTGCATCGCGGCCTCGAAGCGCTCGCGCTGCTCGGGCGGCAGCTTCTGCAATTGCTCCTGCAATTGCGGCGGCACCGCCGGGCCGCTCGTCTCGGCATGAGCCGCCACTTCCCACAACCCCATCTCGATCCCGATGTTGACCGGCTCGGCGGCCCAGGCTGTCAGTGCGACAGCCGCCGCGGCCAGCGCAAAGCCGGCTGCCGCTCGTTGAGTTGCCATTGAGTTATCTCCTGTTTGCCTGCTTGCGGTGATGGAGGGTTGCGCTCAGGCGCACTGTGCGATGCGCTGAGCGAGATCGACCTGGCGCCGGGTGCCGGTCTTGTCGAATACGTGCTGCAGGTGCGTCTTGACCGTGGCCTCTTTGATCCCGAGTGCCTTGGCGGCGCCGCCGATCGTGCAGCCGGTGAGGAGCACACCGACGACTCGCGATTCAGCCGGTGTGAGCGCGTAGAGTCTCGCCGCCAGCTGGATGCGATGCGGTAGATCGGATGGCTGTTGCGAGACGATGATGGCCGCGGCGGCGGCGCAAGGCGCCGCGGCACGGCTGCGCGTAGCGGTCGTCAGGGGCAGGATCTGGACCGTGATGCGGTCTCCATTGTAAGCGCCGTGCACGAACGAGAGCGCACAGCACCCCAGGCAGGGCTCGCGCTGGTGCATTGCCTCCAAAACCATATCCAGGTGCGCCGCCGCACGTCCATCCCGGGGCCGCGGCCTGCCATCGGACCAACTCAACAGGTCGCTCATCGTCAGCATCCGGATGGCGGGCCCATTCGCGTGGATGAGCCGGCCATCGCGGTCGACGAAAACCACGCCGGCAGACAACCGCTCGAGAACCTCGCCGAGCGCCCCTAGCGCCTCACCGTATATATCGCTGATGAGACCGGCAATCCGCTCTGCGTCGGACATTTCCGCCCCCTCCCGGTCTGGATCTTACGCCTTGCGCGAATCGGGCGCTTCCCCCCAAGCCATCACGCCCCGCAGCGTCGGCTGACCTCGACGCGCCGATTGTGGGCACGTCCCGGATCGGTTGCATTGCTCTCCACCGGTCGAGTGAGGCCATAACCCTTCGCCTTGAGCTTTGCGGCCGCCACGCCGAAGCGGCCGACCAGTGCCTGGCGTACTGATTCAGCCCGGCGGGTCGAGAGGTCGAGGTTGTATTCGGCCGATCCGATGTTGTCCGTGTGGCCCTCTATGGTGAGGTCCCATTCCGGGTGTTGCGCGATGAGCGCCGCGAAGCGCTGTAGCGCCGGCATGGAGACATCGAGCACCTGTGCGCTGCCCGTGGTGAAGTAGACCCCGGTCAGCTCGGCGCGGCAGGCACGGCTGGTGAGCCCGGCCGCCACCGGGGCCGCGCCCCCAGCTCCGCTGCCACCCTGCGCCGGCGGCGGCCGGTCGATTCGGGTGACGATCTCGTAGCTGCCGCCGATCGCCCATTTCAGCGTAAGCGGATTGCCCGGCTCATCCAGCCACCAGAGCTCCGGTGTGATCGTCCGGTCGGCGAATTTCAACTCTCCGCGGACGTGTACCGCCGGCAGGATCGATCGCCGGCCGTCGAGGAGCACGGAAAACGGCTCGTCCCTGCCGACCCGCGTGAGGACTCCGCGATAGTAATGTCGCGCGGGCGATCCGAGCAGCATCTGCAGCCCGGAGGTGAATATCGGAGAGACGCCGGTCCCGGAGCCTGCGTCCGGCAGCGCGTCCGCCACGCTGCTGAGTCCCGCCAACCCCTGCTCGGGCTCATTGATGCCGAGCACGAAGGCGACCTTGCCGGAGCCTGCCAGCGCGGCGAGGACGGCGGCCGAGGTGCCGGCAAACGTCTGCCCCGGGAGCAACTCGGGATCATCGCTGCCGAAGAGGACCTTCTCACGCATCGCGGATTGCAGGTCCTCGCGCCTCACGATCCGCGTGAAACTCTTGGGCGCAGGCTCGATGAGCTTCCCGGCAGCCGTGCCGCTTGCGGCGCTGAGTAGGAAGTGCAGGGTGACCCGGTTCGCGTCCGCTGCGGCGACGGAGTAGACGATCTCCGTGTCGGCCACCGGCACGGAGCCGCGATTCGTGACCAGCCCGACGTGGGAGGTGACGGTGAAAACCAGGCCTTGCGCGAGCGGGACCCGCTTGGCGGCCGGCTCCAGCTGATCGGCCGCGCGAGCGGCCGCGGTTGCAGGCAGGGGAGCGGCCAGCGCCAGGGCTGCAAGACTCATCGCCAGCGCCTCAACGGCGCACGCGCCGAGTGCACCGCGAGCGAATATCAACCACGACCGTCCGTGCGGCGGAGTTCTCATCCCCCGATCTCGCACGCCTTGATCGGCGGCTCGAGCTGCTCACTCTTGACGTCGAAGATCTTCTCCTTGTGGCTCAGCTTCTTCGCGATCTTCTGCACGCTCTCGATCGGAATAGGTACCGCCTGCGTCTCGATACCCACATCTCCCACGGCCTGGTAAGTCGTCCGCAGACACGGTGGAGCAGCCAGGCCGATCGCCTCGTCTGCCGACTTGGTCATGGTGAATACATGGATGATGTCGAAGTAGGCGAGCGAGGAGACACCCCACATCCCCAAGCCGAACCCCCAGCGCGGGAGCTGGATCGCGAGCACCACGGCGGATACACCAGGGCTCGCACCCCGGGACAGCGAGATAACCGGCTTACTCGTAGCGGCAAGCGTGTCGTCGTAGGAGGATTGACTCTTGCCGTAGGTAAACCCGTCCGTGCCGTTGTACTGGAACTGACCTGTCAGGTTCAGCGTGGCGTGGTAGCCCGCGAGATACACGTTGATGAGGAAGTCGGTGCCGATCTGACAGACGAACGGGATGCCGCCGATCGGCATCGGCAGGTCGAATACGATCGGGATGTCGACGACCGGGATCTTGCTGCCCTCGTTGCCGGGCTTGCCGAGGCGTGCGATGAAGTCGGTCTTCACGGAGCCGTTCAGGTTCTTCAGTTGCAGCTGGGCCTTCTCGATGTCGCCGTCTACGAACTGATAGGTTCCGGCGACGTCGAAGCCGTTGAGCTCGGCATCCGCCTTGAAGCGAATGTCCAGGTTCTCCGAGACGATGTCGAAGAGCTCTTTCCCGGCCGCCTTGCCGAACGCTTTGCCGAGCGCGGCGAGCTGATGGCGCAGATCCGATTTCTTGATTTCCGCCTCGGCGAGGATCTGGCTCACCTGTTGCTGCTTCTGCAGCTCGATGCTGCGCTGCTTCTCGTGTTGTGCGGTGAGCTTCGCTTCCATGGCCGCTTCGGTGAGCGGCGTCCCGTTGGAATCGGTCGGGTGCGGGGGCGGAGTGGGACCGGTGTAGCTCGGGTCGTGGCGGTCCTTTTCGTCCTGGCGCATCTGATCGAGCTCCTTCTCGTAGCTCTCATCGAGCTGGTTCAAGCCCTCCTGCTGCTCGAACTCCTCCTGGTGAAGCTTCGTGATCTCCGCCTTCACCTCCTTTTCGCTCTTCTCGAGCTCCTCGTGCTTCTCCTTGATTTCCTCGGTATCCCGCTTGGCTTCCTCTTTCTCCTCTTCGTCCTCCTCGGCCTTGCGCGCCTCGAGCCGGAATCTCAGGCCGTCGTCCCCACTCGGCGCATAGCCGATCGAGACGTCGTAGTGCTTGAGCTCCGTACTGTAGGTGTTCCCCTGGAAGTGATCTTCCTCCTCGTCATCTGCATCGTCGTCGTCCGCATCCTCGTTGGTGTTGCTGTCAGGCGTGTCCTGGTTCTGTCCGTCGGTATTCGACTGCGGCTCTTGCGGCGGGTCACTCGAGCCGTATAGCCGGTAGAGCACGGGCCGCACTCTCCAGGGCTGGCTCGCGTCGCTGGTTCGCGCCGGCGCCCCCGAGCCCGTGGGCGGCGCGCCAGCAGGCGCAGCGGCCCCCGGCGGAGCCATGTCGGCAGGGCGTCCGGACAACAGGAACTGGCTGAGCGGCGCGCGGGCGTCGAATTCGATGTCGGCGTCCGGAATCGCTTCGGTGAGCGTGACAGGTATCGTGTGGACGCGTGTCATGCCTGCGACCGTCGTGACCCCATCGACTTTGCGTACGGCCAAGTCCCATACCCACAGAATGCTGCCCGCCTTGAGCCGTCCGACCGCCGGCTCGCTGGCCGCGAACACGAAGGTCGACCCGTCGTGGCTCACGCTGCGCAACGAGCGTAGCGCTGCCTGTTTGTCGATGGCGACGGTGGCCGGATTCCAGCGCACGCGGAATCGGATCGGCTTCACCTCCCGGACGGTGAGCAGGTACTGCCGCAAAGCCTGCGGGTCGCCGCCCCGCAGCGCGTGCCCGGCCCAGGGCGGGGCCGTGCCGCCGGCTGCCGCGCCGACCGCGCCGGTCGCTGGCGAGGTAGTGGTGCCCGGGGCTGGCGCGCCATGGCGCGCGCAGGACGTGAAGGCGAGCGCCGCCAGGGCGAGGCAGGACGCCAGGGTGCGTCGTTTCATGAGCGCCGCACTCTATTGACGCGAGGTCCACCTGACATCAACCGAACGGTGGATGCGCGTACCCGGCTGTGCAGGGATTATTCGCGGCGCACTATCTCGAGCCGGAAACTCGTCATGTCGCACCGAATCTTTGCCGTGCCCTCCCGCTCCCGGGCAGCACCGCAGACTGCACGGCCCTGGCTCGTGCTCGGGGCCATGCTGGGCATGCTTGCGCTGGCAGCGTGCGGTAGCCGCCACTCACCGTCACCGGCTGCCGCTACCGAGACGAGCGCCGCGGATGAGGAGGACCCGAGCGACAAGCAGCAGGATCCCTGCTCATTGCTGGATCCGAAGGAAGTCGAGGCGGCGCTCGGCGCGCCGCTTGCCACTGCGCCTTTTCGGACCTCCAACGGTGATCCTTTCGCCAATGGCGACGAATGTACCTACGAGGATGCGCACTTCCATCGCATCCTGGTCAAGGTCGATTGGGACGGCGCAACCGTCAGCTGGAAGATGCTGGGCAACATCCAGTCCATGATCAATCAGGGGCCGACCAAGGGCATGCTGCACCTCGCCGATGGCAGCGATCTCGCCGGCACGTGGGATGAGGCGCGCGTTCAGGGGTGCTGTGAGTTCGCGACATTGCTCGGCGATCAGGGCGTGACCGTCGATGCATCAGATTCCAACGTCGGTATTATGGCAGCGGCGAAACTGGCGGACGCGGCGCTCAAGCGACTGGACAAACCCCTGTCTATTGATGGGCGCGCGGGCATCGCTGCGGCCAAGGCGTATGCGGCTGCGCATCGGGTGCAGCGGCGCGGTCCCTGCAGCTTCCTCAGCCGGGCCGAGGCGGAGGCGATCATCGGAACGCTGTCGGCGGATCCGAAGAATGACGGTGACGATGTCTGCGAGTACGACCGGATGATCGACAGCCCGGCCGGCGGCAAGCTGCACACGCAAGTGTCCATCCGCCTCTACTGGACTTACGGTTACCAGGAGCTGCGCGAGGATGCCTCGATCAGGCAGGGGTTCGTGAACGGGATTACCGCCGGATTGCCGCATGCTCAGGAAGTGAAGGCGGGCTTGAGCGGCAGCGAGCTGCCTCCGAGCCCGTACTGGGAGGTGGCCTATTCGGGTGCCACCCGGGCCGGCGGGCTGGCAGCCGTGAAGAACGATGTGATGATCGGCGTCGACGGGCTCGGGATTCCCCGCGAGCAGATGCTCAGCGTGCTCGAGAAAGCGATGTCCAAGCTGTGAGGTGATGCTGCGGTGCCGGTATTCCAGCGGATCGAGCGGGCGGCGACTGAGAATCCCGCCCTGCAGATGGGCGGAGCAGCCGCCCGGGTGCGGCCCCATGCCGTTCTCGGGCGGGTCGTGCTGCATGCGTGCAATCTCGTGATTGCTGCCGGTGCTCTCGCCTCGTATGAGCATTTCAGCCTCCAGGGATCCTCGGGCCCTGCGCTGGCGAGCCTGCTGGTGGCAGGTGGCTTCGGGTTCGCGCCGGTCCGAGCGCTACTGCATGCTGTATTCGCATTGGAGCGTGGCGTGCTGCACGTCGTACACGGGATCGGTGGCCTCGCGATCGTCGGCCTCGCTGCCGGAGGTGCGACCTCGGGCAGCCCGGTCCTGAGCCACGCCGCGCTCGCTCCGTTCGCCATGATGGGTGCGGCTCAGGCCCTCATGCATGCGAATCATCCGCGCAATGCGCGGCAGGCGGAGGAGCTGCGCCGCTTCGTGACGAGTCTGCCCGAGGCCGAGCATGTGGCTCGCGCACAGAACCTGACCTCACCGACAGGTGTCGCACACGCGGCAGCCGCGCTGAGCGACATCATCGGCAAGGCGCGCTCGCTCGGCGAGAGCGAGCTCGAGGCGGACCCCGGATTCCAGAGCGCGTTGCGGCGTGTGACTACCCGCACCGGACTCACGCTGGGTCTCGACACCGTGGATCGTGCGATCGGTCGACTCGCGGCGAGTCCGGCTGCCGGCCCACAGGTGGCTGCATTGCGACGCGAGCTCGCCGCCGCGCGCAAGACGCTCGCTGCCCACTAGATCGGTGGCAAGTGCGCCGTGGACTAAATTTGGTCTAGGGCAAGTGAATGGAGACGATCGCGCCGCCGCCGGATCGGTTGGCGAGGGTGATGCGGCCGCCGTGCGCTTCGACGATTTCGCGGCAGAGGGTGAGGCCGAGACCGGTGCCCGAGGCCTTGGTGGAGAAAAAGGGCAGCAGGGCATCGCGCAGCACCTGCTCCGAGAGGCCCGCGCCGCGATCGGCAACTTCGATCAGAAAGCCTTGCGCACGCGGGTGAACGCTGACCGTGATGGCATCGGATGGCGAGCCGGATTCGGCGGCGTTCTTCAGGAGATTGATCATCACCTGCTCGAGCTGGACGACATCGAAGCTCGCCTCGCGCTGCGGCAGAGCCCCTTCGATCCGGAAGCTGTGGGTTGCGGCAATCCGGTCGATGAAGGCCGGCCAGGCGACGGGCGCGGGCCGGGGCTTCGGCAGCTTGGCAAACTTCGCATAGCCCTCGATGAACGTGGCGAGGTGGGATGCGCGCTCGCCGATGGTGGCGAACACCTTTTCGAGCCGCGCGCTCTCGGGCCCGGCCGCGAGGAGGCTCCCCGAGTGGGCGAGAGAGCGGATCGGCGCGAGGGAGTTGTTGAGCTCGTGCGCGATGACGCGGATGACCTTCTTCCACACGACCACTTCCTGGGCGGCGAGCTCACGCGTGAGCTGCTTGAGGAGGATGAGCTCGTGCGGCTGGCCGTTGAGCACGAAGCTGCGCCTGGAGAGATGGTAAACCTCAGGCTCGCCGCCGATCTCCATCGTGAAGAGCGTATCGCCGACGCACTTCAGCGCCTCGAGCAGGGCGGCCGGGGATTCCTCGAGCAGTGCATCGAGGGCGAGCCCCTCGAGCTTGCGCCCGCCGCGCAGGAGCTGGCGCGCGGCGATGTTGCCGTAGACGATCCAGCCGGCGGCGTTGGTCAGGACGAGGGCGAGCGGCGTCGTCTGCAATACGGTATCGAGGAGGAGCTCACGCTGGTAGATGTCGAGTCTCTCGCGGCGCAACACGTCGCCGAGAGAGTTGTAGGCCGTCACGAGATCGATGAGCTCCCGCCCGCCGGTCGGTGTGATGCTGACGCTGAAATCCCGGTCGCGAAGTCCCGCAATACCGCTGCTCACCGCATCGAGCACGTGAGTCCAGGGTTTCGATACCCGCATCCCGAGCCACACCGCTGCGGGCGCGCTCAGCAGCACGGCCGTGAGGAAGCCGAGCGGCACGGACTTCAGGTCGTGGCCCGCCAGCGCGCCGGCCGCGCCCGCGATGCCTGTCGCGAGCGTCAGTGCTGCGGCCACCCTCGCCGAGAGAGACCTGAGAATCATTCAGTCCGACTTGATGCCGAGCTTTTCCATCCGGCGGTAGAGTGCCTGACGGGAGAGGCCCAGGTCACGCGCAGCGTGCGCCACCACGCCGGCGGCTCGCTGCAGCGCCTGCTCGATGGCAGTGCGGTCGACGACTGGCTCACCCGCAGCCTCGATGTGCTCCGGGGCGGGAAGTCCCAACGCCTGCGCCCCGATCGAGGGCGTGCTCGAGAGCAGACAGGCGCGTCGGATCACGTTCTGCAGCTCGCGCACGTTGCCCGGCCAGGAGTGCCTCGTGAGCGCCCGCTCCGCCTCCGCGGAAAGCTCCCGCCCGCTGGCGAGAAAATGCCGCGCAAGAGGCAGGATGTCTTCCCGGCGCCGGGAGAGAGGCGGCAGCTCGAGCTCGATGACGTTGAGCCGATAGTACAGATCCTCCCGGAACCGCCCTTCGCGAATGGCGGCGCGCAGGTCGGTGTTCGTGGCGGCGATCATCCGGACCTGGGTATGGCGGGTCTGGTTCGATCCGAGCCGCTGCAGCTCGCCAGTCTGCAGGACGCGCAGCAGCTTCGCCTGCCCGGGCGCCGACAGGTTGCCGAGCTCATCGAGAAAGAGCGTGCCGCCATTGGCCGCTTCGAATCGGCCCACGCGGGCGCGCGCGCCGGTGAACGCGCCGGCCTCCGTGCCGAAGAGCTCGGCCTCGATCAGCTCCTGCGGCAACGCACCGAGATTGACCTTGAGGTAGGGCCCCGATTTGACGGAGGAGTTGGCGTGGACGATGTCTGCGAGCACCTCCTTGCCGGCTCCGTTGGGCCCGGTGATGAGAATCGGCACGTCGGCGTGGGCCACCTGAGTCGCCATGGCAACCAGGGTGTGCATCGAATCGCTCTCGTATATGGCGCCGCGCAGATCGAAGCGCGAAGCCAGGGCCTGACGCGCCTGGCGGCGCTGGTTCTGGACGCGGGCGGTCTCTGCGCGCGCCCGCCTCAGGTCGAGCAGATTTCGCAGCGTAGTGAGCAAGCGTGCATCGTCCCAAGGCTTTGCTACGTAGTCGGCCGCCCCGGACTTGACGAGCTCGACGGCGGTCTCGAGGTGCGTCCATGCCGTCAGCAGAATGATCGGAACCTCAGAATGGCGCTTCCTCACCTCGTGAAAGAGCTGCACCCCTTCCTCGCCGCTCGTCGCCTCGCGGCGGAAGTTCATGTCCTGGATGAGGATGTCCACCGGCTGTCTATCGAGCGCCTCCAGTGCCTCGGCTGGCGATGCCGCCTGAAGTACGCGGGCGCCGTGCAGCGACAGCAGCACTTCGAGCGCAGTCCGCACCGCCTCGTTGTCGTCGGTCACCAGGATCAGGCCGTCGTCCAGGCTCGAGCGCGACCGCTCTGAAGGAATGCCGCTCATGTTCGAAATCCTACCGGAATGGCGTCATACCGTGCGCGTGGCTACCGACGGCGGCACCGATGCGGCGCGCCGAGCCGGATGCCAGGCGGCGAGCTGACCCACCACCCAGAGAGCCACGACGCCGCTGACCAGGTAATAAAGGTCGAGGCGGGGCAATCCGTACCGCAGGGAGAGCCAGTAGCCGACCGCCAGTGCGAGCGCGCAACCGGTGAGCACACCCGTCGTGAGGACGATTGCGTTCTCGACCATGAAGTGAGCCACGACGTCGCGCCTGCGCGCGCCGACGGCACGCAGGGTGCCGATCTGCTTGGTCCGGCTGCTGACATTGAAGGTCACCAGCCCGAAAATGCCGAGGCAGGTGATCGCCAGGAGGAGTGCGGTGATCACGGTCAGGCAGATCGCCGTATTGCGATCCTCCGCATCGGCGTTCCATTTGAAGAAGGTGAGCGGGCGTGCCCAGTTGATCACCCGGTCGGGATTGGAATCGGCGAGATGCAGGGCGGCATCGCGCATCACCGCATCGCGCTCACCGGCGCGGGTGCGCACGAGATAATCGACTGTGGACGTTGCGCTCGGCAGGCTGGGGAAAATGGCCAGCAAGTCGCCCGCGGACGCGGAGGCTCGGGCTACCCGCAAGTCATCGATGATTCCGATGATGGTCACAGGCCGACCGTTCTCGAAATACACCACCTTGCCAACGGCGGCGCCGCTCGGAAAGAGCGCTCGGGCAAACGCACGGCTCACGATCAGCTCCGACACGAAGTCGCCCAGATCGTCCGCCGTGTCGGGCGGCCGGATCTCCTCGGGCTTGAAGTTGCGGCCCGCGAGCAGATGCGCGCCCAGGGTTCCGAGCCCGGCCGAGTCCATGATCAGATAGCGGGGATTGAACTCCCGCCCCTGGTGACCCGGTCGGAGCCAGATGCCGATGTTGCCGCCCAGGTTGAATGGCACGCTATTGCTCGCGGTCGCGGAAATGACGTTCGGGAGGCTGCGCAGGTAGGCGAGATCCTCCTCGATGGCATGCCCGGCATCGGGACGGCTCGCGAGACTGGAGCTCGAGATCACGAAAAGATGGGTCACGTCGATACCGGTCGGTCGCACGATCCAGGTGACACGCTGTTGCACGATGTAAACCGCGTTGACCATTATCGCCAGAGCGATGGCCACTTGCAGCGCCACCAGGACGGCTCCGGCGCGCCTGCGGAGCAGGGCAGAGGTCAGGGATCGGAGATTCAGACTCATCGGTGATCTCGCGACCCGCCTCACTGGGATTTCAGGTAGGTCGCTGGCGGCAGGCGGCCGATGCGCCACGCCGGATAGAGTCCCGCGGCGAAGGTCGAGAGGAATGCGAGCGCCAGAGCCCAGGCGAGACCTGCAGGATCGAAGTGTGTGAGCTCCTGATAGCCGGAGTTGTCCACGGTGTTGATCGCGTACAGCCAGTGCATCGCCCGCAGCCCGAGCGCGCCAAGAGCGAGGCCGAGCCCGGAGCCGGCGAGCGACAGCGCCGCGACCTCGATGAGGTACTGTAGGAATATCTGCACGCGAGTCGCGCCGAGCGCCCGGCGCACGCCGGCGGTCGGTGCCGCTCGCAGAAACTTTGCGAGCAGGATGCCCGCGGTGTTGATGAGGCTGACCGCGAGGAACGCGAATGCGAGGCGCAGGAGGAGCCGGCTGTCGTTGGTGACGACCCCCTGCTCGGCGAGCCACTGACTGACCCGGGTCAGGCGGTTGTCGAGGGGCCGCCGAAAGCGGCCGGATTTGCGCTGCGACACTGCATACGCGTTCATCAGCGCAAGCATCCTGTCTCGGCTCGCCGCATTCGGCAACTCGACCCACATCTGGATCCAGCTGCACTCCCCGCCCAAAAATCCTGCGTAGGTGTCGTGCGATGTATCACCCCAGCAGGCCACCATTCCGACCGGCAGCTGCTGTAGTGCCGGTCCCCAGCCGAAGGGCACGTAGACATCCTCCGGTTTGTCGAAGGCGCCGTTGATGACATCGTAAAACCTGGGTTTTGGCCACCAGCCTCCCATTACCCCCACGATGCGGAAAGGGTGGCCATTCCAGAGAATGCTGTGTCCGACGCTGTCGGCACCCCCGAAGAGCCTTTCGTTCTCCTCGTGACTGATCACGACCACCGGGTCCGGACCGCGGTCCGCCGCCGCATCCCAGGCGCCGCCGTATTCGAACGACACGTCGAACATCGCGAAGAAATCCGCTGTCGTGGCCCGGGTCAGGACCGGCGCCGGGTGGCGCTGGCCCGGGGCGCCACTCAGGACGCCCTTGATCGGGTACATCATGACCTTGCGCTGCGGAATCGCGGACTGGAACAGGTAGCTCGCATCTCTGTAGGTGAGCTGCGGCGGCGGCAGCGCCGGCCGGTCCGAATCGAAGGGCGCTCGCGGCGCCCAGGTGTCCATGGTCACCGCATAGAGGACGTTGTTCTTCCACCAGATGGGGTTGCCTGACATCGCGTGATAGATCGTGAGCATCACGATACAGGCCGCGATTCCGAAACCGATGGCGCACATCATGAGCGCCGTGAGGCCGGGCGTTCGCGCGAGGCTCTTCAGCGCGAGGCGCAGGTAGTAGCCGATGCGCATCCCGGGCTCGCGAGCGGCTAAAGTCAAACCGTGCGGGTCGCCACGGATGGCGGCACGGATGCCGCGCGTCGCGCGGGCTGCCAGGCTGCGAGCTGGCCCACGATCGCGACGCCGATGACGCCCACGGCGAGGTAGACGAGGTCGAGGCGCGGCAGCTGGTATTGAGCGGTCAGCCAGTACGCAGCGCCGAGCGCGAGCGTACACCCCACCAGGACGCCCGCTATCAGGACGATCGCGTTCTCGATCATGAAGTGAGCCACGACGTCGCGGCGGCGCGCGCCGATGGCGCGCATGGTGCCGATCTGTTTCGTGCGCGCGCTGACGTTGAAGGTGGTGAGACCAAAGATACCGAGACAGGCGACGGCGAGGACGAGGGCCGTGATGGTCGTCAGGAAGATCACCACATTGCGATTCTCGGCATCGAGTCGCTGCTTGAAGTAGTCGAAGGGGTGCGCGAAGGTGATGACGCGGTCCAGACTCGAGGGGGCGATGTGGTCTACTACCGCCTGCATTAGCGCCTGTGTCTTTCCGGGCCGGGTGCGCACGAGAATATAGTAGAACCCGTCGGTCCCGGGAGTCTGTGGGAACACGAGCGTGTCGTACGACGGATCGGCGCGCACCACCGAGCCCATGAAGTCGTTGGTGATCCCGATGATCGTGACGAGATTGTCGCTCCCCGTGTAGAGGGCCTTGCCGAGCGCATCGCCACCCGGAAAGAGTTTGCGGGCGAGCGACTGCGTGATCAGCGCCTCATGAGCCAGTCGCGAATAGTCGTTGGAATACGGCACGATATCGGCTGCGGTGAAGTCACGGCCGGCGACTATGTGCGCTCCCAGAGTCTTTAGGCCGTTCTCATCCATCTGCATGGTGCGGGGGTTGATCATGGCTCCCCGCTGCTCGGGGCTTTTCCAGAAGAAGTCCCCCTGACCATGCGCAGCCAGCGGAACTCCGGAAGCGACCGACGCGGATACGACCCCGGGGAGGCTGCGCACATAGGCGAGATCCGCCTGTTCTGCGGCGGACGGATTGAAGTCGCCCGTGACCCCGGCGATGCCGATCGCGAACATGTTGTGGTAGTCGATCCCGGTCGGCGTCTCGATCGCATGGACGCGTTGCGCGACGATCCAGGCGGCATTGACCATTACTGCGAGCGCAATCGCGATCTCCAGGGCCACCAGCATTGCGCCGGCGCGATTGTGCCGCAGCGCGGAAACGACGGGTTTGACGTTAAGACTCATGGATGTTTCTCCGTCATCGCTCCAAGAGGGGCGCTAGCGACTCTTCAGGTACACCGCGGGCGGCACCCTGCCGGCCGTGAGTGCGGGATAAAGACCTGCGGCAAGCGTCGACAGCGCCGCGAGAGCCAGTGCCCAGGCCACTCCCAAGGGGTCGAAATGAGCGAGTGCCCCGTACTGGTCTGCCTCTCCGTAGAGCGCCCGCACCGCCAGCAGCCCGAATGCGCCGAGCGCGAGGCCCAGCGTTCCACCGGCAAGCGAGACCATTGAAACTTCCACGATGTGCTGCAGGAAGATCTGGATGCGCCGGGCTCCGAGTGCGCGCCGCAGGCCGGTGAGCGGTGCACCGCGCAGGAACTTGGTCAGCAGGATGCCGACGGTGTTGATCAGGCAGACTGCGAGGAAGGCGAAGGCGACGCGCAGCAGAATGCGGCTGTCGCTGCTGACGACGCCGTTGATCTGCAGCCATTGGTCGACTGTGGTCAGATGATTGTTGAGCGGGCGAGGGAAACGTCCGGCCCGGTGTTGCGCCGCCCAGTACGCGTCCATGAAGGCCTGAAAGCGATGGCGGCTGGCGGCAGTCGGCAGCTCGACCCACATTTCGGTCCAGACGCACTCCGAGCCGAGGAAGTCGCGGAACGTCCGCTCCTTGGTCGTGCTCGGGCAGTCGGTGTTACCGGTAGGGAACTGCTGCATGATCGCCGTCCAGGCGAACGGAACGAAGACGTCCTCAGGCGCAGCGAACGGGCCGTTGTCGATCAGATCGTAGAATTTGGGCAGGGGTTGCCAGTCGGCGAGGACGCCGGTCACGCGAAACTGGTGGCCGCTCCAGACCACGGTCTTTCCGACACTGTCGCGGCCGCCGAAGAGGGTGTCGTTCATCGCCTTGCTGAGCACGATGACGGGCTCGGGTCCCTTGTCAGCCTCGGCGCGCCAGGGTCCTCCGTATTGGAAGGGCACGTCGAACATCGCAAAGAAGTCTCCTGTCGTGGCGCGCGTCAACGCGTTGACCGGCAGCCTCTGCCCGGCAACACCGCTCAGACTTCCGTGCAGCTGCGCCATGACGACCGAGCGCTTCGGGATATTCGACTGCGCGAGATAGGTGGCATCCTTGTAGGTCATTTGCCACGGCGGCAGCGTCGGGTGCTCCGGATCGTAAGGCCGGGCGGCCTCCCAGGAATCCATGGTCACGGCGTAAAGGACGTTGTTCTTCCACCAGATCGGATTGCCTGACATGGCGTGGTACACCGTCAGCGTCACGATGCAGGCGCCGATCCCCAACGCAATGGCGCAGACCATGAGGGCGGTGAGACCGGGAGTACGCCGGAGGCTCTTGAGGGAAAGGCGAAGATAGTATCCGAGCATGAGTGAGCTCCTTGGCGGGCCCTCAAACCGTGCGTGTGGCGACCGACGGCGGCACCGAAGCTGCCCGCCGCGCCGGTTGCCACGCGGCGAGCTGACCGATGGCAGCGAGGATGAAGACGCCCGCGGCGAGAAAATAGAGGTCGAGCCGGGGCATCCCGTATGCCCTGGAGAGCCAGTAACCGACGCCGAGTGTCAGCGTGCAGCCGACCAACACGCCGAGCGCAACGATGATCGCGTTCTCAAGCAGGAAGTGGCTGACCACGTCGCGCTTTCGGGCGCCGACGGCGCGCATGGTGCCGATCTGCTTGGTACGGGTGCTGACGTTGAAGGTCGTCAGCCCGAAGATACCGAGGCAGGTGATGGCCAGGATGAGCGCGGTGACCGCGACGAGAAAGATCGCCATATTGCGATTCTCGGAATCGAGCTGACCCTTGAAGTAGTCGAGCGTGTGCGCATAGAAGATCACGCGGGTGGTGTTGCGCACCGCCAGCTCCCGCTCTGCCCGCCGCATGATCGCCTCGGCTCTCCCGGGCTCGGTACGCACGAGACAGTAGTATCCGCCGAACGCTCCCGCCAGCTGCGGCATCAGTGCGACGTTATAGGGAGGAGTCCCGGCACCCACCTGACCCTTGAAGTCGCGTGTGATGCCGATGATCGTCATGGGCCGATTCCGCACGTCGTATACCACTTGGCCGAGCGCCTGACGCCCCGGAAAGAGTGCCCTGGCCAATGACTGGGTCACGATGATTTCAGGCACTGCCTGGTCGATTGCATGCGACCAGGGAAGGATCTCGGTGGGGCGGAAGTTGCGTCCTGCAATCAGAGTCGCTCCCAGGGTGCTCATGCCCTGCTCGTCGGTCTGCAATGTGGTGTACACCGCGGAATTGCCGTGCTGGCCGGTCTGGGCATAGAGCACGCCATTCCCGCCGTCGCCGCTCAGCGGTATCGAGCCGACGGGCGAGGCACTTACGACACCAGGCATGCTCCGGAGGTACGCCATATCGGATGCGACCGAGCTCGGAAGACTGAAGTCCTTGGTGAACCCCGCCATCGTGACGGCAAACATGTCGTGGTAGTCGAGGCCGGTGGGCTCATCGATCATGGCGATGCGCTGGCCGACGATGAAGGCCGCATTCACGAGGACCGCAAGCGCGATCGCGATCTCGAGTGCTACCAGGACCGCACCCATGCGGTTGCGCAACAGTGCCGAGACCACCGGTTTGATGTTCATGCTAGCGGCTCTTGAGATATAGGGAGGGCGGAAGTCTGCCGATGGCCCACGCCGGGTACAGTCCCGCGGCAAGCGTCGAGACGGCCGCGAGGGCCAGCGCCCAGAGGATCCCGATGGGGTCGAATCGGGCCAGCACGCCGTAAGCTCCGCCGTACGTATACATGGCATGCACTCCGACGAGGCCGGCCGCGCCCAACGCCAGGCCCAGGGCCGCCCCGACGAAAGAGAGCGTCGCGACCTCGGCGAGATGCTGCAGGAATATCTGTCGGCGGCTCGCACCCAGCGCCCGCCTCAAGCCGGTCGTCGGCGCCGCCCGAAGGAACTTGGCGAGGAGTATGCCGACCGTGTTGATCAGGCAGACGATCAGGAATGCGAAGGCCAGCCGCAGCAGGATCCGGCTGTCACTGCTCACCACGCCGTTCACCTTGAGCCAATCGCTGACGTCGGTGAGGTGATTGTTGAGCGGCCGCGCGAACCGCCCGGCCTTGCGCTGCACCGCCCAGTAGGAGTCCATGTAGGCCTGCATCCGCTCTCGCGCCTGGGCGGTGGGCAGCTCGGCCCACATCTCGATCCACACGCACTCCGAGCCGAGGTAGTCCTGATACGTGGTCACGGGGTCTCCCCAGCAGCTGCTGTTTCCTCCGGGGAGGATCTGCAGCGCGGGTCCCCATTGAAAGGGTACGTAGGCATCGTCCGGCTCGCCCCAGCGCCGGGTGGTCATGTCATAGAATCTGGGCAGCGGCCGCCAGTTCTTGAGGACGCCGACTATGCGGAAGCGGTGATCGTTCCAGAGAATCGTCTGACCGACGCTGTCGGCTCCGCCGAAGAGCTTATCGTTCTGTTCCTTGCTCAACACGATCACCGGCTCGGGCCCGCTGTCTGCAGAAGCACTCCACCCGCCGCCGTACTCGAATGGAACGTCAAACATCGAAAAGAAGTCTCGCGTGACCGCATGCGTCATCACATGCACCGGCGCAGTCTCTCCCGGCGCGCCGCTCAATACCCCGAGCAGCTGCGTGATCAGGACCTTGCGCCGCGGTATGGTCGACTGATACAGGTACTGCGCGTCCCGGTAAGTGAGCTGCGGCGGGGCCAGTTGCGGATGAGCCGGGTCATAGGGGTCTGACGGACTGGGGTCCCACCCATCCATGGTGACGGCATAGAGTATGTTGTTCTTCCACCAGATGGGATTGCCGGACATCGCGTGATAGACGGTCAGCGTGACGATGCAGGTGGAGATGCCGAGCGCGATCGCGCCCACCATGAGGGCGGTGAGGCCCGGATTGCGTCTGAAACTCTTTGCTGCCAGCCAGAGGTAATAACCCAACATCTTGCGCTCCCGGCTGCCTCAGCCGGCGAGCGAGCCGGCGGCATCGGTGCCGGCGCGGCGCTCGTACGGAGGGGGAGAGTCGATCACCAGCCCGTCGACGATGTGGATGTTCCGTTGTGCGCGCCGGGCGAGCTCCGGATCATGAGTGACGAGCACGATGGTGGTGCCCATCTCGTTGATCTGCTCGAGGAGGTCCATCACCTGCCGCGCCATGAGTGAGTCGAGATTGCCCGTGGGCTCATCGGCGAAGATCAGGGCCGGGTCGCCTGCGATGGCGCGTGCGATGGCGACGCGCTGTTGCTGCCCGCCGGAGAGCTGCGAGGGCATGTGCTTCATGCGCGAAGCGAGGCCGACCAGCTCCAGGGCCTTGGTGATGCGGGAATGGCGCTCTGCGGCCTTCATCCGCCGATAGCGCAGCGGAACATCGACGTTGTCGTAGATGTCGAGGTCGGGAATGAGGTTGAAGCTCTGGAAGATGAAGCCGATCTTCTCGTTGCGCATGCGTGAGCGCGCATCGTCCGAGAGCCGGCTCACATCCTCGCCGCCGAGCTCGTAGACGCCGGTATCGAAGGTCTCGAGGAGCCCTGCGACGTTGAGGAAGGTCGTCTTGCCGGAGCCGGACGGGCCGCTCACGGCCACGAACTGACCGGACTTCACCTCCAGGGAGAAATTGCGCAGCGCGTGCGTCTCGATGAGATCGGTCCGGTAGACCTTACTGATGTCTTGCATCTTCAGCATGTGAGCCTCTTGGCGTTGGGTTCGGGTCGTCGTGCCGCTTCAGTGCGCGATGCGCAGCTCCGGTGCGTCGTTGAAGTCCTGGGTGTCGGAAATCACCACTCGATCACCGTCGTGGAGCCCGCGCAGTACTTCGATCTCGGAGACGGAGGCGGCACCCAGCTCCACCGGGATGCGAGTCGCCTGGTCGCCGCGAACGACGTAAACGGCGCGGGTGGTCGCATCGAGGAAAGCTCCCCGCTCGACCTTGAGGACATTCTTGTGCTCACCCATGACGATGCGCACCGCGGCCTGCTCGTTCTGCCGCAGGCCCACCGGCTGCGAGCCGGCGAATTTCGCGCGTCCGGTGACCCAGCCGTCGCGTACGTCGGGGGAGACCTGGGTGACCACTCCATGCAGCGTCTGGCCGTCGACGGTGATGTCCGCGGGGAGGCCTGGGGTGATGCCGCCGGCGAAGGACTCCGCGACCTGAAACTGGATGGCGAGTGCCGAGAGATCGACCACCGTGACGAGCGGCATGCTGCTGCCGACGTGCGATTGATCCGGCTGGGCGAGGTCCGCGACCATGCCGTTGACGGGCGAGCGGACGGTGAGCGCCTCGAGCTTCTGCTTCAAGCCATCGACGAGCAGGGATTGCGCGTTGCGCGCGAGCTGCCGGGTGCGCAGGTCCAACAGGATCCGCTCGCGCTCGAGGCCGGCATTCTGGTTGGCGTGCTCATAGCTCAACCGCGCCATCGAGTAAGTGTCATAAGCGGCGTCGTATTCGTGCTCGCTGATGACATGGACGTTCCAGGCAGCCTGCAGGCGCTGCAGCTCGCGCAACTGCTGGCTCATCGTGACTGCCGCGAGGTCCGCGCGCTGGCGGTTCTCCAGGAGCTTCTGTTGCAGCTCGACCTTCTGCTGCGATAGGGCGGCATCCATGCTCTCGAGCGTGGTGTGCTCACGCGCGTACTGATTCTCGAGCTCGGGACTCGAGAGACGCGCCAGGACTTCTCCTTTGCTCACCCTGTCGCCGGCGTGGACGAGGTAGGTCACGGTACCCGCAGCGGTCGAGGAGAGCGTCGGGCTCACCGCCGCGATGATCGTTCCGCGCGCTGCGGCGTCCTGCACAAAGTCCCCGCGCGTGACGGTGGCGATCTCCAGGCTCTGGCTGGAGACAACATGCCCGGAGTGCGCCCAACTGTGCGCGAGCCAGAAGAGGATCCCGCACAGCGCGAGGCCGCCCCCGGCCGAGTAGTGGACAACTCTCCGCCGATACCACGCCTGCTGCGATGTCGCGCGTGTGACGTCTTGCGCCGCAGTGTTGCGGATCGTCGCAGGCGCCTCAGTCGAGGGGGAGGGCGGTTTGAGATTGGTGATGTTCATAGCGGTCCTCGAGCACCCTTTTGCAGCTCGCATGCCAACACGCCAGCGCCGCGGTAAGCGCTTGATATCGACAGTAATTTCACTGATCGCGAGGGACGGTCGGCAGCGGTGCGCGCGTCCGCTGCGCGGACAGCGGACACTCGTGCGGACACTCTGCGGTCGCGCTCCTGGCCTGGCTTGCATGGTGGGCAGGCAGCCTGCAAGCTCGCGCCGTTCAAGCGCTGCGCGCAGGAATCGACAGGAGCTGCGGCGGGTGGGTCGTCGTCGCCGGGCCCTGCGACGCGCCGCGCATCAACTCAAGGAGCATTTGCATGGCCACTCGTCGCACCACCGGGCCTCGTACCCCAGAGTCCTCGCAGCCCGCCGAAAAGGTCGCCCCGCGCCGCCGCGCGCCCGCTGCGAGCGCCGCCCCGGCAGCCCCCGCCACTCCCGCCATCACGGTCTCCGAGGAAGCGCGCCGAGCGATGATTGCCCAGGCGGCCTACCTGCGCGCCGAGCGCCGTGGCTTCACGCCCGGAAACGAGGTCGAGGATTGGATGGCCGCGGAAGCGGAAGTCGACGCCCTGCTCAGGGCCGGCAACGGTCGTCCTCCGCAGTAGCGCGGTGAGGGCCGGCCGCAGGCAGGTGTACGACCAGCCGGCCGAGTCCGGGTAGGAAGCGCGCATCGCCGCCGTGGCTGCGAGCCACGTGGCGCACGATCGCGAGACCGAGCCCCGAGCCTGGGGCATCGGCGTTGAGGCGGCGGAAGCGTTGAAAGACTGCTTCTTCTTGGCCGGCGGGAACCCCGGGACCTTCGTCCGCCACTTCGATCACGACGAGGCCGGTGCCCTCCCGCGGCATCTCGATCCGCGCGCTCACCTTGCCGCGGCCATGCAGAACGGCGTTCTCGAGCAGGTTTCGCAGCATATCGCGCAGGTCATCGCAATTGCCGCGGACCTCGACGGTGTCCGGCACATCGACCTCGAGACTGTGGCCGGAGGCCTCGAGCAGCGGCAATATCATGGCTGCCGCTTCCCGCACCACACGGGAAAGATTGACTATGGGTAGCTCCTCCGTCCGCCGCTCCCGCGAGAGCGCCTCCTTGCGGGCGAGATCGAGCAGCTGATCGACGAGCCGCCCCATTTGAGCCAGCTCGCGCTCGACCGCGCCCCAATCGGTGTTGCCGGTGATCTGTGCGCGCTGCAGTCGCAGATTGAGCACGGCGAGCGGCGTGCGCAGCTCATGGGCGGCATCCGCGGTGAGGCGCCGCTCCGTGGCATAGGCGCGGGAGAGACGGTCCAGTGCGCCGTTGACCGCCTCGACCAGAGGTTGGATCTCGCGCGGCAGGCCATGGAGCGAGATGCGCATGTCGGGATGCGCGGGTCCTACCCGCCCCGCCTCGCGTGATGCCCGTGCGATCGGCCGCAGGCTCCACCCGCTGATGAGCCAGATGAGGACCAGCCCGAGGAGCGCAAACGGTACGATGATGGTGAGCTGCTCTGAGCCCTCCTCGAAGAGGCTGTCGACCAGCTCGTCGCGGTCCATGTTGCTGCGCCCGATGAGGACGGTCGTGCCTCGAGGGCCGTGGGCTGCAATAATGGCCCGGCGGGCGGCGCCGGCCCCGATGAATTCCACCGGTCCCAACTCGCCGTGCGAGTCCACCGGAATGTACGGCAGCGGCGTGTCGAGGTTGGCTGACCAGGCAAGCGGGTGATGAGCGGCATCGAACACCGTATAGACGAACTGCCTCGACGGGTCGCGGTAGGCCTGTTGCCAGTCGGGGGGCGCAGGCACCCGCAGAGCCCCGTCGCTACGGACGCTCAGCACATCTAACAGTTCCCGTGCCTGGTTCTCGAGCGTCCGCGTACGCAGATCGCGAGTGATCCTGTGCACCTCGGTGCGATAGGAGAGCAGGGCCGCCCCGAGTCCCAGCACGAATACGACCACCATGGCCCCGAGGAGGCGGAGCCTCAGGCTGTGTGCCCGGCTCAATCGGGGCTGCCTTCGGGCACACCGGCGATCAGGCGATAGCCGATGCCCCATTTGGTCTCGATCTGCAGGGCGGCCCGCGCTGCTGCCAGCTTGCGCCGCAGGCGCGATACCGCCGCCTCGAGCGCGTTGGCGCTGCCCGCATCCTCCAGTGCATAGAGCCGGT
>Ga0134128_10002591_pt1 | contig 22287 bp, 26 predicted proteins | sample KB31754_FD_96462 | JGI IMG/M metagenome (GOLD analysis project Ga0134128, IMG submission 96462) | Terrestrial soil microbial communities with excess Nitrogen fertilizer from Kellogg Biological Station, Michigan, USA - KB3-175-4 | ecosystem: Environmental > Terrestrial > Soil > Unclassified ... | reverse complement strand
GACGCACAGCTCCATTGGGGATGTGACACCCCAGGAGTTCATCAACACCTATCAGGACGGGGCTCGCGTGGCACAGAAGTCAACTTCGTTGGCGGTGGTGTAACAAATGGGGGAAGGTCAAGAGCGCGTGAACTGAGTCGATTGACTTTGTTTTTGACCGAACGGGCGAAGTGATTAAATTGATCAGGAGGACAGTATGGCGCGATACGGAAAACGTGCTCACAAGTCGGTCGAACGAGCGATGCACAAGCGAAAGAAGGGAACTCTCAAAAGCGGAAAAAGCGGGAAGCCTGTGAAGAGCCGTAAGCAGGCCATTGCGATCGGCCTTTCCGAAGCGAGACGCAAAGGCGCGAAGGTTCCTAAAAAGAAAGCTGCATAACCACCGCACGATGCTTCCCACAAGGATGCGGGATCGTATGAGACCGTCATACCTGGGTGCGGCTCTGCTCCCAGACTCGAAATGCCGCTAAGTCTTGGGCCATGCTGTGCAGAAGGAAAACCAGTACTGCCGCATCATCGATCAAACCGATGCCGGGAATAAAGTCCGGCATGAGATCGACCGGACTCAATACATAGATCAATGCGGCGGTGAGCGAGGCGAGCGTGCGCACGGACAGTCCCCGATAGCTGCCGTTTTTCCACGCCTTCAGCAATCGAAACAAGAGGGGAAGCTCAGTCCAAAGACGACCGATCATACGCAATAGCTCAAAGAACCTCGTCGATACCTTCATGTTCACCTCCGTGATGACCGGCCTTGTATCACGAACAAGCAATGCCGTTTAGAATACCAAGGGACGTCGAGCTTAGGAAGCGGTGTCTGGTCTGATACTCATCGTGGTGCCTGACTCGATGATTTATCCTGCGACGCCGCTTTAGTCGAGGATGTCGGAGCAGTCCGGTCACGACCTACCGCGATCCGATAGAGCGCGAATCCCACTGCGGCTACCATAGCAAGGCCAGGCCACCCACCGAACGGAGGAACGGCAAAAATCGTAAACGGATCGGCGCTGATATTGGGCCACAGGGCGGCGAGCGCGATCGGTATCGCAAGCATGATACCCATCAAGGCTTCACCGGTGATCAGCCCGGCGGCAAAGAGCAACCCCCCTTGCGACGATTCTTGCCCTCCACCCATGCGCCTATTTGCCAAAGTCGCAATTACGCCACCCAGAAAAATGGTCGCCGAAAGTTTCAGCGGCAAGTAGATCCCGAGCGCCACGGCAAGCACGGGTAACCTCACTGCACTGCCACGGAGTTCTTGTCGTCGATCTGCCAGAATGATCAGAATCCCGATCACAGCACCCAGTCCTACGAGAGGCCAGGGCAATCCGGCTCCGAACACGCTCCTGGTCAGGCTGGCCATCAAGGTGGCCTGTGGCGCACTGAGAGGATGTGGATGGCTGCTCGTCGGTTCGCCGATTCTATACTTGGCTTGGAGGAGCGACAGAACCGGCACGAGGACCAGAGCGCCTGTCACCACTCCGACCACTTGCATGACTTGTTGTTTCCATGGCGTCGCCCCGACCAGCTGACCTGTTTTGAGATCTTGGAGATTGTCTCCACCCATTGCGGCGGCGCAGCAGACGACTGCTCCGATCACCAATGCGGCCGCCGGTCCTGCCGGATGTCCGGCTCCCATGAAGAACACGAGCAACAGAGCGGCGATCATAATAGTGGCAATCGTCACGCCTGAGACGGGATTACTGGAACTTCCGATCATGCCAGCCATATATGCGGCGACCGATGAGAAAAGGAAAGCGGCAAGCGCCATCACGACCGTCATCAACAAACCGAGAAGAAAATTGTCCACGACCGTCGAATAGATCCATGCCATCGGCAGGAGGGACAGGCCAAATGGCACGACGATCCACAGGAATGAAGCATCCTGTTCCGTCCGTAACAAACCAGCCGTCATTCCCGGTGTCCCAGATGGACGATAACTTGCTAGGAGCGTCAGAAGACTCTTCCAGACCGGCTCACGTAATTTCGTGAGTGTCCATAGCCCGCCGGTCAGCATCGCTCCAATGCCGACATATCGAATCTGCCCGCTCCAGATCGACATCGCCACCGCTAGCCCTGTCCGATCAGGTGATAGCCCATGGACGAGTCCGTAAGCGGGCATCAGGATCACCCATCCGATAACTCCTCCAAGAAAAACCACCGCGGCTGTTTGTAGACCGATGATAAATCCAACTGCAAGAAGCGCCGGCGAAAGATTGAGACCTGCATAGAACACGGTGCGCCCAACGTGGGTAGCCCCTTCCAGCGATTCGGTCCATACGCGCAAGCCGCTCTCGCCGAACTTCGCCAAGCCACCGAGAAGAGCAGCCGACAAAAGGGACTGAAAACTCCTTGTTGATTCGTGTGAACCGGCTTCACTCCGTTCCGCAGCGCCGACCTTGAGGACTTCTGCAGTGGCGACTCCTTCAGGAAACCGCAAGCGGGCTGTCACGATCAACGCCCGTCGCAGCGGAATTGTAAAGAGCACGCCGAGCAACCCACCGACCGCTGCGATGAGAACCGTCTGCCAGTAGTTGAAGTCGGACCAATATCCGACCAGCAGGAGTGCAGGGATCGTGAAGATGACGCCCGCCGCCAACGCTTCGCCCGATGACGCCGCGGTTTGAACGATGTTGTTTTCGAGAATGTTCGACTCGCGGAACAGCCGCAGAATCGCCATGGAAGCGACCGCCGCAGGAATAGACGCAGACACCGTCATGCCGGCAAACAAGCCGAGGTAGGCATTGGCAGCTGCCAAGACCGCTGCCAGGATGACCGACAACAGGACCGCTTTAACAGTAATCTCGGGGAGTGTGACTGTGGCAGGGACGAGAGGCTGAGAATCCTTCATGATAGTCGGTCATGATAGTCAGCCGTTCATGATCACACAAGCTACTCGCGAAACAGTCGTACGGGCACTCTGCGGCCCTTGATGCGAGCGCGGCCGAGTACTTCAATAATGCCCGAGGCCATGGATGCCGGTACGGCAACGATGGAAAACCGTTGTTCGATTTCGATGGCCCCGATGACGTTGGAGTTGAGCTTCGCTTCATGAGCGATCGCACCCACCAAATCGCCGGGTCTGATGCCTGCCTCACGTCCAGCTCCTATATACACGCGCGCCATCTCGACCGCTCGCCCGCCTTGTCGTGTCCGTCCTGTCGGCGGACGGTCTGCTCCAGCCGATCCACTGTGAACCCGACCACTCGAATGCCGTGCATCCCGAATCGGCCGTCCAAATTCAGGTTGCCCGACAGGTATGACAGGAATCTCCTGCTCCTGACGCTCGCCGCCTCGCGCGCGAACTAGTAGCTTCAACGCCGCCGCCGCCACCTCTGCCGGTGGATGAGCGGAAAGCCTCTCGACGCGGTGCTTGAACGCATCCAGCGATCCATCGCCTAATACCTGTTCCACCGCGGCTTGCACGCGATCCAATTGCTTGGCACGAAGATCGGCCACGCTCGGGATCGGCCGAACGGTGACTCGAGCTTTCGTGTGCTGTTCAATGGTCCGTAGTAAGCGCTGTTCACGGGGATCGAGGATGGTGATCGCTGCACCCTCTCGACCGGCCCGTCCGGTTCGGCCGATCCGATGGACATAGACCTCAGCGGAGGACGGCAGGTCGTAGTTGATCACGTGTGATACCTGCGGAATATCCAATCCTCGTGCCGCCACATCGGTCGCCACCAGTAATTCGGTTTGCCCGGCTTTGAACGCCTGCATGACACGGTCACGCTGTCCCTGGTTCATGCCACCGTGAATGGCCTCGGCTCGATGACCGCGGCCTGTCAGCATCGCCGTCACTTCATCGACTTCCAGTCTGGTTCTGCAGAAGACTAGCGCGGAGTTGGCGCCAGCCACGTCGATCACCCTGGCGAGCGCCGCCGCCCGATGCGGCCTCGCGACGATATATGCCGTCTGCTGGACACGTGGAGCCGTGCCGGCCTTGACCGGTTCTTTGGCAATCGTGATCTCGATCGGGTCTTGGAGATGCCGATGGGCGATCGCGCGGATTCTTTGGGGAATTGTCGCTGAGAATAGGGCGGTCTGTTTGGCCTTGGGCGTTCCCGCCAAGATCGCGTCCAAATCGTCCGCGAACCCCATGTCGAGCATTTCGTCCGCCTCGTCCAATACGACGAACTTCACCTCCTTTAGTTTCAGCGTGCCACGGCGAATATGATCCAAGGCCCGGCCCGGTGTGGCGACGATCACGTCGACTCCCCGCTTCAGCGCGTGCAACTGCGGACCGATCGCCTGTCCACCGTACACCGGTAGCACACTCACCCGTAATTCCTTTCCGTACCGCTGCGCCGCTTCTCCAACTTGAATCGCCAACTCGCGGGTCGGCACGAGCACAAGCGCCGATGGGCTTACCCTCGAGGCATGACCGATTCGCTGCAGCATCGGCAGCGCGAAGGCCGCGGTCTTGCCGGTGCCGGTCGCCGCTTGTCCAAGCAGATCCCGGCCTGCGAGGAGCGGAGGAATCGCTTCGCGTTGGATGGGGGTGGGTTCTTCATAGCCCAGCATTTCCAATGTCGCGAGCAGCGGCGCTTCAAGTCCTAAGGCGGCGAAGCCTGGTGAAAACCCCGTTACGGTCGGAATAGCGGACTCTGAGGACGGGCCATGTTTCATATGGTACTCAGCGCCTTTCTGACGTCGATGGTTGTGGAATCGTGGAGAATGTGGAACGAACGATTCACAGGAGGCTAGATGTTACGTTGAATGCGGCGGTAGCGCAAGGTCGGGTCGGAGTCGGTCCTCAGGGATCATCGCGAGGCAGATTGGTGAGCACCCAGGGTTTGAACCGAGTGCTGAAGGAGAGATCGACCCTCCGTCCACCGGACAGGGATCAGTGAATCGGAGAGGATTGCTTCCACAACGTGGACGGGCGGGGCGTTCGACACCTGCCCGCCCACATACAGCCACCTCTGATAAGAGTCATCCTCTGTGCGGCGACGCAATCGGACCGAGAGATCTGTTACCTATAGCTTCTGCAGGGCCAATGCACGTATCGGGACTAACCTGTCTTCTGCAGGGATAAGGAATATGATCTGTGCGAGCGCTCGGTACTTCGCCTCCAACTCACGACATCGACTCACGAATCGACCAGCGGACAACCGGGGGAAATAGTCGCGGTGCCGCTCGTAAAAGAGCGCCCGACGTCCCCAACGCTCGGCCTTAAAGATACACAGCCGTGTGACCAATTCCAAAAGGTGGTTCGGTGACAACCGCTTGGGTCCTTGTCTCACCGGAGCGGGGATCACAGAGGTGGATACAGTCAGTCCTTTCGTCACTTCCTTCATAGCTCGGCCTCCTTGTGCGATGTATCTGAACTATCGTCTCGAGCCTCATGATTCAAGCGCCTCGTTCGATCACAGTCCTGACACATTCTCACATCATCTATAGTCTTAGGACATGAAGAAATCATTAGGATAAGATGAAAATTTCTTCATGAATCATAAAATTCGTGCATCATTGTCACTGCACAACGTAGGAAAATTAGTCGGCGCAGGTGCAGTCTGGGAGCATCTCAGTGGCAATGTAGGTGAGGTTGTTGGTGTAGGAGAGAAATCCTTTCTGGCGTCCAAAGAGAGTCAGCACACAGTCTGCCCCTTTACGGTCGACAAAAAATCGGTAGTCGGTACCAGATAGGGCCGCAATGGCGAAGGAGCGCGGTCCAAGGTCATAGGTGGAGAGGGTGTAGACCGTCTTGTCTGCGAGAGCATCAGCAGTTTCGGGCTTTTCGCCTTCGTGAGTGAGAATCGAAGATAGTTGATGAGTAAACGAAGCCCGGCAGGATTCCTCTCCGAGATTCGTTACTTTAGCCACCGAGGCGCACCCCGCTACCCTAATGACAATCACTAGGGATACTGCCCAGGATCGTTGGATGGGGTACGTTGATCGCGTCATGTGATGCAAACCGGCCATGGAGCGGAAGTGTAGTCTCTACCCGTCCAATCATACAACATGATCTTTCTTATCGCTCAGGGGGTACGAAGCCGACGTTGGCGATGGCAGCGGCTTGGACAGGGGGATAGGCCCCCTCGAATTTCGCCGGAAACACGTACAAGCGTTCCCCGACCGAGAACAGCAGCCGATATTCCTTTTCGGCATCACTGTGCAGATATACGATGAGCAGCGAGGATGTTGGTTGTTTATCGATCCGTGCCCAATTCAGGCCGAGCTGCGCGGGAACCACATACAGACCAGCGGTAATCACGGCGAATGCGATATACGTCATCGACAGATCAATGAGCCGGCCCTTTGTATTGAACCGTACCACAAGCAGCTCGAGTGCCGAGCTGAACAAGAGCAGGATCGCGACGACACCAATAATCGACAGAACGATAGCCGACATGACATAGCCGAATGTGCTCAGGAGCGGGGTTATCACTAAAAGCGCGAACACGAACCATGAACCGTACCGAACCAGGGCCACGGAGAACCTGAACTGAAAACCCGCAGTCACGTCGTCTTGACTCCCGATCATCGCGAGGTTCGTAGTAGCCAGATACCCGAAGTAGAGCATCAGCAACAGCGGGACCCAGCTTTGACTGAAATAGGTTGCCGCTGGAACCTCTTCTAAGATCCACGAAGCTCCAAATTCAGAAAAATAGGCTTTCGTGTAAATCGATCCGGCGAGATAGGCCACTCCGCTAATGGCAGCCAATCCGGCTAATGCCTTCGGCGTCTGCTCGATGAGTCGTCGAGTTCCGGCTCGGGAAGATTTGCTTCTGTCTGGATCGTCACGGGACATGGGTCGCGATGGGAATACCGAAACGGTCGGTCATTCTTGCTTGTCTTCGGCATCACCCAGCGTAGATCAGGCTACTCTTCCAGGCGGCCCCGACACAAGCGCCTCATTCTCGCCTCACCCGGGGATCACGGTGACGTGCACGGTCCGTTCACGCGGGCCATCGAGTTCGATCAGCATTACCGATTGCCACGTGCCGAGCACCAGTTTCCCGGCCGATACCGGCACTGTCAGAGACGGTCCCAGAATTGACGAGGCCATATGGGACCACGCATGTGCGGGATTATGCGCATGTTGAAAGCGAATCCGAGGAATCATCTCCTCGACGACCTCCAGGAGATCATCGTCAGTCCCCTCCCCGATTTCCCCCGTTGTCAACGCAGCAGTCGTGTGTGTCACAAAAAGGGCGCAGAGGCCATCCTGCAGCTTCGCCTCCCGGATCACCGTCTCAAGCCGATCGGTCAGATCGACGATCTCTTTCGCGGCGGTTGTTTTGATACGGAGGACTTGGCCCATAGGAAATGGATCTCAGGAAAGAAAAAAACATGGTAGAGAAGACGGGAAACTCAGTCTACTAGGAGAACCCCGATCCTTTACCGCCGACTCCGTATCAGGGCTTGCGAGTGAGCATGCAAATAGCCCGAACTCCTGGAAGCGATGCCTTGCGTGCCGGTGTCAACCGATTTTGAGGCAGAGATTCTTTTTCGGCACCGAGGCCGAATGAGAGGTGGATCAGGCGCTCTAGACTTTAAAAGCGGCCACAGCCTCTTCTTCCGTGTTGCACAATTGATTATTTTCTCCATATACGCGGGACAGCAGATTAAATCCACCGGTTTCAAGAGCTTCTTTGACCATCCCCTTCGCTGCGGCAATCTTCATCTCCCCTTGAACGTTGTTAAGCTGTTTGCAGGCCAGAATCAGGACTCGGATGCCGCCACTACTGATGTAGTCTACATCAGCCAGGTTGATGATGACCTTTTTTGCGCCTGCGTCCACGATCTTTTTCATCTCCTGGATTCCCTGTTCCGCCGTGGTAGCTGAGAGGCTGCCCTGCATCTTGACGAAGGTGACTCCGGCGTTCTCGCGAGAGGTGATTGTCAGCGTGTGTCTGGTCTCTTGGTCCATGGTTACACTCCTTTTTTCTTCGCTTCTTCCTCAATCATCTCGTTCACAACGGCTGTCCTCTTCGCGCCGGGCTCGCCACTCCCACAGTGCGCCCCATCATACCATTTATACATTCCCTCCTTCCATCCGGACGATCCTAAACCGGGCGTCAATGAGTCACCGAGGGGCTCGCACATCGGTCAATCGAAAGGTGTCATGAGCCTGTCTCTCGGACCTTCGCGACGGCGTCTTCCAGCGTGGAGGCATGGAGGCTCATCATCAGTGCCCCAGTCAATTGGAGCACTGTTCTGACGTGATCGTTCCCTCCACTGAGCACGATTCTCCCGCCTGTTCGTGTCATGGTCATCACGGCTTTCAGGATCACCCGCAGTCCAATGGATGAAATGTACGAAATGCAAGAGAGATCCAGGACAATCCGCCGTTCCCCACGCTCGATAGAGTCCGTCAGGATGCGCTCGACCTCCGGCGCGCTGTTCGTGTCGAAGCGGTTCTGTGGGGTGACGATCATCACATCACCACTTCGATGTGATGTGACACTCATGACCATGCTCGTTGAGTCTTGGCCTGGTTGTGGCGCCTTCCATCCGACTTCGACCGCCCTGCTTCCGGTCTGATCGGAATGTCTCAGAGAGGCGGACGGATCGGATAGGAACTTCTTTTTCACTGTCAAGACGTTGCGCCCCACGTTGCGATGGTACGTCACCTCGTCAAACATGGAACGCACCAAGTGAATTCCCAAACCGCCGATCTCGCGTTCGTGCAGGAGCAGCGACAGATCCGGCGTAGAGACTGTTAAGGGATTGAAGGGTATCCCGTCATCTGTAATGGTCAGGATCACGCACTCATCTCGCACTTCGCCTTCCACCTCAATGGTGTGCTCAATCGGATCATTCGGGAAGGCATACTGCACGACATTGTTGAGGAGATCATCCAGCGCCATGTTGAGTGTAGGGATCAGCGGCTTGGCCCGTTCCCATTGCGCCACATAGCGCTCAAACGCCATCTGTATCGTGGGAATGACCGCCAATTGGTTGAGCATAGTCTGACGAAACACGCTGACCGCCACATCGGACGGAGTGACGCCGAGATACCGTATTCCTAATATGGTGATATCGTCCGCCTGTGGAGCCCCGCCGGCGAAGATCTTCACCGCTTTCATGACATCTCCGATGCGATCGACCACCGAGACAGCTCTGGATTGGTCCAGTACCCCTTTTAACCGGTCCTTGCCAAACAGTTCGCGACGCCGATTGTCGGCCTCGGTGACCCCATCGGTGTACAAGAAAAGCTCATCCCCCGGTCCTAATTGAATGAGACTCTCTTTGAAGGCGATGCCTTGCATGGGGCCGACGAGGGGCCCGTCTTGAGCCGTCAACCATTCAAACTGTCCATCTCGTCGCTTCAGCAGAGGAGGATTATGGCCTGCGTTGGTCGTGAGAAGGGTACCATCGCGGAGATTTAAGATGCCCAGGTACAAGGTGACAAACATACAGCTGTCGTTGTCCGCGCTGAGCGCATCGTTCACATGGGTGACGATACTGGCTGGTGAGGGATCGGAGGCCGCCCGAGTCTTCACCATAATTTTGGTCATGGCCATGAACAGCGCGGCGGGAACCCCGTTGCCCGACACATCGCCGATCACAAAACACAGCCGATGGTCGTCGACCAGAAAGAAATCATAGAGGTCTCCCCCGATCTCCAAAGCCGGTTCGAGAACCGCATAGAGCTCCAGCTCTTTCCGATCCGGAAACGCCGGAAACACGCGCGGGAGCATGCTCCGTTGAATATCCCGGCCGACATTCAATTCTTCCTGCATGCGGGCCTTCGCGGCATTGACCAACGCCAACGAATCCGCTAACCGCGCTGTGGCATCTTCGGCAGCCTGTTCCGCACGTTTCAGAGCCGTAATGTCGGTGGCGATGAAGACAAGGCCGCCGTCATGCGTCCTCCGCTCGTTGATCTGGATCCACTCGCCACTGGAACGGTATTGAATGTAGGGTCCCTGAGGCTGGTGGTGCATGTCGAGACGCTTCTGTATCCAGGATTCGACATCCCCGATCGCAACGGGGATATCACCCCATTCAACAGTGCGGCGAATGATCGATTCGAACGAGTCGCCGAGCCGCACTTCGACGCCTGGGCGGGACACCACTTCGCGATACTTGCGGTTACAGATGACCAGACGGTCGTCCGGGTCAAACAGAGCAAACCATTGTGGAACACTCTCGATAGCCTCGGTCATCCGGGCGTGGCTCGCGCGCGCCAGACGTGACGCCGCCGTCACTTGTCGATCGATGATGGCCAGGAGCGTCGAGAGCGATACGGCGACAACCGCAAGGAGATCCACCTCGATTCCCGGCGGCGGAGCACTGGTCGTCACGTTGGAAATACGGTACGTCGAAATCATCCCGATGAGGTGGGATCCGGCAAGAGCCAACCCCATCGCGCTCGCCTTTTCCGTCACCCGCCAATTTCCATACGAGATATTCCAGGCTCCGACTGCGAGGACGATGATGCTGAGTGTCACGATCCCCACAACCGACAGCACAAAAAGCAGCACGTCATTCTGGAGATCGATCGGTTGGTGGATCGCCAGCATGCTGGCGAAATGGGTCAGGTTCATGCAGGCACCCATCAGCATTCCCCCGGAGACGAGTCGCATTCGACTGTCCGCATGGCTGCTGATCAGGTACACGGCTATGGCTCCTGCAGCCCCGGCGGACAGAAGGGAAAGAACGGCAAGCGCAGAGTCCTGGGCCGCTGAGACCGGCGGACAGAACGCCAGATTGCCGATGTAGTGAATCGCCCATATTTCAAGGCCGGCTGCGACGGCACCGATCGTGAGCCATTGCGCCTTGACGTGGCCTTGGTCAGGCGCGCGCATCCGTTCGGCGATGCTGAGAATGACATAGGCAGCCGCGCCACCCAGCAGCATCGAGGAAACGGCAAGCAAGGGATCGCAGATTCCGAGCACGGTGAAACCCACTCAGGTGACGTCAATGAGCATCGTAGACATTATGGCAAGTGTCGGGATCTCGGACCATTGTGGCAAGGCAGCCCCGGACATGATCCGGGATATCATCTACCATGAGTCAATGCACCGGTTGATTGAGACGATTCCAGCGAGGAGTCCTCGTGCCGGGATCAACCGACCAGTAGATGAACAACGCCTGCCCCAGAATGTATTCCTTGCCGATCGGTCCCAAGAAGCGGCTATCCAGACTCTCTTCCCGGTTGTCACCCAAGACGAAATAGGCGTCGGGCGGCACGGTCACAGGCCCGAGGTTATCACGGACGTTTCCGGTCATATTGGATCGGTCAGTATGTTGCACATAGGGTTCGGTCACGGTGTCGTCATTCACGGAGACCACTTGATGACGAATGTCGATCCGATCGCCGGGAACCCCGATCACGCGGTGAAGAAAGAGCGTTCCATTCTCGTCCGGATAGCGATAGACGACGACATCTCCGCGCCGAGGTTCGGCTGCGTGATACGCAGCTCTGTGCATAATCACATGGTCTCCCGGCAAGAGCGCCGGGACCATCGCATCATTTGAGATATGCAACAGATGCGACTGCGCTCGCACCGCCGGCAACAGGCTCGGCAGACGGTCCGCCACAAAGTTCCGGCGGAGTTCCTGTACCTTCGATGTCGGGATGAGGATCTCGCTGCCGTATCCCTCGACCAACCGCCGGGCCTCCGGGGTCGGCAACGTTGAGGCATAGTATTGCGCGAGGTGGTCCTCCCAGAAATTCGTCGGCGCCAGATCGAACAGCATGACTTTGAGCGAGCGCACAAACGACTGCGCGATGCGCTCCTTCTCCGACGAAGTGAACGGACTGGCGAGATCGGACTCAACCTCTAACTGGTGGCTGAATCCCACCACATCGGCTTGCTCCGCGATCGACTCGTACAAACGACCCGACGTCACTTCCAGGCTTGCCAACTGATGAAAAATAGCCTGCGACTCGCTGTCATGGCCAGGCTGAGCCACAGGAGCAGTGCCGCATCCAGCCCAGAATCCATTACATGTCATTAGCAGACAGATGACAATGCGATTCGAAGATATATCAAGAACGCGGGACATGCAGGAGAGAATCTTGAAGTTCAGCCGATACTCCTCTTGTTCATGTATCCTGGAAGGATACCGCACTGGGCCTCGATAGGAAAGGCCATCCCCTATTCCCTATTCTCCGACTAAGTAGGGGTGAGCGTTAGGATGTTGCTTCGTTCCAGGGTTACGATCGCCTGCTGCCCATTCGATACAAGAGTTCGTAGGCCCGTATACGCATCACCGGCTAGCGAGATGGGATGGAATCCACTTTACCGTCACGTAGATGACCAAAGAGCACATTGCAGGTGAGTTCGATGTTATCGTCTCACCTACCTTTCACCTCTTTTCAGCAGCCAGACATTCTCTCGGGCTGGTCCTTTCCCCTTCAATCCACCTGATACCTCGGTGCTCGCAAGGGGTGTGAGATCATATGTCGCGGCGTAGTGCCGGTGGACTTCGTCGTTGCTGACCGAAAACGGCGGACCTTCCATCAAGCTCTGGTCGTAGTCATAGCAAATCAGTAACTGTGGGGCCTTGCCGGTCATCTCCATGAGGTGTGCGGCATAGCGGTTTCGCAGGTCTTCGGGAAACGCCACCAACGCAGCCCGGTCATAGACGGCATCGATCGGGCCGAGCATCTTTCCAGACATCGCAAAGATATCGCCGACAAAGATGTCGAGATTATTTGCGCTCCAGTGCTCGACGTTGCCGACGGTCTCGATCTCCGGTTGCATGCCAAGTTCCATGAATAATTGTTCGATGGCGAGTTGACTCAATTCGGCCCCCGCCACGCGATAGCCACGAGACAGCAGCCACGAGATATCCAGCGTTTTCCCGCACAAGGGGACAAAGATCCAACGGCCTTTGGCTACCGACAGTTCATGGAAATATTTGACCAGGAGTTGGTTTGGTTTGCCTTCGTGGAAGCCAATTTCATTGTTCTCCCACCGTTGGTGCCAAAAACTTGAGTTCATGTTACTCCCCCTTTACAGATAACAAGTGAGCAACTGATGAGCATCACCCACACCGACGCACCATGCGCTGGCGTGAAATATTTGATGTTGGTTCATCAATTGTCAAGCATCGTGCAGTTCCAATTCGGCGAAGGAAGACCGACTCCCCCGTTTCGACCTTCCCCTCCCCCGTTATGCGCTTTGCCTCTCCAGAATGATGGATATGCATCCGGATTTTCCGCGTCTTGCACTTGCTTGTTTCAATGAGGGAAGATGTCTCGTAATTCAACCATGCCCAGGTCGGTGGTGAACCGTCGGATGGATGAGCACGATTCGGTCCTATATTCAATCGGATGGAGAAGAGCCGGCGAGCTGCTCCACTTTGCTGCAGCCGGCTGCGCCGCCGATAAACGAGGGCGACTTAAGGTAGGCAAGGCCTGTCGCAGGGAATGGCGCCTGGTGACTGGTCCGGTCATCACCGGCTTCTGCCTGCTCTTCTCCGCATGCGCGAGCGTGGATACCATCCTGCTCACCAACGACACCTTTCCTCCCAAGGGGTCTGCGGAGGAGGTCGCCGTATTGAGACAGACTCCGATGAGACCCCATCGCGACCTCGCGAAATTACGGATCGACGACAGCCGACTCAGTTTCGGGAGCCTGCAACAAAAAATCTTGAGCCGAGCTGCCGCCCTTGGCGCCGATGCTGTCGTGTTTGCACAACCACAAACTCAGACGATACGCCGAGAGTCCTATCAGCCCCTCTATGGTCCGTGGGGCTACAACAGCCCGTACTACGGAAGTCCCTGGGGCTATGGCATGTATAGCGGTCTTTATGGGGGATGGGGTCCTGGGGGCGGACTCCCGTTCGGCAGCATGGCGGTTCCGTATGAGTATGATGAAACCGTGCGAATCCTCATGGGAACGGCGATCCGGTATACCGATGCATCCGGCCCGCAGAGCGGCATCCCATCCGGCGAACCAGGGTCACAGACTCCCACCTCAGAACATGGTGAACCGTGGCGGTTGTCGCCCTAGGCTTGGAAAATGGACCGATCGCGACGCGTAGGTATCAGGTATAGAAATGGACCGCGCATGCGTAATCGGAACGATGTCATGGTTCTTTCGTGAGGGAGGACGTATGAATGGACGTGGACTATGGGTGCTAGTCGGAAGCGTGCTTGCCATCAGTGTCGCAGCCTGTGTCGGCACCGGCCCAGCACAGCGCGAACGTGCCGCTCCAGATGATCCGGTCATCGGCCTCTTGAGCAAAGGCATCACGCAACTGAGCGTCAACATCAATACAGTGCCGAAACGCATGAATGATGTTCAGCAGGCGTCGGCAGGAACCGATCCCGCCCTGCAGGAACTGCAGGCGTTGGACTTGTCCGGCTGGCAGCTTCATCAGCAGCAATGGGTGTTACAACGCGACCATCTCGTCTTGACCCGCGACACCCTTCAACGGGTTCAGCGGAGTCAGGAGGAGAAAGCACGGTTGCTTGATCAATGGCAACTGCACCGCCGACGGTACGTGAAGGCATTGGAAGACCTTCGCCAACAGCGGCAACAGCTGGAGAGCAAGCATCTGGAGGTAGAGGCCCGGTTGATTGAACGCAGGCTTCAGTAACACCCGTCACCCAGTCGCGAGATTCGTAACGACGATGCAAGATTCCGAACCACCCGATACCGGAGGCCACACGATGCCCGAACCCGATATTACCTCTCTACCCCCTCATGTACAACTCGTTCAAATGGGCACCGCGCACTGGGTGTCGTACATCCTCTACGTCACCGCAAAGTTGAGCCTGGCAGACCATCTGGCCAAGGGACCGACCCATGCAGATGACTTGGCCGCCGTCACGAAGACCCATTCCTCTTTCCCTTAGCCGCTTCACATTGACCAGTCTCGGTGCGGCGTTAAAAAACGGCGCCCCTGGTTCGGCACGCACAGCGATCTTGACGCTGGCAAGCCCGATCATGACTCACGGATGGGGACAACTGCTTGAGTCCGTCCAGACCGGAAAACCCGGCTTGGAACAAGCCATGGACATGCCCATATTCGACTGGCTGGCTCAGCATCCCGAAGAGGCCTCCCTCTTCAGCGAGACAATGGTGAGTTTCCACGGGGCGGAACCGTCCGCTGTGGCGGCCGCGTACGATTTCTCTGACATGCGCACGATCGTGGACGTCGGTGGCGCGACGGGCAATCTGTTGACTACCATTCTGTGCGAATACCCCAAACCGCGCGGTATTCTCTACGATCTTCCACATGTCGTTCGTGACGCTCCGACACTTCTCAAATCTCGCGGCGTGGCCGATCGGGTGACTATTGAGTCCGACAGTTTCTTCGTTTGCGTACCCACCGGCTGTGATGTGTATCTCCTTTCGCACATCATTCACGATTGAACCGAGGCCCAGTGCCTGATGGTTCTAGGCCATTATCGACGTATTCACGCGTAAGAAGAAGAAACGAGGACCTTTAATTTTCACGGGGAACATAACTTGGTAGGTCTGCTGAAGAGAAAGCCATGGCGATCGCTGACACCTACGTTGTTACCGTATTGCTGGATGTCAACGAGACACAGGATGTCGATGACAGAGCGGAAAGTCGATCCCACATCGTAGCTGATCGCAGTTCTGGCCAGGCAGTCATTATCGATGCCGTCATCGAAAATGTCGAGCGCGACATCAGAATTACCAAGAAACTTGGACTGACCATCCGCTTCGTCATCGAAACACACATCCATGTCGATCACCTCACAGGAGCCTCGCTCATTAAAAAGAGAACCGGGGCGCAGAACGACACGATTGTCTATCCCGAACATGATTATCAAGGCAGAGCGTCCTCCACGATCGGGGAGGAGAAGCAATTCAACGAACGCCTGAACCTCTCCATCAACAAAAAAACCTTCGTCGAGATGATGGATCGGAGAAAAACGCCGCGTCCTGCTAAAATGGATATCGCCATTCCCGCCAACATGCGAGCAGGCAGGATGATCGGACCATGAGAAGAAGACGTAAAATGAGCACAGAGGGATCGTGATAGCGGCAATCGCGCAACAGTCGCGATCGTCCTTGCAGCTGCGTCCTGTAACCACTTTGAACCAGCGGCGCGGAGGCCCGATGGCATATTTTAGTCCAAGACGGGTGTACAATGATTGCGTGCCGAGTCGCCGGTCTCACAGAGGCTCTCATGGCGCGAAGCAACCACGATCACCCCTACCGGACCCACGCTTTAAAACTCTTCCCTTGGATCTGCGCACACTGCGGACGAGAGTTTGACGGCAAAAAGCTGAGCCAACTCACGGTCCATCACAAGGACCACAACCATGACAACAATCCCCCCGACGGCAGCAACTGGGAGTTGCTGTGTCTCTATTGTCATGACAATGAACACCAGCGGTATCTGGTGGCTGAAACGCCCGGTGAGACACCATCAAGCCGGGAACAAGAACGACCTTCGACCTTTACGCCATTCGCCCACCTCGCGGATTTGCTCAAGCGCAAACACGTAGCTGAATAAGACCATAACAATGGTCGAGAGATATGCATTTGAAGTTTTGCGGCACAGCACGTGAGACATTGGTGTTGCTGTCTGGCCCTGCGCATTCTTTTGCTTTAGCCCCTGCCACGTTGCTCATCGCATCGACCCTTCCAATGTAGGATACCCCGTCTTGTGGTAGGCAGATACAATCGGCACCTGTCACGAGGGCAGCAATGATCCGCTTTCCTCATACGCGAAGTTACAAACGGTTTCTCCTCCATTCTCCGCTGGTTGTTGGCGGCGAGTCATGTGTCTGCGAGGGCACACTCAGGGATCTCTCGATGCACGGGTGTTCGATGGTATGCGATCGTGAATTCCCCCTTGGCAGCAAGGTGCGCGTGAGTCTGCTCTTGTCGGATCAGATGTCGGCCTTACCCATTGAATTGAGCCGGGTAACTTGGGTGAAGGGCCGCGAGTGTGGAGTCGAGTTTATGCAGCTGCCGCTGCAATCGAGACTGCGCCTCAATCGCACGCTGCGAATCGCGCTCATCCAATTCTTGAACGCTCGCAAGAATGGGGAGTGGCGGAAACCTACCGTTTAAGGTTTGCAGTCACTGGTCCCTCTGACATGCCTTTCATTCACCTCGCGGATTTGCTCAAGAGCAAACACATAGCTGAATTAAGAACATTGAGGACCTGCGCTAGGAGTGGCGACACGTACAACTTATTACTGTCTACCCCGTTATGGCGCAGCGTGATGGAAGTGTCGGTTGATCGTCTCGGCATCCGCGGTACCAGGGCTCCAGCACGAAACACGAATCTATCAAATAGAGAAAGCAGCACACTACCAATGTAGGATATCGCACTACGTGATGATATGGATACAATCGCCGCCATTGTGGAAAGGGATGACCACGTGTCTTCGTCCACTAACCTGCCACCTGGTCCTCTACCACACTCCACTGATTACGGTTGATAGAGAGTCTGATGACACACCCATTACATGCTTTTCAGGAATGAATAAGGAAGATTAACGGAGGTCAACGATGAGATTACCGTTTACGACAAAGACACTGATGATCACGACAGGAACCATCGCGGTTGGGGCAACACTGATCCTGTTGAGAAACCAAGAACTTCCCTGGACCAACGCAAGCCGAAGCAGGACCTCGACATAGCCATAATCATCCTCATGAAGGGTTAACCTGGCCGCCACAGCCTCGTGGTATCGGTAATGTTGTGCTCCATTCCAACATGACCGAAGAAGTATTTGACCGGGTACGTAAACGAACTCGAATGGATCGCCTGGAGCAGAAAACTAGAGCTGATATGAGGGCGGTCTATGGTCTTGGCAATCGATTCACTCGCGTTGCCGTCGTGGATCAGGATGACAAAGAAGATACCGATGAGACGGTTGTGAGTCGGTTGGTCTACTTCAGCCATGAGAAGAACGCGACGGTCGAAGTCGGATTTGACGCTGATGAAAAGCTCGAAACCGTCACTATAACACCAGCCAAGGACTATCAGCCGGAGATCACCGACGAGGAAATTAAGGACGCGGAGAAGTTGGCCCGAAAATATTTCATCCGGCATGGATTTAAACGGATTACCGGCTTGCGTGCCTACGGCATCCTTGCTTATAAGCCGGAAGGAACCGGCTTTTACGACACGCGTGTCATCTACGTGTCCTTCCAGAAAGACGACGATGCCCCGCCACAGTTGATGGCGTGGGTGGACTTGACCAATCAACAGATCCTTGAAGTCCGGGAGGAGTTGTAATGCGCCGAAAATCCATTCGTGCAATCCTTCTTGCTGGTGCGCTTCTATCCGGCCTTTTGTCCTTCACAGGATCAGGTCTGGCCCAAACGTCCGGCAGCGTGGCGTGGAATGGGTGGACATTTAACTATGAAGTGAGCGGGAAGCACGATGGGCTGTCGCTAAAAGCTGTGCAATTTAACAACTTTTCGTTCATCCACAAGCTGAGTTTCCCCGTCATGCGCGTATTCTATACCGATAACGCATGTGGTCCCTATGCAGATCGGTTGGGAGGCACCCTCTCACCCATTCCCTGGGTCGGTAATGCCGTCGTCGCCAAACGTGAATTTACGCTCAACGGTCGGCAATGGTACGAGATCGGCATTCGAGATCAGATCGGCGGCTACGATATCTACCAGGTCTACTACCTCAGCAATGACGGTCTTCTTGACGCCCACATTTACAGCAAGGGTTTCCAGTGTGTGGTGGACCATTTTCATTATCCAAACTGGCGGATCGATTTTGACATCCAGGACTCCGGAAATGATCTGATTCAGCAGAATACCGGAGCTGGATTCATGACCAAGTTGACCGAAATGAAGCTCCCCGCAGCAAGCTGCGGGGTATCACAGAACTCAATTCCGAAGACTTCTCGGAAGGAGAGGCCAACCCCGTAGCGAGCTACGGGGAATGTCAAGTTCAATGCCAGTGCGACGGAAGCCCTCGACCATGGCTGGCGTGTGCGTGACTCCGTGACGGGAAGATTCGTCGATCTGTTACCAGGTTTCACCGACTTTACGATTCCGAACGAAAATATTCAGCCCGTCGCTGGGTATACCAACCACACCGTGTTTGGACGACTCTACCGTGGGTCAGAAGACACGGGATGGACCTTTGGTCCGAATACCCAAGTGCCTAATAATAATGGTGAGTCCATCAACGATGCAGACATCGTCTTATGGTATGAAGGGTATCTTCCTCATAGTGCTGCCGAAGGGAGTGACCTGTGGCACTCAACCGGTCTTCGTCTGGCGGTGAACGGCGGCACCCCGCCACCGCCTCCCCCTCCACCTGGCGGTGGCGCCACGCAAACTTTTACAAACCCCGCAGCCCTATCTATCCCGGATAATGCGAATGGATCGCTCTACCCTTCGACGATCACCGTGATAGGGATGTCTGGTGCCATCAGTAAAGTGGTCGTGAAGCTGAAGGGCTTGAACCACACCTATCCCGATGATCTTGATATCCTGCTCGTGAGCCCGGGAGGACAAAAAGTCATGCTCATGTCCGATGCCGGTAGTGGGGCTGATCTGGTGAATGTGAACCTCACCTTTGACGGCGTAGTTTCAACATTTCTACCAAACAGTAGCCAGATTTCTTCCGGCACCTACCTCCCGACGAATCATGCCTCGACTTCTGGCTCGACAGATCCGTTCGGCGCCCCGGCTCCGGCGGCGCCATATGGCACAAGCTTGGGCGCGTTTAACGGCACATCTCCAAACGGCACATGGCACCTATTCGTGAAAGACGACTCCGGTCAAGATCAGGGTTCCATTGCAAACGGATGGGAACTCATCATTACAACGAACTAAGGTTAGAAAGAACCAGGCGGCGGCAAACGACGTTCGTCGCCGCCTAACGGACGAATATGACTCGGAAGATCAATAAGAATCCCTCCTGAAGACCGCCAGTCAATTGGCGTCCCACCTTTCCCCTCAATATCATCAAATATTAAGAGGGTCGCTCATCTCGAAGGCCGAGGCGTCTCAGTCGCCACGTCAGCCACAACGATATACTGGGTGGAGCCTGAGTCTAATCAGGAGTGCGAGGTCATGCTCCAACTATTTTGTGATCTCCCAGTCCCACCCCCATTCTTTTGCAACTATTCGAAGGCGCAGTGGAGATCTTCCCACATAACATCTCATGGCAACCTCCTCGGTGTAGGTGGAGAAAAACCGTGGCGTCACGCACGACGACAACTCTATACTCCACCAGAGAAGCCTTCGAGATGATCATCCGAAGTCTTATTTTGACAACCTCCTGTCGTGAGTGAACACCATCGCACACCTTATAGATTCTTCGGCCACAAGGAACTTAGCTCCGGATACTTCGCGCGATAGTCAGCGTGACTGGCGCGGATGACCTTCAGCGCTTCCTCCCGCCCATACACACTCGTGATTTCCACCTTGTGATGCGTCGTGCCGGGCGCGCTCTTATAGGTGAGAAAATAATGCTGGAGGCGATCTAGGAGAGCCGTTGGGCATTGCGAAATGTCCGTGAAGTTGCCGTACACCGCATCGTCCCGCATCACGGCGATGATCTTGTCATCGGCCTCACCGCCGTCAGCCAGGCTCAACCCGCCGATCGGCAGCGCCGTCAGGAGGATGTCGCTGTGCGGAATGCTCTTTTCCGATAACACGCAGATGTCGAGCGGATCGCCATCACCAACCATATCTTTGCGACGGGCTCGCTTGGCAAACATGCTGGCCACTTGGCTTCCGGAGTAGGTCTGCGGAATCAGTCCATAATAGACCGGACAGAAGTTGGAGAATCGCTGCGGCCGGTCCACCTTGAGAAAGCCGCTGTTCTTGTCCACTTCGTATTTGACCGTGTCGGTCGGGACGATTTCAATATAGGCCGTGACCACGTCCGGAGCCTCCTCTCCGATAGACACGCCGTGCCACGGATGCGCCTTGAACATCAGCCCAAGCAGACGCTGAAAGGGATCACTCCCCGCGCGTATCTCAGTCGTCTTGTCTGTGCCCTCTCCCCTTCCCTTCCTCTTCTTCTCTTTCATGTCTCCTCCGACATTGCCGACCATTCATTGCAACTTGCGACTCCTTCGATCGCGCCCTCAGTATCGCCCAGGAGCTCGACAGTGGCAATAGTTTCTCACCTGACCATCGACGCCCGCCGTACCTCGCTTAGCCGTCACCCGGTTGTAGGCCTCCCCCACTTCGGGATCGACACTACGAAATGGATTTGGCTTATCCCCACAGGTCCTCTCCTCGCGGATTGCCAGCGGGATCACACCAGATGACACCACCCCTTCGGTTCAGTTCCATGACAGCACCGTCGTTCCTACTATGAATGGCTCCGTCCCTGTGCCCCGCCGCGATGGTCACCGGTGAGTGATTCGAAAAAGCTAAAATCGAACCGATCCGGCATATCGAACAATTCCTATCATCAGTGTATGGGTAATAGGACAGGCATCCTACCCCAATATTTCCGGCTATGTTCCACCTTCGCCCAACCGACGATGGAATAACTCCAACGTCATGTCGTAGCAAATCCTAGCCGCAGCTGGATCGTAGCGGGGACCTTCGTCGCGCATGAACGCGTGCACGGCGTTGAACTCATGCCACTGGAAATACGCGCCGGCATCGCTGAACGCGTTGTAGATGAGCGCCCGCCCCTCGCGGGGAATGTGCGGGTCCTGGCGGCCCCAGATCATCAGCAACTCGCCCGTGATCTTGCCGATCCGATCCAGGCTGTCGTCATGCGTGCCCTGCCCCAGGCCGCGCTTGTGGATGTCGGTCGCGTAGAAACAAGCGGCGGCCAGCACATCGGGCTGCATCGCCGCGCGAAAGGCCAGATGTCCCCCAATGCAAATGCCCACCACGCCCAGCTTACCGGTGCAGTGCGGTGACGACACAAGATAGTCTAGCGTCACGCGCACATCGTCGTCGTAACTCGACAAGGCCTTGGTGATCTTGTGCTGATTGCCGCGTGCCGCGCCCGCCTCGTCATAGGCCAACACCGTGCCAGCTGGCTCCAGCTCATGAAAGATCTCCGGCACCGCCACCACAAATCCATGACTTGCCAGCATCGCCGCCATACGCCGAATCGGCCCCGTGACCTGGAAAATCTCCGAGTACAGGACGAGCCCCGGATAGCGTCTTTCCGCCACAGGGCGAAAGACATACGTCCGCATCGGCCCCGTCGAGGTCGTGAGATCGGTCGATTCGATGTCAGTGATCGTCATATAGGTCTCCGAGACAATGCGGCGGCATCATGCGCCATACTCTGAGGAGTGCCAAGATCATTAGACCTCTTGCATAACCTCATTTTCAGGATTCCCTCGCCGTCCCAACTGTGATTCCATACCTCGCCAGTCAAGGGAGGACCGTCATGGAGATGCAGGGAGGGGAAGGAATGCCGGAG
>Ga0134128_10002590_pt1 | contig 22288 bp, 19 predicted proteins | sample KB31754_FD_96462 | JGI IMG/M metagenome (GOLD analysis project Ga0134128, IMG submission 96462) | Terrestrial soil microbial communities with excess Nitrogen fertilizer from Kellogg Biological Station, Michigan, USA - KB3-175-4 | ecosystem: Environmental > Terrestrial > Soil > Unclassified ... | reverse complement strand
CGGGCGGAAGCCCGCTCCGCCGGTTGCCCCGACTAGGGCACCTGCAACCACAGACTGGGGCTACAAGTAACCTCGCCGCTTGGCGTCGCCCTAGCGATCATGCATCAGGCTTATTTATCGGAATGCGCAGAAAGAAAGTGCTGCCTTTGCCGACTTCGCTTTGCACTTTGATTGTGCCACCATGCTGGCGTGCTATCTGCCAGGAGATGGGCAGCCCCAATCCCCGTGAAGCCCCTTCTTCGGCCGTGCTTGGCACTTGTCTATATCTGCGGAAGAGCGTTTCATGATCCGATTCCGGAATGCCGCAACCTTGATCGCCTACGCGAAACTCGACGAAGCCATCTTGCGCGGTCGCCGTTAAACGCACTTCGGCGCCCGAAGGCGAAAACTTGATTGCATTCGACAGCAGGTTCATCAATGCTTGTACAAGTCGCTCTGAATCCGCCGTAACTTGCAAGTCCTCTGCTGTTTCCACCAACACCTTCACGTCTCTTTCCCGTGCCAGCTCCGACAACGACTCGGTAGAGCGCTGTAGCACATCCGCTGCTGGGACAGTGTGTAGGCTTAATTGCATTTGTCCGGCTTCCAATTTCTCTATGTCCAGCAGGTCATCGATAAGTCCAAGCAGCCGATCGCAGTTGTGAGCGACTTCCCTAAAGGCTGATGACGCAAGCTCCGGCAGTGGTCCATACACACCCATGATCAACATTTCGGCAGTGCCGAGAATCGCAGCCAGAGGAGTGCGCATATCGTGGCTGACCATCGCCAGAAACTCTTGTTTGAGTCTTTCCAATTCCTTGCGTTGGCTGATGTCGTGCGCGATCGCGACGACGTCGTGTGAGTCCTCGGACGAGGACAAAGACCATATGGCATCGCTCGACGACCCGTCTTTCCTTGCGATTCGGACTTCTGTATCTTTGGGACGTCCGCCATGGCATATCTCATGGAATGCCGATTCTGCCGTCTGCCGCGATGATGGATCGATAAATTCAAATACCGAATGCTGCAACAATTCCGAGCGTTCATATCCCCATTGCCTTTGGCAGGCGGGATTGATTTGAAGAACATTGCCGGACACGTCTATGACGGCAATGACATCTTGCACATTGTCGAAAACGGCTCGTTCTTTGTATCTGGCCTCGTGCAAGGCAGCTGCGATTGCGTGAAACACCTGATCGAGCAAAGCGACCTCATCGGTGCCCGACAACTCAGCATTGAGCGGCTCATCGCGAATCAGGAGGTGCCCGTTGTCTTCAGCAATTTTGAGTCGGGAAACGATGCCACCGCTGAAAATTGCAGCAGACGCAGCGCAGATGAGCAAGCTGATTACCAATCCACCGCCGAGCACGGCTAACTGCGCTTGACGAAGCTCATTCAGTTTGACTGGACTTTCGTTGCCAATGCTGTCCGCATAATCGATCAGTTCTCTGATCGCGCCATTCTCGAAAAGTCCAAGACAATACTGCCAATCGGTATCTTGGAAACCATGCCATACGTTGGGAGTACTGAACAACTTGCGCGACCGACCAACCAGGGCATGGAACGGAATACAAGTGATAACAACCCTCCTGACGATAGTCCCTTCTTTGCGATCGGCAACGGTGAGTTTTGTGAGCACCGCCTCGGTATTCGAAATTCCTTGGGCGACCGACTGCAACGCCTCGAATGCAACCTCGGGAGGATCGATGCCCAGGGCGGTGGCGGCATCAGCCAACTGAATCAGGAGGTCTGAGGCAGTCATGGAGACAATTCGTTGATGCAGCTCGTTCTGTTTCTCGTGAAAAGCTTGACTGAATAAATAGAAGATTGATGCCGCAAAAATCAGTTCGAAAATCACCGGGGCGATGATTAGCACAGCCCCTTTGTGCGCGATTCGTACGTTTGACAGGAATTTAGAGGAGCGAAGCGACGGTGCTTCGGAGGAGCGCAGGCGGCTTGGCTGCGGAAGCGGGCTAAAGCCCGCCGCTACCATTTCGTGAGAGCGGCGCAGGCTACCAGCCTGCGGAAGTGGGTTCCCATCCGCCGGTACATTGGAGGGTACATTCATCCAAAAGGTGCTGCCGCCTTCGTCAGCGGCACGAACACCGATGGTGCCTCCGTGCTCGTTCACAATTTGCTTGCATATGGGCAGACCGAGCCCGGTGCCTCTGCGGCGCACGCCGTCGGCGGCTTCAACCTGCTTAAATCGTTCGAAAATGGCTTCGCGTTGGGCTTCGGGAACACCGCGGCCTTGGTCCGTAACTTCGAGCACGAGAACGTCCGCCTCTTTGAAGGCAGAGAGGCGAATGGTGCTGCCCTCAGGCGAAAATTTGATCGCATTCGATAGCAGATTGACCAGCACCTGCATCATGCGATCGCGATCGAGCGCGAAATGATAAACCTCGCAGCTGTCGATGACGGTGATGCTTTTGGCGGTGGCAAGGGGATCAACCGCTACCGCGGACTGCTTTAAAAGCCCGGCAATGTCGGCGGTTTCGCGTTTCACAGCAATCTTTCCAGATTGCATTGTCTCTACGGCGAGCAAATCATCGACGAGTGAAACCATTCGAGTGGCGTTGGCCGAGACCTCTGAAATTTTGTCGCTCGCGGTACCGGGCAGCTCGCCCAAGGCCGCGCTTTTCGCCGTTTCGAACGTGTCCAACATTGCCGTGAGTGGGCTACGCAGGTCTTTGCTGACCATGCCCAGGAAATTTTCCTTCAACCGCTCGATTTCCTTGCGATCGGAAATGTCGTGTGCCACCGTATATAGTGCCTGGTCCAATTCGGACCAGTACACGGACCACAGCAGATCCAAAATTCGGCCGTCTTTGTGCTGCACGCGATTCTCAAGACTGGCGGAAGGATGTCCGCTTTTGACCTGCTCGAAGAGCGCCAGAGTTTTGGGCCAATCGGAATCGATGACGAAGTCGACTAACGTATGTCCAACCATCTCATCGGACTGGTAACCAAGAATCAGCCCGCATGCCGGATTGACGGCGGTAAACCCTAATCCGCCGTCGAGAATGCACATTATGTCGGTGGCGTTCTGAAACAACGCGTGTTCCCTGCGCATAGCTTCGGCAAGTTCCGTAGCCATGAAGTGGAAACTCCGATCGAGAGAGGCGATCTCATCCTTGCCCTTGAGCGGCAAATGCAGTTTTTCATTGCGTCCCAGACGCATGGTGTTGTCCGTAATTATCCGCAGTCGCTCGGCAATGTCTTTGAGGAACCACAGTCCGAAGCCTATAGCTGCAACCAGGCTCAATGCCACGCCGAGCCCCGATATCATGGCCGCTTGCTTCCAGACTTGCTCTTCCTCGCGATACTGCACCTTCAGTTGCTCAATTTTTGCCTTAACGCTGGTGTGTGGTTCTTGCAGCATCTTGTGCATCAATGGTGCAATGCTGTCTTGAATGTCCGCCATTTGATGGCCGACATCAAAGCTGAAATCGCGAGACTCCGAGAGATGCTGGATCGCTTTGAGCTTGTTGGTGAAAGCTTGAATACATCGTTGGAAGCTGATCTGCTCAGGATCGGCATTCAAGTCGGGATCCAACTGCAGAGCCTCTCCGTGCAGCCTTCGTATTTCAGAGAGATTGTGACTGACCTTATTTGGAGGGCTCCTGTTTGCTTCTGGGCTTCTGGACATGATCATCAAATCCGGACTCATGTCGCACCAGAGCATCATGATCTTGGTTTGGATCTCTTTGACGCGTCGCTGCCGTTCGTTTTCCAGGCGTTGCTGATCGCTGTGCCGGATCAGTCCAAACATCAAAGCGATAAGAAGAATCGCGACTACAAAAGGCACGCCTACAAGAATGAGCCCTTTATGGATCAGTCGCATATTTCACCCCGCTTAACTGCATCTGTGCAGCGGCGGCCGGTGAGGTTATTTACCGAGGCTTTTGATAAGTTCGTTGAAGGAATCATCTTTCTTGTTCGGCGGAGGAACAGGGGCGGTGGTGAGATTCCGTGGCGGGTGATAATTGGCCGGCGATGGACGATATTGCACCGGTGCCGGTCTTGCACCTGTGGCAAGCGGTCTGGACGACGCGGAGGAACTACTGTTCAAAATATCGTTGAGATCGGATGTGTCATCCAGCACGCTATTCAGCTTCTTCGCGCGGTCTTCGTCCAGCAAGACGGCCATTTCGTTGTCCACACGGCGGTAGGATGCAGGGTAAGTAAATGATGCTGTGTGGATCATCTGCCGTTGGGCGCTGATGGTTTCATAGACCAAATAAGGATGTCCAGTGCGGCTGGTGCTAGTGATCTTCAGCGGCCAGCCTTTGAAGCTCAGTCCGCTGCCCATGTCTACGCTGAAAACCTTTCTGAATGTTCTTTTCAATTGCTCCGGTGCGTTGATGCTGGTGGTCGCCCACACTTCGGAATCCTTTGAACCATATTCCTGCGATGTCGTTGTCACCAAATATCTGGTCACCGGCAAGCCGGCCATTGTGGTGGTTCCTTCCACTTGTGAGTTCTGCGTCGTGTGTTTAGCTGCCTGCTGTCCATCCGGTGTCAGATTGAAATTGTCTAGCGGCTCAGTGTAATAAACGTGGGATGTGTCGTTGTACATCACCATGCGCCAATCCGGGGCATGGGAAACGAAAGTGGCACCAGTTTGTTTCATCACCAACGCGAAACCTTCGGAGGTCACGTAGAGGTACATGACTCCGGACTCGGGGCCGCGCATCACCATACCCCAGCCTTGCTCATCCGCTTTCGCAGGTTGCGACGGTGCAAAGATGGCACCAACTAGAGAAACGGCTACGGCAAAACAGATCCAGCGTTTCATAAAATCCTCAGCCAGTGTGCTGCACAAAGGCTACAGTGTGCAGAGCCCACGGTTATTATGCCCGGACAATCGCGGTTGTTTTAAGGCCTAAAACGACTGCGCGGCTCGCGCCCCACCGGCGACGAAAGGCTCATCGCTTCGCGGACTGCCGAAGCGGTTGGATATCGCGCCCGCTGCCGCAGGCGAGCCGCCTGCGCTCCATGGTAGCGGCGAGCCGCCTGCGCTCCATGGTAGCGGCGAGTCCGCCGGGCTCCATGGTAGCGGCGGGCGGAAGCCCGCTTGTATCGCAGCCACAGCGGTCGGCTCCATATGCGGCGCCAATGGCGGATGGGGCGCGACCACGAATCCTCTATATTGGACGGGGCCGCGGTCGGTGACGACTGTCTGCATGACCATGGGCGGCCCTTTGCCGGCGCTGATGGCGTTTTGCAGATATCCCATGAGAAACAAACTACCGATAGTCCCACAACCCACGCTGAGGACAAAAAATGCCAGCATGATGGCGTCCAATTGCGTCAAGTCGCAATTATTGACCCAGTCATAAATATGCTGGCCGATATGTTTATTCGGCAGTGGATTCAAAGCAGGCTGCTCTTTTCGTCCAGCAATGGGGAAAGCCAAATCCGAATAGATCCTAAAGACCTCAGCCAATCTGTCAAATCCTTGACAATAAAATCCCGGAGGCGTTAAAACCTGGAAAGCTATGCACACCAAGCGATTCGAGGATTTTATACCCGATTTCGGGCATACTCTTCCGCCGATGTCAGGGGATTGAGAAACAGCGATTATCTCCTCGTGGTCCGGTTGGAGTTTGGCTATGCCCCTTCGCAATACAGTCGCCTCAGCGAGCAAGTGGGTCAAAATCGGCACGCTGCTGCTCAAATCAGGAGTGATCCAGCCTGAGCAATTTGCTCAGTCACTCGAGCGCAGCAAACAGTGCGACACGTTGGTCGGCAGCGTCCTCGTCCGTTCAGGCTGGGTTAAGCATGAGGAGCTGACTGCCGCCCTATACCTTCAGGCAATGATTGCCGAAGGTACGCTTTACGCAGACCTGGCAATTAAAGCGATGAAACTGGTGCATGAGCAGGGATGCACGGCGTACGCCGCCCTTTCGGCGCTCGGGTACAAAGCCGTCGTTCAGCCAAAGGCTGATGAAATCGAGCACTTACTAACCGAAGCCGGGTTTGTCTCGCGCGATCTTTATTCATCTGTGGTTTGCGCTGAGAAGACCGCATTTGCTCTGGTGCTCAAAGGAGCATTGCGCTGCAATCAGTTCAACGAGATTTTGAAAACGGTGAGTCTGGTTAGAGCGAACATCTGCACGTTGGAACAAGCCACCGTGGCGCTAAAAACTTACAGAGAGACAGGCATTGGTATTGAAGAAACGCTCACGCGCAATTTCGGACTGTCCATGCGTAAAACATCTTTGCGCCTGGGCGAGCTTCTCGTGAGCGCGTGCATCTTGAGCGAAGCGGACATGCTTCTGGCGCTCGAAAAAAGTTTACGCACTCGCAGCCGGCTTGGCGTCTGGTTAACGACAGGCACCACGCTCTCTGCGAGTGCTCTAGATATTTGTCTGGAAATTCAATCTCTTGCCTCATCGGGGGTACTCGATGCAGACCGCGCAGGCAAGATAGCAAAGCGTTGCATCGATTTGCATTCGACAGTCGGCGACTATCTGAAGTCGAGCAAGGCACTGCTGGAAAATCCGCGCGCCTCCGCGGCTTTGATCGACATTCTCAAAAAAGCTCAATTAATTACTGACGAAGATGTACGCGATGCGCAAAACATGACGCGCAAATTCTGTCTCGGACCCACAGCAGCGCTCGCGGTGACCAATCGCATCGACCGCAATACTTATAAAGCGCTGTGGCATTATCACGATCAGATTGCAAAAGGATTGCTTCGTCCTGACCAGGCGGTGGTGGCACTGATGTGGTGCCAGCGCACGGGCGGCGATCCCGCCGAATCGATTTTGCATATCTCCGGAAAAGCCAATGCCATCGATACTGACGTGCAGCCCGGGCGTTCGACGCGCGAGCAGCTCAGTGAGGGAACAAAGGCGTTTCGAGTCGTGGAAGATGAACAGAAAAACACGCTCGATCGCAATTTTCGTACAGCGGGTGTAGCACTGGCCGTGGTCCTGTTCACGGCCATGTGCTTTTTTCTAAACGACACTTCGATCAAGCTGAGCACGATAGCGATAGCTTTTTGCTTGTCAGCCTATTTGAGCTACAAAGGCGGAAAACGCCTCATTCAGCTGAAAGCGGAGAAGATCAGCCGGCGTCTGGCCGAGATTACCGCATTGCGCCGGAAGCCGACTCCGTCCGGTGAGCATGCGTCCATTGCTTAGTTTTTTTAAGACCGATACAACCTGATGCGGACAGTCCCAACCGGCTGTCCGCGTCTCCCCTTGGGCGGGGCGATGCGCCGCGCCGGCGATGCCTTTAGCTGGGGCGCGGCCCCGGCGACGCCTTTAGCTTGGCGCGGACTTCCAGATGCTGCTTGGTTAGACGTCGATGCCGTCGTAGCCGTTTTTCGCCGCCCAGGCAATGAGTTCTTCGCGGGTGTCCAATCCGAGCTTGAGCACGAGCATTTCACACTGTTTGCGAATGGTTTCGGGGCTGGTATGTCTTGAATCTGCGATCGTTTGATACTTCATCCCCTTCGCCAGCATGCGCAGCACTTCCTGCTCTGATGGCGTGAGCTTGGCCGGCGCGGACGACAATGTCTTGGAAGTAATCTTCTTGTGGTCGCTCACCACACGGCGGATGGTATCGATTACGGTTGCGGTTGTTTCGGATTTCAGCAGATAGCCTGCTGGCCCCAGCGCCATGACAGTATCGATATAGGCAGGACGATTTTCCACTGAGAAAACAATCACTCGCGGGCCGGCCAAATCACAAAACGATTTTACTGTCGAGCACGGACCGCTGCTGCCTGGTAGATGCAAATCCAGCAGAATCACGTCGGGGCGATTGCTGGTGGCAAATTTCAATCCATCATCGCTGGTGCCGAAAGCGCCGACCACTTCCATGTCCGACTGCTCGGAGAGCATCATCTTTAATCCACTGCGAGTAATTTCGTGGTCTTCGACGATCAAAACGGAAATTTTGCTCATTACCTCACCATGATTGCTTATTGCTGACGTTGATTTGAATGAGAGTTTTGGTGCCTTGCCCAGGCTGCGATTGAATCCACAATTCGGCCGGGTAGAAACAACGGATTAACTCCACGCGCTCCTGGATACTATCGAGTCCCATGCCGCCTTGCGAGGCTTTGCGTGTATCCTTTTGTCCGACGTCGAATCCGACGCCATTGTCTTGAACGTTGACGACCAAAATTCCATTTTGGAAAAGCAAATCAACTCGGAATTCGCTAGCTTGGGCGTGTTTTTCCATATTGTTCAAGCACTCTTGAACGATTCGAAAAATGTGCAGTTGTACTTGATACTCCATGTCCGGCAGTTCGCTGCTGACGTTGGGGAGCCCGGTGATATTCAGGCGCTTCGCCGCTGTTGTGACCAGGTCCGTAACCACAGTTCGCAACCCCCAATCTTGCAGATCGCGGGGGGCCAGATCCGAGCAGATGTTGCGCAGACGTTGGGAAACGTCTTCCAGTGAGTGAATGACCTGGTTGCGTTGTACAGCTTCTCCCTCGAACTGCCTTTTCAGTGCGAGAAGATCGGCGATTACGCTGTCGTGAATGTCGCGAGCGATGCGATTTTGCACCATCTCCTGCTGGTAGATGATCTTCTCAGCCAGGTTTGCCCGTTGTTTCGAAAGCTCCGAAAGCCGCTTGATGAGCGGGTGAGTGGCATCCAGGTCGGAAGAACTTCCGTCGCCTGAGTAGAACTCGTTCGATTGCTGAATGATATCTTTGAACGTATTGCGCAGATTGACTCGCATGTCGTCGGCATAGAGAGGATATTTATCCAGCGTCCAAATTTCCTGGTGTCCCAGGTTGCGGAGCACAAAGCGCATGTGCAAACAGTGCTCGGTCTCCACGTCGCCGATTTGGAGCGCCGTGCGCGTGGGCACGATGAATAGCTCAACCTTGTCCTCATCACCGCGCACTGACAGGGTGGAAACAACCGTGCCGGCTCGAAAACGATAGTACTTATTGCTCTTATTGGATTCATTGCCGCCGGGCGCGCCTTTGCGCGGCGGCGCTTTCTCGGTGAAGGCGGGCTCGGAAATCGTGATGCCCAGCCGCGTGCGGTCGCCTGCAGGCAAATCGTCGACGAAGCGTTTGACGCATGCATGCATTGATTCGACGAGATCGAGAACCGAAATACTCAACGGTGCACCGCTGTCCGTGGCGAGAGCGTCCGCTTGCTGCGAGGCACGCAACTCTTTGATCTGAGCGCTCCAAACTTGCGACATGTCTGGTCCCATACTTTGAGCAATGGGATCGTAGGCTTGCAGGCGAGGCTGACTTTCTCTAATCGCGGCGTTGCGGCTTGGCTGCGTCGACTTCGGCTGCGACGCCTGCAGGATATGCAACATGACGTCGAGCTGGTGCTTAATTTCGCAATATAGCTGTTGCGACATTATCCAGTCATCGATTCTCAAATTTGCTGCCGCGATCGCCAGGGCGAGCGCCTCATTGTTTTGTTTCTGGCGCACGTAAAACGAAGCCAGGCGCACGCGAGCGGCTAACGGCATGATTAGAAGCTCGGCATACGTGCTTTTTAGCTCCTCAGGACCGATGTTCGGTGGCGTCCGGTAGCCCGGCACCGAAAGGTGCTTGCCCAGTTCTTCCTGGAAATTGCGGCGATATTCGGCGAGCGGCAAATTGTCGGCAGCCAGGACGGCGGATTTGAAGCTCATTTCGGCGCTTTTGACGTCGCCGGACTGCTCGCTTTCCTGCGCCGCGCGCCAGAAGACGTACGGATTTTCAACTTCGACTGTGTCGGCTTTCCCTATCATCGCGTCCACCGGGTCAATCTTCAATATGCCCGCCCGGAGGGACGTTTAACGAGTTTGAGCGTACGTATGCTGGGATTCGTCCTGCTCCAAAATCCGATTTATCTGCTCTTCAGTGACGACCGGTGCGGTGGGCGCCGGCAGGTGATGTTTGCGCAGAATTGCCGCCTCATTTTCGCTAAGTGCGGCGCGGCGCGTCAGCAGATCAATTTCCTTGCGTTTCAGCGCGGAGTCTGCAGCGTCGAGATCCTTTTTCGGTGCGATATCCTCGTCATACAGCTCTTTGATGCGGTTATAGTTTTTCTGAGCGAGCTGTAGATCGGCCAGAATGTCGCCGATGTCGCGCATTGCAATTGTGCGCTGGTGTTTGATCTCGACGGCAACTGCCGAGGGGATCGCCGACGCGTCCCCGTGCGTGGCATGAATAATGCCGTGATGCGTGTTGCCGTTGTCGCGCCGGATAACCCCGCTGGTTGCATTGCTGCCGGTGTGGCTATTTCCGCTGGCACTGCCGTTGCTGCTGGGGTCAGCGCTTGCCCGAACAACTTGACCGCACAACAAAAGTACGGCCACCAACGCTGAGGCTATACGGAAGCACTTGAGCCTGCGTGACAGCATCCTCCACCTCTCGGCTGTTCTAGCTCAAAGGTCGTATGTGCTAAAGGACAAGTTCCGGCCGCTACGAAACGGCTGTGCTTAACCAGTTTTTGACGGTCGTGCGAAACTCTTGCTGAAGACGGCGAGTAACTCTGCCTGGTCGTCCATTAGCTATAATTAGCTCATCAACTTGCACGATGCCGATAATTTCCTCGGGTGTTGCTGTGATAAACAGCTCTTCCAGCAAGGGTAAGTCGGACAGCGGCAGCTTAGCCTCATGCATTTCGATTCCGGCAGAGGCACACAGCTCGATTACCTGCTTCTTAGTTATGCCGGGCAGCACCGACGCACTCGAGGGTGAAACTACCACTTTGCCGCTCATGACGCCGAAAACGCTTGTGTGGCTGCCTTCGGTGATGAAGCCGTCGCGTATAAGCAATGATTCAATGCAACCGTTTTTGTGGGCGGCATCGGCCGCCATGCAATTCGCCAGCAGCGTGGTGGCTTTGATGTCATTGCGCTGCCAGCGAATATCCGGAAAAGTAATTGCTTTGCCGCCTGCCGTGCGCGCTTGGGCGAACGGATCTGAGAACGGCTCGATATACACGAGGCAATTAGGTTGCGACTGCTTTGGAAAATAATGGTGTCTTGGCGCGACGCCGCGCGTCACTTGCACGTAAGCCAGCCCGTCATCTAAATTTGTTTCTTCGATAAGCTTTTTGATTCGTGGTGGCACCACCCCTACGTCGAAGTTTATTTGAAGCTCTTTCAGACCGGCGGCAAGGCGATCGATGTGGTCCTCAAGGTGCCAGAGGTGCCCCATGTACACTCGGATCACCTCGTATATCGCATCGCCGAACATGAAGGCACGATCGAGCACGGGCACTTGCACGTCTGCAAGCGGCATTTGCTCTCCGTTCCAATTCGCCAAAATATTCATGGCGCTATTGTACACCGCGATGCGCGCCGCTCACCCGCGGCTCACCCGCGGCTTGCATGCGGCTTGCATGCGGGCACGCAACGCTTGGAAGCAACTCACCGGTAGCGTTTCGCTTTCGCATACCAGTCGCCCGGCGAACGCTCAATCAACTCATCAATCTCGAGCATGGTCAGCGCGGCCGATATTGTCCCGGCGCTCAGTCCCGATTTTTCAATGAGCTCGTCGAAGTGCACCTTTTCTGCTGTGAGAAATTCAAAAACCTTCTTCTCATTGCCTTCCAATTTCAAAGGCGGTGCAGTGCGATCCTTGCCATCATCTTTTGTACCGCCCGGCGTCGACTTCGTAACCGCTGCCACATCGATGCGTTTAATTTTTTCATCGATATCCGGCGACCACTTCTTCTGTGCGTCCAGAAGATCATATTCGGCCTGTAGAATCAGCCAAAATTGTGGTGTCGTGCCGAAAAGCTTCGACAACCGCAATGCAGTTTCCGCCGAGATCGCCCTTCTGCTAGTAAGAATTTGCGACACTGTCTGAGGCGACACGTGAAGGGCGCGTGCCAGGCTATTTGCGTTGAGACCCAGAGGTGCCATGAATACGTCGCGCAACACTTTGCCTGGATGGGCGACGTCCACTGGTATTGCCGTTTCCAACTGTATCTTATTCATGATAGTTCCACCCCGGGGCGACTGTGAGAGGGCAATTCTAGCATCGGGTATATACATCTGCTAGATTGATGTGCGCTTCTCAGATTAGTTGGCCGCCGGGTTACATACATCCCTTGCCGCGATTTCTTCACGCATCACGTGATCCGTGATGTCAGAAGTGGGCTGTGCCTGAAATCGTGCACAGGCGCCCTGTTTAATTTTTGCGTCTTGGCGTTTTATCACGCATCACGTGATGCGTGATAAAGGCAAAAACGCGGTTGTCAAAGCTGCCGTCGTTCTTGGCGTTCCGAGTGCGGGCGGCTGTCAGTATCACGCGTCACGTGATCCGTGATGCTTCACGGTCTGAAGGGTGTCCGCGGTCCGGATCGAACAGATGGGTGGCAGAATGTTCCGAACAGGATGGGCGGCAGAACGTTCCGAAGGCATAAGTGACAGAGCGGCGTCCTCAAGGAGGTGAGGACGAGCTTGGCTCCTGCAGCTGAAGCACAGGGCTATGTTTCTGCTGAAATCCAATACCTTCGAACTCATGGACTCCGCCTGTTTTACCCCATCATTATGGGCGATTGAAACTTTGTGGGCGGGCGCGGGTCGTATTCGAAAATGGGCAGTGTTTCCACATCCTGCGAGGTGTTTAGCATGAGAGTCGCGTGTTTATTGGGACCAGGATTCGAAGATTCGGAATTCCAAAAGCCTTACGAAGAGTTCAAAAAATCCGGTCATGCGGTGACCGTCATCGGGATGGAAGCTGGACAGGAACTCCATGGAGACAAAGGCAAGGTCGCATTTAAAACTGAAAAGAGCATCAATGATGTGCGGCCCGATCAGTTCGATGCGCTGTTTATTCCAGGCGGACGTTCGCCCGATAAGCTGAGAGCGAATGAGAGGATGGTCGAGTTTGTGCGCCTATTCATGGACGCGAAAAAACCGGTGTTCGCTATTTGCCACGGCCCGCAGTTGATCCTCAGTGCCGATAGGCATCGTTTGGGCAAGCTGACGGCTTGGAAAACTATTCAAGGCGATTTAGAGAAAGCCGGCGCACAGGTTGTGGACGAGGCCGTCGTTGTGGACGGCAACCTGGTTACCTCGCGCAAGCCTGACGATATCCCGATGTTCATCGAGAAATCGCTCGCCATGCTCGGCGGATCTTCTAGTGAACGCGTGGCTTAGTTTTGCTCCAGCCGGGAGCAAGTAGCGGTCGCAAGCTGTTCATGGCAGCTACTATTGCCGAGCCGTTGTTGAGCAGCGTGGCGCCGGCTGGTCCGACCAATCCGGCTGCCGTCAGCGCTAAACCGGAGCCGTTGGCTACGGCCACCAGCCCCATTGTTTCTTTGATCAGGCGCATAGAACCGCGCGCGATATCGATTGCTTGCGCGACGCGCTCCAGATTGTCGTCGGTGAGCACGACGTCGGCGTGCTCACGAGCGGCGTGCGTTCCCGCTTTGAGGGAGATGGCCACGTCGGCGTGCGCCAGCGCCGGCGAGTCGTTGATACCATCTCCGACGACGGCCACGACGTAGCCCTGCGCTTTCAGGTCTTGCACAAGTTTTGCTTTGTTTTCCGGGAAGGCGCCGGCAAGCACTTCGTCTACGCCAATCGTCTGGGCAATGCGGCGAGCGCTCGTTTCGATGTCGCCTGTGGCCATTACTACTTTCTTGATGCCGCGCCGATGCATCTTGGCGATGGTTTCGGCCGCTTCGGCACGAATGGAATCCGCATATGCGACTACGCCGGCAACCACGCCGTCGATCGCTATATATGCCAGCGAGTCGCCGCGCTTGATGGCAAGTTTCTCAAATGGCTCCGCCGCTTTGAGATCGATCTTCTTCGTTTCCATCAACCTGCGGCTGCCCGCCAATACGTGCTTGCCGTTGACGGTCGCGGCGACGCCCATGCCGACTGAATGCGAGGCTTTTGTTCGATGTGGAATGGCGAGCCCGCGTTCGGACGCATAGTTGACGATCGCTTGTGCGGCCGGGTGACTGAGCCTGTTTTCGACGGCCGCAGCTAACGAAATCACATTGTCGCCGTCGAATCCGTTGGTGGCATGCACCGCGGTGACATGCGGGTTGCCGGAAGTTAGGGTGCCCGTCTTATCAAAGACGATGGCATTGACGTGCGCCAATTTCTCCAGGGCGCCGCCACTCTTAATGAGGATGCCATGCTTGCCGGCATGCGCCATCGAAGCCAGCACCGCAGTTGGTGCGGAGATTCGTATGCCCGTCGAGAAATCATAGATCAGCATGCTCATCATGCGTGTGACGTCGCGCGTGAGAGCAAATGATGCAATGCTTGACGCGATAATCGGCATCACCGCTTTATCGGCCATTTTGGCGGCGTAGTTTTGAATCTTTGTCTCACCGATCGGAGCCGCGTTGACGAGATCGATGACTGTCTGCGCGCGACTCTTGTCCAGCGGTTGCTCGCACGTCAAATAGATTTGACCATGCATCAGCACTGTCGCGGCATACACAGGAGCTCCCTCGCGCACTTCAACCGGCGCTGACTCTCCTGTTAGCGATGCTTGGTTGACCAGTCCTTCTCCGCCTGTGATCCGGCCGTCGACTGGAATCATATCGCCGGGATAAACGACGACGGTGTCACCGCGGCGCACTTGATCGGCGGGAATGCAGATGCGTTTTTGCCCTTTGACCAACCAGGCAGACGCGCCCGCCATACCGAGCAGATCGTCGACAATCTTTTGGCAACGATTGGCTGTAAGTTCGCGAATGTACTCGCCCAGGCCAATCAGGGTCATCATAAATGTGGCGGCAGTCAATTGGCGATTGAGCATCATGAGCAAAGCCGCCATGCCGTCGAGCCCGTCTACACTGATGCGTTTTTCTCTGACTGCTGTCTGCGTCGCCCGTATCAAAATAGGCACGCCGGCCGCACAACCGACAAGCGGTGCCACAGGCAGCCCGAAAATGGACATACCCAGAGCCGCTCCCGAGACGGCAAACTGCACCACAGGCGGTATCTTCTGTTCCATCACCAGCAACAGCCGCTCGATGGTGAAGACAAGTGAATGAGCATTTGTGCCGTTGCCCACCGGCTTTACCGAGGACAAATCGGTCTGCTCGAGGGCTTGAACTATCGTCTGCTCGTCCGTTGCCTGCTGGTCAAAGTCGATGACCAGGCTTGCCGCCAGCCTGTTTGTGCGGGCGGATTTGACGCCATCAATGATGGTGACTGCACCCAACACCTTCTCTTCCAGGCCGACGTTGTACCGCATCGCCGGAATCTTCAGGCGCAGTCGCCCTGCCATTGAATGAACGACATGAACATCCAGTGACGCAGCTGACTGTGATCCGAGTGCACCGCCCACTTTACCGCCGGAATGCTCCAGCCCGTCGTCAACCGGCGTACGTGCGCCCACCAGCCTCAGCTTCGAGGGCGGTGATTGAACTTCGTCATCCGTCGGCTTCCGTATCAAATTTGGTGTTATGAACCTCTGGGCGCATGTTTATGCGAATCGGCTTGCGTAGGCAGAGTCTCCGTCGCTTGCTCAATCTGACGCGTTACGGTGTCTTGATGCAGCTTCCAATAAAGATCGAAGCCGTAATAGAAAAGTGCCACCGGTGCTATGCCACTGAGCAATGCCTCTTGCTGGATCATTTGCCAAAGTCCCACTGCGATGAACGCCATAGGCAAGTAGCGCTTCACGTTATCGCCCTGCGCAAGCGGATCTTGCTCAGCATCTGCCGGGCCGACACCATTGCCGCCGTTGCCGTGCACGGGCTCAGCAACAATTATTTTCTTGAACAGATTGGACAACATGCCCAACCCGAGCTCGATCTCGCCTTCGCCCGGAATGAGCAGAGCGGTCAGGAGGTCGGGTGCGGATTCTTCCAGCGCCGCGGTGATTTCGTCGAACAGAAAAGGTCTGTCGTCGTGATGGATAAGCACGCTGCCGGTATCGCTGTTGATCTCGACTGAGCGTACACCCGGGACGCGCTGCAGCGCGGTTTGCGCTTCGTGCAGTTTGGCGGGCTTGCGGTGCCCTTTCGGAACCCGCAATCGCGTCCTATGCTTGCTGGAATGAACGACCACTTTATGGTCGGCATGAAGTTTGGCTTTGGTCATTTTGGCAAGTTAGTCCTGTTTGGGATTGGCGTGAGCGTGCCGGACCGATTTGACCTGTTTGTTGTGGCCTTCGTGCTCTGCATGAGCTTCGGCAATGGCGTCCGCCGCCTCTTCCTGAATTTCGGCATAGGCTTCTTTAAGACGCTCTCCGGCGACCATGCCGAATTTTACCGTCTCTTTGAACGCCGTACGCATAAGCTTGCGTCCACGCTGAGTGCCTACCAAAAGGATGGCGGCTATGCCCCACGGGCCGGCGACTGTTTCTACGACTTCTTCAATCATCTCGTTCCCTCCAATTGCCTCAGCAATAAAGTCATTTTATAGGGCTGAAGAACCCTGCGCTCAAAGAGCAACAGATTATCTCAGCTTTTACGAAAAAACGATAATACTAGCTTGAAAACTCGACTGGGCGGCGCTGCCGCGAATTCATCTTTGTTTAGGACGGCAAGCAACCAGGCAAGCAGATGCGTTGTTACGGCTGCCTTAACCGCAGAAGACACAGCCGGGGCCTGCCCCGGCTGTGTCGATGCCACTGAATTTAGTGTCGTTTACTTGAGGATTTCGCGACGAATGATGCGCTTGTGCGAGCACTTGCGCAACACACGTTTGTGTACTTTCTTCAGGTGCACAACCTTCTTGGTGACGCGCTGGAAGCTGCGCTGAGCGACACCACCCACCGGCAACGAAGCAACGAAGTTGCTGGTTCCGATCAAGCTGAGAGCGCTCGGTCCGATCGGTCCAATTACCGAGACGTTGCATCCGCTCAGTGAAGGCATGCCGACCATGCCGGGCAGGATAATCGCTGTTTCGCCAAGCGGGGCGCCCGTAACTAGCTGTGTGCCTTGCGGCAGTCTGGTTACGCCGAGCAGATTACCGCCGGTCATCAGACCTTCGGCCGTCACGCCGCCGTTGATGACTGCAGCTTGGTTCAACAATAAGTTGTTGTCGATGAATTGTCCGTTGAGCAGTGCAGGCTGTGCGACAACACTGTTGCCGATGCCCACTCCGGCTCCCAAGGGTCCTACGTTTACGCTGGCTCCGAGTCCCTGCGCATTGGCGGCCAAAGTGCTGCTGGTGAGCAGCGCCGCGGCCAATGCAAGCACGTTTTTAATGCTCATAGCCCATCTCCTATAACCGGTTAAGTTCGCTTGGGCTTGACGCGACAGCAAAGGTGATGGTTCCTCAGGCGTTATATCAGCTCGTCAATTGGTAGCTGGACGGCAGTGACGCCCCCCTACCGCTGTGTATGAGAGATTTTCAAGCTGAACGGCAATCACTTTGCCCGTGCGCCATACCGGCAAAACGACGGCTGCACATTTGTTTGGGACTCGTCATAAAGATCTCCTGTAACGGATATTTTTTGCATATCGTTGATAAACTAGGTGTCGTCAAGCACTAGCACGGAGAATTGTCGTGGTATTGAGCGCACCCCGTCTGAACCCAGCCAAAGAAAGCTTGATAAACGGCGATGTTTCGCTCGTCAAGATAAGCTCGGTTGGCGTGTCGATTCCACCTGGTGTTTTGACCAATCTCGACCTTGAAGAAATGGTGGAAACCACCGATGAGTGGATCACCGAGCGCACCGGCATCCGGCAAAGACACATAGCAGAAAGAGGGACGAGAGCCTCCCAACTGGCTACCGAAGCCGCTCTCCAAGCCTGCGAGCGCGCCGGCATCAAACCTTCTCAAGTCGAGCTCATCATTGTTGGAACCATTACCCCGGACATGGTTCTTCCCGCCACAGCCTGTCTGGTGCAGCACAACATCGGCGCCAAAGGCGCTTGGGGATTCGATCTTTCCGCCGCCTGCTCGGGATTCCTCTACGCCTTGCAATGCGGCGTGCAGTTTGTCGCCAACGGCAAGCACAAAAACGTCCTGGTCATCGGCGTGGATGTGATGTCCAGCATCATCGATTACACCGACCGGCAGACGTGCATCATATTTGGTGACGGCGGCGGCGCCTTTTTACTGCAACCATCTACCGATGCCAAAGAAGGCTGCTTTATCGACTTCATTCACGAAGTGGATGGATCGGGCGGCGATTATCTGTGCTTGCCCGGCGGTGGTAGTGCGCACCCGGCCTCCCATGAAACAATCGACCAGAAAATGCACTATGTGCATCAGGACGGCAAAGCGGTATTCAAATTTGCCACGCTCAAGATGTCCGAGCTGTGCTCGACAATTCTCGAGCGCAACGGACTCACAGGCGAGGATGTTGACGTGTTCATCCCCCACCAAGCTAACCGCCGGATTATTCAAGCCGCTGTCGACCGGATCAATCTGCCGGAAGACCGCGTGATTATCAATATCGGAGAGTTCGGTAATACCACCGCCGGCACGCTGCCTTTAGCCACGCATTCGGCACTGCAAGAAGGCAGACTGAAGAAGGGCGACCTGGTGCTGATGGCATCAATGGGGGCCGGCTTCACCGCCGGAGCGGCGTTGTTCCGCTGGTAATGGCTACGCTGGTAATGGCTATCAGGAACACGGCAAGAGCGGCGTCATGGATAATCGCGAATTGACAGCGAGGCTCTTGCGCTGGTCCGTGTTTTTGCTTGTTCTGGGCGCTTGCGCCTACATTTTTGCCACCAGCGTGGCCGAGTGCCTCTGGGGACACCTGCGGGCGGGACTGGACATGGCTGCCGCCGGGCACGTCATCTTGCACGATCCTTATTCCTACACTGCCGACATTCCCTGGATTGACCATGAATGGCTTTTTGAAGTCATGCTCGCGCAGGCGTACAAGTCAGCCGGCATAGTCGGCATTAATCTGCTCAAGCTTGCCGCCAGCGAGGCCCTTGTCGGGTTGCTGTTTATTTACGCGCTTTGGTGCTCGCTACCTATCATCTCGGCGGCCACCGTCGTTTTGCTCGAGGTCTTACTGCTGGGGCCATTTCTGTTTGCTCCTCGACCGCATCTTTTCAGTGCCGTCTTTTTCGCCCTGACGCTAATTCTGCTGTCTTTGGGCGAAAACAAAAGCCGCCGCTTCCTGCTTTTGCTGCCTTTGTTGTTTGTGCCATGGTGCAACATTCATGGCGGTTTTGTAGCGGGCTTAGGTGTAGTCATTGTTTGGTGCGCTGCCGACACTTTGCGCCTTTTGATCGAGGGAAGAACCTGGCGCAGGTTATTCAGTCGACATGCAGGATCGAACATCGCATTATGTGTCGCCGCTGTGCTGGCTGTGTTTGTTAATCCCTACGGCATCAAGTTGCCTCTCTTTCTGTGGCAAACGCTGAGCGTGCCGAGGCCGGAGATACCTGATTGGCGGCCGATCGATGCGGCCACGCCGATTGGGGCTATGTACATCGGAATTGTTCTTTGTACGCTTTTTTTGCTGATCAAAAGTTCGCGGCCGAAAACACTGCCATCGATGGCGGTACTGTTGATATCGGCCATCCAACCGTTTGCCGCAATGCGGCACGTGATGTTTGGCATGTTGGCACTGCTGATAATTGGAACTCCGCATCTTGCCGACGTAGTGAAAAAATATAGCCGGGGAGGCGATAGTTTGCTCCGCCTGCCTCTCTGGCAGCAGAGAGTCTTCGCCGCAGCATGTGGCATTGCCTTTGTCGGTCTTTCGGCCGCTAGTGCCGGCAAGCTGACCAGAATTACAGCCAGCCCTGCATTGCCGCGACAAGCGGTGGCCTTCATCAAAGACAGCGGGGTCACAGGAAACATGGCGATTCCGTTCGACTGGGGCGATTATTGCATTTGGCACTTGTGGCCCAGAATCAAAGTCAATTGTGATTGGAGAAGAGAGACTGCTTATTCCAATCGTGAGCTCGCCTCCAACATCGCATTTACGTACGGCGTATCAAAATGGGATGACCTGTTGACGCGCCAACCGACAGATATCGTGTTGACGTCGCCTGATTACGCCACATACAATCTGATGATGTTGTCAAAAGGATGGCAGATCTGCTACCAGGACAGCCTCTGTGCGGTATTTGCTAAAAAAGGCTCGGCCCTGGCCGCTCGACTTTTGAGCACAAAGTTAACCGACAGCACCAAGCTTGGCCTGGCGGGGTTCTGGCCCTAGGAACGCTGATATCATGAGCAGGACAAATTTCGTCTTGCAGCTTGTCTATGAAGCCTCGGCGAGTTCCTCGACGATGATGTCGCCGTAGTGAATAACATCCAAGCCGCGCTCTTGTTCTTCCGTGCTCGCCGTGAAGTGCAGCACCACGTCGACCAGCCTGGCCAGCACGAACGTGCCGCAGAAGGTGAATCCCCAGACAATGCTTACTGTAATCATTTGCGCGACGAGCAAATGCCAGTTGCCGTGAATCAAGCCGTCGGACCCTTGCGGGTTGATCGCTTTGCTGGCGAACAAGCCCACAGCTAACGAGCCCCAGGTTCCTGCCATGCCATGGCATGCGCATACATCCAGGCTATCTTGGATGCGCATGCGTTCTGCCAATTTGATCGAGTAGAACGAAACAATTGCACCAATCCCGCCGATAATCATCGATGCATAGACATTCACGTATCCGCAGGCCGGCGTGATCGCCACAAGACCGACCACGGCACCGGTGGCGGTGCCAACTGCCGTTGGCCCCTTGCCGTTGAGATAGCTGAGTCCGATCCATGTAAGAGCGGCTACAGCGGCCGCAACGTTAGTTGTAACTAGAGCTTGCACGGCAATCGTATTGGCCGACAGCGCGCTGCCTCCGTTGAATCCGAACCAACCGAACCACAAAAGCACCGCTCCAAATAGAGTGAGCGGCACGCTGTCTGGTATAAATCTGCCGTCGACCGCACGTTTCTTTTTACGCAAGGCGATGCACATAGCCAGCGCCGCAACGCCGGATGTGATATGCACGACTGTGCCGCCGGCGAAATCTAACGAGCCCAGCGCCCGCAGCCAACCGCCCTCTCCCCACACCCAGTGCGCCACCGGGTCGTAGATAAAGGTCGTCCACAAAAGCACGAAGGCTATCCAGGAAAGAAAGCGAACCCGATCGATTATGGCTCCGAAAATAAGAGCCGGCGTGATGATGGCGAACTTCATCTGGAAGAGCATGTACGCCATGTGCGGTATGGTGGCGGCATAAACCGAGTTGGTGCTCGTCATGATTGCCTGTAAGCCGAACCATGCCGACCCGCCGATTAAATGTCCAAGATCGGGACCAAAGGACAAAGAATATCCGCACATTACCCATTGAATGGTGACGACCAGCAGAGTTGCGAAGCTGAGCATCAAAGCTGACAGTAAATTCTTCCGCTCAACCATTCCGCCGTAAAACAGTCCCAGAGCCGGCGTCATTAACATGACGAGAGAAGACGAGACAAGCACCCAGGCCGTGTCGCCGCTGTTCATGCGTATATTCTCCTTCCCGCCGGCAGAACTCGGCGGTAGACCCAGCTATCATGGCTGAAGTTCCCTGATCGGGCAACCTTTTTTTTGCATGAGTCATAGACCCACATAATCCAGCGGATATCTGATCGGCCAACAAGCAGGCCGGCTGCGGACGGCCAACGGAGCGGCGATGGACACGGTATCATGGTGAAATCACACCACTCCGGTCGCAATGACAAACGTCCCTTCCAACCTGCCCGCCGCAAAAACCACGTCTGTAGCGTCTCCGCGCCAAACCCGGTCGGTGGCGGCCCTCGGCATTGCAACTGTGGTCATAGTCGGCTTCGCCTATCTGGCGACTCATGGCTTTCTCGAAGCCGACTACATTATCGCGGGCTGCGGGCTTTTCGGAGTTCTGCTGTCGCTCTGGTCGCTCGGCTCGCTATATATAACGATTCCCCTGAGCATGAAGTTCATGAGCGCGTACTACGGCTCCCAAGATTATGCGGCGATCGACCGGGCACATAGCCGCGCGCTCAAAATGCTCAGTCGGCTGCCTTTGCGAAAACGAGTGGATATCGCTGTGACGATGTCGAATCTTGCTCTGGCTCGTTTGTGCCAGGGATACTACGACAGCGCTGAATCTTTGTACACGCAAGCCGCCAAGTACATTGAAAAGAACCCTCGTCTGGCTCAATCGGTCACGCCCGTCGTGATCTATCACAATTTAGCTGTGACAAAGGCGCGTCAAAACAAATTCGTTGAAGCGGAGTTGCATGCCACCAGGGCGCTGGAGATAGCACAGCTGCCGAAGGTGCAGAAAACAAACAAGATGGTGGCAGCCGCTCCATTGTCAGCGATCGGTTATATTCGGTACAAGCTGGGCGAGTTCGTGAGCGCCAAGCAAATGTTGTTGGATGCGATTTCCACGTACGAAAGCAGCCCACTGGCGCCGGGGCTTTCTCGGCAAGGTGTGGGACAGGGACAGGCGGCTGT
>Ga0134128_10002589_pt1 | contig 22289 bp, 22 predicted proteins | sample KB31754_FD_96462 | JGI IMG/M metagenome (GOLD analysis project Ga0134128, IMG submission 96462) | Terrestrial soil microbial communities with excess Nitrogen fertilizer from Kellogg Biological Station, Michigan, USA - KB3-175-4 | ecosystem: Environmental > Terrestrial > Soil > Unclassified ... | reverse complement strand
CGAAGAAGGTTAGATCGCCGCCGATTCCCAACGCCTCGAGCAGATTCAGATGTTCGCCCGGCATAGGGAACACACCCGGATGATTGATCTCCCCCAGCATAGTAAATCTATAATTCAGGAACCGGACGGTGCAGTACGGATTTTGAAGATACTGTTTCAGCCTGGTCTCCAGGGTATCTTTCAACTGGCTGCGTGTCATACTATCGACGTGAATGATCCCCAACTGCTGAAATTCGATATTTCCCATTTCGTCGACCAGGTATCCGCCAGTGCCCGCTGATCCACCCGACGCGCTACCACCTGTCCCGCTTCCACCCGTTCCGCCACCGGACGAGCCCCCGGTCGAACCGCCGCCACTTCCGCCCAAACCGCCCGGATTGCCCGCACCGCCCGTCTGCATCTGATTGAAGATCGCCGTAGCTGATGGATTATCGCTATAGATCACGATACTCAGGATGTCACCCTTGGAAATCACCGGCTCGGCATATACCACCTGGCTGAGCTTGGTCGTATCGAACGATCCCTGCATATAGGTCAAACGACGAGTATTCGTACAGGACGTCAACGTACAGACGAACACCGTCGAAAGGGCGGCAAACAGTACACCGGAACGCATGGGTAATTTCATCATTTCGTAGATTAGCTTTATGATCTATTTCCTCACGACGGCATTGGTTTTGTCGATAACCGCCACCAGCGAGTAGCCGATGCTTTCGATGACCACCTGGACTTTTTTGTTGAGCACTTTCGTCACTTTCGCCTCCTTGTCCATGAAGGCTCCCTTGGCGATGGTAATTCTGGCGTCGACCTTGAGATCTATAGGTACCGCCCGGACATCCAGGTAATCGTTCAGGAATTTGCGGATGATCTCAATCTCCTTATCCTTGATCAAAGCCGGTTTTCCCAGCCAATATACAAAGTTGACTACCCCGCCCGTCATCCGCACTTTCACTTGCTCGCTTTCCCGGATTTTAACAAAAACGTAAGATTTGAACAGCGGCTCCTCCACCCATTTCGTCCGGTCGCTCCATTTCTTCCGGGTACGATTTAACGGGCAATACGCTTCTATCCCTTTCTCCAGGAGCAGCGCATGCACCTTTTTTTCCCAGCGCGGTTTCGTATAAACAGCATACCAAACTTGTTTGTCTCCGGACATAGCTTCGCCTCCTCAGTCCCAAAAGGACCTCTTAACACGTTGATCTTCAATCGATACAATAGGGCCTCCTCCAAATAGAAAAGGATACAAGGAGCATTCGGTGAATTACTCTTATATCCTTCCCAATATTGTCCTATATCAGTAAGTCTTTCAAACTATTCTCCACAGGAAACTAAAAATTTAGGCGGTGGTTTTTTCAAAAAACCACCATAAAACTAAAATTAACTGGATTTATTGCTTCTTATAAATATCACAAACTTCCGAAACAGAATCTGTTATATATACATCTTCCGCAAAAATAAGCGTTTTTAGGATCATTATCCCATCTCGACTGGAAAACAGCATTTTACATGAAATACGTTTCTTTGCTCTTTGCGACGCTTATTTATGGCAATCTTTCCGCGCAAACGCAATCGGGGGTCGACTATCCGCGGGTGATCGCACTCGACGTCGCCGGCCTCAGAACCAGCAAGCCGATAGGTCTGGCGAATCAGCTCTGCTACGTTACCGATCTGGGTGGCTTGTTCCGGTATGATCCGAAGGACAAAACGACGGTCGATGACAGCGTCATGACGATCGTCACGCGGGATGGCGGGCGTTTCAAACGGCAGATCGATGGGGACAAATTGAATGTGCGGTGGTTCGGGGCGGTCGGCAATGGCGGAACGGATGACTGGCATGCCCTGCAAAAGGGTATCGATTATATCGTAGACCATCCTGCGGCGGCAAGGACATTGTATTTTCCGCCCGGCACCTACCTGATCGGAAGACCATTGATCATCGCCCGGTTCACCGGTACTGTCTATCAGCAGGCAAGCATCAACCTGCTGGGGCCGGCGAGTGCAAAGGATATCGCAGTAGGGGGCGCCGCTATCGCGCCGGCCTTCAATAACACCTTCGCCATCGGTATCCAGATGGGTAAAGGGGTCGAGATCAGGAACCTGGGCATCAGGGGGCAATTCTCTTTTCCTAACCGGCTAAATGTCATCCAGGTGGATACGCTTGGATTCAACGAGTGGACGGATGGTTCCGCGAGGGAAAACCGTGTATCGCCATATGCCGGCATCGTGATCGACCCGTTCTCCGACTCTACCGCCTATGCCCGAAGGGAAGACATGTATCCTGGGCTCCACGCCTGGTGTCCCAGGGGCATTGGCCGGGGGGGCTCTACCGCGGTACAGGTCATCGGTTGTGCTATCACAAATTTTGTTGTAGGGATGATGATCACGCCGTCGAATCAGCAAAATGGAGAGCTGGTGGACATGATCGACTGCGACCTCAGCAGCAACAAGGTGGGTTATGCCATGGGACAGGCCCAATCCAAGGAATGTCATGTCGACCGGCTGAAATGCTGGGGGCCTACTTATACGCTTTTCGACAATGTGACCTATGGATTCCGTCACGGTGATGGGGCTGCGGTGCCGATGGTCGACGGGGTCAATATCGCCGGGCATGTCAAACAGCTGTGCTATATCTATGCACCTTCTTTCGGGGGAACCTTCCGGAATGTCTATGCCGAAGGGCTCTTCCGGCTAGGGTATGTAGGGGGATTCGCTACGGTATCCTTTGAAGACTGCCAGCTCAATTTCGAGTCGGAAAGCCCCGGCAAGCCATACCCCGACTTCTTTGTTCTGGGCTTTGGCGTCACTTTTCATAACTGTATGCTGAGATCTTATACGACGCGTGCCGGGTTGCGGTTAATTGTGTCTGGGACGGGCGATCATTTCGAAGGCGGCGTGATGAATGAGCCGCCGATAGCCGTAAATCTCGACAACAATGGCATCTATCCCAATCCCACCTTCGACCATGTGCAGATGTACTTCAACGGCGGCATCCTGGGCAGTGGAAATCCGGGCTGGGTCTCGACGGCATCGCCCATCCAGGGATCCGATGGCCGGATGCCGGATCCGGTTTATCCCGGCAACACCTATCTTTTCCGGGACCCCACTTATGGTGCGGACCTGCTCTATAAGCTGACCTACCGGGATAATTATGAGCGAACGGTAGGTTTGACGGGGGAAGCTACTATCCATGTGGACAAGAGGTCCTGGACGGCCTGGTTCAAGCTTCCCGCGACCGCCGACACGAGTCTGCTGCTCGCCGGCGATTTTATTCTGACTCGCGGTTTGAATTACCAGGATGGATTACCTAACGTGGTAGGAAACACCCACCCCGTGGGCATCATTCGGTCGATCCGCGGGGACACCGTTTTCCTGGATTACCTGGCGGTGGGCATCCGGGAAGGGATGAAGCTGCCCCTGTGGATGGATTATTATGTCGATGCGACGGCTCCGTTCACGGGGGATATTGCCGCGGGCAGCAATACCATCGTGCATGCGCAGGGAGTGCTCCCTTATGTAGGCCAGCGGCCGGACATGCCGATGTTGCCCACCGGGACCTATGTGACGGCAGTCGATCCCAAGGCGGGCACCATCCGGCTTTCGACGACGAATAAGCATCAGTCGTTTACCGATTTCACCTTTATGAATGGCTATCCCACGATCGAGATGTATAGTTCGTTTAATCTCACGGAGCTGGCGTCCCTTGGGAAGACACTGATCGGCGGAGCCATATTTTTTCAGTACGATGCGGCGGGTATCAATACCCATGACCATGATTACCCCGTGAATGGTCCATTTACCGCGAAGTTTAGAATCATAAATACGATTATAAGGGGGGATACTTCGCTGCACAAGTTCCGACGGGTGCCGCTTCCGTGAGTCACGTGGTCTTCTCGCCTGCCCACCGGCCGCCTTTCATTTTCGTTCCCCAGCCAACCGGCCGATGAGCCAGTAGAGCGCGCAGCAAAGCATAAAAAGCAGGCAGACGATGACGATGGAGAACTTTATCCGCGCCAGCTCGTAGGCGGCGGTGACGTTCCATTGCGAGATGGGTCCGTGGAGGGTGTGGCTGATGGCGATGTTCTCGATGAGATCGCAGGCGGTAGCCAAAAGTATCAGCAAGGCAAACCCCCGTCCTCCTTTTGTCAGTATCTCGTTGCCCGTGATGGCGGAGATGAAGCGGCAGCCAAGCACGATCACCAGCGTATACAGCACCATGAAGACGTAGGCCAGATAGGTGCTTTTCACACCTGCATCGTATTTGCCCGTGAGCTTCCAACTGGCGATGATCGCCTGGGCCTTGTCGGCGGTCTTGGCGATCTCGAACTGAATGATCTCATCGGAGCTTAGAGGGGCGAGGTAGTTCCGTACCCAGATCATGTAGGCGATGGTAAGCAGGAAGAAAAACCAGAAGAGTTGTCGCAGACGGCTGAAACGAGCTGGCCACGAGGGAGGTTCCATAAAGATTGGCGATTTTATCTAAGATAGATAAAATCGCCAATACCGTTAAATTAAATTTATCATCTCGCGGTCAAGGACGTCGAGGACCTCGAAGATCTTCTCATCCCATCCCGCGATGAGGCAGACGCCGTCGTCGAGGCATTCCAGCGAGCGGGCGCCATAGCCGGCGAGGTCGAAGAGGTAGAGCTTCGCGCCGGGAGCCAGCTGTTCGCGATAGAGACGCCACCAGTGGCGGAGATCGGTCCCCGCCGTTTGGTTGAACGAGCGGTTGTCCCACAGCCGGTAGTCGGTGAAGATCATCACGCGGTCCGCCACCTGCCGTTTGCGCAGCAGATCCTGCAGCACCAGCCAGGCGTTGATGGCATAGCCGGCCTCCCCTTCGTGCGAGCGGAATTCGTCGACGCCCAGCAATACCGGGCGTTCGGGCAGTTCCTGCTGTTTCCAGGTATTGCCGATGATGCCCGTGATGACCTGGTCGCCACGCTTTTTCCAGATCGACGCGAGGAGCGGCGCTACATCGAAGCGCTGTATGCCAGTTCCGCCGCCCGGTTGCGCGCCGGTGCTGCTGAACAGTGGACGCTTCATGCTGTTGCTCACATCCATGGCGATCACCGAGACGCCGGCACTGCCCAGCTCGAGTTCGGCCCAGGTGCTGTGGAGGACGGCGTTCTCGAGTGCTTCGGTAAGCATACCGGCGCCGCCCTGCTCCACGCGGCCGAGCGATCTGTAGACTTCGAGCAGCCTTAGCGGACGGGTGCCGCTTCTTTTGACCGCGGCGGCATTGCCGAGATATTCCGCCGCCAGCTTGAGCACTTTGCCGCTGACGCCGGCGCAGAGCATAGGCCGCAGGTTGTCGAGCAACGGCGTATAGCCGATGCGGAAAGAGGAGATGCCTTCCTTCCACTTGTCGCGGAGGGCCGCCTGACGCTCGCCGGCACTATCGTAATGCTGGTGATACAGTGCATTCCATTCCTGCTCCCAGGTCGTGCGCACGCGGATGTGGTCCCGCAGGATGGCGCTGAAGAGCAGCTTCCGGGCAGGATGCGTGGCCTTGGGCCGTAGCCAGCGAAGCGCATAGCGCAGTGCCAGCTGTGACGCACGGCTGCTGCGGCTATACTGATATTCGTCGAGCTTGTTGAACAGGAGGCCGAGCTGTTTACGCACGGCGCGGCCGGGCTTTCGTCCCGGTTTTGTTGTCCGGCCATAGTAGTCGAGCCACAGCGGGATGTCCATGGGCACCCGAATGATCCTTGCCACGAGTGCGCCTGTCCGTTCGTCGTTGCCGGCGATGGCGGCCAGCTCTGCCGTGAGCAGCAGCGCGAGCTCGCGGAAATCCTTTTCTTCGCCAAAGTAGATCGCCAGCCGCTCCATGAAGGCGGTGTCGTGCGAGCGGACCTCTCTGCGCAGGGTCTCCAGATCTTCGGCCTGGTGTTCCGCCGGTGAAGCAGTGAGCGATCCCGACACGAGGGTCGTAAACAATTCCCATTGTGCGTCCGGCAGCCCCGCCTTCACAAGCGCATAACGCGTGTCGGGGGGTTGTTTTCCTTTCTGACTAAAATTAAATCGCATAGCTTCCTCCTTCCCTCATTCGAGGGCAATTTTTGAATTCAACGTGACATAGGAACTAAAAAGGCCCCGCAAGTTTGCGGGGCCTTTTACGCTGGATCTTTTTATAAGTTTAGTTCACAGCACAATGCCCCGCGGTTCCCCAATCCTTAATCGGGTAAAGCTCCACACGATTACTCGTGGTCGCGGCCATTATTGTATGTGAGAATTGTCGTAGCATGGATCGATCTTTTGATCTCTACAAAATTAAAAATCTTTTTTTCTTTTCAGCAAAAATTCCAAAAAATATTTTCACGGGAGCGCATTCCCCGCACATCACGCGCGGTTCAGCAGGAGCTTCTGGATCTTGTTGTGCAGGTCTTCGGGGCGGAAGGGTTTGGGTACGACCTCCATGAATCCTTTTTTGATGAGATCGATGCGCATATCTTCATACACCGCCGCGGTAAAGGCGATAGCAGGCACCCCGGGCTGCAGCTTACGCATCTCGGCGAGTGCGGTGATGCCATCCATCTCCGGCATCTCCAGATCGATGAGCACCAGATCGAACTGGCCATGGCCACCGCGGAATTTCTCGACGGCCTCGAGCCCATTCACAGCCTCGTGTACCTCGATGCCCCATTTAGTGAGGAACTTCCGCGCCACCGACATATTCACGAAATTGTCCTCGGCTATAAGGACCTTGAGCGCCTTGAATCCGGGCAGGTGTTTGACCTTCTCGTCGTTGATATACATCTTGGCATTCTCGTTGATCTCGAGCTCAAGGGTAAAATAGAAGGTGCTACCCTTCCCCTCTTCGCTTTGCAGCAGCAGATCGCCGCTGAAGAGGCTGACGAGTTTTTTGCTGATGGCCAAGCCGAGACCGGTGCCGCCGTATTTGCGGGTCGTATCCGTATCGGCCTGGGTAAAGCTGTCGAAAACTTCCTGCTGCTTATGCGCAGGAATGCCGATGCCGGTGTCCTGCACCATGAACTGTATGACGGATTTCTTGCTGGTGCTGGAGACCTTTCGGGCACCGAGGGTGATGCCGCCGGTATGAGTGAATTTGATGGCGTTCGAAAGCAGATTGCTGAGGACCTGGTTCAGACGCGTCTCGTCGGTGAGGAACTCGGCTTCGAGATTTTCATCGACATCCACGAGAAAAAGCAGCCCCTTGGTATGTGCCTGTACCGAGAACTGCGTTTCCAGCTTCTTCAGAAACGCGCGCATATTCACGGGTACATTCTCCAGCTCGAAACGGCCCGACTCGATCTTGTTGAAATCGAGGATCTCGTTGATCAGGACCATCATATGCTCGGAGGAATATTTGAGGATCTCGAGATGCGAAAGTTGTTCGGTCAGGTATTGCTCCTGCATCAGCAGGTTGGAAGCGCCGATGATGCCATTGAGCGGGGTCCGCAGCTCGTGGCTCATATTGCTGAGGAAGCGGGACTTGGCCTTGGAGGCGGTCTCCGCTTTTTGTTTTGCCTTCATCAGCTCGAACTGCGTCATCTTGATCTCGGAAATGTCGAGAACGCTGATCTTCCAGAAATGCCGTTCGTTGTCGAGGAACGATACCACAGCCACGAAGGCGAACACTGTATTGTCCTTTTTGGACGTCAGCGCCAGCTCGCCCTGCCAGCTATTGCTGCACTCGTCTTCCATTTTCTTGTTCACGCTGCGGAACAGCTGGATGTGTTCTTTGGTGAACAAGCTGTCCATGGAAGCGCCGACGATTTGTTTTTTATCTTCGATCTCCAGCAATTCTATGGCGCGATTGTTACAATCGGTGATCACCAGCGCCTCCGCATCGATGATAAAGACGCCATCGAGCGAGGTGTTATAGATCGTATCGACGAATTGTTTTTCTTTGAGGATCGCCTCTTCGTTGTTGCGGTTGATCCGCACGATCGCGAAGGAAAAGAAGGTCGTGAGCAGCAGCGAAAGTACGAGGTTGCAGTCGTAGAGCGACGCGTACAAACCTGCGATATGCACCTGGTAGTGATTCTCCTGCGGACACTGATAGTAACAGAAAGCCAGGGTCGCAATCGTGATCACATAAGCAAAGGTGAGTTCCCGCAGGCTCCGCGTGAAGCTGATGATAAACGTCATGATCAGGAAGTAGGGAAAAAAGAACAGGTATTCCCCCGCCTTGAGCCCTTCCATATAGTTCATGATCGCCAGATAGAGATTCAGGTTCAGCACGCTGATGAGCCTGGCCAGCAAATATCGCTTGCGCAAGTTGAGATGATAGGCCAGGATGAAGAAATAGGCCGCGCTGAGATTGACAAGGGCGCTGATATACAGGCCGAAGCAGAAATAGGAGATCACGCAGACAAAGTGCGCGATGAGGATCAGCAGAATGAATTGGTTGAAGCGAATCGTTTTTTTCCTTTTTCCCGGAGACGGCTCATCCCTTAGCCCGGAATAGACTATATCCTCATAAAAGGACGTAAGCATAGAGACGAGGGGGTTATTCAAAGGATGACGAATGACTAAGGGTTAAACATTAATTCCCATCAAACACTATGTGTGAACGTCGGGAGACAATATTTTAGTATAGCCCCCGTTATCTAATTAACCCTTTCAATGGATCAGCCTTTACCCCATAAGGAGTTTACCTTTAGCGATGCCATCAACAGTGGATACATAATCGACTTGTATGCAGGCGATTATGTTATGATCGAAGAGACCTTTGGGGATGTGCTGCGGGAATACGACGGATTTGTCGACCGCATTCTCACCAGTTACCATGAAAAAGACCGTCCGGCGCTGAAATCTGCCATTCATAAGATAAAACCCTTATTCGGTTTTGTGGGTCTGACGAGCATTCAAGCCCTTTGTCTGCAATTCGAAAACAGCTGTCTAGAGGCGCCGGATGCCGCGCTGGCGGAGGCCTTTCCGCCGCTCGAGGTCCAATTGCGGTCGGCCAGGGGGATCATCGAGATCGAGAAGGGGCGGCTGGAAGAATTTAATCGGCAATAAGAGCGGCGCCGACGGCGGGGCATGCATTTCCCGCGGCCAATATATATTTCATGACGACAATATTTCCACGAATCTCTCCAGGGTTATAACATTAATCGAAGGAAAAGCGATTGTGCTGAGCACATTGAAATGTTTATCATTGGTAACCAAATAATGCGCGTTTCCCGCAAAGGCGCAATCGCAGAACTTGTTATCGTCGCTATCAGCGCTTATTAAAAATAGATTAAAATGGATTTCGGCTTTCTTAACGTTGGGCAACAAAGCCAATGCACCAAGGATCAATTCGGCAGTCTCTCTGGAAAAAATTTCACTGATCTTCTCTTCGTATTCGAGTAGAATATCATTCGATAGCCATATTTCATATTGGCCTTCATACAACTTGTCCAGGACGATCGAGAATTTCGATCGCCGGGATATCGAACGCAACAGGCCGTTGGTATCCAATACGACTTTTAGCGGAGGCATTATTTGGGACCGAGGATTTGCTGAAGACCTTCGTCGGTATATCCCTTCTCATCCCACACAGCATCAGCTTTATCCCGGGCTTTATCAAGAAGGAATTTGGCCATAACTTTCTTCAATTCCAAGAGATGACTCTCAGGAATTTCGACTGAAAAAAGCTTCAGCAATTCAGCCTGCACATTGCTCAAAGGTGGATGTATCGATGAATTAGACATAACAGTCAACAAATTTACAAAAAAAATCCGGGTGTCAAGAAGCGACCTTATCGTGACTAGGACTATCGTATATAATTGAAAAACAGTCGCGTGTAGTTGAACGCATGGAAATCCGGCTAGACTCGTCTTGTTTCTTTAATAGCTTTTGTCAATGCCGCGAGGCCTTCCTGAAGTTGCTCCTTCGCCGGCCAGCCGAAACCCAGTCGAACATAATGCCGGGGCATTTCGAACCAGTGGCCGGGTCCCACATACGTCCCATACTTATTCAGCAGCAGCTCATAGAATCTATCGATGTCTACGCTTTCGGGCCGGCGCATCCGCGGGAAGCCGACGCAGCCGCCGCGGGGTTCGACCCATTCCCAATCGTCCTGGCTATCCATCCAGTTCTTCACCAGGGCGAATTTTTCCGCGATGTCCTGGCGGATGCGCGGGAAATGGTTGTCGCGATGCAGCAGATAGCGATAGGCCAGCTCTTCGTCGAGTATGGGTCCGCAGATATGTATCTGCTCTTTTGCCGCCAGAAAGGTCTCGTATAGCCCGGCATCGCGGCAGATGATCCAGCCCGTTCGCAGACCCGGGAGGCCGTAGGTTTTGGAAAGCGACGAGATGCTGATGAGGCGCGGCGAATATTCCGCGGCCAAAGGCAGTTGCGGGCCGAAGACCATATCCCGGTAGGTCTCGTCTACGAGGACATAGAGCTGTTTTTCTTCCGCGATGGCGGCGAGGGCCCTGAGCCGGGTGTCGTCGAGACAGGCGCCGGTAGGGTTGTGCGGATGCGTGACCGAGATGTACCTGGTCTTCGGCGTGATGGCGGCGCGCACCTTTTCGAGGTCCAGCGCAAACCCTTCTTCAAACCGCAGGTCGATGGTTCTGAGTGTGGCGCCGATGGCTCGGGGTGTCTCGAGATTCGTAGCGTAGTTTGGATGTACGACGATGAGCTCATCGCCTTTTTCCAGCAGGCTCGTCGCGATGATAAATAGGGCGCCGGCTGCTCCCATGGTGACGAGGACGTGGTCGGGAACTAAAGTTTGCGACCCTTTCACGATCAATTCACGGAGACCTTCATGACCCTGATGAGAGCCATAGCAGAGCAGGAGGTCGCCGAGACCGCCGGCGTCAGCCGCGAGGAAATCCCGCAGATAGGCATCGGTATAGGAGCTCTCTGCGAGGTTATTGCGGATCTTGTCGTAACCCATTTGTTCCGGGGACTCGATCTCGATAGGCATGCGACGGTATTGCATGGGAAGCGTGTTATGCGTTAAGGGAGCCGGCGGATCAGCCGTGCCGGATTACCGGCGTAGGTGCCGGCCTCGGTAATATCTTTGGTCACGACGGCGCCGGCGCCGATGACGGCATGATCGCAGATCGTGACCGGTAGGATCGTGGCGTTGGAACCGATGGATACATGGCGCCCGACATGCGTCTTCTTCCACCCTTCCGGTCCCGAAGGACCGCCATTCGCAAACAGATCGTTGACAAACATAACGCCGTGACCAATGAAACAGTGGTCTCCGATGGTCACCCCTTCGCAGATAAAACTATGGCTCTGGATGCGGCAGTTGTTGCCGATAGAAGCATTCCGCTGTATCTCGACAAAGGGGCCGATAAAGCTATGATCACCTATGGAACACCCGTACAGATTCACCGGCTGCACCACCGTGACCTGCTCGCCGAATTGCACGTCATCCGTTATCCCGGAATGTCTGAGGAAGGGTTTCATACCTGTGTGGCGTTTGAATAAATCATATTGATGATCTCTACAGTCTTCAATCCTTCGAACCCATCCGTCGCGATCGTTCCTTTTCCGAGCAGGGTGTCGATCACGTTTTGATAAACCTTATCATGGTTGGACATCGAGCCCTGGTAGCCATTGTATTCGTTCGGTGGATTTCCGGGGTCCAGGGGGCCGATGGCATAATCCCGGATATCCTGGTATTCCAGCCTGTCGAGATATTGACCGCCGATCTTAACCGTACCTTTCTCCCCGAAAAGGGTGAGTGAACCCTCCATATTCCTGCGATGGCTATTGACCGTATAATTTATCGTGCCGATGGCGCCATTATGGAAACGCGTGGAGATGACACCGGTATCTTCGAATTCGATGCTGTCGCCATGCGCCCGGTTGGCTATATAGCCCTGCACCTCGCGGATATCGCCCACCATCCAATGGATCAGATCGATAAAATGACTGAATTGCGTGAAAAGCGTGCCGCCATCCAGCGCCTTTGTACCGCGCCACGACCCTTCGTAATAAGAGCGCTCGCGGTTCCAGAAACAGTTGAGCTCTACACTGTAGATGGAGCCCAGCCGGCCTTCGTCGAGCAGCTTCTTTACGGCCATCACGGGCGGGTTGAACCTGTTTTGCTTGACTATGAACAGTTTTTTGCCTGCTTTTTCAGCGGCCCGGTTCATCGCGTTGCAATCTTCAACGGTGAGCGCCATGGGTTTCTCGCAGATCACATGAAATCCTGCCTCGAGTGCCATGATCGTATGTGCGGCGTGCAGGCCATTGGGCGTACAAACGGCTACCACATCCGCCGCCGTATTTTGCAGCATTCCTTCGATAGAAGGATACGCGGCAGCGCCATATTTCTCAGCAAGAGCGCCTGCCTTTTCTTCTATGACGTCACAAACCGCCACGAGCTCTCCCAGGGTATGGATATGCAGCGCATGCCGCTGGGCCACGCGTCCGCAACCGACGATACAGAATTTCATCTTCATGCCCGGTAAAACTATTAAAATTGTTGCATTTAAAACAATCTCATCTGCTCGCCCGGCCGGCGGAATTGGGTAGTGTCGAGTTCCCAGCGTTCGGCGTTGAGGCCATATTTCTGCGTATAGCGTTGATATTGCTGCGCTACCAGTTCGGCAATGTTCCCTTCACCGCGCATCCGCACGCCCCAGCGGCTGTCGTTGACCTTACCGTTGTGACTGTCCTCGATGAGATGCCAGACTTTGTCCGCCTTGTCGGGAAATGTTTTGTAGAGCCAGTCGTGAAAGATGAGCTTTATAGCGCCGTTAAGGCGGATGAAGGTGTAGGCGCTAAACGTGGCGCCGTTCATTGCTGCAGCCTGCATGATCCGTTGCATCTCGTGTTCGTTCAAGCCGGGGATCATCGGCCCCAGCATCACGCCCATGCGCACGCCTGCGTCGCTCAGCTCTTTGATGGCGCGGAGGCGCATTTTGGCGGTGGTCGTTCGCGGCTCCATCAATTGCCGCAGGTCTTCGTCCAGCGAGGTAATGGAGACCAGGATGGAGACGAGGTTCTTTTTCGCCATTTGGGTCAAAAGATCTCTGTCGCGGAGGATGCCTGCGTTCTTGGTGATCATGCCTACGGGCTGATTGAACTCCAGACAAACCTCCAGCAGCTTTCGGGTGATGCCGAATTTCTTTTCCGCGGGCTGGTAGCAATCGGTGTTTCCACTTAGCGATATCGGCAGGCATTCCCATTTGGGGTTCATCAGGAATTTGCGCAGCAGGTCGGGGGCGTTGCGTTTCACGATGATCTTGCGTTCGAAATCCAGCCCGGCGCTATAGCCCCAGTATTCGTGTGCATTGCGGGCATAGCAGTAGGTACAGCCGTGCTCGCAGCCCTGGTAGGGGTTCATGCTGTAGAACATGCCAACGTCGGGGCTGTCGACCTTGTTGACGATGCCTTTGGCATTCTCTTCGAGGTATTGGGTGGCGCTATTGGGTTCGATCCATTCGTCGATGGCTTCGATGTGTTCTTTGACGCGTTCGTTTTTCAGGAAACGGTTTTTCGGATTGAACTGGGCGCCACGGCCCTTTAGATATTGAATCGAGTCTTTTGGGTCGGTCATTTTCATTTTTTTTGTGCCGTCTGTGGCGGCTTTGGGTTCGCGTGTTATCCGAACAGTTCGCCCTGGCGGGTCGTCACCGGCAGGTTCTGGAAGACGAAGCGTTCGGCGATCTGCCAGTTCTTGTCGCCCCTTCGACGACGCAACAACAGCATGCTATCGGCGATAAAGCGGCCGGTAAAGTGCTTGTGGCTATATTCCAGCCAGGCTTTTTCGTATTGCTGTGGCAGGAGGTTACGCGCGATGAGCAGGTTAGGTTCATCGATAAAATGCGGTTTGTGCTCTTTGTCCAGCTTCATCAATCGTTGCACGTCCCTCACCTCTTTTACCAGTGCGCGGATAGGCAGCTTGCTGGTCACATTGATGAAGATGCTGTGAGTTGGCAGGCTGCCAAAATCTTTGAGCTCCACCTTGAAAGGTGGATAGCCCATGGCAATGGTCTTAAGACGGGATACGATACGTTCCTCCATGAGCGCCAGCTGGGTGAACCTCACCAGGGTCAGGTTGGGCTTGCCGTTCTGGGGAACCGACGCCTCATAGGCCTCGGAAAAGGAGTTTCGCAACAGCCGGATCTTGTCTGCCAGCTCTTCGTGGGGATTCAGGATGAGTTGATATTCGTTGGTAGCAAGTTGTTTTTTATAGTTCTCGTTGAGAACGGTGGTCACTGGTTTTATTGCTTGTTGCATGTGCATGGATTTTTAACGTGTGCGCCGATCATCGAAGGTTTGGCGGGATAAAGCGATTACTCGGCACGCAGCCGGAAGATGTTGACGGTCTTGCAGGGATCGAAGGCATGAGTTCGTTTCAGCAGCACCAACTCGCGTACATGAAAGGTATCATGAAAGGTCCGTCGTGAATAGTCCGGCATGGCCCTGTCGTATACCTGTTCCGTGAGGCCGCCGGCGATGCTTAGAAAAGGGCGGCTGATGAGGTTCGCCGGCGGACAGCCGGAAGACCGGATAAACTCGTCGACCGACAGCAGCTGTTCCTTCAGGTACCGAAAGGGTTGCAGGTCCTGTACCCGCAGGTAGATGGTATGTGGCGGAAACCCACTATAATTGTTAAGCGTCAGGTCGAAGCTATGGTAATGGATGCAGATGCGCTCGATCCAGCGGATCAGCGTTTCCTCCATCACCTCGCCGGCCTGAAAGGCGGCCACCGTGATATGCGGCTTGTTACGGACAGTAACCGAATAGTCATCGGAAAATTGTTTTTGTTCGCCCAGGAGTTTTTCCTCCATCTCGCCGCCGGGATAGATCACCAGGAGATATTCCGCGTGGCGGCTGCCGCGATCCATGTCGTGAAAAGGGGCCGGAGCCTGCAGGCTGCCCGTGGATGCCGATGGGATGGCGCCCGCCAAATGACTGACGGCTGCGTTGTTGCCGCTCGCCCCGGAGCCGGCGCCAGCCGGAGCGTTGCCGCCCGAACGTGCGGGGACATCGGCCTGGCGCGAAGTGACGGAGGAAAAGAGACCAATGGCCCGCACGGTTCCCCGGGGGCGAGGCAGCGCCGCGGGGGCGGCGGTGAGAGATGTTGTTTTTACTAACCCGGTTTCCATAAAAAAGATTTTTAAACGATCAATAATTTAGCATAAATTTACTAAATTAATTAGTATATCAAATTATTTTTTTGGAGCCCGGATCCGGCCGAGAAGATTTGCAGCGAAAGCGGATAAAAAAATCGATTATTTGCCGGGTGCGGTAAGCGCGGAAAGAGACGTTTTTCTACCAACCGTGGCAATCGCAGGAGTGGATCGGATCAGGCTGATCATCTTGTCTGTGCGCAACTTGCGGCCTGTCTTTCCCAGATGATAGGTGGTATCGAAGAAGAGACTGTCAGGATACACGAAATCATCGGGTTTATTGAGGATCGCGATATCGAGCTCATTGTGGAGATCCGATTCCAGGTGATCGATCGCTTGTTCATTCAGGTAGAAAGCGCTGGCGGCATAGGAGGGAAAAAGATAAAATAAACTGACATGGTGGGCTTTGGCGAAATCGGCGAACTTATTGATCGCTCCGATGCCGTCCCAGTGAGTATAGGTCAGCGAATCGTCATCATGCAGCTTTTTATGCGCCGCCTTGTTCAGATGGATGACGACGTCGCCGTTGGCCGGGTCGAAGGCATTTCTGCAATAGATGGAGTCTTGGGCTTGATGGGTATCGCCTCGAAGGTATTGATGGAGTGTCCATTTGTTGGATTCCAAATAAGAGCCTATCTGTGCCAGCGGATCCCAGCTATAGTAGGCCTTTGCCCCGGGATAAAAATCGGTGGCCTCCCTTTTCAAGCGCCATTGGCCGCTTGAGGAAAGAAAATATTCCGGCGAAAGAAAAACGATATCATTGGGCTTTACCACATGCTCGAGCTCGCTTAGCATAAAATCCAGGCCCAGTGCGCCGTCGATGCCCAGGTTGACCACCGGCATCTGCAAGGAATCCGCTATTTCCCTGCTGTCGAGACCGAAAGCCACGTTCGAGCCCCCCGCAAGGATTATCTTCGGTGAGCGAATCGAATCGAGCAGATGATGTTTTAGTGCTATTCCATAGAAGTAGTCGTTGGAACCACGGGAAAGAAATCCGATGCTGCTGAATAAGATCATTATGACCAGGAAGAACAAGAGACATTTGAGGATGAAGTTGCGCATGGTCATAGCTAAAATTGAAAATAGATAAAGGCTTCCTTCTTGTTGCTGCTGAAAACAAAGATGATAAAGATCAGCACGAGGTAAAATAGCCACCGGATCGCCACAGGCGCCTTATAGCCCAGCCGGGCGATCGCGAACTGCTGCTCTCTTCCCCGCCACTCCAGGGACAGGAATGCCAGCGTCAGTGCGGCAATCTGGTAGATCGTGTTGCCACTGCCCAGAAATGCATCTCCATCGGGCAGATGCAGGGTAGACCTGCTGAAGATCCGGCCGATATAATGAATCGCTTCTCCTACGCTCGAGGCCCTGAAGAAGACCCACGCCAACACCGTCAACATAAACGTGACCAGCATCGACAAAAGCTCTTTCAGGGTAGGCAAGGCCTTTCCTGCCGCGACAATATCGAGATTCCTTCTGTTTGTCTTAATTAGGACGGAGGGAAGAATATACAGTGCATTCAGAAAACCCCAGGCGAGAAAGGTCCAGTTAGCGCCATGCCAGAAACCGCTGACCAAAAAGATAATGAAGACATTTCGTACGACGATCCAGGTAGACCCCCGGCTGCCCCCAAGGGGAATGTACAGATAATCCCGGAACCAGCTGGACAGCGAGATATGCCAACGCCGCCAGAATTCGGCAATGTCCCGTGAGAAATATGGGAAAGCGAAATTCCGCAACAGGTCGATCCCAAAAAGCTTCGCCGTGCCCAGGGCGATATCCGAATAGCCTGAAAAATCGCAATAGATCTGAAGGGCGAAAAGTACCGCGCCCATCAACAGCGTACTGCCATTATAGGCCGTATAGTTCCCGAAAATGTTGTTGACGTATACGGCACAATTGTCGGCTATCACCATCTTTTTGAAAAGCCCCCATAAGATCTGCCTGAGGCCGTCTGTCGCCTGTACGTAATTGAATTCCCTCTTGTGCTTGACCTGTGGGAGCAGGTGGGTGGCCCGTTCGATAGGTCCGGCGACCAGCAGCGGGAAAAAGCTGACGAAGAGTGAATAGTCGATGAAATTCCTTTCGGGCTCGATCCTTCCTTTGTAGATGTCGATCACATACGACAGGCCATGGAAGGTGTAGAACGAAATGCCTACAGGGAGGATCACCCTGAGCGTCCAGGGGTCGACCCGCAGCCCGAAATGGCCGATGGCCTCGGCAAAAGAGGTTGCAAAAAAATTATAATATTTGAAGACGGCCAGAAAACCGACGTTGATACCCACACTCAGCCAGAACCAAAAGGTCTTTTTCCCTTTGGTTTCCGCCGTGAACATCTTCAACCCGGTACTGTAATCGAGCAAGGTGGAAAAGACCAAAAGGAACAAAAACCGCCAGTCCCAGCAGGCATAGAAGAAATAGCTGGCGACCAGCAATAGGAGGTTCTGGGCCTTCAACCTCCTGCCGACACAAAACCAATATAATAGGAAAACTATTGGCAGGAATAAGCCGAAATTGAGGGAATTGAACAACATTGCTGCAAAAAAAGGAATTTTCCGCAAGTTCAACGTAATTATCTGAAAGTTAGTGTTTGGGAATTTTCTGCTTTTTTAAAATATACTGCCGGCTGGCCCGTCTACCTTTATGTGGAGAGTCAGAGCCAATATGTGAGCCGCAAGCCATTGACGATAACCCCCGGCATGTCTGCCGTCAATAGAAAAAATATCGCCTCTGTTGTCGCACAGTTCGGCAAACGATTGCTGAGCTTTATCCGGCGGCGTGTCGACAATGAAGCCGACGCGGAAGATATTTTGCAGGATATCTGGCAGCAGCTCACCCTCACCGTCGACACCGAGCCCGTTGAACAGCTTAGCGGCTGGCTCTTCAAGGTCGCACGTAACAAGATCATCGACCGCTCGCGAAAAAAGAAGCCGGAATCGCTGGAAAGCCTGCTGGACATCTTCACCGGCAACGGCGAAAGCGAGGCCGACCCCGATTTCACCGGCATCCTGCTCGACGACAGCGAAAACCCCGAGGCAGCATATCTACGGGCGCTTTTCTGGAAGACCCTGCGCGAGGCCCTCGGCGAGCTGCCACAGGAACAACGCGACGTATTCGTCTGGAACGAGCTGGATGATCTTTCCTTTAAAGAGATCGCCGCCCGCACCGGAGAGAACGTCAACACGCTCATCTCGCGCAAACGTTATGCGGTCCTGCATCTGCGGCAGCGGCTGCTGGAACTCTATCAGGAAATCATCGAACATTAAAATCTATACTATCATGAGACGTCGTTTTAAAGGTCCAAAATTCTTCTTGTTCTTTTTTCTCGCCCTTGCCGGCCTGGCGGTCTTCAGCATTATTGTGCTGCTGCTCTGGAATGCGTTGATGCCGGATATCTTTCATCTCCCGGTGATCAGCTTCTGGCAGGCGGTAGGCCTGCTGATCCTCGCCAAGGTCCTCTTTGGCGGTTTTCGCGGCGGCTGGGGCGGACCATGCGGCGGCCGCTGGCGGCGTAAGATGCAACAGCGCTGGATGGATATGACGCCGGAGGAACGCGAACGCTTCAAACAGGAGTGGGGACGGCATGGCGGACATTCCGGCGGGCAGGCGTAGCATTTATGGAATCATTAACAAACGCTTTTTAAATCCCGGCACCCTTTTCATATCCAATAGGTGAGCGATGCAAAAGTTACCGCATCGGAAAAACTTAAAATCATGAAAACGAAGTTTCACGGATTTATCCTTACCGCCGCCGTTATAGCCTCCAGCCTCATCGCCAGCAAAGGTTATTCACAAGTTTTCGTAGGAGCACACATCGCTATACACGTACCCGTTCCTCACGTTTATATAGGTGCGACTTACGCTGCTCCTGCACCCGCGGTCTACGCACCCGCCCCGGCTTATGCCGGGGGTTACTATGCCGCCCCTGCGGAGTGTGAAGCAGAATTCCCCGGATATGCCTATTATGATTATCCGGCCTGGGGTGGGCACTATCGCGACAGGGTCTATTTTGAACACTATCGCCCCTTCTTCTACAGAGACCATGCCGCCTACTTCTACCATGGGGGATTCGACCATGCCCGTTGGGGACGTGACCATGGGGATTGGGGACATGACCGCGGAGGCTATGGCGGATATCACGGAAGGAGATGGTAATCAATACAATATAATAGAAGGGGCCGCTGGCCCCTTTTTTGCATCCTCACTTTAAAATTTTGACTTATGAAATCGAAACTATTTCTTCTAGCTATGATCATCGCCGGGTCGCTCGCCATCAATTCCGCCAGCGCCCAGGTGCATGTGCAGGTTGGCATCAACGAACAAGCCTATCCGGGATATACCTATTATTCTTATCCCGCATGGCATGGACACGACCACGACCGGGTCTATTATGAGCATTATCACGCCCGCTTCTACAGAGAACACAGGCATTATTTCCGCGACCATGATCACTTCGATCACGACCGGTGGGATCGCGAACATCATCATGATCACGACCACCACCGCTGATCCTAATCTTCAGCATTGTTCACACACCACAAAAAGCGACGGCGCAGGTACGAACCTGCGCCGCTTTTATTTTGATCGCGCCGGGGGGCGTGACCGCTGATCTATATCCTTGCCCTTATCCTGTGAAACCCTGACGAAGGCCGCATGGCTAGGCGCCGGCAGCGGCACATCGCCTTTGATGCCCTTCCAGAGGATCTCATTGAAGAGCTGATCCGGAACCCGGTCCTCGCGGGTGAGGTCGAGGGTAGCCGATTTCTTAGCCCATTGGTTCGAGGCCACATTCCGTTGCGTGAGATCGACGGTCTCCGGCAAAACTGAAAACGGAGTGAGATCGGGCGTCGTGGTGAAACAACGCCACATCGGACGGGCCGCCGCATCATATTGCGACATCGGCGACAGCCCCAGGATCAGCTCCATGGTCCGCAGCACGGATGTCGTAGAATACATCGTATGATCGACATAATGCCGTTTTACCAGACCGCCGGCGACATACACCGGACTGCGGTGAGCATCCACGTGATCCGGGCCGTTCTGTGCATCATCTTCCAAAACAAAGACCACACTTTCCTTCCATACGGAACTCCTGCTGAGATAGTCGATAAACTCGCCAACGGCCAGGTCATTGTCGGCGACATGGGCAAAAGGGGTGAGCTTGCCCTTCCGTAACCCTTCGGTATGGTCGTTGCCGAAACGCACCGTATTCATCTGCGGCACGGCGCCCACGTTCAGCAGCGAGTCGAAGTCGCGTTTCCATTGCGTGAACCGGGCGGTATCATAAAAGCCCAGGTCCCAACCCCGATAGTACGAACAGGTATGTCCGTCGAGTATCGGGATATTCGGTTTAGTTGCGTCATCGGCAAATTCCCCATAGGTGCGATACGACACGCCGGCACGCGCACAATGATCCCAGATATAACCGCCTTTGTTGTTGGCGACGCCGCGATTCCCCTCGCCATCATAGAGACCGCCACGGCTGCCATAGCTGGTCGGCCAGGTCTTTTCGAGATAATCGTTCGCATAGCCACCCATGCTCCAGCTGTGGCCATCCATGCTCACTTCCGCATCTACATAGAAATTGTCCAGCAGCACGAACTCGCGGGCGATAGCGTGCTGGTTAGGTGTCACCCGGTTGCCGAAAAGGACCAGGCTGGTGTCGCCGTTCCCTTCGGGCATATCGCCGAGCACCTGGTCATAGGTGCGGTTCTCCTTGATGATATAGAACACGTGTTTGATCGGCGAAGGGTCGCCAACCTTCATGGGAATAGGGTTCCCCGCCTCACCCGCTGCCGTCAGCTCGCCTTTCTTGGTATAGGGCGTATTCTGATAGACCAGCGTGGAATAATCTCCCAGCAGCTGATCGTCAGGCTCGGGGAAGATGCTCATCGTCCCACGGAAAAGCCCGGCAATGTACTGCACCGGCTGGGCCTTTTTTGTATCGCCCTCCCGGTAGTTGACCTCCTGGCGGCGCACCACGGGGTTTGGCCCGTTAGGGTTGGCCATAGATGTAAATCCCTTTCCATTGGCGACCCAGACCTTTTTGCCGATAACCGCGACGGCAGTAGGATACCAGCCTACGGGAATAAAGCCTTTCGATCTCGCCGAACCCGGTTCATGCACATCGAAGACCGCCAGACAATTGTTGTCGGCATTGGCGACATACAGTGTCTTGTCGTCCTCGCCGAGGGCCAGCGCATTGGTCGTAGAGCCGGGAGGCGCATCGGGGTAGAGGGCGGCATTCAGCGTACCGACCACCGTTCTTTTCCGGATATCGATCACCGACACACTGTTGTCGTTGGCATTGGCGACAAAAAGCCAGCGGCCATTGCGGGTCAGACAGATATCGTTGGGGTTATCGCCCACCGCGATCGAGCCCGTGAAGGTGCGCTTTTCGGTGTCGAAGATCAGCAGCTTGTCGCAGCCCCAGCACGTGATATAAAGCTCTTTCCTATCATGGGAAAGCTTGCAGGTGTACCCTTCGCCGCCCAGGTCGAGCCGTTGCAGAACGGCGTGTGTATTCAGGTCCGCGATATATAACGAATTGTTCTCTTTGGTGACGACATAGAGTAAGCCGTGTTTGTCGTCGATGTCGAGACCCGCCGGGGAGATCTTTTCGGGCCAGCGTTTACCGAGAATAATGCTGTCCATAAGCACGAGTCCCGGCCGGCCAGGGGAAGGATCCGGGTTGACGGCGTATTTGAAAATCTGGTTGTAGTTGCCGGCAGAGGCATAAAGATATTTTTCGTCCGCGCTGAACTTTAATCCCAACCAGGATTCGGGAATGATCACAGTGTCCAGGACCCGTTCTCCTTTGACGTCGATGAGCTGTAATGTCTGAGTGCTCTGTCCATTGTTCGTGACCGCGGCATAATGGCCGGAAGGGCTCACGGCAATGTTGAGGGGCAGATCGCCCAGTGACACACTGGTTCCCACAGGCGTGAGGGTCCAGCCATTGGGCAATGACACTTTCTTTTTTAAGAGATCATCCTTTGTCTCTTGCGCGATAGCGGAGAGGCCCAAGCTTAAGGCGAACACACCGATAAATAAATTCTTCATAACGATAAAATTATTCTCTTCCCTGTCGTTCCCGGGCAGGGACTCCCAAACTTAACAGTTAGATAAAGAGCCTTTCCGCCTCTTCCGCCGAAGCGGGCTTGCCGACATCGATCAATTTCGAATCACTGTGATCATAGCCCCGGATGATCTGGCTGGCCGCGAGAT
>Ga0134128_10002588_pt1 | contig 22289 bp, 18 predicted proteins | sample KB31754_FD_96462 | JGI IMG/M metagenome (GOLD analysis project Ga0134128, IMG submission 96462) | Terrestrial soil microbial communities with excess Nitrogen fertilizer from Kellogg Biological Station, Michigan, USA - KB3-175-4 | ecosystem: Environmental > Terrestrial > Soil > Unclassified ... | reverse complement strand
TCACCGTTCGAATCGATGAGAACCGACACTTCGCAAGTTCCCCACGTCGTCACCGGATCATAAATTTTCGCCGCAAACTGCAAAGTCTTCCGAGCCGTATCACCATCACGCACGATCACTCGGTAACCAATCGCCTGCAAATCACAAGCTTTGGTTTGATAAGGATCCTTATTTTTATCCTGCTTCCGAGGATCCATTCCCAACAAATTAAACATCATCGCATCGCCAGCAACCAAGCCAGCGTTTTGCAAAGTCACCGTTGCTGATGAGTCCGCCGCCACCGCAAGATGATCCGCAGTCAGCTGAGAAATTTTTTGCACGACAGCTAGAACCGGAATGCGATGCACTTCTTGGCCATTGATCGTGAAAAGCATCATGCCATCAAGCTCACTCACCGCCTGCGACAGGCTTGCGGCATTGATCGTAAAAGTCACAGACAAAGTTTTCGTCGCACCCACAGCCAGAGTGACATCTTGAGGTTGATCCATCGACAAGCCGGGATCAGCAGACACAGCCATGTGCAACTTCAGTGTTTGCGATGAAATATTTCGCACATGAAATGTTTTTTTAATTTGTTTCAAATCTTTGAGACTGATTTCTCCCAAAGAAAAATCCACCGCATCGGAAACGATCAGGCCTTTGGCTGAAAGATCGGCTTGCACTCGCCCAGCCCCTTGGCGAGACAACTGATAAGTTTTTTTATCGGCATCCGCGATGGTTTTTGCGTGTCCCATCAACAGAGATTTAAGTTCCAGAGAAGAAAGTTCTGGATGTACTTGCTTCAATAGTGCCATCACGCCTGTGATATGCGGGCCTGCCATCGATGTTCCAGACATTCGCACGCCTTTATTGCCTTGGCCCATAGCTGCAGAAACCACATTAAATCCTGGAGCTGAAATTTCAGGTTTCAAAAGTCCATCATCCGAGCGCGGACCTTTGGAAGAAAAACTTGCAATCGTGTCAATCAACTCAGGACGAGTCACCGCTTGTCCAGCATCGAAAGTGACTTTCACATCCCCTTTCGTCATTTGTTCGCGCACGGTATTGCCAAAATCCAAAGTCACCATAAAAGCTGGAACATCAAAATTCCCATCGCCACCCATCGCGAAAGCGTCGCCCTCTTCATTGTTAGTAACAACAACGGCAATAGCACCGGCTGCGACAGCTCGTTTGATTTTATCGGTAAAGGGAACAGTTCCGCGAGCGACCAAAGCCACTTGGCCTTTCACCGCTGCCGCTTGTGCTGGTGTTGGATCTGTATCTAAAATTCCAAGATCGACTAATTTCCCTTCGAAGTGAGCCACATCGGCCAAAGGTTTTGAAATGGGACCTTCGACAGCTTGAATAAGTTGATCACCTGTTGTCGGAAGTGAAAACTTCACCGCTGGAAATTTCCAATTCCAAGTGGAATCATCGACAGAGGCTGCGACAGAAATCGCGTCGTCAGCCACGCTCGGTGAACCCACAATGTAATCCACATCGCCCGAATTTCCAGCCGATGCGACAACCACGGTGCCACCGATAGAAAGATTATGAATCGCTTCTTGATACAAAATATGCGGCTGACCAAAGGAGCTTCCCAAAGATAAATTCACCACGTCCAATTGATCATGCAGATCTCCGTTACGAGCAGGATTTGCCGCGTACTCAAGAGCTGCGACAACAACAGCGTCGCCAGTGGAACCTGATTTTCCAAAAACTTTAATCGCATACAGACTGGCATCAGGTGCAACACCTGAATACGTGTTCACACCATCGCCCATTCCGGCAATGGTGCCAGAAACGTGACTTCCGTGTCCTGCTTCATCCAAAGGATTGGCATCAGGGACTGGAATATGAAGAGTGTAATCTCCCGAAGCCGTGTTGTAAGCCGTTCCTGCCAAATCAATTCCACCGACTACTTTTTTTGTCGGAAAACCGGCGTACGGTTTTGAGGGATCAATCGCTGCATAAGCTTCCGCAGTTCCTGCACCACCGAACATCGCATGCGTGTAATCAATGCCGGTGTCGATCACTCCGATCTTCATGCCTTTGCCAGTGACTCCGACTTTATCGGCACCAATAAATTTGACTGAGTTTTCAACATTCAGATTTGCAAGGGTTCCGACAGCGCCCGTCGAAGAAGTGTCTACCGGACGTGGACGATCAAAAGACGTTTCTTGCTCAACATAGGCGACGTTCATTTCAGCTTTCAGTTTGTCGGCCAAGGCTTTCGGCGCAACGATGGCGATGGCATTCAGAACCATGCGATAGCGAAAGAGAACTCGAACATCGGGAGAAAGACTTTGTAAATCAGCGATGGCTTGATTTTGCTCAGCATTGATTTGCTGCATTTGTTTTTGGTTCACAACAGTCACGCCATTTTCGCGATGAGCGTCGGACAACAAAGCCGGAGTTTTAAATTTGATCAAAGCAATGAACTCATCTTGAGTGATCGGGCGATCGGAAAAAATTTGCGGGTTATCGCCACCCAATTGCTCGATCAGGGATTTCTGGACCATCTGAGGAGAGCAACCAGTGCCCAAGAGGACCATCAATCCCATCGTCAAAAAAAGTCCAGTTGCGCGCAAAATTTGAAACTTCATATGTCCCCCAAGGCGCCCAAAAAAGAAGTCTGGCGTCTTCGATGCGGAAACTAGTAGCACCGCGAGGAAAATTCAAATAAAACAGAGTTATGGGTCACCTTAGTTTTTTCGACAACAGAACCAAACACGCCTTCCGCATGAGTTTTTTGGGGCTTATGGGAGTGCTGTTGGTGACGCTGAATGCTTTTGGCAGCCCCTTTCCTGCCACAGGATCGGCTCTTTTATCGCCCCAGAAGGGCCTCTTTTTCATCTCACAAGGTTTTCATCTCTCAGCTCAAAAGGGTTGGATCATGGAAAACAACCTGACTTTCACCTCAATGGAACACCCTTCTGCCAAGTTTTCCGTCAAGGAAGATACTTTGCCGACGAATCTCAGTCTTGAAACTTATGCCAAGCGATGGATGAAAGATTACACATCTTACGGTTTTGATTTTTTGGGAAGTCGTTCGTTTTCAAATACAGGCTTGGGCAACAAAGTGGTGAAAGGCTTGGTCGTCGACCTGCTTCACAAGTCTTCTGACAAGCAACTACGTCAGGTGATTTTCCTCAAGAAAAGACAAGCCGTGATCCTGACTTGCGTTGATCAAAAAAGTGAATTCGAAAAAACTCTTACGGATTGCAATCAGATGATTCGCACTTTCGAGTGGACGGATTCTATCCACCCAAAAGCTTTTTAAAAAAACCACCGACTTTTTTCGCAATCGATGCTTGCGCCGCTGGCTTTGACTGATGCGGTTTGTGGCCTTTGTGAGCTGCCGATGCCGGTCGACGATTGTCATGAGGACGACGAGCTCCATTGCCATTTTTGTGCTGACCATTGGCTGACGGATGACGAGGAGGTCTTGGGCCTTGTCCTTGTTTTCGCGCTGGCGCTTCAGCCGCCAAACGCTCACGCTCATGGCGTGGAAGACGAAGATCAGGTCGGTTGTCTGTATGACTTTTCTGAGGAGGACGTCCTTCATGCGAACGAGCTTCGGGGCGCGCCGCTTGAGGACCTTGATGATCACGACGAGGTCCGCGATGATCTGGGCGACTGCCGCCGCCTTCTCGGCGAGGTCCGCCACTGCCACCGCGATCATCGCGGTTATCTCGGCGTCCACGACTGTCGCGGTTATCTCGTGAATCTCGGCGACCGCGATTGTCACGGTTGTCTCCACCACGATCAAAATTCGGACGAGAAGATGGCTCTTCTCTCGGCACCGCTTTAAATTCTTTCACGATGTCCGCGTCGTCGAGCCAAGCAATCGGAAGTTTATGTTTTAAATAATCTTCCACTCGCGCCAGTGAATCAACATCACGATCACACACCAAAGAGAAGGCTTGGCCTTCAGCTCCGGCACGACCCGTACGACCAATGCGATGAACGTAAGATTCAGCGTCGTTCGGTAATTCAAAGTTCACGACCATGTCGACGCCTTTGATATCAAGACCACGAGCTGCCACGTCTGTCGCAACCAGAATATTTTTTTCGTTCTCAGCTTTGAAAAGCTCCATCACACGATTACGCTGCGCTTGCGTGAGAAGACTCGAGATCGCCATGGCTGGCACTCCGTTTTCAGTCAAGAAACGAGCGATGCGATCCACATTGAATTTAAAGTTTGAAAAAATAATGGCTTGCTTCGGATTGTGTTTTTTCAAAATTGAAAGCAAAAACTGTGGCTTCTCATCGTGACCCACGTGAAAAATTTCATCTTTCACGTTTTCAGCCCGAGCTTGATCACGACTGACATCGACTTCAATCGGCTCGGCACCAAATTGATAAGCGGTGTTCAGAACATCGAAATTCAAAGTTGCACTGTACATCAAGTACTGACGTTCACGCGGCACGCGGCTCAAGATAAATTTCATATCATCTTTGAAACCCATGTCGAACATGCGATCCGCTTCATCAAACACAATCGCGCGCACTTGTTTCAAATCAACGACGTGCTCTTTATAAAGATCAATCAACCGACCGGGAGTTGCGACCACAAATTCAACGCCGCTTTTGACGGCTTCTTTTTGTTTGTCGTAACCAGTGCCACCATAAATTGCAAAGCCGCGAAGACCTGAAGCCTCACCCAGCTTTTGAATATTTTCGTAAACTTGTTCGGCCAATTCTCGAGTTGGAACCAAAATCAAAACGAAATTTTGCGGACGCCACTCAGGAAAAAAGCGACCGACCAAAGCTGTCTTTTGTTCTTCTGATAGATTTTCCTGAGAGATACGCGATTTTAAAATACGATCCATCATCGGGATCACAAACGCTGCGGTTTTTCCAGTTCCTGTTTGCGCCAGTCCTGCCATATCTTTTCCAGAAAGAATATGCGGCATCGACAAAGCCTGAATCGGCGTGCACTCGCTGTAGCCTAATTTTTCAATGGAAGTCATAAGACTGGGTTCAAGATTCAATTCACTAAACTTCAAGATATACCTCTTTAATCACAGATCGATGGCAAGTTAGCGCATCAGGGCAAACCTGTAAACCTTCGAATCACTTTCAAAAACTCTTCGGGCTGATCCGAATGAACCCAATGCCCCGCATTAGGGATCTCGACGCCTTCAATGCGAGGATTCGCAAGCCCCATGCGCCTGAAAACCTCACGGGGAAGCTCTTTCGAGTTTTCGCCACGAATCACCAACGTCGGCATGGGAAGTGCTCGAATTTCATTCCAAAAATCATGCGATCTCCCCTGAATCACCGAAGTCACAATCGCATTTTTTGAGAAGCGCCAGTCCGCTTGACCATCAGGAAGCTCGACAATGTTCGAGTAGAAATAAGCACTCAACACCTCGGGATTTTCGACCCGGCCCGCGACTTGTTGCATGAACTCTTTCGTGAAAAATTCTCGAGCCAGCGCCTTCGATGCAAAGGGTGTCGGCACCACGCCCAAAAGCCAGCGATAATACTCGGCAGCTTTGGGATCTCCTTCCGGAGCGATATCTTCGATGATCAATTTTTCTACTTTTTCGGCATGGCGATGCGCAAAGCTCACGGCGTTGCGGCCACCCATCGAGTGACCCACCAAAATAAATTTATCCCAACCCAACTCGTTGGTGATTTGCCACAGGTCGTCTGCGTAATCTTCGGGCGCATAGCCCGTTTCTGGCTGCATCGAACGCCCATGGCCGCGCTGATCATAAGTGAGAATTCTCTCTGTCGTTTCCAGATCCTTGGCAATTCGCCGCCAGTTCAATGCATAACCCATCAATCCATGCAAGAAAACCCAGCGCCGACCATTTTCGGGACCTGAAAGTTGATAATTGAATTGAGCCAGATATGATGACATAACAAGTCTTTCGATATGTTGGAAATTAAACAAAAACCTCATCTCCATGCAAGCTGGATTGATCCTAACGCCAAAGAAATCGTAAGAACTCTGCAAAAAGAGGGCTTCACGTCTTATCTTGTTGGCGGTTGCGTTCGCGATCTTCTCGCTGGTCTGCATCCCAAAGATTACGACATCGCCACCAGTGCTGAGCCCAATCAAGTGAAGCGCAAAGTGTGGGGAAGTTACGTGATCGGCCGACGTTTTCGTTTGGTGCTGGTGAAACGCGGCACCATTCAATATGAAGTCGCCACTTTTCGTCGTGAAGCCAAAGCCGAAGAAATGCAAGAACTCGAAGAGCAACGCCAAGAAGAAGAATCCGCAGCTCCGGTCAGTGGCGAAAATTTTTTCGGCACTCCTGAGCAAGATGCCCTTCGCCGAGATTTCACCGTCAACGCCATGTTTTACGATCCGATCAAAGATGAGCTCATCGACTATGCTCATGGTCTTGAAGACATTCAAGCGCAAACCATCCGCATGATCGGCGATCCCAATCTACGAATTCAAGAAGATCCCGTGCGCTCGCTGCGCGCGATTCGCTTGTCACACAAATTAAGCTTTCGCATCGAAGACACTTTCCGCGAAGCCATTCAAGCCAACGCCAAAGAATTACTGCGCGCAGTTCTCCCGCGAAGACGCGAAGAGTATTTAAAATTTCTGCGTCTGAAAGATCCGATCCCCGCATTCATGGAGCTTTATGATCTGGGCTTGATGGAAATTATTCTGCCCTCGCTGATGCCGGTTTTTAATGATCCTGAAAAATTGGAAATATTTTTAACTTACATTTCTCGCCTCAAACAAATTTGCTACGACTTTTCAAAACCCGACGAACTTTATTTGGGTTTGATCTTGGCTTACACTCGCGCCATGTCTGGCGATCCACAGTTTGAAACTTTGCTGAATAAATTGATGCGCGACGAGCTGATGATGTTCAAAGCCGAACAAGCCGCCGTCCTCGCCGCCATCGACTTCGCACCTGCCTTGGAAAATCTCGACAGCTACCGCCGCAAAGGCCATCGCCGTCAGCAAGCTTTCCTCAGACACGAATCTTTCGCCTTTGGTTTGCGAGTCGCTCGCATGGATTACTTAGTCTCCGCCGAAACTCTGCTGTTCTGGCAACAGCAGAGCGGGATTTACTGATTTTGAATTATGGGCCTTTGAGAGAAAGCTGATAGTTGACTAGGTCAGTTGGTGTAAAGTGGATATCCTCAACAGCGGCTTCAATCGGTAAGTTGTTTTTATCGAGAACACAGTTCGAATCAATACAGACGCTAGATCTCAATGAAAATCCCAAAATCCGAAGAGATTTATAATCTTCGCTCGAAGCCGCAATTTTCAATTCAATATGTGTCCTGTTATCGCCGTCAACGTCTGTCAAATCAGAAAAATAGGTATCAGAACGACCATAGATTCCAAACGGAAAAAGTTGCTGTGAGCCTACTTCATTTGCAATAAAAAGAATCCCCCGAGCCTTTCTCACTACCTCCGAAGCTCCAACTTTATGATATTTGATTTCCAAATCCAAATATTTTGCATTTGACTGATTCATATCTGAAATTTTCAAACTGACTTGGCAAGGAATAGGACTTCCTTGGCCATCAACAAGACATTGCTTTGGCATATCTCCAGATTTTTGAGCAAGCTCCAAAGTCTCCAGCATAGCCCCGCCATCATAAGAAATGGGTTGAGCACTTCGGTTTGGATCATAATTGTCGCGATCGTCGTTATCGGTTCCTGGGAATGAAAATCTCTTTACAGCTTTCTTGAATTGTTCGTTGGTTAATGACGACGAGTTCTCCAAAACAAAACGAGTCATGCCACGAATATTTTCATAGTCCTCTTTGTTTAAGCCTTCAAATTTTGGTGGTGGATTTGCTTTATCATAGAGATTGCCGATATCCTCTGTAGCGACTGATGACGATAGTGGATATGAGGCCGACAAGACTTTATCAATTTCTGCTTGAGTCATATACTTTATCAAGTACTGCGCCATGACCAATTCATGAAGCAAAAGTTCGCCTTTGGCTTGATCGCTCAGGGCCTGATATTTTTTGGCATCAATCCAAATTTCTCTTTTAGATTGCAAAGCCAATTGTTCAGTTGAAAAAGCGACACCCAATTTATCACTTGGAATTTGATCCAAACTTGTCGGAACGAAATACCAAACCTTGCTCTTCGCAAGAACTGAAAGCTCATCTGTGATTCCATTTTTCTTGTCATCTTCGGCAGCGTTTTTATCATTTATCGCCACCATCTTCTCGCCGATGGGCTTCACCACTTTTTGGTATTCTGGCAAAGTGGTGATGTCGACCGCGTAAGACTCAAGACAGCCTTTTTCAAAGCCATTACATCCGCCGCTGTCGATGGTGCCATTGGCACCCAATTTCGGCTGGTTTCCAGCTGAAAGGGTACCGGTCACGTTGGACCGTGATTTGTCACAAGCGACTAACGCCAAGACAGTGAAAATGGATAGAGCTATCGTTTTAGAGTTCATAAGAATCCTCATATTGTTATAAGCACTCTTCGTGCCTGTTATTGTTGTTAGGTTCGCTCGAAGAGAAATTTAACTCAACGCGTCTTTTGCCGATAGATTTGTTTAGTAAAAAGTAATATACTATTTTTACTTTTTGGAAACTATTTTAGTTAACTATATGAAATTATGTGACTAGTGAATATATACGAATACACCAAGTATAAGCCGTTTTTGAAGGATTGGATGGCGGCCAAGCCGGGGAAAGGGCGTGGGTTTGCCAGTCAGATGGCGCGGGCGATGGGGTTGTCTTCGACCATGCTCAGTCAGGTTTTGAATGGCGATAAGAACCTCAATCATGAGCATGCGACGGATCTGGCCGAGTTTCTTTCTTTGAATGATAAGGAAACGGATTTTCTTTTTTTGCTGATTGATCTGGAGCGTGCAGGCACTCACAAATTGCGGGTGCGATTGAAAAAGAAAATGGAAGAGGAGCAGAAGAAAGCTGCGCAATTGGCCAATCGACTGCCGATTGATAAAGAGCTTTCGCCGGAAACACGTTCAGTTTTTTATTCGAGTTGGATGTACACGGGCATTCGCAGTCTCACTGCCCTTAAAGAGTTCCAAGATACTGAGAAAATTTCGGAACGGCTTCAAATCCCCAAGCACTTAGTCGTGCAGATTTTAGATTTTTTGATTCAAGAGGGTTTGCTCGTCCAGCACGAGGGTCAATTTGAAACGGGCCCTCGGCGCACTCATTTACCAGCGACACATCCCTTGGTAAATCAACATCATCGCAACTGGAGAATCAAAGGCGTCGAGCAAATGGAAAATCGCAGTGAAGAAAACCTTTTTTTAACGGCGCCGCTGTCGTGCTCGAAAGAAGTCGCTGATCAAATTCGCAAGAAAATTCCTGGATTCATTGAGGAAATTTTCAAATTGGTGGCGCCTTCAGACTCAGAATTGGTGCGCTGCTTGAATATTGATTATTTCGAATACTAAACAAATGTATGTCTGTTCATAAATCCAACTTTGCTTTTAATGCGGCAATGCTTTTTTTGTGTTTTGCTGAATCCATCTTTTGAATATTTGCAAGTTTCCACTGTATTGACGGAAGCTTTTCGACCCCCGAAACACCAAGCAGTGCCCAATCTGGAGAACCTTGTTTTAACGAAAGCAAGAATTGCCTTTCATCATTGGTCATTTCTTTTTTTAAGAGCTGAATATAGGTTTCTCTAGTTTTAATTAACTCATCAAGAGTCACAGAGGTCTCTGCCATATCGACAAAATCACTTTCGTAAATCTTTGCAATATTTTTTCTTGGTGGATCTATCAGTTCATTCATGGGACGAGGGTGCCCTGCAAGATAGACGATAAATGCCTTTCGGATTTCATCGGTTATACCTTCGTTCTCCATCAAAATCTTTACATCGAAAATATCTCTAGGATGTTGTCGATCAACCGCAGCACAAAGTTTTCCACCATAAAGATCACTTAATTCCAGAACTGAGATTTTTGCGGACATTTCAAAAGTCTTTTCCGCTTTCTCAACAAGAGATCGTTGCTTGGTTCCAAAGACAGAGCCACGGATCACTTCGTTGGGTTCAATAACAACTGTTTGCTCATCATGAGAAACGACGAGTTTAATTGTACGCGGATCTTTGCCTATGGATTTTGTCTCCTGAATTTTCGAATTTGGAATGCTCTTTTTGATAGCTTGAGAGATCCGCTGAAGTGCTGCACTTATATTTGCAAGTGAAACCTCTCTAGATTCCAGCGGTATGTAAGCAAGGTCAATATCTACGGACAAGCGAGGCATATCTCTGACAAAAAGATTAATGGCCGTACCGCCCTTTAATGCAAAACAAGTTTCTTGAGCAATTGCAGGAATACAACGCAACATCAATTTTACTTGCGGGTAAAAGCGATTACTCTGCATTTTGGTCTTTCTCGATTTTTGGGATACTGATTTGATAGACAGGATGGATTGCGTAGCCAGGCGCTAAGATTCTTTTTCCAGAGCCCAAATCTATTTTTTTTGTATCTACTTCTTTGAGCCACTCGTGATTGCATAGATCCGCAAGAGCTAAAAATAATCTTTTTACTTTTATAGAAGTGCAGAGATACAGAAGTTCAGACACAACTTTTGGTCGAAGCGTGGCTAAACTTTCCATTATAAGCTTTGCATGATCTAGCGATTCATATTTGGGACATAACTCAAGAAGCTCCATCATCGCCCTTTCAGGGCATGAGATATAAGTTACGAAGGGACCCCAATTTTTTGTCGATATTATGGAATCAATTATAGAATCAGGTATTTTAGAAAAAAGTTTTGGAGAATGGATTTTAACTTGAGCATCCCATTTGTAATTTTTAAACCAAGTCGGAACGCGAAATCCGACCTTAGTGAAAAGCCAAACGGTTTGCTTGCCTGACATATTTATAAAGTGAGAATAGCCACCAAGTTCCAAAGCTGTTCGTGCTGCCACAATAACTGAGTTTTCCTTATCAAAAGCTTGTAGTGCATAAACGCCGCCTTGCCACTGAAGAGGAATCTTGTTTCCGCTATTATCAGCTTCTGCTCTTCGATAAGCCCCTTTACCAACCAGCTCTATCCAGCCTGAGCGGCTGTATTGCTGAAGTTGTCCCTTTGAGTAGCCTTTTTCGTGTATAAGCCATTCGCTCGTGAAGACTGCTCCATGAGGCCAAGAACGCATTAATGAGATTAATTTATTACTTTTTAGCATAGTATTAATATGCTAATATGTTACTATTCAATCTAAAAAATAGCAAAAGATTAATTCAAAACAATTTAGCATATTATTAATATGCTAATATTATCTATTTCAATCTTAAAATAATTCAATAATTACAATATCTTATGATTGCGGGCTACAAAATTTCTAAATGGTGAACGGGAAAATCCTGCGTTGTTTTACCATCATAGTAGAGACCGAAAGGAATCTCTTGGCCCGAAGGCAGCACACATTCGTTTGCATGATGAACATCTTTGCTGCAGACCAAAGAAACATTTTCGCCGCTATACAAACTTGGATCTGCGCTCTTTTCAAAAGACAAATACTGCATGACAGAGAGATTGCTTCGAAGAGCGTAAGTCACCCACACACTACCAACATGGCTTTTGCAGAAAAGAGAGCCCTTTGAATTTGGAACATTTTCCTGCGCAATCCAAAATTCACCGCTTTGCTTCAGGTGTATGTCTTTGTCGGTCCAGTCGCAATAGTCAGTGCCAGTTTTATATTGCACCGAAACTCCAAGAATTTTAAATTCCGGAGCGGTTTTGATTTTCAAATTCACTTGAAATGCCAAAGCACTTGTAGAAAGCAGCAAAAGTCCAGTTGCTAAAATGAGTTTCATAAATCCTCCTTGTGGTTATTTCTGACTACGATGACAGTTGGATTTTTCAGAAACAAGCCTCGGACATTGAGTCAAATTCCGTTTCGTTAACAGTTATCCGCTAAAAACGTCAAATCTCTCAGATGATTTCGATGAATGCAGACAATATTCTTTATTTCAACAGGGAGGTTCTTCGATGAAAAAACTTTTAATGACGGTGATTTTACTTTCGGCAGTTCGTACTCTCGCTTGGCCTGTTGATAATGGCGCTTTGGCTTTTCAGTGCGCTTCAAATAAAGATGCACGCTTGGTGATTCAACTGAGAATTAACGATGACGATGCTTTGATTCATCAGCCTTTGGATATTCCGATGAGAGCCCTTCATCTTAAAAAAACTCAGGAGAATAACAGTCTCGCGGTTTATTCAGGTTTTGCGGGGGATAATCAAACGCAGGAATCTCAGCGCATGATGACCTTGGATCAATCGGCATTTCATCCGATTTCTAATCAGACTTACGAAATGCATGTGATGTATTTGGTGGGAAATAATCAGAGCGCACAATCCATTGATGACGACTATTCCTGTGTCGCCTTTTAGGCGAGCTCTGCTGTCGCCTACTGATTGGCGGCGTGCTTGTATTGATAAGGACGTGCGAAGCCTGCAGGACCAAGCAATGAGACTCGCGGAAATGCTGCCTTCACTGCCGTGTAGAGATTATCAGACGTCAACTTCGTCGCACCGCTGATGAGAAATGTTCTGAAAGTTCGAATCTTCGACATATCATCAGATGATAATGTTTCAGTGAGTGCTGGCATCACCGGATCAATCTTATCTGCTGCATCTTCAGCACTGGCGCGAACGACACTTTTATCCATTTTTACTGCGGGCTCAACGGCGGCCATTTGATTTAAAAGGTCTGCCGATTTGCTGTATTGATCGAGATAAATTTCTACCAATAATTCATGCAGTAATAATTGGCCGCGATCGGCTTCACTGAGACTATTGTATTGAGTGGCATCGATAAAAACATCTGTCGCTGTTTGCACAGTTATTTGTCCCTGAGCAAGCGCTGCTTTTAATATGCTCGGCGAAAGCTTATCAACACTTGTTGAAATAAAATTCCATGTTTTCATTTTTGCAAAATTTTGAAAAAAATCTGTCATTCGCGAAGGTGTTGATGACGTGACATCTTCATCTGGCATGGCAAACTGATTAAGGCCTGCGATGCTCTGACCAATAGGCGCCACGGTTTTCTGATACTCACTCAGAGTGGTGATGTCTTTCGCGGCGGGATTGTTGGTGCAAGGTTTTGAAGGATCTTTACAAGCGCCCGCTTGGGATTGTTGTTGGGGGCCGCCCTTGTATCCATAATGAACTGAGCCACCGCTACCAGCGGACCCATTATTGTCACAGGCGACTAAACAAACGACAGTGAGAATGACATAAGCACATGTTTGAATCTTCATAAATCCCTCTGCTCTGGGTAGAGCAGGGATTGTGCCAACTGTTAGGCGACGTTTCTTTTAGCGAATTGAGCGCAAAGATCAGCGGCGATCTTATCAAGATCAAGAATGGAATCGACAGCTCCGGCCTGCACCGCAGCTCCGGGCATTCCATAAACCACGCAGGTCTTTTCACTCTGCGCGATGGTGTAAGCACCCGCTTTTTTCATCTCGAGCAAGCCTTCCGCGCCATCTTTTCCCATGCCGGTCAGCACGACGCCCATGGCATTGGAGCCCGCAAATTTCGCCACGGTTTTCATCAAATAATCGGCAGCAGGTCGCACGCCATGAAGCATAGGCCCTTGGTGAAGTTTCACATGATAGTAAGCCCCGTTTCGAGTGAGCTCCATATGAAAATTTCCGGGCGCAATCAGCACTCGACCTGGCATCACTTTATCGCCGTCTTGTGCTTCTTTGACTTCAAATGGATAGCGCGAGTTCAAACTGTCGGCATAAGTTTTAGTAAATCCCGCAGGCATGTGCTGAACAATCACCGTCCCTGGCAGATCCGGCGGCAAACCTTGCAGCAGAACTTTCAGCGCTTCAGTTCCGCCGGTGCTTGAAGCAATCGCTAAAAGTTGATGAGTTGTTCGAGCCAAGGCCGTCGTCGAAATTTTTGGCTTCACAATTTTTGAAATCTCGACGACTGTTCGTGGTTGCAACCTTGCTTTTGCAGCCATGCGAATTTTGTCAGCAATTTTTTGTGACATTTCTTCAAGTGACTTCGTCACATCCAGCGACGGTTTTTCAACCACGTCGATGGCGCCTAATTCCAAAGCTCTCAGTGCCGTTTCAGAGCCCTCTTTCGCGAGCGAACTAATCACCAAAGTTCTGGTCGGCATGAACTGCATGACTCGCTCGAGAAAGCTGAGGCCATCCATGCGAGGCATTTCGACGTCCAAGGTCATGACATCTGGCTTGTGCTCCACCAATTTTTCACGGGCCACATAAGGATCTGGCGCTGTCGCCACCAATTCCATATCTGGGCACATGGAGACAATCTTCGAAAAAAGTTTTCGAATCACCGCTGAATCATCAACTATAAGAACTTTAATCTTCGCCATGCCTCTCCTAAATTCGTTGATAAATCGCGCGAGTCAGAGGTTTGATGTTCACGCCCTTCACGGTGCCCGATTCTGAATGCCCCAAAATCAAATGGCCCTTGGGAGCCAGGTAGCTTGCCATTTGGTCAATCACTCGCTTGGTGGTGGGCGGATCAAAGTAAATCAAAACGTTGCGGCAAAAAATCAAATGAAATTTATGTTGAAAAGGCCACTCTTCCATCAAATTGAGCTGCGCAAATCGCACGGTTTTCGCCAAAAAATCTTTGGTGTGAAATCCCGTTGGTGTTTTATCGAAATATTTCTTTCGAAGCTCGGGCGGGCAGCCGGCCATTTCATTTTCTGTGTACATTCCGTCAACGGCTTTTTTTAAAACCTGCAAATCAATATCAGTCGCCAGAAATTTTGTTCTGAGCAACTGTTCTGGAGTCAAAAATTCATTGAGCAACATCGCAATCGTGTAAGGCTCTTGCCCGGTGCTGGCCGCCGCACACCAGATTCGCAACTCTTGGTTCGACTGAAAGTGCGTTGGCAAATATTTCTGCAGCCATTCAAAGTGCGCTTCTTCACGAAAGAAATGAGTTTTATTGGTGGTGAGTGCTGAGACAAAATCCGAGAACAGCTTGGCGTCTGGATTTTTCATCGCCTCTTTCAGCTCATCATAAGACTGAAGTTTATAATTCCTCAGCAACTTTGAAAGTCGATTTTTTATCAGCGCTTCGTTCTTAGCAGACTCGGGCAAATGCACTCCGGAAATATCATACATGAGCTGCGCAAAGAAATCGAAATTGGGTTTGCTGAGTTCTTGCTCTTTAAAATTAAACTGGAGTTCGGCAATTAATTTTTTGGCGGCACTCATGCTGATATCTCCGTTTCGCTGAGACGATGTTGAGTCAATGCGGTTGGATCCAAAATCAAAACAGTTCGACCATCACCTAAAATGGCCGCTCCGGCGACTTCTGGAATGGATTGACCCGTGGTCAGTGGTTTGACCACCGCTTGGGTTTGGCCGATGACATCGTCCACCGGCAAAGCGGTCATTCCATAAATGGATTCAATCACGATCAGCATAGTCTCTTCGCGGCGAGAGCGCAGTGTGTCCTTACCAAGATGAACTTGATGGCGCATGTTCCCCATTTGTTCCCAATTAATTTTACCCAAAGTCTTTTTTATATCGATCACTGGTATCAAACGATCACGAATCTTAACGACTCTTCCGGCGTTGTTAATCGCGGTGTAATCTTTGGGTTGTGCGCGGACAATCTCGCGAATCGAATAAATCGGTAAAATATATTTATTGCCTTCGATGGCGACCACAATTCCGTCAGTGATGGCGGTGCTGAGAGGAATCGACAAGCGAAAGGTCGTGCCTTCTCCCAATTTTGATTTGATATCGATTTTGCCATTGATTTTTTCAAGATTGGATTTGACCACGTCAAGTCCAACTCCTCGACCTGACAAATCACTGACTTTTTCTGCCGTCGAAAATCCTGGCATAAACAAAAATTGAAAAACTTGTTCATCTGGCAACGTGTTGGGATCAATTCCTGAAGGAACCAATTTTCTTTCAATCGCTTTTTGCAAAACGCGATCACGATTGATTCCGCCGCCGTCATCGACAATCTCAATCGTGACTGTTCCACCGGTTTGTTTTGCAGAAACCACAACTGTGGCTGTGGGTGGTTTGCCTTTCTGCGCGCGAATTTCTGGCTTTTCGACTCCATGATCCATGGCATTTCGCACTAAGTGCACCAAAGGATCGCCCAAAAGTTCAAACACTGTTCTTTCGACTTCGGTTTCCTCACCAAGCAATTGCAAGTCCACCGGTTTTTCTAACTGCAATGAAACATCTCTGACGACGCGCTGAATTTTTAGAAACAAAGATTTCAGCGGAGTCATCCGAATGCTGAGAGTCTTATCGTAAAGTTCTCGCACCATCTTATCCAACTGATCAACAATGCCGGCCAGACGCAAATGATGACCGTTACGAACCACATCATCATGCACCAATTGATTTTTCAAAACCACCAGCTCACCGACAGCATCAAGCACTGAATCCACGCGACCAATATCCACTTTGATCGAAGATGTCGCTGGCTTTGTGACAGAGGTGCTCTTCGCAATTTCTTTGACCGCAGCGACGGCCATCGGAGTTTCTGGGACAGCCTGTGGCCCCATCTGCGCCGCCAACTCTGCCAGCAATTCGTGATTGGCTAAATCTTCGGCAGGCTCTGCCGCTGTCTCCGTCACAGCTTCCACTGCGACTGCTTCCCCTTCAACTTTGCCATCAAATTTTGCAATCCAAAATTTGAGTTGTTTCACGAGCTCCGTCGTATCCCAAGGAAGCTCTTCTCCTTTTTGCAAAGAGGTGATTCGAAATTTAAATTGATCTCCCGATTGAAGCAAAAGTGAAATCACTTCTGAGTTCACCAGTGAAGGATCCACTCGCAGCAAAGACAGCAAGTCCTCTGCGACATGGGCAAACTTTCCCAAATCCGAAAGTCCCACGGCAGCAGCGCCGCCTTTGATCGAATGAGCCACGCGAAAAATCTGCGCCAGATCTTCTTGTGGGTTATTACCAGATTCAAGGCCGAGCATACTTTCTTCGTAGGTCTCAAGCAAAAAAGCCGCTTCGGTGAGGAATTCGGCCTGCAGCTCGACAAAAAAACTGTTGTCAGAATCGCTCATAAGTTAACCTGCTTTTTTCTTCATCTCATAAGTTTTACGATCGTAGCGCATCACCATCAATTCACGCTGTAATTGAAAAATTTTATGAGCTTCTTCAGGATTCATTTTTTTATTTGCAATTGAAGTCTGAATTTCGTGGTCGATCTCGCGAGTTTTTATACCGATTTCTAAAGCTCGATTGACGATGGTTAAAAGATGCTCGACTTCAAAGGGTTTATCCAAAAAATCCAGCGCGCCCATTTGCAGAGATTTGACCGTATTGCGACGATCTCCATAAGCAGACAAAACAACAAACGGAGTTTCTAACCCCAACATCCGCAACTGACACAAAAGATCCAGACCATTCATGTGCGGCATATTAATGTCAGACAAAATCGCATCAATCGGCTGTGAGCGCATAATCTGTAAAGCTTTTTGCCCATCCGAAGCGGTCAAAATTTTTATTGGCAACACTCGCAAAGTATCAACAATGGCTTCGCACACATCAACGTCGTCTTCAACGACAAGCAAAATCCCAGACATAAAACTCCCTTTTAAAATGACCATCTCTTGTCGGTCATCTTTCTGTAATTTATAGGTCGAGAGATGATTTTTTTGTCTCAAAAAAAAGCGGACCATCCTGACACGCCAATGTTTACCTTTTATAAAGATTGTTAAATTTGCCCCTCATCGCTTCAGTCCAAGGCCAAATGGTGCGAAAAGATCTGGGTTCCCAATGCGCTAAATGAAGGAGCGAAAGCCCATGAGTGAAAATACCAAGGCCAAACCAGGACAGTATCTAACGTTTCAATTAATGTCGGAACAGTATGGAGTTCCCATTGAAGCCATTCGAGAGATCAATCGCGTTGGCGAAATCACTCCAGTTCCTCGCACTCCTGATTTCGTCAAAGGTGTGATGAATTTGCGCGGAAAAATTATTCCGGTGATTAATCTTCGCGTTCGCTTTGGAATGGCTTCGCTCGAATACACTCGCGACACTTGTATCATCGTGATTGATTGTGACTTTGGCCAAGTCGGTATGATCGTTGATGCCGTGAAAGAAGTCGCCGATCTAAATGACAGTCAAATCGAACCGCCACCCGTTTTAGGCAATGAGAAAACTCTTTCTTTTGTTCGAGGCATGGGGAAGTTGGATGATAAAGTCATCATCCTTGTGGATGTTGTTTCTGCGCTTTCGCATGAGCAGATGACTCAACTTCACGATGTCGCTGTCGCCGCTGCCTAAGCGACGGCTACAGCAATTCGCGAGCGGCTTGCACAATCGCTTTTTCATCCAAATGATGTTTTTGATAAAGGTCGAGCGCTGAATAAGCGCTTTGACCAAATTCGCCTTTAACACCCAAAGATTTCAGTCGCACCGAAATTCCATCGAGCGCCAAAGCATGAGCCACCATTTGACCCAAACCACCAGTCAATTGATGATCTTCCACAGTGATCAAACGACCCTCTGTTTTTTTCAAGCACTCACGCAAAGTCGCCGTATCAATTTTATTGTGACAACCGGGATTAACAACAATCGAGCCAATGTTCGCAGCCTTTAATTTTTCTGAAGCAAGCAAGGCCTGAGGAACCAAAGATCCCGAGGCCAAAATCGTGACCGCGTTGCCTCCTGTTTTTTCAGATAAAACTTGAGCCCGATGTAAATCATATTTGGCACCGGCGACATAACTCTTCGGAAAATTCTCACGACCTAAAAAGAAAATCGTGCTCACCGGATGACGACCTGCTTTGCGATCTGCCGCAAATTTCTCAATCGCCAAGGTCATGAGTTGATCGGCCTCTTCACTGCAAGTCAGACAATACACATCCAGATGTTGAATCGAAGAGGTCATCGCCAAATAACTCAGCGCCTGATGAGAAGCTCCATCGGCCGCATCTTGAAATCCCGTGTGCGAAAATACGCAGATCATGGGCGCCTCACTGAGGGAAGACATGATCAAAGGCAGCGCCCCTTTGGTCACACCAAACTGAGCAAAAGTATCAACGACTGGAATGTATCCTAATTTTGAAAATCCAGCGGCGGTCGACATCATGTTGCTCTCAGCAACTCCAACATCGAAAGAAGCCTCTGGAAATTCTTTGCGAAACCCCGCAACTCCTGTTGAGCCCGCAAGATCAGAAGTCACAGACACAACTGGAAATCCTGCTTTCACGGCCTTCACCATGGCACTTGAAATTCCAGTTTGGATTTTTTCTTCCGGCACCGCTGGTTTCACCGCTTTGGCCTTCAGATCTTTTTCCCAAGCTGAAAGCTCAGAAATCCAAGCATTAAATTCTTGAGGATATGCTTGGCCATCATAAATCTCTTTTAAAAACTCAGGAAGTTCTGCCGGAGATTTCAAAGGAAAACCGTGCGCTCCTGATGAAGACTCGGCCGTTTTTTTAGTGCCAACGCCTTTGATCGTGCGCGCATGAATGGCAATCGGAGTTTTCGGATTAGCACGAGCTTCGCTGACCGCTTGCTCAATGGTTGCAAAACACTTTTGCAAATCATGACCATCTTGAAGATCAATCACTTTCCATCCCAAAGCTTTCAAAGCTTCGAATGTCGGCTGCATCGAAAAACTTTCCTTATCAATGCGACCTGAAAGTTTGGTGTTGTTATCGCTAATGATCAAAACATACGGAGCCACTTTTCCCACTCGCGCAAGACCTGGAATTGCCGCCATCGCTTCGCGAGCTTCGCCTTCCATGCAAGCGCCGTCAGAAATCGCCGTGACGGTGACTCTTGCTTTTTTCGACAGCGCATCAGCCATCGCCACACCTTGAGATTGCGGAAATGCCGAGCCCAAAGGACCATTACTGAGAAAAACACCTTCAGGAAAAAGATGAGACTCGCCATGCCCGGTGAGATTGCTTTCCATAGAACGAAATTTTTTAAGTTTGTCGATCGTCAGTCCTGCAAAACCGTACGCGGCTTTTAAAGCGTACAAACCATTTTCGCAGTGACCAGCGTCATTCACGAGATGAAAAAGTTCAGACCAAGGCTCTTGCCTTTTTTGCGCTTCATGAAAAACAAAGCCATGCAGCGCCGACATGAGTTCCGCAAATGCCGCCGGACCGCCATAGTGCGAAGCTGCTCCGCCAAGCACCGCGTTCATATCCATCAAAGAAATCAAAGCCCGTGTTGCCTTGGGATCCATCACCGTCACCGCTTCACCGCTCGCGGTCTTAACCGTCACCGAGTAAATCGGTGCATGAGTGGGATTTCCCGCTAATTTTTGAGATAAGGGCAAAGGTTGATTCATGTGACGACTCTCCGATTTATTTTTACAAAAGGTCCTTCAAACTTTATCCTCTGTGCTATGAAATCTGGTCAAGTCCGAAGCTATCAAAATCGCACCCCCTCGCGTTGGTCGCAGTTCCCTAAGGTCGAACTGCACCGACATCTTGAGGGTGCCGTGCGACTCAGCACATTGGTGGAGCTTGCGCCCGAAGTCGGGCTTGAAGTTCCCCAAGATCCTGACGAGGTCCGTGAGCACTTTTTGATCACCTCACCGATGCGCGATCTCAGTTCAGTGCTAAATAAGTTTCTGGCTTCACAAAAAGTTCTGGCCTCGGAAGAAATCATCGCTCGCATCACCTATGAAGCCATTGAAGACGCTGCCAAAGAAGATATTCGTATCCTCGAACTGCGACTGGCTCCAACTTTTATGGAGCAAGGTCATTCTTTGTCGCGAGAGCAAATTCTGCGTGGCATTCGCAAAGGTCTGCATTTCGCGAAAGACCTGCCCATTGCTGTTGGTTTTTTGTGCATCATTCAACGCATTCTCAGTCCCACCATCGCCGACGATGTTTTAAGTCTTGCTTTAGACAACCGTGATCTCTTTGTGGGGCTTGATCTGGCCGACAACGAGATCGGTGCCGATCCACGACTTTTTGAAAAGACTTTTGCTCGCGCCCTCGATAAAGAGTTTCCAATCACGGTTCACGCTGGCGAGTCTCAATTTCCAGAAGCTTCCCTGAACGTGAAAAATTCCATTGAGCTCTTAGGCGCTCGACGTATCGGTCACGGCCTGCAAATTCACAGCGATCCTTTTGTGATGGGCTTGGTGAAAAGTAAAGCCATTCCGCTGGAGCTTTGTCTTACCAGCAACTGGCTGACCAATGCCGTACCAAATCTGATGCAACACCCGATTCGCAAATTGATGGAAGCAGGAGTTCCCGTCACCATCAACTCGGATGACCCAGGTCTTTTTGGAATTGATCTGACTCACGAGTATGACTTGCTTGATAAGTTTTACGGCTTTACCGAAATCGACTTTAATCACTGCAATGATGTTGCTGCGCAAGCGAGCTTTCTTCCGCTCTTAAAGAAGAGTAAATTCTGGCCGCGCCCCATTCATAGCCTTCGTTAGATGTTAGGTCGCACCAAAGGTGCGGAAGGAGACCACATGAAAGATTTTTATCCCGAGATTGAGCCTTACAAAACCGGTCGCCTGAAAGTATCCGACTTGCATGAAATTTACTTCGAGCAGTGCGGAAATCCGCAAGGCACTCCGGTGATTTTTCTTCATGGCGGTCCCGGTGGTGGCATCAGTCCGGATCATCGCCGCTATTTTGATCCCGCTCATTATCACATTATTTTATTTGATCAGCGCGGCTGCGGGCAAAGCACTCCTCACGCTGAACTTCGCGAAAACACCACTTGGGATATCGTCAGCGACATCGAAAAGCTGCGCACTCATCTTGGCATTTCGACATGGCAAGTTTTCGGTGGCAGTTGGGGATCGACTCTGGCTTTAGCTTATGCGGTCACTCATCCTGACAAAATCAGAGCCCTGGTTTTGCGCGGAATTTTTCTTTGCCGTCCGTCGGAAATTCGTTGGTTCTATCAAGATGGCGCAAGCCACGTGTTTGCTGATCTTTGGGGACCTTATTGGAATCATATCCCCGCCAGCGAGCGTTCTGACATGGTCAAGGCTTATTACAAACGCCTGACAGACTCCAAAGAAGAAGTCCGTCTGGCAGCGGCCAGGGCTTGGAGCAAATGGGAAGGCGGGACCTCATACCTTCACGTCAAACCTTCAGCGATTGAAGAGTTCGACGATGCCCATAAGGCTCTCGCTTTTGCCCGCATCGAATGTCATTATTTCATCAACAACGCCTTTTTCTCGAATGAGAATTATCTTTTAGAAAATATTTCGAAAATTCGAAAGATCCCAGGACACATTGTTCAAGGCCGTTACGATATGGTTTGTCCAATGACCAGCGCTTGGGATCTGCACCGTGTTTGGCCTGAATCCAGTCTCGAAATCGTGACTGAGGCGGGTCATTCTGCCTCTGAGCCGGGGATTCGTTCAGCGTTGATCGAAGC
>Ga0134128_10002586_pt1 | contig 22293 bp, 24 predicted proteins | sample KB31754_FD_96462 | JGI IMG/M metagenome (GOLD analysis project Ga0134128, IMG submission 96462) | Terrestrial soil microbial communities with excess Nitrogen fertilizer from Kellogg Biological Station, Michigan, USA - KB3-175-4 | ecosystem: Environmental > Terrestrial > Soil > Unclassified ... | reverse complement strand
TCGACCATCACGCTGTGGTCGATGATCAGGTGCACCGGAACCAGCGGATTGATCTTCTGCGGGTCGCCGCCGAGCTGGACCATCGCGTCGCGCATGGCGGCGAGGTCGACGACCGCGGGAACGCCGGTGAAATCCTGCATCAGCACCCGCGCCGGCCGATACTGGATCTCGCGGTTGATCCGCCGCTCCTTGAGCCAGTCGGCGATCGCCTGAAGGTCGTCGCGGGTGACCGTCTTCCCATCCTCGAAGCGGAGCAGGTTTTCGAGCAGCACCTTCATCGAGAAGGGCAGGCGAGAAACGTCGCCCAGGGCGGCGCCGGCCTTTTTCAGCGAGTAATAAGCATAGGTCTTGCCGTCGACTTCGAGGGTCGAGCGGGTGTGGAGGCTGTCCTGGCCGGTGGGGATCATCGCATCCTTCGAATCTTCGGGTCGGCGGCGTTTTGAGGGGGCCGCCGGATGGGGGCGATGAGCGCCTTAGCAAGCCGCTCCGGCGCTCGCAAACCGGCTGCACCTGCGATGAACGGAACAGCCGTTGCGCCGAGGTGACCTTCCCGCTCTCGAAAAGCTTACCGGCCGCGATTAAATTCCAAGTTGATGACTCGGGATAGCGACTATTTCCGCCAGCGTGCGGCCGAAGCCCGTGCGGCTTCCTGTGCCAAGGGGCGCGGCGAAGAGGCCGCCGTGGCCGGTGAGCTTGCGCTCGCCTATGCCGCCCTCGCGCGCCGCCGAGACGCCGACAATGCGAAGGCCGCCGCGGAAGCCCCGGCGATCCCGCTTCCCGCGCTCTAAATCCAGCCGCGCTTCTTGAAATAGAGATACGGGCTCACCGCGCAGGTGAACATCAGCGCCAGCGACAGCGGGAAGCCGAAGCGCCAGCTCAGCTCCGGCATGTAATGGAAGTTCATTCCGAAAATGCCCGCGATCAAGGTCGGCGGAAGGAACACGACCGCGGTCCAGGAGAATAATTTCATCGCCGCGTTCTGCTCGATGCTGATGAGGCCGAGCGACGCGTCGAGCAGGAATTGCAGGCTGTCGATCAGGTAGCTTGTATGCTCGCTGAGCGCGCTGACGTCGGTCGTCAGGCTGGTGACGTGGTGCATAAGGTCCTTGTGCGAGTCTTCGTGCATCACGTTCGAGCCGCTGAAGAAGCTTAGCATCCGAAGCGTGCTCACCCCGGAATAGCGAATCCTGGTGAGCAACGTCTGTGCACGCCCGATGCTCGTGAGGAGCGCGGTCAGCTTCGCCGCGGGAATCCGCCGCTGGTCCTGCTGCTCCTGGAAAATCTCCTGAGACAGCTCCTCCATGGTGGCGCTGACCTGCTCGATCTCGTCCGCGAGGCGGTCGATGATCGCATCGAGCAGCCTCACCAGCGCGGTAGGACCATCGCGGACCAGCTCGGAGTCGCGGCGAGCGTGGTTCTCGAAGGTACGTACCGGCTTGGGCGATGCATAGCGGATTGTGACGAGCCGGTTGCCGGCAAGCACGAATCCGATCGGAGTCGTGGTGGGATGATGCTCGTCCACGCCGCGAAGCGCGCTGACCGTCATGTAGAGGGCGCCATTCTTTTCATAGAGCCGGCTCGACGGCTCGATCTCGGACATCTCGGCCTGGGTCGGGACATCGACCTCGATGCAGCGCTCGACGAGCTTCTCTTCGTCGTGAGTCGGCTCCTCAAGGTCGATCCACGTCGCCTCGTCGGGAATGCGCTCGATCTTCGGATCGATGAGTTCGCCTTCGCAGCCGGGTCCGTAAGCGCGCAGCATCGCCGGTGTCTCCGCTGAACAGCTGTTCTTTGCAAGACGCTTCGCTCTGCTAAGCCATGCTTGCGATGACTTGGCGCCGCACTGCCGTTGCAGCCTTTGCGCTGATTGCGATTGCAGCGGCGATCGAGCTGGCCATGGGCCGTCATCCGATCTGCACCTGCGGGACCATCGAGCTTTGGGTCGGTGCTCGTGACAGCCCGAAGACGAGCCAGATGCTGACGGACTGGTACAGCCTCAGCCACATCGTCCACGGGCTTTTGTTCTATGCGATCCTGCGGTTGCTGTTCCGCCGCGCCTCCGTTCCGGCGCGATTCCTCGGCGCATTGCTGATCGAGGCGGCGTGGGAAGTGGCGGAGAACACCCCGTTCGTTATCGACCGTTATCGGGAAACGACCGCGGCCCTGGGCTACAGCGGCGACAGCGTCATCAACTCGGTTTCCGACATGCTGATGATGTGCATCGGGTTTTTCGTCGCCCGCCGGCTATCGGTCTGGGCCGTCGTTGCGCTGGTCCTTGTCCTCGAGCTGGTGCCGCTGGTCGCGATCCGCGACGATCTGACGCTCAACATCATCAATCTGATCGCACCGAGCGCAGCCATCGCAGCGTGGCAGGCGCGCGGCTGAGCAAGGCACCATTCATCGCGCAAAGCATTGTTAGGCGGAACTCGCTCGGGAGAGTCTTCGTGCCGCGTTCATCCTTGATTAGCCTCGCCCTGCTCGTCGCCGCTTTCGCTGCCGCTCCGGCTTCGGCCGGCGAGCTGTTCGGCGGCCTCTACGTCCACGACGTCAAGCTTCCGACCGACCAGAGCGGGATCGAAAACGGCATGGACATCCAGGTCGGTTACCGCGGCGGCGGAATCGGCCTCACGCCGCTGCAGCCGTACATTTTCGGCGCGCTCAATACCGCTGGCCAGACCAACTATGCCGCGGTCGGGCTCTCGGCGAAGTTCGGCCACGCCATCTACATCCGGCCCGGCCTCGGCATTGCGATCCAGACCGGCTCGGCGGGCAAGTTCTTCAACCCCGACAGGATCGCCTTCGGAAGCCGGGTGCTGTTCGAGCCCGAGATCGGCGTCGGCACGCGGATCAACGACCGCCTCAGCATCGAAGCGAGCTGGGTGCACATGAGCCATGCCCAGCTGTTCGGGAAGGAGAATCCGGGGATCGACAATCTTGGGCTGCGGCTGAACCTGGCGCTTTAACGGCCGACCATTCGCTCGGGCTTCACGACGCGGTCGAACGTGTCTTCATCGACCAGGCCGAGTTCCAGTCCGGCCTCCTTCAGCGTCAGCCCCTTCTTGTGGGCGTGCTTGGCGATCGCCGCAGCATTGTCGTAACCGATCTCCGGAGCGAGCGCCGTCACCAGCATCAGCGAACGGTTCATCAGCTCGTTGATCCGCTCGATGTTGGGCTCCGCGCCGTCGAGCATCCGGCGAGTGAAGCTCTCCATGCCGGTCGAGAGAAGATTGATTGAGCGGATCACGTTCGCGCCGATCAGCGGCTTGAACACGTTGAGTTCGAGGTGGCCCTGCAGGCCGCCGATCGTCACCGCGACATGATTGCCCATGACCTGGGCGGCGACCATCGTCAGCATCTCGGCCTGGGTCGGGTTGACCTTGCCCGGCATGATCGAGCTTCCGGGTTCATTCTCCGGAAGCTTCAATTCGCCGAGGCCGCAGCGCGGGCCCGAACCCAGCAGCCGTATGTCGTTGGCGATCTTCGTCAGTGCGACGGCGACGACGTTGAGCACGCCGGATAACTCGACCAAGGTGTCGTGCGCGGCCAGTTCGGCGAACTTGTTCGGGGCCGACGTGAATGGCAGCCGGGTGAGGTTCGCGACCTCCTTCGCGAATTCTCTGGCGAACCCCTTGGGCGTGTTGAGCCCGGTGCCGACGGCAGTGCCGCCCTGCGCCAGACGCATGAGCCGCGGAAGGACGCCTTCGACGCGCTCGATGCAGTCGGTGATCTGCTGCGCGTATCCGGAGAATTCCTGGCCAAGCGTCAGCGGAGTCGCGTCCTGCAAGTGGGTGCGGCCGATCTTGACGATCTCGTCCCAGCGCTTCGCCTGGTCGGCGAGCCGCTCGTGCATCGTCCTCAGCGCCGGCAGCAGCCGCCGGTGCACGGCCATCGCCGCCGCGATGTGCATCGCTGTCGGGAAGCTGTCGTTCGAGGACTGGCTCTTGTTGACATGGACGTTGGGGTGGACCGGATCCTTACCGCCGCGTTTGCCCGTCAGGATCTCGTTGGCCCGCCCGGCGATCACCTCATTGGCGTTCATGTTCGACTGGGTGCCCGACCCCGTTTGCCAGATGACCAGCGGGAACTGGCCGTCGAGATCGCCGCGCGCGACCTCGCTCGCCGCCTGCTGAATGACCTCGGCGATCTTCGGATCGAGGCCGCCGATCCGCGCATTCACCCGCGCCGCGGCCTGCTTGATGAAGCCGAGCGCGTGGATGATCTCGAGCGGCATCTGCTCTTTCGGCCCAAATGGGAAATTCTCGATCGAGCGCTCGGTCTGCGCCCCCCAATAGGAATCCGCGGGGACCTGGATCGGCCCGAAGCTGTCGGTCTCGGTGCGGGTGGCAGTGCTCGGCATTGGACTCCTCTTCGACGAGAGGCGCTCCTGTTATTTTTTGCGCGTAAAGTCCACGTTGACCACGTTCGAGCCGTCTTCCTTGACGGATTCGTCCTTGTCGCCGTCGGGCACGTCGTTCTCCGGTTCCTCATGCTCCTCCGCCGGCTCTTCGGCGCCATCGGCATGGAAGGTAAGCGCGAATTCGACGGCGGGATCGTGGAACTGGGTGACCGCGGCGAACGGCACGTGCAGAGTCGCCGGGACTCCGCCGAACGACAGGCCGACGGAGAAGGAATCGTCCTCGACCTTCAGGTCCCAGAACCGGTGCTGGATGACGATCGTCATCTCGTCCGGAAAGCGCTCGAGCAGGTGCTTGGGGATGGCCACGCCCGGCATCCGGGTCTTGAACGTGATGTAGAAATGATGCTCGCCCGGAAGGCCGCCGGTCTGCTCGATCTCGTGGAGCACGCGTCCGACCACCGCCCGAAGCGCGTCCTGGACGATCTCGTCGTACGGGATCAGGCTCTCGGGGGTCTCGTCGCTCATCGCCTCAAGTGGTAGCGAGCGGGTGAGCATGGTCAAGCGGAGTCAGCCATGGGGATCGACGCAACCCAGCCCTACGATGACAGCAACGTCTTCGCCCGAATCCTGCGCGGCGAACTTCCGTCGAGGAAGGTCTATGAGGACGAGCATGTGCTCGCCTTCCACGACATCAATCCGCTCGCGCCGACACATATCCTCGTGATCCCCAAGGGCCGCTACGTCTCCTGGGACGACTTTTCCGAAAAGGCGTCCGATGCGGAGCTGGCGGCGTTCATGCGCGCCTCCGGACGAATCGCCCGCGACGCCGGGCTGGTGGAGGCCGGCTATCGCGTCCTGGCGAACACCGGCCCGAACTCGGGGCAGGAGGTGCCGCACCTCCACCTCCACATCTTCGCCGGCCGCCCGCTCGGCCCCATGCTGGCGCGATAGCCCGTCGAAAGAGGATTGCCCTTGGCCTTCGAGCCGCTAGGGTCGTGACGAAAGTCAAATCGGTAGGGGAGTGACATGGCGACTGTAGCACCGCGAGCGCCGGGCCGCGGACGAGTTAAGCCGCTCGACGAAATCCTCGCGACGGCCGAAAAGAAGGCGCTCAAGCGGTCGCTTGGAGCATTCCAACTGACCTTGCTCGGGATCGGCGCGGTGATCGGCACGGGCATCTTCGTGCTCACCGCGACAGCGGCTCAGAAAGCCGGCCCTGGCATGATGGTGAGCTTCATCGTCGCCGGCGCTGTCTGCGCCGTTGCCGCGCTCTGCTATTCCGAGCTCGCCTCGATGGTCCCCGTCGCCGGCTCCGCCTACACTTACTCCTACGCCGTGATGGGCGAGGCCATGGCATGGATGGTCGGCTGGGCGCTGATCCTTGAATATGCGCTCGGCGCAAGTGCCGTTGCCGTCGGCTGGTCCGGCTTCATCACCGGATTGCTCGACCATATCGGGATCCACGTCCCGCATGCCCTGGCGGTCGGCCCTCCGATCCAGTGGGGCTTTCTCCAGGGCGGTGAAATCGGAGGGATCGTCAATCTTCCCGCGGTGCTCGTCGTCGCGGTGGTGACCACCTTGCTTGTGATCGGCACGAAGGAGAGCGCCACCGTCAATGCCGTCCTCGTGTGCATCAAGGTCGCTGCGCTCACCCTGTTCCTGATCATCACCCTGCCGATGGTCAGCGGTCACATGACGAACTTCGAACCCTTCGCGCCGCGCGGGTGGGGCAATCCGCTGAGCTCGTCAGGAACCGGAATCCTCGGGGCGGCGGCATCCATCTTCTTCGCCTATGTCGGCTTCGATGCGGTCTCGACCGCGGCCGAGGAGACCAAGAACCCGCAGCGCAACGTTCCCATCGGACTCATCGGAAGCCTGCTGATCTGCACCGTCTTCTACCTCCTGGTCTCGGCCGGGGTGGTCGGCGCGCACGGCGCTCAGCCGCTGATGAATCCGGCGACGGGCCTGCCGTTCAAGGAGGGCTCGCCGGAGCTTTATGCTTCTGCAGCATGCCAGGCGGCGAACGCGCCCACGGTCTGCTCGAAGGAGGCGCTCGCCTACATTCTCCGCCAGGTCTCCAACCCACTGTTCGGAAACCTCGTGGGGCTTGCGGCGGCGGTCGCGCTGCCGTCCGTGGTCCTGCTGATGATGTACGGCCAGACGCGCATCTTTTTCGTCATGGCCCGCGATGGCCTGCTTCCCGACCGGCTTTCGACGGTCCACGAGCGGTTCCGGACGCCTTATGTCGTGACCATCGTTACCGGCGTCGTCGTCGCCATTGCCGCGGCTTTCCTGCCCGTCGGAACCCTGGCAGATTATTCCAACGCCGGGACCTTGTTCGCCTTTGCGGCCGTTTCCCTCGGCGTCATGATCCTGCGCAAGAAGGACCCGAGCAGGCCCAGGCCGTTCCGCACCCCCGCGCTGTTCGTCGTCGCGCCTTTGTCCATCGCCGGCTGTTTGCTGCTGTTCGTCAACCTCAACAACGAATCCAAGCTGCTGTTCGTCAGCTGGACGGTGCTCGGGCTCATCATCTACTTCCTCTACGGGTACCGGCACAGCAACCTCGCCCGCGGGATCGTCGATGTTCCAGAACTCGCCGCGGACGCGCCCGGCTCGGTCGGAGTCGCACCGATGCCCGGGGCGCCGGTGCCTCCGGGGGATCGCGGCTAGCCGCGGTCGCCGGCAGGTGACCGTACCGCCGTTCAAGCCGCTCGGCCTCGATCACCTGCTGCTCCACGTACGCGGCATGGCCGAGGCCGAGCGTTTTTATTGCGGCGTGCTCGGCTGCGAAGTGAAACACCGCATCCCTCGGCTCGCAATGATCGAATTGTCGGCCGGCGTGGTGCTGGTCGACACCGATGACCCGAACGGCGCCTGGGCGCTCGAAGGTGCCGAGCGCGGCCGCAACCTCGACCATTTCGCGCTGCTGGTCGACTGCGCCGACGAGGCCAAGGCACCGGAATGGCTCGACCGCCATGGCGTCGTTATCGAGGAGGAGCGCTCAGAGGACGAAGAGCGCTCGCTCTACGTCCGGGATCCGTCGGGCAATCTGGTCGAACTGATCAGCCGTCGCAATCAATCGAGCGCGCGCCGCTGACGCACCGCGATCATGATTGTCATGATCGCCATTCCGATCAGAACCATCGCTCCTGCCTGGAGCATGCTGGCTCCAGGCTGCCCGTAATGACGGTCGCCGATCATGTTTCCGGTCGACGCGACAATGATCAGTAAGACGGCGAGGCTCGTCCAGATCGGCCGCCGCGCACCCTCGGAACGTTTCATCGCCGTCGTGAGGATTACCACCAGGGAGATTGCTGCCTCGACGAGAAGCATGGCTATGATGATCGGTCTCATGTGGCGTCCCCCTCGGCAGGGAAGCTCTCATGAGACGAGCGGCGATTCAAGCGTGGGCTAGGCCAGCAATTCGCCAGCAAGCGCCTTCAGGTCCGCCTCGGGGCGCGCGCCGTAATGCTGGATCACTTCGGCGGCTGCGATCGCACCCAACTTCAGCGAGCGCTCGAGGCCGAGCCCGCGCGCTTCACCGGCGAGAAACCCCGCGGCGAACAGGTCGCCGGCGCCGGTCGTGTCGACCAGCCTTTCGATCGTTTCCGCGGGGACCTCGACTCGTTCGCCGCTGCGCACCGCGACCGCTCCTTGCTCGCCGCGCGTCGCGACCAACGTCGGCACTTTCGAGGCAACCCTTGCCACCGCGCTGTCGAAATCGGCCGCGCCGGCGAGTTGGGTGATCTCGGCCTCGTTGGCAAAGAGAATGTCGATCCGGCCTTCATCGAGGAGCCGCATCAGGTCGGCGCCGTGGCGCTCGACCACGAAGCTGTCCGACAGGGTGAAGGCGACCTTCGTGCCCGAAGCGTGCGCCGCATCCATCGCCTTGTGCATCGCCTGGCGCGGCTCGTCCGGGTCCCACAGATACCCTTCGAGATAGAGGATTTGCGCCTCGGCCACATGCGCCGGATCGACCGCCTCGGGCCCCAGCCTCTGCGCGGCGCCGAGGAACGTGTTCATCGTCCGCTGGGCGTCGGGAGTGACGAGGATCAGGCATCGCGCGGTTGCGCCGACATCGTCCCTCGGCGCGGTGTCGAATTCGACTCCGAGGCTTCGGATGTCATGCCCGAAGATGGCGCCGAGCTGGTCGTTCGCCAGCTGGCCAATGAAGCCGGCCTTGAGCCCCAGCGACGCGATCCCCGCCGCCGTGTTGGCGGCCGATCCGCCGCTCGCCTCGCGCCCGGGCCCCATCGCCTCATACAGGCGCACGGCTTCGCCCTCGTCGATCAGCCGCATCGCGCCCTTGTGCATCCCTTCGCGGGCGAGAAAATCATCGTCGGCGTCGGCGATCACGTCGACGATCGCATTGCCGATGGCGAGCACGTCGAGGTGGCGGTCGGTCATGGAATCTCCGGGTTGGCTGGAAAGCCGCGCGCCTAGCCGCGCATCGCCGCAGCCGCAACCTTGCCACCGGAGCGCCGTGCGGGCATCGTTCCGCCATGCGTCGTCTGGTCCTTGCTTCCACCCTTCTGCTCGGCGCCTGCGCCACGCGTCCGCAGGCGCCGCCCGAACAGCCCGCGCAAGTCGTTCCGCAGCCGCGCCAGGTGACCCGGCTGACCGGCATGTCGACCCAGGATGTGGTCGGGCACTTCGGCCGTCCCGCGCTGCAGGTGCAGGAAGGCAACAGCCTCAAGCTTCAGTTCCGCAGCCGCTTCTGCGTCCTCGACGTCTATTTCTACCCCGGGCAAACCGGCGCGTTGCGGGTAACCTATGTGAACACGCGTACGCCGTCGGGCGCCGATACCGATCAGGCGACCTGCATCTCCGCGCTTGAATATCCGAGCTGAGCGAGGGCCCATCGGGCGGCTTCGGCGATCACCGGATCGGGATGGGCGAGGTGCCGCTCGACCGACGGGACCAGCGCCGCGTCTCGGCTGTTGCCGGCCGCGATCAGGCTGTTGCGGATCATCCGCTTCACGCCAATGCGTTTGATTGGCGAACCGGCGAACATCTCACGGAACGCGGCGTCGTCGAGTGCCAGCAGGTCGGCGAGGTGCGGCACCGCGAGCTCGGCGCGCGGAAGGAACGCGCGGTTCGCCGCTGCGGCATCGGCGAAGCGGTTCCACGGGCACACGGCGAGGCAATCGTCGCAGCCGTAGATGCGGTTGCCCATTGGCGTTCGGAACTCGTGCGGAATCGGCCCATCATGCTCGATCGTGAGGTACGAAATGCACCGCCGCGCATCGATCCTGTGCGGGCCGAGGAAAGCCTGCGTCGGGCACGCGTCGAGACACCGCGTGCACGACCCGCAATGCTGGCCGTCGTCAGCCGGCTCGTTCGGCTCGAGTTCGAGGCTCGTCAGGATGACGCCGAGGAACAGCCAGCTGCCGTGCTCGCGGCTGACGAGGTTCGTGTGCTTGCCCTGCCAGCCGATCCCCGCAGCCTGGGCGAGCGGCTTTTCCATTACCGGCGCGGTGTCGACGAACACCTTGAGCTCGCAGCCGGCTTCGTCGGCGAGCCACCGTCCGAGCGCCTTCAAGGCCTTCTTGACCGTCTTGTGATAGTCGCCGCCCTGGGCATAGACAGAGATCCGGCCGAGGTCCGGCTTGCCGGCAAGCGCCAGCGGGTCCGAAGCAGGCGCGTAGCTCATCGCAAGCGCGATCGCCGACTTCGCTTCCGGCCACAGCGCCGTCGGCGACACGCGGTGATGGGCGCGCGTCTCCATCCACTTCATCGAGCCGTGATGGCCCGCTTCGAGCCAGCGCTTGAGGTCGAGCCCGGCCGCGTCCGCGGCGTCCGCGCGCGCGAAGCCGCAGGCAACGAAGCCCAGCTCCGCCGCCTTCGTCCTTATTGCTTCCTCAAGGCTTTGGCCCGTATGCACGGCCGTGCACTTACCCGTTCGCCCTGAGCATGTCGAAGGGCCGCCCTTGAATTCTTTAGGAAAAACAGTGCTTCGACAAGCTCAGCACGAACGGATCGCAGTCGAAGCGGTCGATCTCGTCAAGGATTTCGGCGACACCCGCGCGGTCGACGGTGTCAGCCTGTCGGTTCCGCCGGGGTCGATTTACGGCCTGCTCGGGCCCAACGGCGCGGGGAAGACGACGACTCTGAGGGTCCTCATCGGCATCATAGACCCGTCGAGCGGAATGCGGCGCGTGCTCGGCCGCGAGCGGCCGCTCGAGGCGGCCGGCGAGGTCGGCTACCTGCCCGAGGAACGCGGCCTCTATCCCGCGATGCACGCCCGCGACGCGATTGCCTTCATGGGCGCCCTTCGCGGCCTTCCGGTACACGAGGGGCGCCGCCGCGCCGACCAGCTGCTCGACGAGCACAATCTCGGCGAATGGGCGAGAAAGCCGATTCGCTCGCTGTCGAAGGGCATGGCCCAGACGGTCCAGTTGCTCGGGACCATCGTCCACCGGCCGAAGCTGATCGTGCTCGACGAACCGTTCGCCGGCCTGGACGCGATCAACCAGGGCCGGCTCGAGGAGCTGATCCGCCGCGAGACTCGCGCCGGCGCGACGGTCCTCTTCTCGACCCACGTCATCGCCCACGCCGAGCGCCTGTGCGAGCGGGTCGCGATCATCGCCAAGGGCAAGGTCGCGTTCGACGGCCGGGTCGACGATGCACGCGCGAAGCTGAGCTCGATCGTCCGCCTTCGCACCCGTTCGAGCGACGGACCGTGGCGTTCGGCCTTGCCCGCGGGCACGCGCCGCGAGGGCGACGAATGGGTGTTCGAGCTTCCCGCCGCCGGTCCCGAACCGCTGCTCAGGGCGCTGCTCGACGGCGGCGCTGGGATCGAGGCTCTGGCGATCGAGCGGCCGGGTCTTCACGATGCGTTCGTCGCAATCGCCGGAAACAAGGCCGCCGAGCAAATGGGCGCGGAGAAGGTGCAATGATGCGCTTCTTCCGCTCCGCGTTCGTCATCGCGCGGCGCGATTTCACCGCGACGGTGCTGTCGAAGACCTTCATCTTCTTTCTCCTCGCGCCGTTGTTCCCGCTGCTGTTCGGCGGGACGTTCGGGAGCATTAGCGCGCGAATCGCGAGCCAGTCAGCCAAGCCCGTGATCGCCGTCGTGTCCTCGCAGCAGGATTTCGATCGATTGTCGGACGCGCGGGACGAGCTCGCGCAAGCCTTGGGGCAGGACAGCGCGCCCAAGATCATCCACTACGCGCCGGAGGCTAACGCCGCGGCGCAGGTCAAGAAACTGCTCGCAAGCAGCGATCCGCCGATCCGCGCGGTCCTGACCGGCGGTCTCGACCGGCCGCACCTGACCGGACCGATCGCCACCGACGGCAACACGACCGGCCAGTTGCGGCTGTTGATCTCCAACGCGCGCGTATCGGCCGCGTCCGAACCCTCGCTCCCGGTGACCAGCGTCCAGGCTTCGTCGGGGTCGCTCAGCAACGACCGCGCGGTAACCGCTCAGATCGCCCAGACGATCCTGTTCGTGCTCACCATCCTTCTGTCCGGCATGTTGCTGTCGCAGCTGATCGAGGAGAAATCGAACAAGATCATCGAGGTTATCGCCGCAGCGGTGCCGATTGACGCGATGTTCGTCGGCAAGCTGTTCGCGATGCTCGCCGCCTCGGTGACCGGCCTCGTCGTCTGGATCAGTGCGGGCGCGCTGCTGGTGCAGATGATCAAGCATGGCGGAGTCGCGACCCTTCCGCCCCCGGCGATCGGCTGGACCGGGTTCCTCGCGCTGACGATCATCTATTTCGCGATGAACTACCTGCTGCTCGGCGCGGCCTTCCTGACGATCGGCGCCCAGGCCTCGACCGCGCGCGAGGTGCAGACAATGTCGATGCCGGTCACCTTCGGCCAGATGCTGCTCCTCCTGCTCGCCTCGACCGCGATCGGAGCGCCGGATTCGACCGAGGGGATCATCGCCGCAATCTTCCCGCTGTCGTCGCCGCTGACGATGCTCGCGCGCGCCGCGGAAAGTCCGCAATCGTGGCCGCACGTCGTCGCCATCCTGTGGCAGGCGCTGTGGGTCGGGCTGATTCTTCGCATGGGCTCGCAGCTGTTCCGGAAGACGGTTCTGAAATCCGGCCCGCGCACCAAATGGTGGAAGTTCGGACGCGCCTAATCGATCGCTTCGCGCGCCATTTCCGTGAGCTTCGCCATCAGCGCCCGATGCGGGAACGGCCCGTGGCTAATCCGCGCGACGCCGGCGTCAGCCCAGACTTTCTTGTCCGGCGCTCCCGGGAACGCGATGACGTTGAGCGGCAGCGGTACCTCGCGCACCACGCGCTCGATCTGCTTCGGGTCTGACAGGCGCGGCACGAAGAACCCGCTTGCGCCCGCGTCGGCGAAGGCCTTGCCGCGCTCAATCGCCTGATCGACCAGCGCATCGTCGTAAGTCTGGGTCTTCAGGAACAGGTCGGTGCGCGCATTGATGTAGAAGGAACCCCCGACCGCTCTACGGATCGCCGCGATCCGGCGAACCTGGAGGTCGAGCGGGTGCAGGCCTTCGCCGCCCACCACCTGGTCCTCGAAATTGCACCCGACCGCGCCCGTTTCCGCGAGGCGCGCGACGTTCGCCGCGCCCTCCTCCGGATCCGTCGAATAGGCGCCCTCGAAGTCGACCGTCAGCGGCAGCTCGACCGCGTTCACGATGCGCCTCGCGTTGGCGAAGACAAAATCGAGCGGCACCTGCTGCGCGTCGCCGAAGCCCGAGGCGTCGCCGACCGGGTGACTGCCCGTCGCGAGCGCCCTCGCACCCGCGGCGGCAACGGCCTTGGCGCTGCCCACGTCCCAGATATTGTAAAGGATGACGGGGTTGCCGGGCACGTGCAGCGCAGCGAAGATCTCGAACTTGGTTGGCATCGGCGGGCGCCTAGGCCGCATCGCCGCGGCGCGCAACGCTGGCGCTCGGACTCGCCCGCCTGTACTGTTGTTTCATGCCTGCTTTGCCGCCTCCCGTACCGTCCATCGAATTCAATCTGTCGAGCACCGGCATGTCCAAGGGAATCGCCCAGACCGATGGCCCTCAGGTGCTCGTCAGGGGCGAGTTGTCGTTCGGTGCCTTGTACTTCGCCGCCTACGGAAAGAACGTGACCTCCCCGATCGAGGACGGCGAAGGCGGCCCGCTCATCGGAGTCCAGCTAACCGAAGGCGGCTTCGACCTGGGAGCGAGCCTCGCCTGGAAGCACGCCATCAACGCCGCGCCCGGGACCGACGCCAACGCGGTCGAAATGAGCGGATCGATCGGCCATCCTATCGGCCGGTTGCAGCCGCGCCTGTCGATCGTCTGGAGTCCGGATGACCTGGGCGGCACCGGGCGCACCGTCTTCGCCGAGGCTGGCGCCAGCTATCCGCTGGGCAAGACCGTCACGGCGAGCGCGGCCGTCGGCCGGCGGCATCGCAGCGGCGGGCTCGATTACACCGCCTGGAACGCGGGCTTGTCGTGGGCGGCGTACAAGAGGTTCACGGTCGACCTGCGCTATTACGACACGGACGCGAGCGCGGATCCGGATCAACCCTTCCGCCCGCGCGTGGTCGCTTCGGGACGGCTCAGCTTTTAGGCGAACAGCGCGCTCAGCGCCTTGTCGATCTCGTCGAGCGTATAGGGCTTCTGCACCCGCGGCCGGTCTTCCCATTTCTCCGGCATGTTGCGGTCGGCATAACCGCTGGTGAAGACGAACGGCACGCCCTGCGCTTCGAGCATTTCGCACAGCGGGAACACGCGCTCGCCGCGGATGTGGATGTCCATCAGCGCGGCGTCGAAGTCGCCGGCCTCGACCAGCTCGCGCGCCGCGGCCATGTTCGGTGCGGGTCCCACGACCTCACAGCCAAGCTCCCCCAGAAGGTCGGCGGTGAATGGGCCGACGACCGGCGAATCCTCGACGACCAGGATTCGCCGCCCCTTGAGGTCGGCTTTGGCCGGTGCGGGGCCGGCGGTCTTAATGGACGAATCGCGCGACGACATCGCGGTATGAACGCGAAACCTTCACCTGTGCTCCGGAATCGAGCACCAGGAAGCATTCGCCGTTGGTGTGCGGCTTCACCTGCCGCACCAGGTCGAGGTTGACGATGGTCGAGCGGTGGACCCGCTGGAACCGCCGCGGGTCGAGCCGCTTCTCCAGGTCCTTCATGGTCTCGCGAAGGATCAATGTGTTGTCGCCCGTCTGGATGCACATGTAGTCGCCGGCCGCGTCGATCCGCTCGATGGTGTCGACGTCGACCCGGAATATCTGTCCCTGGTCCTTGATGTTGATCATCTTCTCATAGCGGTTCGACGCCGGCGCCGTGTCGGGTGTGCTTTCCGCCAGCTCCTCGGCAGCTTCGGGCGCATGTTCCACAAGCGCTTCCTTCAGCCGCTCGGCCTCCTCGGCGCTGCGCCTTTCGGCCAGCCGCTGGCGCACCCGGTCCATGGTCGCTGCGAGCCGGTCCTCGTCGACCGGCTTCATCAGATAGTCGACCGCCTGCGCGTCGAACGCGCGTAAGGCGTGATCGCCGAAAGCGGTGACGAACACGAACAGGGGAAGCTCGACGTCCATCAGGCCCTGGATCACGGAGAAGCCGTCGAACCCGGGCATCTGGATGTCGAGGAAGACCAGGTCGGGCTTGTGCGTCTTGATCTGGCGGATCGCTTCGCGCCCGTTCGCCGCCGTGGCGACGATTTCGACATCTTCAAACGCCTGCAGCCGCAGCTGCAGGCCCTGGGTCGCAAGCGGCTCGTCGTCGACCAGGATGGTCCGGATGGTCATCAGGAAGTTTCTCCGGTTTCAAAGGGAATTTCGATGATAACGCTGAAGCCCCCCCGCTCGTTCTGTCTGGTCTCGAAACGGTGCGACGCGCCATAGGCCTGCGACAGCCGGTCGCGAATGTTCGCCAGTCCGACGCCGGTCGACGGGCTGGCCGCGATTTCCCCGCCCGAGCCGTCACCATTGTCCGCGACTTCGATCCTCACCGCCTGTCCTTCGCGGGTCGCGGTGATCCATATGTCGGCGCCGTTCTCGGCCGGCGTGACCGCATATTTGATGGCATTCTCGATGAGCGGCTGAAGCAGGAGCGACGGCAGCCGGGCGCCGATCGTGTCCGCCTCGATCTTGAAATGCGGCCGCAACCGATCCTCGAACCGCATCTTCTCGATCTCGAGGTAGAGCTTCAATGTCTCGACCTCCTGCGCCAGCGTCACCTTCGCCGTCGGCTCGTTCGCAAGCGTGTAGCGAAGGAACGACGAAAGGCGCGCTAGCATCGCGTTGGCCCGCTCGGTCTGCTTCAGGAGGACGAGCGTGGAAATCGAATTGAGCGTGTTGAACAGGAAGTGCGGATTGAGTTGGTACCGCAACATCGCAAGCTGCGCCGAGGAGGCCTGGCTCTCGAGCTTCTCGCGCTGCCGGATCTGGTCTTCGAGAAGCAGGAAATAGTTGATCCCGTAGTAAAGCGCGGTCCACGCGGCGAGCAGCGAGAAGTCGAGCACGATCGCGCCCAGATATTCGACCCCCACGGGGCGCGCGCCGGGCTTGAGGAAGGTCGCGTAGCTCCAGGTTTCGATCGCGGAAAAGACGCCCGATGCGATCACCACCGCGGCAAGCGAAAGGACCAGGGTCCAGATCGGCTTCATCCGGATCAGTCGCCGGAACAGCGACGCCATCAGCAACGTCAGCGAATAGCCCGTCGCCGTCAGCAGCAGCGTGTGGACCAGGAACATCCACGCCATCGAATTGGCGAATCCGGACAGCGAGCGGAGGAAGAAATAGCCGCTCCAGCCGATCGACTGGAGGATCCAGAAGGCCCGGTTCTTGTCGTCGAAGAAGGGGCGGTCGAGGCCTATTCCCCGCGCGATCGGATCGGCCGGCGAATGGATTTTCGGACTGTCGGATGCGCGCCTGGGCGCCGTCGCCCGGCGGTCGAGGGTCGCGCTGTCAGTCGCCATCGGCCCCGCATATAGAGGGGCTTTGCCGCCATTGCGAGAAATGTGCAGCGGGGGACAACGTGCAATCCCTGTCAACAAATGAGGTGAATTTCGCCTCGTAAATCCGAAATGGGCTTAACCCCGCTTCAACTCTCTTTGGTTAGGCAGGCCCACCAACGTTGGACGGCGGGCGGATGTACGAAGCTCCAGATCGGTATAAGCGCTTGATTTCCGCGCGTCTTCCGGGCGGCGGGTCCGCTGGCCTGACGGCCAGCGAGACCGAATCCGAAAGCTCGCCGTTAAGGGACGTGCAGCTGATCTCGAGGGCGCATCTCGCGCCCTTCTTCGCTGCGGCGAACATCGTCGCCGCGCTGATGATGGCCGCGAACCTCTGGGCTTCCGCCGGACCTAAGTGGCTCGGCCCCTGGCTTGGTGCGGTCGCAATCGTGAACCTCGGCGCGATGCAGCTCGCGCGCATGCAGTCGATCACCTGCGTCGGCCGTTCGGGCCGCCGAATTCCGGTATGGACCATGGTCGCCGAAGTCGCCTGCCGGGCTGTCGTCTGGCTCAGCCTCCCGCTCTATCTCTTTCCGTCGCTCGACCCGGGCACTCAAGTCATCGCGGCCTCGGTCATGGCCGGGCTCGGAATCGCGGCGCTCGGCCTCGTCGTCATTCCGCCGTGCGCGAGCGCCTGGATGATCGCCTTCACCCTTGCCGTCGCCGGGTCCCTTCTGCTCGGCCGCCACACGGTTCCGTTCCAGGACATGCTGTCGATCGTCTTCACGCTCGGAATTTCGATCTTCGGCATCCTGACCGTGGCGCGCTGGGCTTTCCACCAGCTCAAGACCAACGCCGACGTCGGCAGCCAGAGCGAGAGCGCCAGCCTGCTTCTCCAGGAATATGAGCATCGCGGAGTCGGTTGGCTGTGGCAGGTCGATAGCGAGAACCGGGTGAGCTACATCAGCTCGAGAATGAGCGCGCTGCTCGGCAAGCCCGGCAGCCAGCTGCTCGGCCATTCGCTCCCCGCGCTCCTCGGCGGCCATGCCGAGCTTGGGCGGATGCTGCTCGAGAAAAAGCCGTTCAACGCCCTCGAAATGGAGCTGAAGACTAACCGCGGTACGCGCTGGATCTCCATTGCCGGCGACCCCATCGTCGATACCGCGGGCCGTTTCGAAGGGTTCCGCGGAGTCGGATCCGACATCACCGAGATCCGCCAGACGCAGGAGCGCCTCACCCACCTCGCCAATGTCGACGTGCTTTCGGGCCTGCCCAATCGCGGCCGGGTGCGGCAGTTGCTCGGCGAAGCGCTGCGCGCGGCGACCACGAGCAATGTGCCGTGCGCGATCATGTTCCTCGACCTCGACGGCTTCAAACCGGTCAACGACACGTTCGGTCACCCCAAGGGCGACGCGGTTCTCCGGGCGGTGGCCAAGCGCCTCGTCGACGAGGTCGGCGACGAGGGGCATGTCGGCCGGATGGGCGGCGACGAATTCGCCATCGTCATCGCCGACGGCCAGAGCCGGCGCCAGGTCGAGAGCCTGGCCGACCGGATCATCGGCGCGATCAAGGAACCGTATCAGATCGACCAGGCCGAAATCCGGATCGGGGTTTCGATCGGCTGCGCCTTCGGCCCGATCGACGGTGCGACTGTCGACGACCTGATCCTCAAGGCCGACCTTGCGCTTTACCAGGCGAAGGACGCGGGCCGCGGCTGTGCGCGCTATTTCTCGTCCGAGCTTCAGTCCGAACAGGAAGACCGGATCCGGCTCGAGGCCGATCTCAGGAGCGCGCTGGCCTCCAAGCAATTCCACCTCGTCTATCAGCCGCTGATCAACGCCAAGACCCAGAAGCTCATCGGCTTCGAGGCGTTGATCCGCTGGAACCATCCCAAGCGCGGCCTGGTGCCGCCGATCGTCTTCATTCCCGTGGCGGAAGAGACCGGGCTCATGCCGGCCATCGGTGAGTGGGTGATCGAAGAAGCTTGCCGGGCGGCCGCGACCTGGCCGGAGCCGATCACCGTCGCTCTCAACGTCAGTCCCAAGCAGATCGTGCTCGCCGGCCTTCCCAACGTCGTCAGCGAGGCGCTCTCGCGCAACAAGCTCGCCGGCAACCGGATCGAGCTCGAGGTCACCGAAGGCGTGTTCCTCGGCGACAACGGCCCGACTCTGGATGTGCTGAAGCGGCTTCGAGCGCTCGGCGTCGGGATCGCGCTCGACGACTTCGGCACCGGCTATTCATCGATCGGCTATCTGAACAAGGCGATCTTCCACAAATTGAAGATCGACGGCAGCTTCGTCCGCGAAGCCGGCTCGCGGCCCGAGAATGTCGCGATCATCCAGTCGATCGTGCAGCTCGCCAAGAGCTTCCGCATGTCGATCACCGCCGAAGGCGTGGAGACCGCCGAGGACTTCGAGCGGATGCGCGATCTCGGCTGCGATACGATCCAGGGATATCTGTTCGGCAAGCCGCTTGCATACGAACGTGCGAACCAGATGGTCATGGGGCTGGGCGCGAAGCGGCTCGCGGGCTGATCGACCCGCGTTCCTGATCGACGCTTTCACCGGCCCGCGCTTGCGTCTAAGCTCCTAATCGGCATTGGTTCGGGGGAGCTCGCGGTGACGTTTTCAGGTCCGCAGAGCATGTTCAAGTACCAGAGCGGTCGAGTGATCGCGCTGGGGCGGGTCATGCTTGCACTGCTCTTCCTGCTTTCCATCTGGCTCGATCAAAGCCAGCCCGCGCAGGCGCCCGAGCAGACCTATGCGCTCCTGCTCTCCTACGTCCTTTTCGCGATCGGGCTGGCGGCGCTGACATGGCGCAACTGGTGGCTCGACGCGCGGCTGGCAGCGCCCGCGCATCTCATCGACATGGCGGTGTTCACCGCCATTGTCTTCTCGACCAACGGCTACACCAGCCCTTTCTTCCTGTTCTTCATCCTTCCGCTGCTCTCGGGCGCAATCCGCTGGGGCTGGCGCGAGACGATGCTTACCGCGATCGGGCTCGTTCTGCTCTATCTGGCGGCGGGGCTGCTCGTCGCCGGAAGCGAGTCATTCGAACTGCAGCGCTTCATCGTTCGCAGCGGCCACCTCGTGATCCTGTCGGCCATCCTGATCTGGTTCGGGATCCACCAGCAGTTCGCCCGGCTTTTCTTCGGTGTTGAGGAACTCGACCGCCGTCTCGGCCGCGACGAGGAGCCGATGATGCAGGCGCTGGCCTTCGCGACCGACGCGGCACGGGCGCGCTCGGGAGCGCTCCTGCTCCGGTCCAGTGATGGCGAGCGCTTCACTGGTTTGCGTCTTGACGGCGGCCGGGCGCGGCCTCTCAAGATGACCCAGTCATTCATGCGCGAAGCCATACCGGTCGTCCTGTTCGATATCGTCAGGGATCGGACTCTCAGCCGGCGAAGCGACGGATGGCACTGCTTTCTGCCGGCATGGAAGGTGCTAAACGCCGATGCACTGCGCGAGCTCGGAGCGAACCAGGGACTGATTTCGGAGGCGCGCTCCGGGACTCTCCAGGGCTGGCTTCTGCTGTGGGACATGGCCGATCTGTCGGTCGACTATCTCGAGCTCGGGCGTGAGCTGGGACGCGCCGCTGGCGCCGTGCTCGACCACGATGCGCTGCTTTCGGCGATCGAGGAGGGCGCCGCTGCGCGAACGCGCCTCTCGCTCGCCCGCGATGTCCACGATAGCGTCGTCCAGTTCCTCGCCGGAGCTGCATTCCGCGTCGAGGCGATCATCCGCGGTAGCCATCCCGACCGCCAGGTCGAGTCCGACCTGAAGGAGCTCAAGCGTCTGCTGATCGAAGAGCAGGGAGAGATCCGCGCCTTCGTCTCCGCCCTTCGCCGCGACCGTGAGCTGGAGCTTGCCGAGGCGGTTGAGGAGCTGAAGGTGCTTGCACAGCGTCTCGGGCAGCAATGGGCGGTCGACTGCCGGGTGGATGCCCGCAACGACGACGCGTCGATCCCGATCCGCCTCCAGCTCGATCTTCAGCAACTGCTCCGCGAAGCCGTCGCCAACGCGGTGCGCCACGGCGGCGCAAGCCGGATCGACGTCGACGTCGGGGTCGACCAGGATCAGCTCCGGCTCGAAGTGAAGGACAATGGCTCCGGATTCCTGCCGGCGAACGGATCGGTGGTGGAGCCCTGGTCGCTCAAGGAGCGCGTCGACCGCGCGCACGGATCGCTATCGCTCTTCTCGGAACCCGGTTGTACGAACCTGGTTATCACGCTTCCACTTACAGGGGCTGCGGCATGACTCGAGTATTGATTGCCGATGACCATCCGATGATCGCCGCGGCGCTCGACGTGCTGCTTCGAGGTAGCGACTATGAGCTGATCGGCCGCGCCCGAAGCGGTGCCGAGGCTCTGTCGCAGGTCGAGCAATTGAAGCCGGACATCCTCCTGCTCGACGTCAATATGCCCGACGGCACCGGGCTCGACGTGCTCCGCCAGCTGCGCGATTCGCGCAAGGCGCCGGCAATCATCATGCTCACCGCCGGCATGGACGATCCACAGCTAATCGCTGCCGATGGCCTCGATCCCGAAGGAATGGTCCTCAAGACGTCGGACCCGGCGCTGCTTCTCGAATGCATGGAGCAGGTGCGGAGCGGCGAACGCTGGACCGACCCGGAGATCGCCGAGCGAACCCGCCAGGCCAAGGACAAGGCGTCGAAGGTGCCCTCGCTCACCCCGCGCGAGCGCGAGCTGATCGAGCTCGTCCGGCAGGGCCTCAGGAACCGCGACATCGCCGCCAAGCTCGGAGTCACCGAGGGGACCGTGAAAGTCTATCTCCACGCGATCTTCGACAAGGTCGGAGTCGACAATCGCACCGAGCTCGCGATGCGCGCCGGCGAGCTCCTGGGGAAATAGCCGGCGTTCCTGGCGAACCTCAGCCGCGCGGTTCGAAGATCAGCAGCTTGGCCGTTCCCGGCCTGACCTTCGGGCGGCCGTTGGGCGTCGAAGCGGCGTCGACGTCGGCCGCGGCGACGAACAGTCGCCCGTTCCTCGGGTCGACCGACATCGTCCGCCCGCTGACCAGGCTCTGAACCGTCGCCAGCGCGACGTAGCGATCGGGGCCTTCCTGCTGGTACACACTGATGGTCCCGTCACGGCCGTTGGAGCTGAAGACGCGCTTGCGCACCGGATCATAGGCCACCGCGTCATTGCCGCGGCCGATCGGTAGCGACGCGACGAGCCGGCCGGTCCTCCCGTCCATCACAACCATCACGCTGTTCGCGCATCCCATGAACACGCGGCTCGTGCGCGGGTCGACGGCGAGGCCATGCGGGCCGGTGCAGCCGTCGGCGTGCCAGCGTCCGACCAGCCGGTTGGTCCGCGCGTCGATCTTGAGCAGATTGCCGGTCGCGACGCCCGCGACGTAAATGGATCCGCGGCCGTCGCCCTCGCCATATTCCAGCTTCTCGCCGGCGGCGATGGTCGCGACCGGAGCGTCGGTCTTCGGGTCGATGACGGTCACGGACTGTGGATCGCCCTCGATCACGAAGACATGGCCGGTGGCGCGGTCGAATGCGATCGCGTCGGCGTCCATCTGCGCCGGGATTTCCCGGACGATCTTGAGGCTGCCGAGGTCGAACGCGACCGCTTTGCCGTTCCTTCCATCATCGGTGAATCCCTGGTGCGTGGTGGACGAGACGGCGGTTCCGTGAGTGCCGCCGGCAATCCCCTCGACCTCGCCGACGAGGTCGCCGCTCCGGGCGTCGACCACCGCCAGGCGGTCGCCGTGGGCGACGTAAACCCGATCCGTCTGATCGTCGTAAACGACATAGTCCCAGCGGTCCGGCGCACCGAGCGGAACGCTCTTCACCAGCGCGTAGGTCGGAGCGGGTGCGGCGGAAATGGATGCCGCGGCGGTCAAGACGGCGAATGCGATTCCAAGCGCTTTCACGAAAGATCCTCCCTCAATCCGAATTGTCGCCAACCCATTCAGAAGAACAGCCCGAGCGACCCGTAGAAATGATAGCCGGTGCTGCGATCGGCCCAGGTCGGGCCGCCCGAGAACAGCAGGGCGTAATGGTCCGACAGCCTGACGATCGCGCCGACCCCGGCGCTCGT
>Ga0134128_10002585_pt1 | contig 22294 bp, 20 predicted proteins | sample KB31754_FD_96462 | JGI IMG/M metagenome (GOLD analysis project Ga0134128, IMG submission 96462) | Terrestrial soil microbial communities with excess Nitrogen fertilizer from Kellogg Biological Station, Michigan, USA - KB3-175-4 | ecosystem: Environmental > Terrestrial > Soil > Unclassified ... | reverse complement strand
TGACGTGCTCGCCTTCTCCCCGCGGGTCGACAGCTTCCTGCTCGTCGTCTCGCAGGGACAGACGGCCCGGCGCACGCTGAGCAATGCGAAGGAAGTGCTGAGCGAGATGAACGTGATGGGCGTTGTGCTCAATCGCTCGACCGAGCGCAACGACAGCCCGTACTACTAACCCGCGGCGCGCGCGGCGCGGGCGCGCGGCTCACCCGCGAGCTGGGACAGCTCCTCGCGCAGCTCATCGCGCGATGCGCCGCGGATCATCATGCGGTACCAGAGCTCCGCGTTGATGAGGAGCCAGAGGCGGTTGCCATGGTCGCGGCGGCCCGCGAGGTGCTCGGCGACGAGCGTCTCGATCGGCGCCGCGCGCAGGATGCCTGCGCGTACGAGCTCGGCATCGGCGAGCACGCCGCGATAGAGCCGTGCGTACTCCTCGCGCAGGATGTAGGGCAGGGCGGAGGAGAAGCCTTGCTTCGGCCGATCGAGAATCTCTGGCGGCAGATAGCGCCGCGCGAGCTGCTTTTGCAGGTAGCGCAGGGAGCGGCCCCGCACCTTGTATTCGATGGGCAGGCGCGCGGCGAATTCGGCGAGCCTGTGATCCATGAAGGGGCTTCGAGCCTCGAGACCGCGCGCCATGGTCATCCGGTCGGTGATCATGACCGGGTGATCGGGCAGACGGATGGCGCTGTCGGCGGAGAGCATGCGGTCGAGGGGCTCGCAGGCGCGTTCGGCGAAGTGTGCCTCGATCACGGACTCGCCGGCCCAGCCGGCGAGGGCCTGCGCGGCCTCGGGTGTGTAGAGCCCTGCCCGGCGCGTGCGATCGAAATAGAAATACGAGAGGCTCGCAGCATAGCGCTCCCCGCCCGAGAGGAACGAGAGACGGTGGAGCCAGCGCGCCTGGTGGCCGGCGCTTTTGTACCAGCCCGCCTCGGGGATCAGTGAGAGACAGGGCGCGATGAGCCGCTTGCGCAGGAGCTCCGGGAGCTGCGCGTAGCGCTCGGCGTACAGGTTGCCGTAATAGCGATCGTAGCCGCCGAAGAGCTCGTCTCCGCCGTCCCCGCCGAGCACGACTTTCACGTTGCGCCGCGCGACCTGCGCGAGGCGCCAGGTACAGATCGAGAGCGGATCCGAGGGCTCATCGAGGTGCCAGACCAGATCGGGCAGTGCTTCGATGAGCGACAGATGCAGCGTCTCTTCGTGGTGGTCTGCGCCATTGAGGCTCGCCACGCGACGCGCGTGCGGTCCTTCTGCGAAGCGCTGGTAAGGCAGATTGACGGTGAACGTCGGCAAGCCGCGCACACCGAGCCGCTGCGCAAGGAGCGAGACGATGAGTCCGGAGTCCATGCCGCCCGAGAGGAAGGCGCCGACGGGCACATCGCTCACCATGTGCAGCTTCAGCGCCTCGGTCAGCCGCTCCTCGAGTTCATCGAGCAGAGCGGCCTCGTGTACATCGGGCTTGGGATCGTATTTGAGAGTCCAGTAAGGGGAGACCGTCACCTGGCCGGTGCCGGCCTCGTAGATGAGCTTGTGTGCGGGCGGGAGCTTGCGCACGCGGCGGAACATGGAAAGCGGCGGGGCGATGAGACGCAGTGCGAGATACTGATCGAACGCCTGGCGGTCGAGCTCGCGCAGCGCGGGATCGAGCGCAAGCAGGGCTTTGATCTCCGAAGCGAAGGCGAGCGAGCGACCGTCGCTCGCATAGTAGAAGGGCTTCTGGCCGAGATGATCGCGCGCGGCGAGCAGTCGTCGGCGCGGTTTATCCCACAACGCAAAAGCGAACATTCCGCGCAGATGCTCGAGGAGCCGGTCGCCGTAGTGCTCGTAGAGGGCGAGGATCACTTCGCAATCGCTCTGCGTGGCGAAGCGGTAGCCGCGCTGCTCCATGTCGGCGCGGATTTCGCGATAGTTGTAGATCTCGCCGTTGCAGACGAGCCAGAGCGTGCGGTCCGCGTTCACGAGCGGCTGGCGGCCGCCTTCGAGGTCGATGATGGAGAGACGGCGGTGTCCGAAGACCGCGCCGTCGTCCTGCTCGGTGCCCTCGCCGTCGGGGCCGCGGTGCGCAAGCGCATCGAGCATGCGGCGCATGCCGCCGGACGGGATGCCAGGATGCTCGATGAGGCCGGCGATGCCGCACATGAAATCAGATCTCCGGGTCGGCTTTGCTGCTCGTGGCGCGCGACAGGGCAGGCGCCTCGGACGTCGGGGTGCGCGTGCGTCGCTCGGTCCGCTCGCGCAGCACGCGCTCGAAGATCGCTTCGTAACGCTCGGCGCAGCGATCGACGAAGAATTCCTCGACCGCCGCGAGATTCTGGCGGCCGATTGCCGCGCGCCGCTCCGGCGAGGCTGCGAGCTCGCGGACGGCGGCGGTGAATGCCGCGAGATCGTTCAGCCGCACGACGCAGCCGGTTGCGGGTGTCGAGAGGAAATCGGTCTGCCCTCCGCGGTCGTAGCAAACGACGGGTAGGCCGAACGCCATCGCCTCGAGGAACACGAGGCCGAAGCCCTCGTGCTGGCTCGTCGAGACGAAAAGGTCCGAAGCGGCGAGCGCGCTCAGCTTCTCGGCCTGGGTCACTTGTCCGAGGAAGCGGATGCGGTCCGCGACTCCGAGCTCGGCGGCGATCGAGCGTACGGCGGGGAGCCGTGGTCCATCGCCGACCACGAGCAGGTAGAGATCGGAGCGGCCGACGGCGGCGAGCATTCGCGGCAGCTGCTCGCTTGCCTTGCGGGCGACGACGCGGCCGATGGTCACGAGGACGACGGCCTTCTCCGGTATACCGAATGCTGCTCGTCGCTGAGCGGATGTCAGGGCGCTTGCCTCCGCAAGTGCGGGCGGTCGCTCGATGCCGAGCGGCACGCGTTCGATCGTTCGGCGCACGCCATAGATTCGTTCCACGTTGGCTGCCGTATCGCGGGATTGGGCGACCACCGCGTCGGCGCGGCGCAGCAGATAGGCGACGGCGCGGCGCAGGAGCGCGTGCCGATGGGGGGAGCTCGATTTGGACGGATCGTACAGGTCACCGCCGTGAACGGAGAGCACGTTCGGCACGGCGAGCCGGCGCGCGAGGAAGTGGCCGAGGGGGCCGGTCGGGACCACGAAATGCGTATTGATCAGATCGAACGGCTTCTGGCGCGCAAGTTGCAGGCCCCGCCATGCGCCGGTCGGTAAGTAGGCGGCCATGGAGGGGAAGTTCGCCACGGCGAGCTGGGAGCGAAAGAGCACGGGCACCCGCACCACGCGCACGCCGGCCTCGAGGGATTCACTGGGCAGTCCGCAGGCTTGCGAGCTGAGGACGGTCACCTCGTGGCGGCGGGCAAGCTCGCGTGCGATGGCCGCCATGACGACGCCGCCTCCGCCTCCGAGCGGCGGGTATTCGTAGTTACAGAACAGAATGCGCATGGGTAGAGGAGATCGGGCGATGAGAACGGAAACGCAGGCGAAGGCGCGGTCGGCGAGCCGCGTGGCGGCAACGAGCGGGCCGGCAACGAGCGGGCCGGGAGCGACCGGGCCCGGAACGAGCGCAGCGGCCACGGGCGTGCTGGCCGCAAGTGCGGCGGCCGAGCCCGAGCTCGCGGCGCGTCTCGAGCCCTTCGACTCTTACTGGCAAGCGCCGCAGGATGCCGAGAAGGGGTTCCGCTCCTTCACGGCTTACTATCGGGCGAACTACCTGCCGCATTTGCCCGAGGATCGCGATGCAAACATCCTCGTCGTGAGCTGCGGGCCGGGCTATCTCGTCAACATGCTGCGCGAGCGCGGCTACCGCCGCGTCCTCGGCATCGACTCCGACCCGGCCAAAGTCGAAATCGCCCTCCGCCACCAACTGCCCTGCGAGGCGGCTCGCGCGTTCGGCTTCCTGCGCGCGCGGCCGGGCACTTACGACGTGATCATTCCCGAGCAGGAGCTCAATCATCTGACGCTCGATGAGACGATTGAATTCCTCCGTGCTTGCCGCGATGCGCTGCGCCCCGGCGGGCGCGTCGTCGTATACGCCATGAACGGGGCGAATCCGCTCGTCGGCTCGGAGAACCTGTCGCACAACATCGATCATTTCTATAACGTCACCGAATACAGCCTGGAGCAGCTCTTGAAGCTCGGCGGGTTTGCGGGGGTCCGCGTGTTTCCGCTGAAGCTCTACGTGTTCTGGAAGAACCCCTTCAACTACGTCGGCCTGCTTGCGACGGCGCTGCTCGAGGGCACGTTCCGCGTGATCTATCGCCTCTACGGCAAGAAGGTACGGGTGCTCAGCAAGAAGATTGCCGCGGTGGCGTCGAAGCCATGACGGGCGGCGCCGCCTGAAGCATCGCATTCGCCCGGTACCAGTCCGCTGTCCGCCGCGCGCCCTCGGCGAACGGCACGTGCGGCTCGAAGTCGAGCCGTTCGCGAGCTTTCGCGGTCGAGAAACGAAACGATTTGCGGAAGAAATCGAGGCGGCGCCGGTTGAGCGGCGGCTTCACACCGAGCGGTTTGCAGAGCGCCTCGCAGAGCACCGCACCGGCGGCGAAGGGCCAGAGCGGGACGTGAGGGGGTGAGCGCGTTTGCCCGAGAGAGGCTGCGATCGCCTGGGTCATGGCGTCGGTCGTCAGCCGCTCATCGCCTGCGATCACGAACGTCTCGCCGACCGCGCGCGGTGAGGTCGCTGCCGCGAGAAGCCCCTCGGCGAGATCGTCGACGTAGATCAGCTGGTGCTCGTTCGTGCCGCGTCCGAGTGTCAAATAACGGCCGCGCTCGATCGCGCGGAACAGTTTGAGCAGGCGCATGTCCGCCGGCCCATAGGTCTCGGAGATGCGCACGATCGAGGTCTCGATCCGAGGAGCGCAGCTGCGCACGACGAGCTCCGCTTCGGCCTTGGTGCGGCCGTAGGAATTGTCGGGGGCGAGCGGGCTCGTCTCATCGAGCACGCCGTCGCGCGCCGCGCCATAGACGCCGATCGTGCTTCCGTGCACGAAGCGCCGTACACCGGCTGCGATCGAGGTTTCCAGCAGCCGTCGCGTGCCTTCCACGTTGACGCGCCGGAAGTGGCTCTCGGGCGCCTGCGCTTCATGCTGCGCCGCTGCGAGATGAATCACCACGTCATGTCCCGCCAGGGAACGCGCGAGCGCTGCCTCATCATCGAGAGAGACGACCGTGACGCGAAGGCCCGAGCGCTCGAGCGATTGGATGCGGCGGCGCTCGGTGTCGTTGTTGACGGCGCTCGTCACGGTGACGGGATAGCCACGCTCCACGGCGTAGCGCGCGAGTTGGCAGCCGATAAAGCCCGAGCCGCCGGTGAGATAAATGCGAGGCAGATCGGTTGCCATGGTTCAAGCCGTGCGCAGCGCGGCGGCGGCCGCAGTGGTGGCGGCGCGGGCGGGGACCGGCGCGCCCGGGGCGGTGGCGGAAGCAGCGGCTGCCGGGGTTTCAGCCAGGTAGCGAGCGAAGTGGCTCGCTGTCGCCTCGCGCTCCTCGGCCGCGCGGCGCGCGCTCCAGCCGAGCTCCCGGCGCATGAGCGCTTCGGCTGCGGCGAGTGCCGCCTCTCCCGGATGCCCCGCCGTCCCAAGCTCTGTCCGGCGAAACACGACGTCCGCAAGGCAAGGCGCCATCTCCTCGCGCGCCGCGTACACGACCTCCGCGGCGAGCACCTGAGTGCCCGGCAGGCACTGGCGCAGCGTGGGTTCGGCCGTTGCGAGCTCGAGCACGCGCGTGGCGTGTGTGCCGTAATTGCGCGCGAGCGCCGCGAGCACGGGCTCCGGGAACGAACCGCGAAACTCCTGCCCGAACGCCTGCTCGAAGCGCCTGAAATCCTCGATCTCGCCCCCCGGAAGGGGGCGCACCGCCGAGGCGCGAGCGGCGGCGCTCGCTGCGCCGTCGAGTCGACTCCAGCCCGCGTGGAGCGCCGAGCGCGGATCGGCGGCGAGTCGTGCGGGGCCGAGCTGCGCGCATGCGAGATCGACGGCGGCGACTGCGTCGCGCCGCGCGACCGTATAGCGCACGCTGATTGCGCTCACGAGACCCGGAAGGCCGCGCCGGCGGTGATCGACGATGCGCGACTCCTTGCCGAAGCTCAGTGCGCCCGCGCGCTGGCGCGCGGCATCACCGAACGGCACGAGCCCGTAGCCGACGGCGCGCACCTCGGACATGTGCAGATCCAGCGCCGGGTGAGCGGCGTTGATCTCCTCGAGGAAACGTGCGAGCTCGGATTTCGAGAGGCGTACCGCATCCGGATCGCGTGGCACGACGGTATGCCAGACCCCGACCAGCGTGTGTCCGCGCCAGGGGACGAGGAACAGATGGCGCGCCTCGCGCGCAAGCAGCGCGTCCTGGTCGCGGCTCGCGCCCTGCACGGCGAGCGCCATCGCCTGGGGCTCGCGGGCGACGATGAAGCAGGCATCGCGCGAATAGGTTGCGGCATCGAGCGGCACAACGGCGCCGGGGGGAACGTTCGGGCCGGATGCGGCGGCGATCGCGCCGGATGCTGCGCCTGCGCTCGGGTGGGATGCCTGCGCGGCGCCCGCGCCGAGCAGTCCCTCCGCCCACGGACCGCTCGCATTGATCGTCACTCGCGCACGGATATCGAAGCGCTCGCCGGAGAGCCGGTCGTGCGCACGCACGCCGACGACACGCCCGCGATCGATCAGGAGGTGCTCCGCCTCCATGTGGTTGGCCACGGTTGCCCCAAGCTCAACCGCGGCTGCAATAAATGCCAGCACCAGCCGCGGCGGGTTGTACATCTGACCATCCTCGAACACGGCGGCGCCGGTGAGGCCGCGCGGTTCGAGCGTGGGGAAGCAGCCGAGCGCCTCCGCGCGCGAGAGGAACCGCGTCCGTGAGATGCGGCGCGCCGGGTCGGGTAGCCTGCGGTTGCGGTCGGCCGTGCAGGCGTCGTAGGCGAGCATGCCGGAGCGCAGGAGCCATCGGCCGCTGCGGCCGTGGCCGTAGGTCGGGATGGCGAACGGCATGGGTGCGACCAGGTGCGGAGCGATGCGCAGGAAGATCGATCGCTCGCGGCAGGAGGCTCGCAGGCGCCCGAGGTCCGCATGCTGCAGGTAGCGGATACCGCCATGGACGACCTTGAAGCACTGAGCGGAGCTTCCCGCGCCGAAATCCTCGCGCTCGATGAGCGCCGTCGAGCAGCCGCGCAGGCTCGCCTCGCGTGCTGCCGCGGCTCCGGCGGCTCCGCCGCCGACCACGAGCACGTCGAACTCCCTCTCGGCGAGCGTAGCTGGATTTCGGTGCATCGACGGCCTGGTGCGGGCGTTGGGCTCGAATGCTCGATGCAAGCCCTATGCCGTAACCCCACTCGGGGCAGCGGCGGTCAGGCTCGCGCCGCTTTTGTCGACGCGCCTCGCTCGTGCGACGAGCAACAGATTGTTGTGTCGCCAGGCGAGGCGCCCGGCCGAGAGTGCGTGGATGAGGAAGGCGCCCGCCGTGACGAGGCGGCGCCCGGCGTAGCTGCAGAGTCGGCCGACCTGCGGCTCACCGAGCCCGTGTGCCGCACAGAAGCGCGCGAGGCCGCGCTCGGAGATCACCGCGTCGTACTCGGTCGGATAGGGACCGTGTCCGGGCGTTGCCGCCTCCGGATAGCCGAGGAGCCACCGGTACGTGAGGACGTGCACCCAGAACGGTGTGACCCGCGCAAGGAAGCCATAGGCCGAATCGCGATCGGGCACTTTGATGACGAGCAGGCCACCCGGTGCGAGCCAACGAAGGAATCGCTCGAGCACCTGCTCGGCGCCCTTGACGTGCTCGAGCACGAACGCGCAGTAGATCACGTCGAACGAGCCGGGTGGAAATTCCGCTTTCGTGAGATCCCCGACGATCGCTTGATCGAGATCCGTCCGCGCAGCGAGCGCGTCGCGGTCGAGATCGATGCCGGTGAGGCTGTAGGGGATCGAGAGATCGAGGCCCCAGTGGCGACCGCACCCCGCCTCGAGAATGCGCAGCGGCGGTGGCAGCGTTTCGAGCTGCGACTTCAGAGCCGCATTCATCCCCTCGTACGTGAGCAGCGCAGTTGCCATTGCGGCGACACCGCAAGGAGCGTGCCTCGCAGCGTGCTCTGCACCTCGATCGCATCGATGATGGCGCGTTGCACCCCGTTGCACCTGCGCAACGTCTTGGCACAGTCGCCTCAGCGCTGCTTGAACTCCTCGGGGGTGAGCTGGTGGCGGGCGAGGAGCTTGTAGAAGTCGGTACGGTTGCGTTTGGCGAGGCGCGCGGCCTGGCTCACATTGCCGCCGGTGATCTGCAGGATCTGCGAGAGATAGCTGCGCGTGAACTCATCGCGCGCCTCGTCGAAGGAAGGCAGCCGGCCCGGACCGCCGCCGAGGGACTGCTGGACGAGCTCGACCGGGATGATCGGGGTCTGCGAGAGCGCGACGTTCTGACGCACGACGTTCTGCAGCTGGCGGATATTGCCGGGCCAGTCGGCGGTCGCGAGCAGCTCGACGGCCTCGGGCGCGTAGATCTTGCGCGCGCTGCTCTCGGCGGCGATCTGCGCGAGGAAATGCGCAACGAGCAGCGGGATGTCCTCGCGGCGGCGATTGAGCGGGGGCATCTCGATGTGCACGACGTTCAGCCGGTAGTAGAGGTCCTCGCGGAACTGTCCCTGCGCCATGAGTTGCTGCAGGTCACGGTGCGTGGCTGAGATGACGCGCACGTTGACGGCGATCGCCTCGGTGCTGCCGACGGGACGGATCGCGTTCTCCTGCAGCACGCGCAACAGCTTCACCTGCAGCCGCATCGGCATGTCGCCGATCTCATCGAGCATCAGCGTGCCGCCGTCGGCGGCCTGAAAGAGGCCGCGGTGCGCGCGCATGGCGCCGGTGAAGGAGCCCTTCTCGTGACCGAAGAGCTCGGATTCGAGCAGGCTCTCGGTCATCGCGCTGCAGTTGATGGCGACGAAGGGCTTGTTGCGCCGGGGGCTCGCCCGGTGAATGGCACGCGCGAGCAGCTCCTTGCCGGTGCCGCTCTCGCCGGTGATGAGGACGCGCGCGTCGGTGCCTGCGACCATGTGAGCCTGTGCGAGCTTCTCCTCCATGAGGGAGCTGCGCGTGACGATCTCGGCTCGCCAGTCCTCGTCCGAGGCGCCGAATCCGGAGATGCGCAGCGCCTTCTGCACCTGATCGAGGAGCTCCTGCTTGTCGACGGGCTTGGTGAGGAAGCCGAATGCGCCCATCTGTGTCGCCTGCACGGCATCCGGGATGGTGCCGTGGGCCGTGAGAATGATGACCTTGAGCCCGGGCCAGCGATGCTGCAGCTCCTTCAGCAGTCCGATGCCATCCATTTGGTCCATGCGCAGGTCGGTGATGACGAGGTCCGGCCGGAAGCGGCTGGCGGCGGCGAGCGCCTGCACGCCGCTTTCGACCGCCTCGACGTCGTAGTTCTCCGCGCGCAGGCGGATCGTGAGAAGCCGCAGCAGGCCCGGGTCGTCATCGACGACGAGGATGCGAGCCTTGCGTTTTCCGATCTGATTCACTTTGGCGATCCCTCCGTCCTGCCCTTGCGGGCATTGAGCGAGCGCTCGATGTTCGCGATCGCATCGAGCTTCGTTTGCGCCTCCTCGAGCTCTTTGCGCAGCTTCGCATTCTCTTCCTGCTCGCCCTGGAGCTTGCGGTCGAGCGCCGCGGCGCTGCGCTCACCGTCGCCGGCGCTGCGCTCGGCCTGCATCTGCAGGCGCTGGTTCTCCGCCGTCAGGGCGAGCTGACGCTCCGTCGTTCGCATCGTGACCACTGCGATCGCACGCTCCGACGGCAGCAGCGTCTCGGGCGTTGCGAGCGCCTCGCGCAGCAGCTGCTCGGCATGCGGCGCATCGAAGCCCGGATGGCCGGGGGTTGCGAGCACCAGGGCATACGCGAGCTCGTTGCTCGGAGTCGGGGCCGTGTCGTAGGCATGTTTCGAGGCCGCCAGGATCTCGGCCTGCTCGGCCGGCGCACCCTGAATCAGCCGCTGGAGCACTCCGAGCTGCCGGGCCAATGATGCCGCGGATGCAGCAGCACGGTCCACGGGCGGCAGCGTCTCCGTTTTGCGAATATTCACGCCTCCGAGCCCGCTCATGCAGCCGGCCAGCATCGCAGCGCCCGCGAGCGCCGCGAACGACCCCCCCCACCGCTTATGCCGCATGCGCCCGGTCTCTCGAACCCTCGGGGTTTCGACCTTGTGATGCGGCGGCTCTCACGCCTGCCTTCTCTGCCGGCTCGTGGGAGCTCGGCGTGGCGAGCGGCATGACGATACGGAAATGCGCGCCCGGATATTCCCCATCGATGATCTGCACCGTGCCGCCGTGCGCCGAGACGAACTCGAGCACGACGGAGAGGCCGATGCCGGTGCCCTTGACGCTCGTGCTGCGCGAGGCCTTGCCCGTGTAGAACGCATCGAAAATGTGCGCGCGATCCTCGCGCGGAATCCCGGGCCCGCTGTCGGCCACATCGAGCACGAGGTCGCTCCCGGCGGTGCGGGCGCCGAGATGGATCGTGCCGCCCTTCGGGGAGTACTTCACCGCGTTCGAGAGCAGGTTGTCGAGGATCAGGCGCAGCTTCCCGCGATCGGCGACGAGCGTCACGTCTTCCACCTTCACGTCGAGACGCACGCGCTGGGAAAGGAGCGTGAGCTGCTGGTTCTCGAGCACCTGTTTGACGAGCGGGCGCAGCCGGAACTCGGTCGTCTCCAGACCGACGCTCGAGGTCTGCCAGGCGCTGAAGGACAGCAGATTCTCGATCATGCGCTGCAGCTTGATGCTGTTCTCCCTGAGGATGCCGGCGACTTCCCGCTGATTGCTGTCGAGCTCGCCGACCGCCCCGTCCATGAGGAGCTCGGTTCCCTCGCGGATATTGGCGAGCGGCGTCTTCAGTTCATGCGACATGTGTCGCAGGAAGCGATTGCGCTCCTGAGCGTGATCGAGGAGGCGGGCGCGCAGCCACTCGAGCTGACGCCCGAGGCGCTCGAGGTCGAGCGGACCGGACACGGCGATCGGATGTGAGTAGTTGCCGGCCCCGAGCTCGCTGATCGCGCGATCGATGTGGCGCAAGGGCCGCCCGATTGCGATCGTGACGAGCAGGATCGTCACGAGCGTGAGCGGCAGCAGGAGCGTCGATTGCCAGAAAAGGCGTCGTTGCGCCTGGAGCGTGCGGCGCTGGATGCCCGCGACCTGCTTATCGATATCGGCTTCGCTCTGCTGTGCGATGCGGTCGGCGAGCCCCCGCAGCCGCATGAAGCGCTGATTGAGGTCGGTGAGCTTAGCCGCATCCTTCGGGTCCCCGAGGAACATCCCGCTGATCGAGGCTTCGAGGCGCCCGAGGGTCTCGAGGGACTGCCGAGCGCTCGCGGAGGTCAGGTTCTGCGCGAGTTTGGTTCGGGTCTGGCTGAACTGGGAGTCCTGCTCCTTGTAGAGCTCGAGGAGATTGTCATTGAGCAGCACCTGATACTGCTGGCTCGTGCGGTCGAGCGAGTCGATCTGGGACTTCAAGTCTTGCGTCGCCCGGGCCGTGCTGACGCCCACGACCACGAGCTCGCGGCTCGTGTCCGCGAGGCGGCGCATCTGCAGCGCGGCATTGACGATCGCGATGAGCAGCGGGACCGCGACCACGACCAGGCCGAGGAGCATGAGGCTGCTCAGGGATTTGGGCCGGAACCACTGCATCGTCGCGGATTGTACGGCGGCTCACCACGGATCGCGCAGCAAATGCTCTTCCCAGGTGAATGCGGAACGCACGATCGTGTCGAGATCGTCGAGCCGCGGCTGCCAGCCGAGCGTCGTGCGGGCGCGTTCGACGCGCGCGACGAGCATTGCCGGATCGCCTTCGCGGCGGGGCTCCTCCCGGATCGTGAGCCGCCTTCCCGAAACGCGCTCCACGCTCGAGAGCACCTCGCGCACGCTGTAGCCGTGGCCGTATCCGCAGTTGAGGACCGTGGATTCCCCGCCACGGCGGAGGTAGTCGAGCGCATCGAGGTGGGCCCGGGCGAGGTCCTCGACATGGATGTAGTCGCGCACGCCCGTGCCGTCCGGCGTCGGGTAGTCCGTCCCGTAGACGCTCACGTGCGAGCGCTTGCCGAGGGCTGCCTCGCAGGCGACCTTGATGAGGAGCGTGGCCTCGCGAGTCGATTGGCCGATGCGCCCGGAGGTGTGGGCGCCCGCGACATTGAAGTAGCGCAGTGCGGCGTAGCGCATGCCGCTTGCCGCCGCCGCATCGCGCAGCATCCACTCGGACATGAGCTTCGAGGTGCCGTAGGGATTGATCGGGATCGTCGGCGTCGTCTCCTCCGCATACGCACCCGCCGGCATGCCGTATACGGCCGCGGTGGAGGAGAACACGAAGTGCCGCACGCCGGCCTCGATGCAGCACTCGATGAGGCTGCGGGTCGCACAGGTGTTGTTGCCGTAGTATTTGAGCGGGCGCCGCACGGACTCCGGGACGATGGTGTGCGCGGCGAAATGCAGAACGGTCTCCACCCGGTGGCTGCTTAAGACCTCTCGCACCGCATGCCGGTCGCCCACGTCGGCGACGACGAGCGGCGCATCGAGCACGGCCCGGCGGAAGCCGCGCGACAGATCGTCGAGGGCGACTACCTGCTCGCCGCGCGTACGCAGCTCGTGAAGAACGTGGCTGCCGATGTAGCCCGCGCCGCCGGTGATGAGCAGGGAGCCGTTGGCCATGAGTAGACTTGCACCTGTGTCGGGGGCGCGAGGCCCGAATTCTCCATGATAGACAAAGCACGCCGCGGATCCGTGACGAACCCGACGCCGTTCGCCGGGCTCTCCCCGGAGGCCGTGCTCGATGCGGCCGAGTCCGTGGGCTTCGAGGGGGTCGGGCGGCTGCTCGCGCTCAACAGCTACGAGAATCGGGTGTACCAGCTCGAGACGGCGGCCGGCCTGCTCGTCCTCAAGTTCTACCGGGCGGGCCGCTGGAGCGACGAGCAGATCGCCGAGGAGCACGAGCTCACGGCGGAGCTCGCTGCCGCCGAGCTCCCCGTCGCCGCGCCGATCGCGGTCGACGGGCGCACGCTCCTCCGGCACCGCGAGTTTCGGTTCGCGGTGTTCCCGTGGATGCGGGGCAGGGCGCCCGAGCTCGACCGGCCCGAAGCGCGGGAAATGCTCGGCCGCGCGCTCGCCCGGATGCACCAGATCGGTGCGCTGCGGCGGTTTCGGTTTCGCCCGCGGCTCACCGTCGAGCGGCTCGGACGGGAGGCGCGTGCCGCCGTGCTGGCGAGCGGGCTGCTGCCCGAGATGCTCACCGAGCGCTATGCGCGCGCCTCCGAAGAGCTCCTCGGGCGAGTCGAGTCGCTCATCCGGGAGGTCGGGCCGCTCGAGGAGGTGCGCTTGCACGGTGACTGCCACCTCGGAAACCTGCTCTGGAACGAGCAGGGGCCGGTGTTCGTCGACCTCGACGACTGCATGATGGGTCCCCGCGTGCAGGACCTGTGGATGCTCTTCTCCGGAAGCCCAGCCGAGCAGCGCCGGGAATGGGACGAGCTGCTCACAGGCTACCAGCAGTTCGCGAATTTCGATTTCCGCGAAGTGCGCCTCATCGAGGCGCTCCGCGCGCTGCGGATGCTCCATCACGCGGGGTGGGTCGCGCAACGCTGGGCCGACCCGGCCTTTCCCCGGGCGTTCCCCTGGTTCGGGGAGACACGCCATTGGGAGAGCTACGTCACGGACCTCGTGGAGCAGTCGATTACGATCGACGACCAGCCCCTGCTGCAGTGAGGCAAACGCATGCTGCCCGTGACAATCACTCCTGCTTGCCGCGCGCCTGACCCCTGCGGCGCGCTCAATGGCCAGCGCGCGCCGGTTGCCCGTCGCGCACTCGCTGCTGGTCGGGTCCTCGCCGCTGGTCGCGCACTCGCCGCCTGTATCGTCGCCTGTGCTCTGCTCGCCGCGTGCGGCTCGCCTTCGTCGCCTACCTCGGCGCAACGCGCGGCCTCCTCCCTGGCGCACCTGAAGGCGATCGGCATCAAGCGCTCTTCCGCCGCGCACAAGACGGCAAAGCCGGCTGCACCGGGAAGCGCGGATCTCGTCGCGGCCATCGCCGGTGACAAGAGCCCCGTGCCCGTCGAGGTCCGATACGCGTTGCGCCAGCGGCCCGAGGTGGGTAAGCCCGTCGAGCTCGACGTCGAGGTGACGCCCACGGGTCCGCTCGGGCGCCTCGTCACCTCGTTTCACGTCGAGGACGGTCTCTCCATCGAGAATGGCGGTGCCGCGAGCGAGACCGATCGGCCGGCGCCCGGCGTGCCGCTCTCGCGTGCGCTCACGATCGTCGCGCAGCGCGACGGTATCTTCTACGTGAGTGCGACGGTGCTCGTCGATGCCGGCGCCGACTCGGTCGCGCGGACCTTCACGATTCCGGTGATTGCGGGTGCCGGCACGTCGTAAAATTATGAGGTGAGCGCGCGCGAGCCACCTTTCACGGTCGGCATCGAGGAGGAATATCTCCTCGTCGAGCTCGACACGCTCGATGTGGCGAGCGATCCGCCCGCCGAGCTCCTCAAGGAGCTCTCCGAGCGCGGGGGCGGCCAGGTGAGTCCCGAGTTCCTGCGCTCGCAGATCGAGGTCGGCACGCGCGTCTGCCGCACGCTCGCGGAGGCGCGCGAGGATCTCGCATCGCTGAGGTCCCTCGTCATCGACGTGGCACGACGCTACGGACTTGCGCCCGTTGCGGCTTCCACCCATCCCTTCGCGCGCTCGACACAGCAGGTGCCCCGCGAGGGCATGCGTTTCGTACAACTCGCGCGCGAGATGCAGGCGGCCGCGCGCCGCATGCTGATCTGCGGCATGCACGTGCACGTCGGCGTGGACGACGATGATTTGCGCATCGACCTCATGAATCAGCTTTCGTATTTCCTGCCGCACCTGCTTGCGCTCTCCTGCTCATCGCCGTTCTGGGAAGGGGAGCGGACCGGCTTCAAATCGTTCCGCCTCTCGATCTACAGCAGCCTGCCGCGCACGGGGCTGCCCGAGCGCTTCACGAGCTTCGGAGACTTCCGGCGCGAGATCGGCATGCTGGTGGCGAGCGGACTGATCGAGGACACGACTCAAATACGCTGGGACCTGCGCCCGAACGCCCGCTACCCGACTCTCGAGACGCGCATTCCCGACTGCTGCACGAGTATCGAGGATGCCGCGTGCGTTGCGGCGATCTTCGTCGCGCTCGCACGCATGCTCTATCGGCTGAAGCTCGCGAACCGCAGCTGGCGGCTCTACTCGAACGTGCTTCTGTACGAGAACCGCTGGCGCGCGATGCGCCACAGCTTCGATGAGGCGCTGCTCGATCTCGCCCGCGGCGAGCTCGTGCCGTTTCCGGCGCTTCTCGAGGAGTTGATCGCGCTGGTGCGCGAGGATGCCGAGGCACTCGATTGTTTTGCGGAGGTCGAGCATGCCCGCACGATTCTCTCGCGGGGCACGAGCGCACATCGCCAGCTCGCCCGCCACGATGAGGCGCGCTCGCGCGGGGCGAGTCCCCGGGAGGCGCTTCAGGCGGTCGTTCGATTCCTGGTGAGCGAAACTGCGGCGGGTTTGTAGCGCGACTCGACGCGCCCTCGCCGGGGCTCGGCTCGCAACTCGCCCCTAAACCACCGCTTCAGTCGCGCAAACGAATAGATGGGCGGGCAGGACGTTAAGAGGCTGGAAGCCGCGCTTGACGACTTCGAACGTGCGCTGCAAGTCGGGCAGCACGCGGCTCGAGAACTGGTAGACCAGGAAGGCGCCGCCCGGCTCGAGCGCGGCGCGGGTCTTGCGCACGATGTCCGCGCGCAGCTGATCGGGCATGGTGCTGAAGGGAATTCCGGAGATGATGTAGCTCGCTGCCCCGAGCTGCAGCGACTCGAGGATGCGATTCACGTCCTCCGCGGAGCCCTGCACGACGTGCAGGCGGGGATCGGGCAGCGCCGTCTGCAGGAAGCGCACGAAATCGCCGTTCGTCTCGATCGCGACCACGTGCCCGTCGGGTCGCAGGCGCCGCAGAATGTGCGAGGTGATGCTGCCGACTCCGGGGCCGTACTCGACGACGACGCGCGCCCGGCTCCAGTCGATCGGCTGCAGTACCTGTTCGATCAAAAAGCGTGAGCTTGGGATGATCGAGCCGAGCATCCGGGGGTGGCGTAGGAAATTCCGGGCGAAGAGCAGCACATCCGCGAACCGCGATCGGGCAATCTCCGGCATGGCTCAACTCTCGCGATGAGTGACTCGGGAACTCGAACACACCCGCGCCGCGGAAGTTCCCGTCGAGCCGCAACTCGGACTTGAGGCCCCGGCGAGGTGTGCCGCCGGGCGGCGCTACTTTAGCCGATCCTCACGAGCGCAACGAACTGGCTCACGGTTCTGACCGCAGGCAAGATATCTTACCTAACGCTCGGATTCCGGCCAAGCCGCCCGAAGTTGGCTATCGTAACCGGCATGGACATTTTTGTTTGGAAGCAGCTGCTGAAGAACCTGGTCCTGCCGCCGACCGGCCCGCTCATCGTCGCGATCGTCGGGCTCGCTCTTGCGGCGAGCACGCGCCTGCGCGGCGTCGGCCTCGCGTTCGCCGCGGCGGGCGCATTGAGCCTGTGGGCGCTCGCCACGCCGCTCGTCGCCGATGCGCTCATCCGCGCGGCGGAACGTTTCCCGGCGCTCGATCTCGCGCGCGCGGCGAACGCGCAGGCGATCGTCATTCTCTCGGGAGGCGTGCGGCTCGATGCGCCCGAGTACGACGGCGCGCCCGCCCCGAATGCGACCACACTCTTGAGGCTCGTGTACGGGGCGCGAGTTGCGCACGAGACCGGCCTCCCGGTGCTCGTCTCGGGCAGCCGGCTCGAGGCGCAGGCGATGAGCGATATCCTGAGCCGCGATCTCTCGGTGAAGCCGCACTGGGTCGAGAACCGCTCGCGCGACACGCACGAGAACGCGCAAATGTCCGCGGCCCTCCTCGCCCGCGACGGCGTGCGCCGGGTCGTCCTCGTCACCTCCTCCGCGCACATGGCCCGCTCCGTCGTCGAGTTCGAGGCGGCCGGCATGACGGTCGTGCCCGCTCCGGCGGAGATGTGGACGCGCCGCGAGCGCGGGATACTCGTTTGGGAGCCGAACGCCAATGCGCTCGAGCGGTCCCAGCGCGCGCTCTACGAGATGCTCGGCGAGCTGGTGCAGGCGCTGCGGATCGATTTCGGCGGCGGCAGCGCTCCGTCCGGCCGCGGGCGGCCCGCATCGCCCCCACTCGAATCGGCGCCGACCAACGGGGCCCATCCGGCAGCCGCTCCGCTCGGCGTCTCCTGATCGCCAGGGCTCGCGCGTGGCGGCCGGACCGGTGTCGATCGCGCTTCTCGTCTCATTGCTGTGGCTCGCGGTCGTCGCCTGGCTCATCGCGCGCGCGTTCGGACAGCGCAATGCGCTTCCCATCCTGGCGCCCATCGAGTCGCGGCGCGAAGTGTCCGGCAATGCACCGAGCGTCGCGATCATCGTTCCGGCGCGCGATGAGGCCCACAACATCGCCCCGTGCGTACGCTCGCTGCTCGCGCAGCGTTATCCGCCGGATCGCGTGCGCTTCGTCGTCGTGGACGACGATTCCTCCGATGACACGGCACGCATCGTCGCCACGCTCGCCGCGGAGGATGCGAGGCTCGCACTCGTGCGTGCGCCACCCCTGCCGCCCGGATGGAAAGGGAAGGTGCACGCCTGCTGCGTCGGTGTGGCCGCCGCGGGCAGACCCGACTGGCTGTGCTTTCTCGATGCGGACATGCGGGCAGCGCCCGCGCTGCTCGCAAGCGCGGTGGAGGCGGCCCGCACCGGAGGTCTCGATCTGCTGACGCTCGCGCCGCGTCAACGGCTCGAGACCTTCGCCGAGCGATTGATCCTGCCTTGCGGGCTCATCGCCCTCGGCTTTTCGCAGGACCTCGTGAGCATCCAGGCGCCCGAGAGCGATGAGGTGGTCGCGACCGGTCAGTTCATGCTCTTGAAGCGCGAGCCCTACGAGCAGGCGGGCGGTTTCGCGGCGGTTCGCGCCGAGATCTGCGAAGACGTAGAGATCGCGCGCCTGCTCAAGAGGCGCGGTCATCGCGTGCTCATGCAGGACGGCACACGGCTGCTCGAGACGCGGATGTATACCGGTTGGAGGACGCTCTGGCCGGGGTTCGCGAAGAACCTCATCGTGATGGCCGGCGGGCCGGCGCGAACGCTCGCGCTTGCGATTGCCGCCGTGGCTCTCGGATGGGCCGCCGTCCTCGTGCCCGCCTATGACGCGAGCGCATGCCTCGCAGGTGCACGCGGCGCGTGCGTGGCACTCGTCCCGGCCCTGCTCGCCTCCTGCGCCGCATTCGCGCTGCACATCGCGGCGTCCGCGCATTTCGGCATTCCGTGGGCGTATGGGCTCATCTTTCCCCTCGGATATACCGTGGGCGCGATGATTGCGGTGGACAGCGTCCGCTGGAGGGCGATCGGACGCGTGCGCTGGAAGGGACGGACATATCTCAATGAGCCCCGCGAATAGCGGCCCCGACCGCAATGGCGCCGCCTCTCCCATGGCGATCGTCATCCTCGTCGGAATCATCGTTTTCCTCTATTTCGTGCGCGGCATCCTGCTGCCGTTCGTCATCGGCGGCATCGTCGCGTTCGTCTGCGCGCCGCTCATCGACGGGATCGCGCGCCGCGCGCACCTCCCGCGCTGGCTGCCTGCTCTGGCGCTGTTGATCGCGCTGCTCGGGATTGCGGCACTCGTCGCGCTACTCGGTCTGCCGCCGCTCATTCATCAAGTCTCGAAAATCGCCAGCGACCTCAACGGCACCGTCGAGGGCTTCGTGCGCGCGCTCATCGGGAATCGCACCTTGAACGTCATGGGCTCGACGCTCGATGCCTCGACCGTCACGACGGACATTCTGGGCGCCGCGCGGACCTGGCTCGCTTCCGATTCGCGCGCCGCCGAGATCGTGACGTATCTGGTGGCGGCGACCTTCGGCGTGATTCTCATCTGGGTCGTGCTCGGCTACTCCCTCTTCGACGGGCCGCAGATCGCAAGCGGCATGATGTGGCTCGTACCTCCACGACACCGGCCCTTCACCAAACGCGTCCTCGCCGAGCTCGATCCCCTCCTGCGTCGCTATTTCATCGGAGTCGCGCTGGTCGTCGCGTACGCATCGGCCGCGGCGTACATCGGCCTCGGGGTCGCACTCGGCATCCGGCACGCGGTGGTGCTCGCGATCATCACCGGCGTGCTCGAGATCATCCCCCTCATCGGCCCCGCGGCGGCCGCGATCATCGTCGGACTCGTCGCAGTGCAGCAGGCCGCAACCGCCGGGGCCATCCTGGCATTCATCGCGTATGCCGTCGCGCTGCGTGTCTCGATCGACCAGTTCTTCGGACCGATCGTCCTCGGCAGCGCCGCGCGCGTGCGCCCGATTGTCGTGATGTTCTGCTTTCTCGCCGGCGGGTTACTGTTCGGCATCGTGGGCGTGATCCTTGCTGTGCCCATCGCGCTTGCCCTCAAGGTGGTACTCGGGGTCCTGTATACGGAACCGTACACGGAGCCCCGTTGATTCCTGGAGCCGAAGCGTTGCAGACGATATCCATCCGGAGCCGCTGTCTTGTCCGCCGAGCTGTCTGAGAAGCGTAGTGCGACGCTCTCATGGCTCGAGTGGGTCATGAGGCTCGACCGGTGGCTGCGCAGGCGACAGGGCATCTACGAGTTCACGACCGACCGGCGCTGTCTCTTCCGCGCCGAGGTCGGGCAGTCCGACCGTGCGCTCACCCTCGCGGACGGAACGGAGATCGCAGCCGGCGATCCCATCCTGATCCTGCACCTGTGGAACGAACACATTCCGCCGCTCGGCCTTCGCGGCCCGACGGTCCGCTGGGCTCGCCACATGAGTCGCGCGGCGCACGTTTCGCTCCGTGAGCTCGCGCGCCACCTGCAGCAGCAGGGCGAGCTCGACGATGTGGTGGCGATCTGCGGCGACATGCATCTCGGCAGCGCCCACCAGGCCGAGCAGTTCACGAGACTCGTCGCGCGCTACGGCTTCGAGATGGTCGACGAGGGCGAGGCAGAGACCGCGGGGACTCTTCACCGCATCGGCAAGAACATCCTCGTGCTGCTGCTCGTCGCCGCGACGAATCCGGTGGCGCTCCGCAGCACCATCCTGCGGCGCTTTCATCGCCGGGTGTTCATCTCGCGCACGCTCCTCGCGCGGCGCTATCGTGACGCCACTCGCTTGACGCCGCTCCGTTGACACCCGCGCCCGATTGAGTCGATGCTCCCGCCCATGGGGGAGACGCTCTGGGTCGGTACTCGCAAGGGTGCGTTCGCGCTGCGGCCGGATGCGAGACGCAGGCAGTGGAGACTCGCCGGACCGCAGTTTCTCGGGCACATCATCCATCACATCGTGCAGGACCCGCGCGAGCCGAACGTTCTGCTCATGGCCGCCAAGACGGGGCACCTCGGTCCCACGGTTTACCGCTCGACGGACCGCGGTCGCAGCTGGCGTGAGGCCGCACAGCCACCGCAATTTCGCCGGGCCGCCGAGGGAGAGACCGCGCTCGCCGTGCAGCGGGTGTTCTGGCTGACCCCGGGCCACGCCTCGGAATCGGCGACGTGGTACGCGGGCACATCGCCCGCGGGGTTGTTCCGCTCCGCGGATGGCGGCGAGCGCTGGGAACCGGTCGCCGGATTCAACGATCATCCGATGCGCGCCAAGTGGGCGGCATTCGGCACGCCGGATGGGCCGTTCCTGCACTCGATCCTCGTCGACCCTCGCGATCCCCGCCATCTGTACATCGCCATCTCCGTCGGCGGTGTCTTCGAATCGCTCGACGGCGGGCAGGAATGGGCGCCTCTCAATGAAGGTTGCGCGGCGGATTTCCTGCCGGACCCGAACGCGGCATTCGGTCACGACCCGCACTGTCTCGTGCAGCATCCGCTCGCACCCGACCGGCTCTATCAGCAGAACCACTGCGGCATCTATCGCCTCGACCGCCCGGCGCGACGCTGGGCGCGCATCGGGACGGCGATGCCGAAGAAGATCGGCGACATCGGCTTTCCGATCGTCGTGCACCCCGAGGACGCAGAGACCGCGTGGGTGCTCCCCATGGACGGACAGACGGTCTGGCCGCGCACTTCGATCGCAGGCCGGCCTGCGGTGTACCGCACGCAGGACGGAGGGCGCAGCTGGCGGCGCCTCGACCGCGGACTCCCCGAGCGCCGCGCGTGGCTCACCGTGTTGCGCCAGGCGATGTGCACCGATCGGCGGGAGCGGCCGGGGGTCTATTTCGGAACGACGGGCGGGGAGGTCTGGGCCGGCGCGAGCGGGGGCGAGCGCTGGCATTTGATAGTGCAACACCTGCCGGAGATCTACTCCGTGACGTACGCGGTGTAGCGCGCACGCGGGGCGAGTCGTGAATGCATCACCGACTGCACGAGCCTGCACGGTCCGGATCGCAAGCCCGCTGCGCTCCTACACGGGAGGCGCGGCGAAAGTAGCGGCCGACGGTGCGACCCTCGCCGAAGTGCTCGCCGATCTCGACCGGCGCTTTCCCGGCATCCGCTTTCGCATGATCGACGAGCAGGATGCGATCCGCCCGCACATTCGCCTGTACGTGGAGACGCGCGAGGTGAAATCCCTTTCTGAGGCCGTGGGAGCGCGCGAGACCGTACATGTGATCTGCGCGCTGAGCGGAGGTTGAGTTGCGCCCGCGGTGGATGCGACTGCGATGAGCCTCTCGGCCGCGGAACGCAACCGGTATCAGCGCCACCTCGCGCTCGCTGAGCTCGGCGCGGCCGGGCAGGAACGACTCAAACACGCGCGCATTCTCGTCGTCGGCGCGGGCGGCCTGGGATCGCCCGCTGCCATGTATCTCGCCGCAGCAGGGGTCGGTACCCTCGGTATCGTCGATTGCGATCGTGTGGAGCTGTCGAACTTGCAGCGCCAGCTCCTGTTTGCGACCGCGGACATCGGTCGGGCGAAAACCGAGGCCGCATGCGAGCACCTCGCGCATTTGAATCCCGAGATCGCAGTCGCACCGCATGCACTCGAGCTGCGTGCGGCGAACGTGCGCACGGTGATCGCGGACTATGACGTGATCCTCGATGGAACGGACCGGCTCGCGACGCGCTACCTCGTCAACGATGCGTGCGTGATGCTCGGCAAGCCGCTCGTGAGCGCCGCGATTCACCGTTTCGAAGGGCAGGTGATGACGTACGTGCCGGGATGCGGCCCGTGTTATCGGTGCCTGTATCCGGAGGCGCTCGAAGGGGTCGTGGCGAACTGCGCCGAGGCGGGCGTGCTCGGGGTGCTCCCCGGCGTGCTCGGCGCAATCCAGGCGACCGAAGCGGTGAAGCTCGCGACCGGCATCGGCGAGCCGCTCATTGGCCGGCTCCT
>Ga0134128_10002584_pt1 | contig 22299 bp, 13 predicted proteins | sample KB31754_FD_96462 | JGI IMG/M metagenome (GOLD analysis project Ga0134128, IMG submission 96462) | Terrestrial soil microbial communities with excess Nitrogen fertilizer from Kellogg Biological Station, Michigan, USA - KB3-175-4 | ecosystem: Environmental > Terrestrial > Soil > Unclassified ... | reverse complement strand
TGAAAGAGCGTGGCCTGCATTATGTGGATGTCGGCACCTCTGGCGGCGTCTGGGGCATCGAGCGCGGCTATTGCATGATGATCGGCGGCGACAAGGCGGTCGTCGACCGGCTCGATCCCATCTTTGCGGCGCTCGCGCCGGGCAGCGGCGACATTCCGCGCACCCCTGGTCGCGAAGGCCGCAACCCCCGTGTCGAGCAGGGCTACATCCATACCGGCCCTGTCGGCGCCGGGCATTTCGTCAAGATGGTCCATAACGGCATCGAATACGGGTTGATGCAGGCCTATGCCGAAGGCTTCGACATCCTCAAGAACGCCAATATCGACGCGCTGCCGGCCGATCATCGCTTCGATTTCGACATCGCCGATATCGCGGAGGTGTGGCGGCGCGGCAGCGTGATCCCGTCCTGGCTGCTCGATCTCACCGCGACGGCGCTTGCGGAAAACCACACACTCGACAACTACTCGGGCTTCGTCGAGGATTCCGGCGAAGGCCGCTGGACCGTGAATGCTGCGGTCGACGAGGCCGTGCCCGCCGAAGTCCTCACGGCTGCGCTGTTTGCGCGCTTCCGCTCGCGCAAGGAGCACACCTTCGCAGAAAAGATCCTGTCTGCGATGCGCTCCGGATTCGGCGGTCATCGCGAACCGAAAAAGCCCGGCTGATAGGCGAGGCGAATGTCGAACGGTCACAGGCCCGATCCCTGCTCCATCATCATCTTCGGCGTCACCGGCGATCTCGCGCATCGCCTGGTGATCCCTGCGCTCTATAACCTCACCGCCGGCAAGCTGTTGCCGGAAAATTTCTGCATCGTCGGTATCGCGCGCAAGGGCATGTCGGGCGACCAGCTGCGCGACAGTCTGATGAAGGGCCTGCACCAGTTCGCGACCCGCAAAATCGACGATGGCTTGGCCAAGCAACTGCTGTCCTGCGTCACCTGCGTCGAGGCCGACGCGAAAGATCCGGCCTCGTTTGACGCGATGCGCGGCCGGCTCGACAGACTGGAGGCTGATCGCAAGACTGCCGGCAACCGGCTGTTCTATCTCGCCACCCCGCCGACCGCGTTCCTGCCTATTGCAAAGCAACTTGGCCGAACCGGCATGCTCAAGGAGAACGGCATGTGGCGGCGGCTCGTGGTCGAAAAGCCGTTCGGCACCGATCTCGCCTCGGCGCAGGAATTGAACCATGAACTCTTGAAGCTCGTCGACGAGCACCAGATCTACCGGATCGATCACTATCTCGGCAAGGAAACCGTGCAGAACATCCTGGTGCTGCGGTTTGCCAACGGAATGTTCGAACCGATCTGGAATCGCAACCACATCGATCACATCCAGATCACCGTCGACGAGAAGATCGGCGTCGGTCATCGCGGCAGCTTCTATGATGCGACCGGCGCGCTGCGCGACATGGTACCGAATCATCTGTTCCAACTGCTGTCGCTGGTGACGATGGAGCCGCCGTCGCGGTTCGACGCTCGCGCAGTGCGCTCGGAAAAAGCCGAGGTGCTGTCGTCGATCCAGATCCAGAGCGAGGAAGAGGCGCTGAAGAATTCCGTGCGCGGGCAATATCGCGGCGGCAAGGTCGGCGACCTCGAGATCGAGGATTATCGCAAGACCGAGGACATCAAGCCCGGCAGCACCACCGAAACCTATGCGGCACTCAAGCTCACCATCGACAACTGGCGCTGGGCCGGCGTGCCTTTCTATCTGCGCACGGGCAAGGCGCTCGGCGTCAAGCGCACCGAGATCGCCATCAAGTTCAAGCAGGCGCCGTTCGCGATGTTCCGCGATACGCCGATCGACAAGCTTTCGCAGAATTACCTCGTGATCTCGACCGAGCCGGTCGAGGGCATCGAGCTGCAATTCAACACCAAGGTGCCGGGCCCCGCGATCGACATCGACGGCGTCGAGATGAAGTTCCGTTACAAGGATTATTTCAATGCCGAGCCGTCGACCGGCTACGAGACGCTGATCTATGACTGCATGATCGGCGACAACATCCTGTTCCAGCGCGCCGACAGCGTCGAGGCCGGCTGGCGCGCCGTGCAGCCCTTCCTCGACGCCTGGAAGAAGGCCGGCGCCAAGGGGCTGAAGATCTACGACGCCGGCACCGAAGGCCCGGAGGAAGCCGACGAGATTCTCGCCCGCGACGGCCGTAGCTGGCGCAAGTTGGCCTGACGATGACGGCCGGCGATCCACGCAAGGTCATATCGGTTGCCGACCCGGCCGCGCTTGCCCAGACCGCCGCCGATCGGTTGCTGGCGCGCATCGCGGAAAACGCCGGGCGCATCGCGATCTGCCTGACCGGCGGAACGAGTCCGAAGATGCTCTATGAACTTCTGGCGACCGAGCCTTATCGCGCCCAGATTCCATGGGAGCGCGTGCATTGGTTCATCGGCGACGAGCGCTTCGTACCGCCAGGTGACTCCAGAAACAATATGGCGATGGCGCGCGGCTTCCTGCTCGATCGCTTTGCGCCGGCGTCGCACATCCACCCGATCCCGACCGACACCGCGACGCTGGATGATGCCGCCGCGCGTTACGAGGCCGAACTGAAGTCGCTCTATGGCGCCGGCGCACTCGAGAACGCGCGCCCGCTGTTCGACCTAGTGCTGATGGGCGTCGGGCCCGACGGCCATACCGCTTCGCTGTTTCCGGGTTTCCCCGCCGTGGATGAAACAACGCGATGGGTTGTCGGCGTCCCCGAGGCCAATGTCGAGCCTTTCGTGCCGCGGGTGTCGCTCACGCTGCCCGCGTTGGCGTCCTGCCGCGAAATGTTGTTCGAGGTGTCGGGCCCAGCGAAACGGGCCGTCTTGACGCGGGTATTGTCCAGCGACAACCTGCCCGCGTCTCGCGCGCGGTCCAACGGCGAGACTGTCTTTCTGGCGGATGCGGCCGCGCTCCCGGAGAATCTTCGTGGGGGTTGATCAAACGCCGTGCGCGCTGGTCCTGATGGGCGTATCCGGCTCAGGCAAGTCCACCATCGGCGAGAAGCTGGCGGCGCGGCTCGGCTGGCCATACGAGGACGCCGACCGATTCCATCCCGCGAGCAACGTCGCCAAGATGAGCGCGGGCCACCCGCTGACCGACGAGGACCGCTGGCCCTGGCTCAAGGCCATCGCCGCCGAGATCGACCGGGTCTGCGATGCCGGCGGCAGGATGGTGATCGGCTGCTCGGCGCTCAAGCGCGCCTATCGCGACGTCCTCCTGCATCATCGAGCTGACATCCGCCTCGTTTACCTGAAGGGCGCGCAAGCCCTCATCGCCGACCGGCTTAGCCGGCGCAAAGGTCATTTCATGCCACCGGGGCTGCTGACCAGCCAGTTCAATGCGCTCGAGCCGCCCACCTCCGACGAGCATCCGGTAACGGTTTCGATCGACGCACCGGTGGATGACGTCGTCGACACCATTTTACGCCGGTTGAGATTGAGCCCCACATGACCCGTATCGCGCTCGTGGTGTCCGACGTCGACGGCACGCTGCTCACCAGCGACAAGACCTTGACCGAAGCCAGCAAGGCGGCGGTGGCGCGGCTGCACGCCGCGGGCATCGGCTTCACCATCACCTCGAGCCGCCCGCCCGTCGGCATGCGTTTGCTGATCGAGCCTCTTCAGATCAGGCTGCCGGTCGGAGCCTTCAACGGCAGTTCGATCGTGGATCCCGGCATGAAGCCCGTCGAGCAGCATCTGATCCCGGAGTCGGCGGTCCGGCGCGGCCTCGAGCTGTTCGACGAATACGGCGTCGACATCTGGCTCTTCACCAATGAGCACTGGTTCACCAGGAACGGCGACGGCGAATATGTTCCGAACGAGAAGCGCGCGATCAAGGCCGATCCGACCGTGATCGATGATTTCACGCCTTATCTGTCGCGCACCTGCAAGCTCGTCGGCTCGACGTCGGATTCCGCATTACTTGCCCGGTGCGAGGCGGCGGTCCGGATGGCGCTCGGCGCGCAGGTAACCGCCGTGCGATCGCAAAGCTATTATCTCGATATCACCCCGCCTGGCCAGAACAAGGGTACCTTTGTGCAGGCGATGGCGCGTCGGCTTGGAATTGCCACCGACGCGGTCGCGACCATCGGCGACATGCACAATGACGTCGCGATGTTCGCGGTGAGCGGGCTTTCCTTCGCCATGGGCAATGCATCCGACGACGTGAAGGCATACGCCAAGCGCGTTACCGCCTCCAACGAGGAGGACGGATTTGCCAAGGCGATGGATGTGGTCTTACGGGAGAACGGTTAAGACCAACCGCGCGTTGAGGTTTGCGCGGTTGGCCTTTACTTCGACCGCTGCATCGCCGGCTTCTCGCTGGCCTTGAGCGCCTCATCCAGGTTGTGCGCGGTATTGACCAGCGCGATATGCGTCAGTGCCTGCGGGAAATTGCCGGTCTGGCGCTTCGCGCTTGGGTCGTATTCTTCCGCGAGCAGGCCGAGATCGTTGGCAACCGCAAGGACGCGGTCGAACAGCACCTGCGCCTTCTTAAGATCGCCAACCAACGCATAAGCATCCGCCAGCCACAGGCTGCAGGCAAGGAACGCGCCCTCGATCGGTTGCTTTTCTCCCGACAATATTTCGCGCGGATCGTGCCTGAGCACGAAGCCAGCACGCATCATGTGCTTTTCGATCGCCGCCACCGTGCCACGCACCCGCGCATCCTCGGGCGGCAAAAAGCCAACCGATGGCAGCAGCAGAATGCTGGCATCGAACAGCTTTGAGCCATAGGACTCGACGAAGGCATTGAGCTCGGTATCGAACCCTTTCGTGCAGACATCGCGGTGAATGGCGTCGCGAAGGCGGCGCCATTCTTCCACTGGACCCTCGAAGCCGAATTTTTCCACGCTCTTGATGGCGCGGTCGAAGGCGACCCAGCACATCACCTTGGACAAGACGTAGTGCTTGGGTTCGCCGCGCCGCTCCCAGATGCCGTGATCGGGATGGTCCCAAACCTCGGCGAGATGTTTCAGCACCGCGCATTCGAGATCCCAGGTGTCTTCGAATCGCAACTTGGCCACGCGCGCCTGGTGAAACGCGTCGATCAGCTCGCCGAAAACGTCGAGCTGCAATTGCGCATGCGCGGCATTGCCGAGCCGGATCGGCCGCGCGCCTTCATAGCCGGGCAGCCAGTCGGCTTCCCATTCCGAAAGGCGCCGCTGACCCCAGATGCCATACATGATCTGCATGCGGTCGGGGGCACCGGCTACCGCACGCAGCAGCCAAGTATGCCAGGCCATCGCCTCCTCGGTGTAGCCCGAGTTGATCAGCGCGAGCAGCGTGAAGGTGGCGTCGCGGAGCCAGCAGAAGCGATAATCCCAGTTGCGTGCGCCGCCGAGCTTCTCAGGCAGCGACGTCGTCGGTGCGGCCACGATGCCGCCCGTCGGAGCGAAGGTCAGCGCCTTCAGCGTGATCAGCGAGCGGAGCACCAGCGCGCGATGCTCGCCGTCGTAAGTGCAGCGACCGCACCACTCCTTCCAGAACGCCGCTGTCTCCTTGAGGGCGATATCGGGATCGATCGGATCGGGCAAATCGAGATGCGAGGGCCCGTAGGTCAGCACGAAAGGGATCGTCTCGTCCGCGCTCACCTCGAAATCGGCGACCGTGGTCATGTCCTCGCCACGGATCTCGACCGGTGTGCGCAGCACCGTCATGTCCTGCCCTGCGATCGCAATCAGCGCCGTGCGGTCTTCCGAGCGTCTCACCCAGGGAATGTCGACGCCGACGCCGAAGCGGATGACAAGCTGCATTCGCATCTTGACGCGGCCCTCGACCCCGCGAACCAGACGCACCACATCGGACGCCTTGCCGCGTGGCGGCATGAAGTCGATCAGCTCGACAACCCCGTCCGCGCCCTCGAACCGCGTCTCCAGGATCAGCGCCTCATCCCAATAGCGGCGGGAGGCATTCCTGATCTCGCCGGCGGGCGCGATCAGCCAGCGGCCGTTACCGCTGGTGCCAAGCAGCGCCGCAAAGCAGGCATCGGAATCGAAGGCAGGCCAGCACAGCCAGTCGATCGATCCATCGCGTCCGACAAGCGCTGCGGTCTCGCAGTCGCCGATCAGACCATAGTCTTCGATTGGCAAGGGCAATGGTCCTACTCACTCACGTGGTAATGGAAGCTCGTCACTTCTCCCGTTGGAAGAGGTAAACCGAGCGCCTGGTTCACGGCGTCAATCCGCCGCAATGCGCGCCCGCTCATGCGTCGCCTGCTTCAGCGCGGCAACGTCGATGCTCGCGCCGATATCTTCCACCGCGACGGGAAGCCGCTGGCGCCAGTTCGGGTGCTCATTGACGGTACCGGGAATATTGGGCTGGTTGATCACGCCGAGCAGATCCTCGAGCGAAATCACCATCAGCCTCGATTTCGTCCGCGCCAGGAATTTCGCGACCGAATAGAGATCGTTCTGGTGGATGTCGTGCGCCCGCAACACCTCGTCGAGCATGCCCAGTGCATGCCAGCGCGCATCGTCGCTTTCGCCCGGATCGAGCCCGAGCGAGCGCTTCATTCTCAGGTCGCTGAAGGAGCGCCAGCCGGCATAGGTCGAAAGATCATGGGTGTTGAACGTGATCAGGGCATTCGGCTGATAGCGGTCGATGCCACGGAAGCGGCCGTCATCATCGCGCTCGAACATCATGACGAGGTAGGACCAGATACCCCAATCGGCCATGTGCTCGCGGAATCCCTCCGGCACCGTGCCGAGGTCTTCGCCGATCACGACGCAATGATGCGCGACGCTTTCGAGCGCGGTCACCGCAAACAGCGCTTCCAGCGGCATCTGCACATAGGCGCCCTGCCGCGCCGCAAAGCCGTCGGGTATGAGATAGAGCCGCTTCAGCCCCAATACGTGATCGAGCCGGATCGCGCCGGCATGGCGCATCGAGGCACGCAACATGGCGCGAAACGGCTCCAGCAGGCTCATTTCAAGGCCCGCGGCGTTGAAGCCGGCGAGGCCCCAGCTCTGGCCAAGCGTGTTGAGCGGATCGGGCGGCGCGCCGACGCCGAGTTGCCGCGAGATCGCAACCTGCTCGTTCCAGGCATCAAAGCCATCGGGCTGCACGCCGACGGCGACATCGAGATAGAGCCCGACCTTCATACCGAGGGTTTCGGCGAGCTTCTTGCAGCGGCCCAACTGGCGGTCCGCGATCCACTGCACATACTCGACGAACTCGACCTCGCCTTTGTCGGGGCCGGCCCGGAGCGCGGCACAGCGCGCCTCGTCCGGCTTGCGCCATTCGTCGGGCCATTGCCACCACGCCCCTTTGAAACGGTGGCGCAACGCCTCAAAGCAGGCGAAATGCGACAACAGCGCGCCCTGCTCGGCGCGGAACGCGTCCAAATCCTTGCGCAAGGCTGCATTCGGGTCGGCTCTGAACTTCTCGAAAGCCGATCGAAGCGCGCGCCACTTCAGCGCGGCGACGCCGGCATAATCGACACTGCTGCTCTGGCGCAGCCACGCAAGCGCGTCGCCCTCCGGAATGGGCTGGTAGCCCGGCGCCCTCTCAGCATCGATATAGAGGCCGTTCAGGAACAGCCGGCTGTTGGGCGAATAGGGACTGCAATCCGTCGGCCGGTCGTCGAACAGCGCATGCAGCGGATTGAGGCCAATGCCGTCGGCCCCAAGCCGGTGCGCCAGCCGGATCAGGTCTTCCAGATCGGTGAAATCCCCCATGCCCCAATTGCGCGCCGAGCGGACACCATAGAGCTGCGCGGCGATCACCCAGCCGCGATCGAAATCGCCGGCAAAGGCCCGCGCGGGCGCGACGATCAGCGGCACCTCCTCGCTGTCGCCGCCGGCGTCGGTGAGTTGCAGCCGGTAGGTGCCGGCAGCCAGATCCTCCGGCCAGACGAGGCTGCGATCATTGGTAGCGCCTTGTGCCACCGGGCTTTGCCGCGCCTCGATCGTCCAGCGCACCGGCAGACGAGCGCTCTCGCCAAGCTCCGTTCGTGCTGGAAGTCCCGTGCGAATTACCACGGGACCATCGACGAGCCGGCGCGGCGTGCACGGCGGAAAGGCGTCCACGATAATTTTCAGAGCTGCCTCGTCGGTGACGTGGCGCTTGCCCTGGCCGTCGGTAAATTCGGTCAGGATTCCGAGATTCTGGGCTTGGCTGAAGATATCCATTCGGCACGCAGTTTGCGCACGACCAGGATGGGTGCGGGGGATGGTAGCGGGTTGACGATGTCGCGAAATTGTCCAGATAGGAGAATAGGATAGAATTTTCCAACGCTGTCGCTCGGCGAATGGTTCCAAAGGGAACCAATGGCGCGCAAACGGCTTTCTACTAACGGCTTTCTACTAAGGTACAGCGTCTCCTTTCCCTTTAACGAAACGGGACGTCGGTTCCATGTCAATGGCATCACCGTGATCAGACAAGCTCAAGCTGCCGTGAGCGCCAGGTTCGGCGCCGTTTCCGTTTTGTGCCATGACAATTTGTGCCATGGGAAGCGGACAGCGGGCCTGGCGTTGTCGCGGGCGCACAGGGGGTAGGCGCCATGAACCTGATGTCCTCTATCGATACTGCCGAGTTGCCGGCCACCGATCTCGATACCGACACGCTCTGGTACAAGGACGCGATCATTTACCAACTTCACGTGAAGGCGTTTGCCGACAGCAACAATGACGGCATCGGCGATTTCGCAGGTCTGACCGAGAAGCTGGGTTATCTCCAGGACCTCGGCGTCACCACGCTCTGGCTGTTGCCGTTCTATCCCTCGCCCGGCCGCGATGACGGCTACGACATCGCCGACTACGGTTCCATCAATCGCGATTTCGGGACGATGAAGGACTTCAAGCGCTTCATCCAGGAGGCGAAGAAACGCGGCTTGCGCGTCATCACCGAGCTCGTCGTTAACCATACGTCCGATGAGCACGACTGGTTCAAGCGCGCCCGCCGCAGCCATCCCGGCTCAAGCGCACGCAACTGGTATGTCTGGAGCGATACCGACCAGAAATATCAGGGTACGCGGATCATCTTCACCGATACCGAGAAATCGAACTGGACCTGGGATCCCGAGGCCGGCCAATTCTATTGGCACCGCTTCTTCTCACATCAACCGGATCTGAATTTCGACAATCCGCGCGTGGTGAGCGCCCTCATCCAGGTGATGAAGCGCTGGCTCGACAGCGGGGTCGACGGCTTCCGCCTCGATGCCATCCCCTATCTATGCGAGCGCGACGGCACCAACAACGAGAATCTCCCGGAGACGCATGCGATCATCAAGAAGCTGCGCAAGGAGCTCGACGCCTACGCCAAGAACAAGGTCCTGCTCGCCGAGGCCAATCAATGGCCGGAGGACGTGCAGGAATATTTCGGCCAGGACGACGAGTGCCACATGGCCTATCACTTCCCGCTGATGCCGCGCATCTACATGGCGATCGCGCAGGAAGACCGCTTCCCCATTACCGACATCCTGCGCCAGACACCCGACATCCCGGCGAATTGCCAATGGGCGCTGTTCCTGCGCAACCACGACGAGCTCACTCTGGAAATGGTCACCGATGTCGAGCGCGACTATCTATGGTCGACCTATGCCAACGATCCGCGCGCCCGCATCAATGTCGGCATTCGCCGCCGGCTCGCACCCTTGATGGATAATGACCGTCGCAAGATCGAGCTGATGAACTCGCTGCTGTTCTCGTTCCCGGGCACGCCAATTCTCTATTACGGCGACGAGATCGGCATGGGCGACAATATCTATCTCGGCGACCGCAACGGCGTGCGCACGCCGATGCAGTGGACTCCGGACCGCAATGGCGGCTTCTCCCGCACCGACCCGGCAAAGCTCTACGCGCCGATGATCATGGATCCCGTCTACGGCTATGAGGCCGTGAACGTGGAGGCGCAGTCGCGCAGTCACTCCTCGCTGCTTTCTGCCACCAAGCGGCTGATCTCGGTGCGCAAATCGACCCTCGCGTTCGGCCGCGGATCGATGACCTTCATTCGCCCGGTCAACCGCGCGGTGCTCGCCTATGTCAGGGAATACAAGGGCGAGGCGATCCTGTGCGTCGCCAACCTGTCGCGATCGGCGCAGGCAACCGAGCTCGATCTGTCGGCATGGAAGGAGCGCGTCCCGCTGGAAATGCTCGGCCGCACGCGCTTTCCGGCAATCGGCGAATTGCCCTACATGATCACACTCGCGCCATACGGCTTCTACTGGTTCGAGCTGAAGGAGCGCGACAAGTCGGAGCCGGTGATACCGCGCGCAGTGCCCGAATTCGAGACGCTGGTGGTGCCGCTCAACTCGACATGGGTTTCGCTCGCTCGCACCCGAGGCGTGTTCGAGCGCGACGTGCTGCCGGGGTATCTGGCGCGCACGCGTTGGTATCCGGAGCATACGCCGAAGGCAATCCGGCCGACCCTGGTCTCGGCGATCCCGTTCTGCGACATCGGCGACAACCGGCCCTGGCTTGCCTTTTTCGAGACGACGCAGCAGGGCAAGCCGGCGCGCTATCTGTTGCCGATGCAGATCGAATGGGTGCGGTTCGATCGCGAGCGCTTCAACCCGCGCGCCTTCGCCGCGGTCCGCCAGGGCGCGCGCGAAGGCACCCTGCTCGACGTTGCGACCGACCCGATCTTCATCGGGCTGTTGCTGCGCAATCTGAGCGAGTCGCTGACGGTCACGGAAAACAATCTGCAGCTCGAATTCCGGCCAACCGGCCTGTTCGCCGGCAAGAGGGTGCGGCAGCCGGAAAGCGTCCGCGCGGTCGAGACCGGAAAATCCAACAGCACCGCGCTCGTCGACGGCGACTATTGCACCAAGGTGTTCCGGAAGACCGAGGTCGGCGTCAATCCCGCCATCGAGGTTGGCCGTTTCCTGACCGACGTCGCGGGCTTTCCCAACGCACCCGCGCTGCTCGGCACGGTCGAATATCTCGAGGGCCAGCAGCGCAGCGCCATCGCCACGTTGCATGCGCAAATCGCGCACCAGGGCGACGGCTGGACCGTGACCTCGGCCTATCTCGATCGCTTTGTCGACGACCAGCGCCTGCTCGCGACCAACGGTCACACGACCAAGAACGAGGAGCAGTATCCGTATCTGCGCATCATGTCGCTGGCCGGACGGCGCCTGGCCGAGCTGCATATGGCGCTGTCAGGCAACTCCGAACTCGCCGAATTTGCCTCGGAGCCGATCGACCCTGACGACGTGCGGCGCTGGACCGGGGACGTCATCGCGCGTACCGACAGGCTGCTCGATATGCTCGGCCAGCGCGACGCCGTCCGGGAAACCGATCGGCCGTTGACCGAAAGGCTGCTGTCGCAGCGCTTGGTCCTGCGCGAGCGTCTCGCCACCTTGCTGCCGCCGGACATCGATGGATCGGCGATCCGCATTCACGGCGACTTCCGGCTTGAGCAAATCCTGATCGTCAAGGACGATATCTTCATCATCGGCTTCGAGGGCGATGCCGGACTTTCGCTCGAGGAGCGCCGTCGCAAGGCGTCGCCGGCGCGCGACGTTGCCGGCCTGATCCGCTCGATCGATTATTCCGTCACGGCGGCGTTCGACCGCGCGCTGCGGACGGCGTCCGACGAGCAGGACAAGCTTGCCGCGGCGCTTTCCGAATGGCGCGAGCGCGCAACGGACGCATTCCTTTTCGCTTATCGCGAGAGCATGACGAGGGCACGACTATGGCCCGCCGATCCGCACGCCGCCGAGGCAATGGTCAGCTTCTTTTTGCTGGAAAAAGCCGTTCGGGAGATCGAATATGAGCTTGCGCTCCGGCCCGAATGGCTGCGCACGCCGCTGGCCGGCCTGCTTCGCATTCTGTCCGAGTCCGCCAAAGAGGCCCGATGAATAAGTTGTCCGCCGAGGCCTATGCGATCGTCGAAGGCCGCCACGCCGATCCCTTCCGCTACCTTGGCATCCACAAGGAGGGCGAGAAGACGGTGGTGCGCGCCTTCCTGCCCGACGCATCCAATGTCGAGGCCGTCGGCGAGCATGGAGAGACCGCGAAGCTCGTGCGTATCCATGATGCCGGGCTGTTTGCGGGCGCGATGCCGAACGGCTCGCAGCGCTACCAGCTTCGCGCGCGATATGGCGACAATGTCGTCCAGATCGAAGATGCCTATCGCTTTCCGCCGATCCTGACCGACTACGACCTTTATCTGCTCGGCGAAGGAAGCGACCAGCGGCTCTATGACAAGCTTGGCGCGCATCCGCGGGTGATGGATGGCGTCGAAGGCGTTGCCTTCGTGGTGCTGGCGCCGAACGCGCGGCGGGTCAGCGTGGTCGGCGATTTCAATTTCTGGGACGCGCGGCGGCATCCGATGCGCGTGCGCGGCGTCGGCTACTGGGAGCTGTTCATTCCGCACGCCAGGCCCGGCGATCACTACAAGTTCGACATGATCGGCCCGCAAGGCCAGCATCTGCCGCTCAAGTCCGATCCGGTGGCCTTTGCCGCGGAAGTGCGCCCGAAGACCGCTTCGATCGTGCTCGACGAGACCAGGTTGCCGCGTCCGCGCCAGGCACCACAGGGAGTTAATTCGCGCAGCGCGCCGATCTCGATCTACGAGGTGCATCTCGGCTCCTGGCGGCGGAAGGGCAACAATGAGTGGCTGACTTATCGCGATCTCGCCGAGCAACTGCCGACTTACGCGCGCGAGCTCGGCTTCACCCACCTCGAGTTCCTGCCCGTCAGCGAACATCCATTCGACGGCTCCTGGGGCTACCAGCCAACCGGCTTGTTTGCTCCGACCAGCCGTTTCGGCTCGCCGGAGGACTTTTGTGCGCTGATTGACGCCTGCCATGCACAGGGCCTCGGCGTGATCCTCGACTGGGTGCCCGGACATTTCCCGGACGACCCGCATGGGCTCGGCCAGTTCGACTGCACCGCGCTCTACGAGCACGCCAACCCCATGCAGGGCCGTCATCTCGACTGGGGCACGCTGATCTATAATTACGGGCGCACCGAAATCGTCAATTTCCTGGTATCGAACGCGCTGTTCTGGCTGGATCGCTACGCCATCGACGGCCTGCGCGTCGATGCGGTCGCCTCGATGCTCTATCTCGATTACAGCCGTCCCTATGGCGGCTGGATTCCGAACAAGTATGGCGGCCGGGAGAATCTCGACGCGATCGCCTTCCTGCGCCGCTTCAACACCGAGGTGTTCGCGCGCTTTCCCGATGCGACCACTGCGGCGGAGGAATCCACCGCATGGGCGCAGGTTTCGCGCCCGATCGAGTATGGCGGGCTCGGCTTCGGCTACAAGTGGAACATGGGCTGGATGCACGACACGCTGAAGTATATCGGCAAGGATCCGATCCACCGCAAATACCATCACGGCGACATCCTGTTCGGACTGCACTACGCCTTTTCGGAGAATTTCATCCTGCCGCTGTCGCATGACGAGGTCGTGCACGGCAAGCGCTCGATCCTCGGCCGCATGCCAGGCGACGACTGGCAGCGCTTTGCGAATTTGCGCGCCTATTACAGCTTCATGTTCGCTCATCCCGGCAAGAAGCTCATGTTCATGGGATCGGAATTCGCCCAGGAGGCCGAGTGGAATCACGATCACTCGCTGGATTGGAACCTGCTCGAACAAAAGAAATATGCCGGCATCCAGGCGCTGGTCCGCGATCTCAACCAGCTCTACCGCAAGGCGCCCGCGCTGCATGAGCTCGACTGCGAGGCAGGGGGCTTTGAGTGGATCATCACGGACGACGCCAACCACAACGTCTTCGCCTGGATCCGCAAGGGCCATCACGAGCGCGCATGCTGCGTCGTCGTCATGAATTTTTCGCCGAATGTCTATTACAACTACCGCGTCCGCGCGCCCTTCGCCGGGCTCTGGCGCGAAGTCCTCAATTCCGACTCCGCTTTCTACGGCGGCACCAATGTCGGCAATGTCGGCGCCGTCCGTGCTTCCGACAACGGCTCGCCCGAACTCAACCTGACCATTCCGCCGCTCGCCGCCATCTTTCTCGTACCCGAAGGCTGATCCATGCGTCTGACCGCGGGGACCGCTTCGCGGCTCGGCGCAAGCTGGGACGGCCGCGGCACCAATTTCGCATTGTTCTCGGCGAACGCCGAGAAAGCCGAGCTTTGCCTGTTCGACAATCAGGGCCGGCGCGAGCTGGAGCGCATCGAACTGCCGGAACGCACCGAAGACGTCTGGCATGGCTACCTCAACGACGTCTCGCCCGGCCAACTCTATGGCTATCGCGTGCACGGACCCTACGCGCCCGAGCAGGGCCACCGCTTCAACGCCAACAAGCTCCTGCTTGATCCCTATGCGAAACGCCTGTACGGCCGGCTGGTGTGGAGCGATGCGCACTTCGCCTACCGCACCGGAAGTCCGCGCGAGGACCTTTCCTTCGACCGCCGCGACAATGCCCGCGGCATGCCCAAGGCGGTGGTGGTCGACGAGACCTTCAATTGGGGCCGGCGCGAAATCCGTCCCAGCATCCCCTGGGATCAGACCATCATCTATGAGGCCCACGTCAAGGGCCTGACGCAGACGCGAGAGGATGTGCCGCCGAACCTGCGCGGCACCTATGGCGGCCTCTCCTCGCCTGCGATGATCGCGCATTTGCGCAAGCTCGGCGTGACCGCGGTCGAACTATTGCCGATCCACGCCTTCGTCGACGATCGTATCCTGGTCGAGAAGAAGCTGGTCAATTACTGGGGCTACAACACGCTGTCCTTCCTCGCGCCCGAGGCGCGCTACGCCCAGGACAACCCGCTGGACGCGTTCCGCACCACGGTGGCGCGGCTGCACGACGCCGGCATCGAGGTGATGCTGGACGTAGTCTACAACCACACCGCCGAGGGCAACCATATGGGCCCGACCTTGTCGTTTCGCGGCATCGACAACGCGTCCTATTACTGGCTGATGCCGGACAACAAGCGTTACTATGACGACTTCACCGGCTGCGGCTCATCCGTCAATCTCACCCATCCCCGCGTGCTGCAGATGGTCATGGACTCGCTGCGCTATTGGGTCGAGGTCTGTCACGTCGATGGCTTTCGCTTCGATCTCGCGACGACGCTCGCGCGCACCCCGAACGGCTTCGACCGCAACAGCGGTTTTCTCACTGCGATCCGGCAAGATCCGGTGCTGGCTTCCGTCAAGCTCGTCGCCGAGCCCTGGGACCTCGGCATGGGCGGCTACCAGGTCGGCGCCTATCCCTCGCAGTGGTCGGAATGGAACGACCGCTACCGCAGCACGATGCGTCGCTACTGGAGCGGCGAAGGCAGCCTGATCGGCGAGGTGTCTAGCCGCATGACTGCGTCCTCCGACCTGTTCAACCATGACGGCCGCAAGCCGCGCGCCAGCGTCAACCACATCACCGTGCACGACGGTTTCACGCTTGCCGATCTTTTCAGCTACAATCAGAAGCACAACGAGGCCAACGGCGAGGACAATCGCGACGGCTCCAGCGACAACCACAGCAACAATTGCGGCCATGAGGGCCCGACCGACGATCTCGCCATTGTCGCGCTGCGCCGCCAGCTGCGCAAGAACCAGCTCGCCTGCCTGCTGCTCGCGCAGGGCCTGCCGCTCCTGCTCGCCGGCGACGAGGTCGGCAATTCGCAGAACGGCAACAACAACGCCTATTGCCAGGACAACCCGATCGGCTGGGTCGGCTGGGAGCGGCTCGGCAAGGAAGGCGAGGATCTCACCGACTTCGTCGGCCACATGGCGAGCTTGCGTGAAAAGTTTCCGCAAACACGCGGCCATCGCTGGCTCGATGGGCGACATCCCGACGGCTCCTACGGCGTGTTGTGGCTGACGCCCGCGGCCGAAGAGATGAAGGAAGCCGACTGGAAATTTCCGGATGGCAGGTTCCTCGCCTATGTGCTGGGCCCGGTGGAACCAGGGCAGGCGCCGATCTTTATTGTGCTGAACGCGGCTCCCGAAGAGATCGCGTTCAAGCTGCCGAAGACGCCGGGCTACAGGAGCTGGCAACAGGTGCTGAACACGACCGAGATCAAGCAGGAGGGTGAGGACTTCGCCTCCGGTGCCGACGCAAAGGCTCCGCCCCGCTCGGTGCTGGCCTTTGCAGGCTCAGCATGAGCAGCGCTCGGTTTGGCGCCAAGCCGACGGCGGACGGCACGTCGTTCCGGCTGTGGGCGCCGGCAGCCAAGCGCGTCGAACTCGTTCTGGAGAAGAAGCCGTTTCCCATGCGGCGCGAGGCCGGCTGGTTCTCGGCTGATGTCGCAGGCTGCGGCGCCGGCGCACGCTACAGGTTTCGCATCGACGACGAGATCGACGTACCCGATCCGGCTTCCGCCTTCCAGCCGGACGACGTGTTCGGCCCCAGCGAGGTGATCGATCACCAAAGCTTTCAATGGCATGCAGGCGACTGGCGCGGACGGCCGTGGTCGGAAACCGTGCTGATCGAAACCCATGTCGGTAGCTTCACAAGGCAAGGCACCTATCGAGCCATGATCGACAAACTCGATCATCTCGTCCGGATCGGGATCACCGCGCTGGAGCTGATGCCGCTTGCTGATTTCGCCGGGCGGCGCGGCTGGGGCTATGACGGCGTGCTCTGGTATGCGCCCGACAGCGCCTACGGCCGGCCGGAGGACCTGAAGACGCTGATCGACGAAGCGCACCGGCGCGGACTGATGGTGTTTCTGGACGTCGTCTACAATCACTTCGGCCCGGAGGGAAATTTCCTCGCTCACTATGCGCCGGGCTTTTTCACCGAAGCGCATACGCCCTGGGGCAGCGCGATCGACTATCGCGTGGGCGAGGTGCGCGCCTTTGCGATTGAGAATGCGCTCTCCTGGCTGCGCGATTACCGTTTTGACGGGCTGCGGTTCGATGCCGCCAATCACATCATGTCCGAGCCCGGCAAGCCCTCGATGCTGCACGATCTCAGCATCGCCGCCGGAAAACTTGCGGCGGCGACGGGCCGGCATATCCATCTCGTGCTGGAGAATGGCGACAATCGCGCGTCCCTCCTGGACGCTGCGCAAGAGCCATCGCGCGGAAAGTTTCGCGCACAGTGGAACGATGACTACCACCATGCCTGGCACGTGTTGTTCACCGGTGAAAGCAACGGCTATTACGGCGATTATCAGCGCTCGCCGCGCGGCGACCTCGCCCGCGCGCTGGCGTCGGGCTTTGTCTATCAGGGCGAAATCTCCACCTTCTGGGGCAACAAGCCGCGCGGCGAGCCGAGCGGCAAGCTGCCGCCCGCGACCTTCGTCAACTTCCTGCAAAACCACGATCAGATCGGCAACCGCGCCTTCGGCGACCGGATGGAAAGCCTCGCCTTGCCGCGGGCAATCGAGGCCGCGCTCACCGTTACGCTGCTCGCGCCGATGGTCCCCATGCTGTTCATGGGCGAGGAATGGGGCTCAAAAGTCCCCTTCCCGTTCTTCTGCGATTTCGCCGGTGACCTTGCCAACGCCGTCCGTCAGGGGCGAAAACGCGAATACAAATGGGCGTATGCGAAATACGGCGACGATGTTCCCGACCCGCTCGATCCCGCAACGTTCCAATCCGCGGTGCTGGATTGGCCAGCGCGCGATGCGCCGGCCGGCGCGAAGCGCCTTTCGCTGGTGCGAGAGCTACTCGCCACCCGCCGGCTGGAGATTGTGCCGCGACTCCCGGGCGCCAGCTTTGGCGAGAGCCAGGCCCGCGAAAATGATTTGCTCACGGCAAGCTGGCACATGGGCGATGGCGCGACGCTCTGGCTGATCGCCAATTTGTCTGTGAACCAAATCGCCAACGCTTCACCGCACACGACTGGCGCGCCGATCTGGGGCGGCGAGCCGGGCGACCAGCTTCCGCCCTGGTCGGTGTTCTGGCGCATCGGAGGCTAGCCATGCCGCCCTCGATCCCGATCGCGACCTATCGTCTGCAGCTGACCGCCGACTTCAATTTCGAGAGGGCCGCGGAAATCGTCCCCTATCTGAGAGCGCTCGGCGTTACGCATCTCTATGCCTCGCCCTTCATGAAGGCACGCAAGGGCTCTTCCCACGGCTACGATGTGGTGGACCATACCAGGCTCAATCCGGAGCTTGGCGGCGAAGCCGGCTTCGCACGTCTGTCGGAGGCATTGCGCCAGCACGATCTCGGCCTGATCCTCGACTTCGTTCCCAACCATATCGGCGTGCATTTCGCCGACAATCCCTGGTGGCTCGACATGCTGGAATGGGGACCGGCCTCGCCGCACGCCAGCGCCTTCGACATCGACTGGGAGCAGCTCCCCTACCGCAAGCGAGGCGGCGTGCTGCTGCCGATCCTCGGCTCATCGTATGGCGAGTCCCTCGAGCGTGGCGAGATCGAGCTGCGCTACGACGCCGGCGAAGGCAGCTTCTCGTGCTGGTACTACGAGCATCGCCTGCCGATCGCGCCCGTGCGCTATGGCGAGGTGTTGCGCACGGTCGTCAAGGAAGCCGGCGCCGAGGCGAGCGACGTCGGCAAGCGCATCCTGGCGCTAGCCTCGCGCTACCGCGGATTGCGTCATCCGAACCGGCAGGAAGCTCCGCAGTTCAAGGCGGAGCTGAAGGCCATAGCCGGCGGCGCCGAGATCATCGCGAAGGGACTGTCGGCCTATCGCGTCGGGACCAAACGCCACGCCGAGACGCTGGCGCTGCATCACCTGCTGGAGCGTCAACATTACAGGCTCGGGCACTGGCGGCTTGCGTCGAGCGACATCAATTATCGCCGTTTCTTCGACGTCAATGCGCTCGCTGGCCTTCGCGTCGAGGAAGCCGGCACCTTCGAGACCGCGCATCGGCTGGTGAAGCAACTGATCGCCAAAGGAAAGCTGCAGGGCCTGCGGATCGACCACATCGACGGTCTGCGCGATCCGGCACAATATTTCCAGCGGTTGCGCCGGTTGATCCGCGAGGCGCAAGGCGGCGAGGCTAAGCCGTTCTTTGTCGTGGTCGAAAAGATCCTTGGGTCAGGCGAGAAGCCGCGCCGCCTTGCCGGCGTTCAGGGCACCACAGGTTACGAGTGGATGAATGCGATCGCGCATGTCCTGGTCGACGGCAAGGGGTTGAAGGCGCTCGACGAGGTGTGGCGGCAGGTCTCCAACCAGTCGCCGAAGCTCGAACCCGTGCTGAAAGCCGCCAAACGCCGCGTGCTTGAAACCCTGCTCACCAGCGAGTTCACAGTGCTGGTGCGGCTGCTCGCCCGCATCGCGAGCGGCCATTATTCGACGCGGGATTTTTCCGCCGACAGCCTCCGGCAGGCGCTCGAACTCTACGTGCTGCATTTTCCTGTCTACCGCACCTATCTCACCTCCGCCGGACCGACCGCACACGACCGGCTGCTGATCGAGATGACCATCGCGCGGGCGCGCGCCGAGTGGTACGCCGCGGACGAAGGCATCTTCGACTTCCTGCGGGACGCGCTGACGCTGGATTTGATCAAGCCCGGCCGGCCGCCGCACAGCGCGCTGCGCGTGCGCCGCTTTGCGCTGAAGCTGCAGCAATTCACCGGCCCGTTGATGGCAAAGTCGCTGGAGGATACCGCATTCTATCGCTATCACCGCCTGCTCGCACTGAATGAGGTCGGCGGCGATCCCGCGGCCGAAGCGCTCTCCATTGCGGACTTCCACCAGATGATGCGAACGCGCGCGCGGGAGTGGCCGCACGGCATGACCGCGACCGCGACCCATGACACCAAGCGCGGCGAGGACGCCCGCGCGCGGCTGATGGCGCTTTCCGAGATCCCTGGCGAGTGGACCAGCGCGGTGGCGCGCTGGAAAATATTCAACGCGCCGCATCTTGCCATGGACGGCGACATGCGCGCGCCGTCGGTCGCCATGGAATATATGCTCTACCAGACGCTGCTGGGCGCCTGGCCACCGGAAGGCCCGGATGCGGTCTTCCGCGAGCGTATCCAGGCCTATGCGCTGAAAGCCGCACGCGAGGGCAAGGAGCAGACGAGCTGGCTCAATCCGCACCAGACCTATGAAGCCGGACTGAAGACCTTCATCGAGCGGATTCTCGATCCGCCTCGGGCCAGTGAGTTTCTGGAATCGATCGCTGCCATGGCGAACCGCATCGCGCTGCTCGGCGCGCTCAACTCGCTGAGCCAGCTCACGCTGAAGGCGACGCTCCCCGGCGTGCCCGATTTCTATCAGGGTACGGAGCTTTGGGACCTGTCCCTGGTCGATCCGGACAACCGCCGCCCGGTCGACTTTGCGGCGCGCGCCGATCTGCTTGCCGCGCTGCAGGCACCCGACTGGGCCGCCCTGACCGAGAACTGGCGCAGCGGTCATCTCAAGCTGGCGTGGACCGCACATCTCCTGAAATTGCGCAGCGAACTCGCCGACGTCTTCACCGATGGCGACTACCAGCCGCTCGAAGCCACCGGCCCCCATCACGATCATGTCGTGGCCTTCGCGCGGCGGCGTGGACGCGATGCGGCCGTTGTGGTGGTTGCAAAGCAATTCGCGGGCGCCACGGATGGCGGCCGCGCCTGGCCTCGCGGCGAGGCATTCGAGGGGGCGGTCAACCTCTCGGGTCACGCCGTCGATGGAATGAAGACGGAGAACGGCGATCTGCCGCTGCCAGCGCTCTTCAAGCATCTGCCAGCCACGGTGTTGAGGGCGAGGGTGGCCGCGGCGGCAAGGCCGGCGCGCAAGCGCGTGGCGGCATGAACGCGAAGGCCGCCCGGGATCTTCCGGCCGGGCGGCCCTGGCGGATATCGTGCCGACTCGGAGATCGGTTCCCGTCCCCGCATCCCAATATGGTCCGGCGAATTCGTTACCAACAAGCTGACGATGAGCGCGCCATGCTGCTTTTTCACAAGCTTTCGTTGTTGCGACGCAAGATTGCAGTTCGTCAGTTGCGCTTGGTGAGCAGCAGCGTGCCGCGATCGCGGATGACACGCTGCGCCATCTCGGCGAAGCGCTGCAACAGCCACGGCAGCATTACTTCGAGGCGCACGTGATCATCGGCGACATCGATGTGGCCTGATGCTGCCTGACCCAGCGCGCGCACGCGAAAGAACATCTGGTCGCCATCCCAACGCTCCTCGTCCACGCTCAGCACCGGCACGCTTGCGGCGGCGCGCGAAAGCCCGCCCCTCAGTCGGCGCGTCGCTTCCTCGCGGCCCAGATCATGCGGAATGGAGACGACAAGCGGCGCCGACATTGCAAATCCTCTTGATGATCAACTCATGTAGTACCGCGCCGTTCGAAGGGTAGAGCGTCAAGGTCTCGTGCTGCAAGGGCCGGAACTTTAGTCGTAGGCACTGGTTGCCCCCGCGGACCAAAGAACATGCGTCCTTGAAAGGGCTGAGGAGAGGGAAATGTCAATTGGCACCATCATTCTGATTATTCTCATCATCGCGCTGCTCGGTGGCTTCAGCGGGGTCGGCGGCGGACCATTCTATGGCACCGGCTATTATGGCGGCGGCGGACTGGGGCTCGTCATCGTCATTCTGCTGATCCTGCTATTGCTGGGAAGGATTTAGGCCTTGCTCCCCTCATTCCGGGATGCGTGCGAAGCGCGCTGGCCCGGAATCCATAACCCTAGCCTGTGGTTAATGGATTCCGGGCTCGCGACTTCGTCGCGCCCTGGAATGACGGCTCACTCCTTATCATCCGCCTAGTTTTTTCAATGCCGCCTTGATCGACGAGGCGGCGTTGTCATAGCCCTGCCACGCCCTGGCGTTCGCCAGCAGCGACGGCACGGTCCGGACCGTAAAGCGTTTCGGATCGAGGTCGGCCTTCACCTGCGCCCAGGTCAGCGGCATCGAGACGGCGGCGCCCTCGCGCGCCCGCGGCGACAGCACAGCGACTGCCGTCGACATGCGGTCATTGCGCAGATAGTCGAGGAAGATCTTTCCCTTCCGCTTCGCCTTCGACATGTTGAGGAGGTAGCGCTCGGGCTCCTCGCTCGCCATCGACTGGCAGATGCCTTGAGCGAATGCCTTGGCCTCTTTCCAGCTCACCCTGTCGCGGGCGCCATGCAGCAGCGGCACCACAATGTGCAGTCCCTTGCCGCCGGTGGTCTTGCAGAAGCTTTCCATGCCGACAGCAGCAAGATGCTTCCGCATCTCTTTCGCAGCCTCGATGACCTCGGCGAATTCGACGTCAGGCGCCGGGTCGAGATCGAACACCAGCCGCCCCGGCACGTCATATTCCCCCGGCGCGCAATTCCAGGGATGCAGCTCGAGCCCTCCAACCTGGGCCACGGCCGCCAATCCCTCGATGCGGTCGACCTCGATGTAGGGCTTGCGGTCGCCGGAGACCCTGACCAGCTCCAGAAGCTTCGACGTTCCCTGCATGCCGTGACGCTGAAAGAAATGCTCGCCATGGATGCCGTCGGGCGCGCGCACGATCGAGCTCGGCCTGCCCTTGAGATGAGGCATCATCCATTCGCCGA
>Ga0134128_10002582_pt1 | contig 22318 bp, 36 predicted proteins | sample KB31754_FD_96462 | JGI IMG/M metagenome (GOLD analysis project Ga0134128, IMG submission 96462) | Terrestrial soil microbial communities with excess Nitrogen fertilizer from Kellogg Biological Station, Michigan, USA - KB3-175-4 | ecosystem: Environmental > Terrestrial > Soil > Unclassified ... | reverse complement strand
ATCCTCGGCTTCTTGCAGGGCCTGTGCCTGGTTATCCATGCCATGCGGAACTCCGGTCGGTGGCTCCATATTGTACATTCCCGCCAGGGCGGTCAACATCTGCGAGCCGGTGTTGTTCTTTAACACATAGATGGGAGTGCCAGCCGCCTCCGCGTCGCGCAGAATTTGCGGCTTCCGGCGGAAATAGGGCTTGAGCGTGACAACCAGATTGGCGTCGACCGGCTCCCTGACCAGGCTGACCGGCAGCCGCAACTCCTTGGCGGCCTGCTCCAGCTTTGGCCGGCTGACCCCGAAGGGATAGATCCGCAAAGGCTGCACTCCATTGGCGTCCGCCACGCGCATAGGCAATCCCGAGCCATTCGGAGCCAGCGCAACCAGTCCCTTGCCGCGAGGCATCCCCTCGGGCTCTCCTTGCCGCGGCATGTGGTCGCGCATGGCGATCGTCCCGTCATCGGCTCTGGTCCGAACCTGGGCGCTGACCGGGCGACCAAGCAGCATCGCGTCCACCACTCCCGCCACGTCATTATGCACGGTGACGTGATACCAGTCCTGGATCTCCACCACCACGTCGAAAGTGGGCGGAGCCTTGCGTTCCAGTACCGACTTCTGGGTACCACGGCGGCGGGCCTCCTCGTCGCCCAGGGTAACAGTCTGGATGCCGCCGACCAGGTCGCTCAGGGTAGGGTTCTGCATCAGGTTTTCCAGGGTATTCCCGTGCGCGGTACCCACGAGCTGCACCCCACGTTCGGCGATCGTGCGGGCCGCCTGGGCCTCCAATTCGGTCCCGATCTCATCGATCACGATCACTTCGGGCATGTGGTTTTCCACCGCCTCGATCATGACCGCGTGCTGGCTGGCCGGGGTGGCCACCTGCATGCGCCGGGAGAAGCCGATCCCCGGATGGGGAATATCTCCATCGCCCGCGATCTCGTTGGACGTGTCGACGATCACCACGCGCTTATGAAACTCATCGGCGAGCACACGCGCCACCTCGCGGAGCATCGTGGTCTTTCCCACGCCGGGCCGGCCAAGGAGGAGCATGCTTTGCCCTGACTCCACGATGTCACGGATGATCGCGATCGTCCCATAGACGGCCCGTCCAACCCGGCAGGTGAGGCCGACTACCCGACCCTTCCGGTTCCGAATGGCGGAGATGCGATGTAGCGTCCGCCCGATCCCGGCCCGATTATCATCGCCGAAATCGCCAATGCGCCCCACCACGTACTCAATATCTTCCGAGGACACACTCAGCCCGGTCAGCCGGCGCTCACCACCGCGGAAGCGGACCGAGGGCTCACGCCCGAGGTCCATGACTATTTCCAGTAGGTCTCCTTGATCCTCCATGGCGTCTACCGCCTGCGCGATTCCCGCCGGTAAGCACCGAATCAGTGCTTGTAGGTCATCCGTAATTACTCGCTCCGTCATCTCGATCATAATGGTGCTGTGCTTCCCTACTCGACGCCATTCGCTGGTGTGCTTCCTTCACTACACCGCGCCGATACTGCGAAAGCTCTAGCCCTAGCCCCTGAGCACGCAGAGCGGCGACCAACAACTGGCGCTCGGTTACCCATGCCACAGTGTGGCGCACAAGCAATGTCTCCCGCAGAATTGGCTCGAATCCAGCCTCCTCCAGTGTAGCCGAGATACGGCCATCGTACTCACGAACTCTGCATATCGTCGCGCAATTTACGTCCAGTCCAAGATGTTCCGCCGCGAAACGCAACATCTCGGGCAAACGTACCGCCGCTTCGGAACCCGCTAGAACCTCCAACAATTGGGCCCGTGAGCCATGGGCGGGCCGCCACCGCAGCCAGGCCTGCAGGTTCCCCATCTCCCCCACCACCACCTCGTGCGCCGGTCGCCATCGCCGGGCTAGGCGGGTTGGCACTCGATCCACCGGAGCCCACTCCTTGAGACTCCGGCTCTCCGAGTGCCGGACCAGCGCCGGAGTGGCGGCGCAGTAGAGGGAAAAGATGTCCCAAGCATCTCGAGGATCGCGAATCCGCACATCCGCCCGGGGGAATGGCGCCGCGTCGATTGCTGTACAGGGCAGACCCCGGAGGGTAATTTCAGTCGAGAATGGGCGGAATGAATGCTCCGACATGAGGTCGAGGCTGTCGCTGTCCTCCGATAGGCGCGCGAAGGTTCTCAAGGCTCCGCGCTCCGCCATATCGGTACAGATACGTTCCAGCAAGGCGGCACAGCCTTGTTCCCGGTGCTCGGCGTCTTGAGATCGGCAGGAGAGTCGCACGATGTCCCACGACTCACGGCCCGGTCTGGCCCGCGCCTGGATAAAGCCGCGCGTCCGATTGGCCCCACCCAATAGGAGGGTATGCGACCGCGCGCCGATTCCCCGCCAGTGCGATACCGCGGTGAGGGTGAGCGCCGACGGTACGCTGGAGGCGATGGGAGGAGCCAGCACGGTAGCCGTCCCAGTCCGCGAAAGCGTACGCACGGTGGGAATGTCGGAAAGGCGAGCGGAGCGTACATTCATCACTGTTATACTATACGTTTTCCCGTTAACCCGCATGGGTACGTCCCGCCGTTCGTAGAAATGAGAATAGCATGGCGCCGGCTCAACCTGCTCTCTTGGTCGCCCAATCCGGTGGGCCCACGCCGGTGATGAATGCCAGTCTGGCCGGAGTAGTGGAACAAGCGAACCTGTCAGGTATCCCTCGGGTGCTGGGTGCCCGCTATGGCATTCAGGGCGTGCTCCAACGCGACCTTATGGACCTGAAGGCGCAGCCGCCTACCTTATGGCCCCGTCTCCGCCGCACGCCATCGGCCGCCCTTGGCTCCTGCCGGCGCAAGCTGAGTGGCGAGGACCGCCAAGCAATCCTGAAAACCTTGATCGATTTACAAGTTCGCTACTTCCTCTATATCGGCGGCAACGATTCCGCGGATACCGCCCTTGCCCTCGATCGGACGGCCAGAGAAGTTGGCTATGATCTCCAGGTGGTCTCGATCCCGAAAACGATTGACAACGATCTTCCGGGCACGGACCACTGTCCCGGCTATGGCAGTGCCGCCCGCTTCATTGCCCAGAGTACCCAGGATGCCGGGCTCGACACCGAGGCCATGCGGCTCTCCGATCCAATCAAGCTGATCGAGGTGATGGGGCGTGACGCGGGCTGGCTGGTCGCGGCGGCTACCTTGGGAAAGCCGGACGAGGCACACGCTCCCCATCTGATTTGCGTGCCGGAGCGCCCGCTCGATATCGATGCCTTTCTCGGGGCGGTCGAATCGACCTACCGCCGCTACGGCTTCGTGGTCGCGGTAGTAGCGGAAACGATCCGCGACCTCGCGGGCCGTCCCCTTGGTACCGCGAATGAGGTGCTCGCCGCCGATGCCTTTGGTCATCCCAACCTAGCTGGGGGCGCGGCGACCCTGACGGCGCTCATTGGGCGCCGGCTGGGGATCCGGGCCCGATTCGATAAGCCCGGCACGATTCAACGCATGTCCATGGCCCTCGCCTCGCCGGTTGATCTGGACGAGGCATACTCAGCCGGCGCGCGGGCCGTCCTGTACGCTCTGGAAGGGCGGAGCGGCTGCATGGTTGGCTTTACCAGACTCGAGGACGCTCCCTATAACTGCGAGATGAACGCGGTGGACCTGAGCCTGGTCGCGAACCAACAGCGAGTCCTCCCGGCTGAATATCTTGATAGCGGCCCGTTCTCGATTAGCCCTCGCTTCCGGGACTACGCGCTGCCCCTCATCGGTGGACCCATCGAAGCATATCCCCGCCTCTTGTAAATTGGAGTGGAGCCGCCTGCTTAGGGGCGCGGGTCTCCAGACCCGCTTGGCGCGCCCAACCGCTAGCACCCATCGTGCTACCCAGATGACGATCCGTCGCCGAACCAAGCGGGTCTGGAGACCCGCGCCCCTAAAAAGTACCCTCGACCACCCATACGAGATGCGCCCTTGTAATCGAGGCGGTTTGCGCCGGACTTTCGTCGCCAAGTACAATGGAGTCGGAGTGCGAGGGGTTTTGGTTCGCGGCCCAGGCGAACTGGGCTGAGGCCCGTTGCTGAAGGAGTGACGCCGGTGAACGTGTATGACCAGTTGCACGAGATCCGCGATGAGCTAGAGCGGCGCGGCGCGAATGTGGACACCATCACGGTAATCGATCGGATCATCGATCAGGCGGAAGCCGAGCGGGATAATCCTCTCTCGATTACCCAAGCCATGATGCTGCGCCATTTACTGCGCCAACGGGACGTGCTGAATAACGAATCGGTCTATACGGATGTCCTCGCGCTGGCCGGCGATCTCGACGAACGACGGCCACAGCGGCGCGACGAGGATGTACCCGATGCCACCGCGGATCGGGACACGCGCCCCCAGCATACCCGCGGCTTCTACAAGAAGCAGAAAGACAAACAGCGCCCGTAAGCACGGAGCGCCTCGGTCTGGGCGCGTGAAGGCCGACCCGTCGGGTGGCCCTCACGGTCCCGCCGGCTATTTCGCAGTGCTTGCCGCCGGCGTGGACGCGGACGGCGCGGATGCGGCAGGGGCAGCCGCGGCGGCTCCATCGCCCTTGCTCTTCGCGGCGGGCGTCTCACCGTTAGAACCGTTGGCGCCGGGCTTTGGCTCACCATCCGAACCATTCCCCTCGGCTTTTCGCTCGCCAGCGGGAACGCTGTCCCGCGGCGTGCTACGAGAATCCGTCTTGTAAAAGCCTGACCCTTTGAATACGATGCCCACCGGGAAGAGCACGCGGCGGATTGCTCCCCCGCACTCAGGGCACGTAGTGAGCGACGCATCGCGGATTCCCTGGCGAATCTCGAAACGATGCGCGCACGCGGCACAGGCATACTCATATAACGGCATGTAAACCTCCAGAGACGTAATGCTTGCTAGGGGACTCGTGGCCCAGCCCAACATCTATATTGTAAAGTAGAGCCGCCATTCGTGCAAAAGACCCAATTGGCGCGCGCGGAAGCCGCGCGGGTGCTATACTTCGGCAGACGCGACACGCGCGCAATGAGAGGCTCGGACGATGGTTCCTATTGTAAACCTGATCACCAGTGGTCCATTACTCATGGCCGGGATCGGCAGCCAATCGCTCAGCGACATCATCAATACGATTCTGGCCATTCTGATTGCCATAGATGTCCATGAACTGGGACACGCACTGACGGCGGATAGGCTCGGTGATGATACTCCGCGGCTTTCCGGGCACATTTCCCTGAATCCGTTCCGGCATATGGACCAGTTTGGGATCATTATGCTGTTCATCACCTCGATTGGCGGCACCGCCTTCACCTACGGCTTTACCCCGATCAACGAGGATACCTTACGCCGGCGCACCAAGTTCGGGCCGGCCATCGTCACCATTGCCGGGCCGCTGATGAACCTCATCCTGGCCGCTCTAGTAGCGCTCGCGCTTGCCAAAGCCACCGGGGTAGCGAGCGATGGTTCCGGGGCCCCGGCAATTGGCGGTAACACGAGCCTATTCGACTTCGCGTTGAGGCTCTTCACCATTAACACGTTCCTCTTCGTCTTCAACCTTGTGCCATTCCCGCCTCTTGATGGCTGGAAGCTGGTATCCGAGCTGTTGACTCCGAAGGCCCGCTACGATCTGCGCCAGGTCGTGCAGTACGGTCCCATGATCATTCTGGCCCTGCTGTTCTTTGAACCGCAAATTCACTTTTTCAGCAATGTGATCTTCCCCATTACCAGTGGCATCGAGAATCATCTGCTGCAATTCTGGGGAGCGCCCTTCCAGGTTGCCTGACGCGCGTTCTCGCGCGAACCGAGCAAGAAAAGAGAGTCCCGACCGTAGACCACGGTCGGGACTCTTGTCTTTGCATTTACGGGAGTTTGGGTACCTGGCTTTGCTCGAACCATGCCTGGCGCTTCCGTAGGGGCACTCCTCGTGGGTGCCCTCGGTCTGCCGCGCGAGGGCACCCACGAGGAGTGCCCCTACGAGTCCGGGAAACCCAGACCAAGTACTAGCGCTTCGTGTATTGCGGCGCCTTACGGGCTCGCTTGAGTCCGTACTTCTTCCGCTCCTTGACCCGCGGATCGCGGGTCAGGAACCCTTTCCGGCGCATGGCCGGGCGCATCCCCTCGTCCATCCGGACCAGCGCGCGCGCGATTCCGTGGCGTATCGCCCCAGCCTGGCCGGCGTGACCGCCACCAACTACCTTCACCACCACCGTGAACGGGGTGGGCAAGGCGGCCTCCACCAGGGGCTGGCGCACTATCGCCTCCAGGGCGCCCCGGCCGAAATAATCGGCCACCGGCTTCCCATTCACCGTTACCCGACCGTCACCCTGCAACAGCCGTACCCGTGCCACCGCGCACTTGCGGCGACCGAGCCCGTAGAAATACGTCGCGTCAGCCATTCAGTGCTTCTCTCCTACTCTCTCACCCGCCGCGTGCCGCGGCCCGCGTCAAGTACTTGCACGATGTCCGCCGGAGTCTGGCCCTCATGTGGGTGAGTGGCCCCATTATAGATACGCATCTTTTTCAGCATGGCGTCTCCGAGCTTGGTGCGCGGAAGCATGCCGCGGACCGCCGCCTCGATCACCCGCTCGGGGTGAGTCTCCATCATCCGCTGCATGCTGGTCTCGCGGATCCCACCGGGATAGCCTGAATGCCGGTAATACATCTTCGTGCTCAGCCGCTTGCCGGTTACGGCAATCTTATCGGCATTCAGCACGATAACATGATCGCCATTGTCCAGGTACGGAGTAAAATTCGGCTTGTGCTTACCCCGCAAAATGTAGGCGATGTCGGATGCCGCCCGGCCCAAGACCTTGCCGGCGACATCAATGGTGTACCACTTTCGGTCGATTTCGGATACTTTCACCGCTGGGGTGGACATGCTCGACTCCTCAACCACTCACACGGGTCCGGGGCACCCCGGCCGGCTTGAACTAATAGCGCACCCGTACCAGATACAGACCATGCGCCGGGGCCGCCGGACCGGCCGCGAACGACCGATCGCCGCGCAGCAACGCGGCTACCGCGCGTACCGGCAGTGATCCGCTGCCGACCCGCAACAGAGTGCCAACCAGCATCCTCACCATATGGCGCAAGAATGCATCAGCCACAAAGTAAAACAATACAAATCGGCGTACTCGGCGGCACGCCGCCACGAGCAGTGTCCGTTCCGTGCCGCCCCGCCAGTTCACCGAATCGCCGTCCGGGCCTGACGCCGTATGCTCCATCGGGGAGCCAAAGGCAGCAAAATCATGACGGCCGTGGAGATCCGCCGCCGCCGCCGCCATCCCATCAACCTGCAACGGTCGCGGAACATGATGCACCCTTTTGGCGAGCAAGGGAGACGCGACCTCCCCGTTGTCCACCACGTACCGATACTCACGGCTCATCGCGCTGTACCTAGCATGGAAATCGTCGGCCGCTTCCACCAGCCCGGTTATCGACACCTCCACGGGTAGGATAGCGTTCACCGCCCTCTGGAGGGTCGCGGCAGGCAGCGCTGAGTTACAGGCAAAATGGATGACCTGGCCCAACGCATGCACTCCAGTGTCGGTCCGTCCCGCCGCGACCACGCTGATGGTCTCGCCCGTCACACGGGCAATCGCGGACTCCACCGCGCCCTGCACGGTCATTCGACCGGGCTGGCGCTGCCAGCCCGCGAACGCGGTCCCATCATATTGCACGACGCAGCGGAACTTGGTCGTCATTCCACCAATTCAAATACAGCCATGGGCGCCGCGTCGCCAAAACGGGGTCCCAATTTAACAATCCGTGTGTACCCACCGGGGCGACCGGCCATCCGGGGACCAATCTCCTTGAACAAGCGATCCACGGCCTCCTTATTGGGGAGGTCTTGCATGGCCAGCCGGCGGTGATGGACCGTGGGCTGCCGAGCCAGGGTAATGAGCTTCTCTACATAGCCACGAACCGCCTTGGCCTTGGCCTCGGTGGTGGTAATGCGGTCATGAAGAAAGATCGCGCCGGCAATCCCCCGATAGAGGGCCACCCGCTGATTGGTCGGGCGGCCAAACTTCTTCCCTGAGCGTTCGTGTCTCATCCCTCGTCATCCTCGTCCGTGTCTTCAATCGGGCCGCTGGTACCAAAGGAGCGCAGCAAGGCGCTGTTGGCCGCCTCGACATCCAGGCCGGTGACGGTCAGGCGGTCCCGCAGTTCGTCGAGCGACTTCTTGCCGAAGTTTCGCACCGCCAGCAACTCATCCTCGGACATGTCCAGAACCTCACCGACCCGAGCAATATTCGCCCGCTTGAGCGAGTTGTAGGCCCGCGGGGTTAGTTCCAGCTTCTCAATTGGCATTTCGGCAATGTGCGCCGGAACGGATGTACCCGCCACCACCTTGCCGTCCTCGGCGAACACAGCCTTGCCAAAGTCCGCCACCTGCTGGAAATGGTGCCGCAGGATCTCGGCGCTTTGGGTCAGGGCATCAGTAGGCGACATCGTGCCATCGGTCCAAATTTCGAGCACTAGGCGCTCGAAGTTGGTCATGGGGCCGACTCGCTTCCGTTCGATCACGTAATTCACCCGACGAATCGGGCTGAAAACGGCGTCGATGGGAATGGTGCCGATGTCGAGATTTTCGTGCTGATCGACGGGCAGGTAATGCTTCCCACGCTCGACGATCATCTCCATGGTCAGATTCGCGGCATCAGCATCAAGGGTGGCCAGGTATTGCTCTGGATTCACCACCTCGATGCTGCTTGGAACTTGCAGATCGCCCGCGAATACCTCACGAGTACCCTGTACCTCCAGGCGGATGGTCTCGGGTTGCTCGTTATACGACTTCAGACGAATCTTTTTCAGGTTCAACACCAGCTCGGTAACATCCTCGCGCACATGCGGAATGTCAGAGAACTCGTGACGAATGCCGTCAATCTTAACCGAAGTGATCGCGGCGCCGGGTAAGGAAGACAGCAGGATACGGCGGAGGGCAACGCCCAACGTCACTCCATATCCTTCCTCAAGCGGCTCGATCTCGTAACGGCCATGGGTCGCCGAGACCTTGGTTGCCTCGATACGGAACGGTGAAGGGGCTGAATATCCATCCAACAAGGGGGATGCCCTCCCTGGATCGCTTGGGGCCGTATCGGCCCAATTTCCTTGAAGAATCAATGACAGAACCCACCCTTAGACACGGCGCGAGTAATACTCAACAATCAGTTGCTCCCGCACCGCCTGCTCGCAGTCCTGGCGCTCCGGGACGGTCAGCACGGCGCCCGATAGGCCATCGCCCTGAAGGCTAAGCCACTGGGGGACGGGCCGCTGCCGCTGGGTCGCCGCCAGTTCCTTGAAAAACGTAATGGGCCGGCTGCGGTCGCGCACCTTAATCGTGTCGCCGACCCGCACCCGGTATGATGCGATATTGGTCTTGACCCCGTTCACGTCGAAGTGCCCGTGGGTCACGAGTTGGCGCGCCTGCTCGCGATTGGCGGCCAGCCCGAGCCGGAACACCACGTTGTCCAGCCGCAACTCGAGGAAACGCAGCAAAGTCTCGCCCGTCATCCCGGTCCGCTTGCTGGCCTCGCCGAAAGTCTTGCGGAATTGCCGCTCCAGCACGCCGTAGATGCGGCGCGCCTTCTGCTTCTCGCGCAACTGCAAGCCATATTCCGACGGCTTGCGGCGACGCTGCTGATGCGGCCCTGGTGGTGTAGGGCGCCGCTCGAAAGCGCATTTCTTCGTCATGCAACGCTCGCCCTTAAGGAAAAGCTTCATTCCCTCTCGGCGACACAGTTTGCAATCAGGTCCTGTATATCGTGCCATTCTTCCTCTCTCTTGCCCTACACCCGGCGCCGCTTGGGCGGTCGGCAACCATTGTGAGGGATCGGGGTCACGTCGGTAATGGAGTTGACGCTAAGACCTGCCTGCTGCAGGGCCCGGATCGCGGACTCGCGGCCGGAACCGGGCCCCTTGACATAGACATCGACCTGGCGCATGCCATGCTCAAGCGCTTTGCGAGCCGCCACATCGGCGCTCATCTGCGCCGCGTATGGAGTGCTCTTCCGGCTGCCGGTAAAGCCGGCCGCCCCGGCGCTGCCCCAACATACGACCGCTCCGGTCGGATCAGTAATGGTCACGATTGTGTTGTTGAAGGTGGAGTGGATATGGGCCTGGCCAAGCGGCACGTTCTTCCGCTCACGACGCCGGCCGCGAGCCGGTGCCTTCCGCTTTCCCCCCGTTGTCTTGGCATCCGCCATGGTGTTCCCTCCTGGCGTACGGCGCCACGCCGCACTCCGTCCACGCGCCCTCTGGGCGCCCCGGTCCAGCTCCCGCGTCCGCGGGTAAACTTACTTCTTGGCCTTCCGGCGCGCGCCGACCGTCTTCTTCGCCCCACGCAAGGTACGGGCATTGGTCCGGGTTCGTTGGCCGCGGAGGGGCAACTTGCGCCGGTGGCGAACGCCCCGGTAGCTGCCGATCTCCTGCAATCGCTTAATATTCAGGGCAATTTCGCGGCGGAGGTCGCCCTCGACCCGGAAATTGCGGTCGATATACTCGCGCAGGCGGTTCACCTCTTCCTCGGTGAGATCCTTTACGCGCGTATCGGGATTGACACCTGCCCCCGCCAGTACCTTCTGGCTAGTGGTAAGCCCAATTCCGAAGATGTAAGTGAGCGATATCACGACGCGCTTGTCGCGCGGGATATCAACGCCGGCGAGACGAGCCAACTACTTCCTCCTCCTCCTACCAACAAGCGGACGCCGCGTCAGAACGCGGCTAGCCCTGCCGTTGCTTATGCTTCACTTCCGAGCAGATCACCATCACCACGCCGTGGCGCCGAATGACCTTGCACTTTGGACACCGTTTTTTCACGGAAGGTCGAACCTTCATGACATTGCTCCCTATTTCAAGACGCGACTGTTGAGTATATCATACATGTCGCATCGCTGTCTCCGAGTGCCGGGTGATCGGAGGATTGGCGGCCCAGACGCTCGCCCGGTTAGTGGGGAATGTGAGAATCCGGGGACCGTCGGCGGTTACGGCGATCGTATGCTCGAAGTGAGCCGCGGCCTTCCGGTCCCGCGTCACGATCGTCCACTTGTCGGGCAGGACTTTGTTATCCGGCCTCCCTACGCTGACCATCGGCTCGATAGTGAACACCGTGCCGGCGCGCAGAACCGGGCCCCGATTGTTCTGGCGGAAGTTCGGCACCTGTGGGGCCTCCCACATCTGCCGCCCGATCCCATGGCCAACCAAATTGCGCATCACGTTCAGATGACGGCGCTCCACGAACTCCTGAATAGCCGCCGAGATGTCGTGGAGATGCCTACCCACGGTGGCCAGACTGATGCCGAGAGCTAGAGCCTGCTCGGTCGTTTCAAGCAGGTGCCGGGCCTGAGAAGACAGCGTCCCGATCCCCACCGTAATCGCCGCGTCCGCGTGATAGCCCTGATAGATCGCGGCGATATCCAGGCTCACCACGTCGCCTTGCTTGAGAACCCGGCTCCCTGGGATTCCATGCACGATCTGCTCATTGATCGACACGCACACCACCCCGAAGTCAAAACCGACCTCACGGTAGCTTGTCACCGCGCCGCCGGCCCGCAGCGACTTCTCGGCCAAGGTGTTGAGCGCCGCCGTGGACACCCCCTCCCTGGCATGCTCCTTGAGCAACACCAGGGTGTCGGCCACGACGCGGCCCGCGGCCTGCATGATATCGAGTTCACGCGCCGATTTAAGGCGAATCTCATTGGTGAGCAACAACACGCTCCCGCAAGGCCGCGAAGACGGCATCCATATCCTGCTCGCCATCCACCAGGTCAACCAGACCGCGCCCCTGGTAGTACTCGATCATTGGCTTGGTTTCCTGGCGGTAGATACTCAGGCGCTCCTGCAGCGTGGCGATCTTGTCGTCGGAACGGATATAGAGCGCGTGCCCGCAGCGGTCGCATATGCCCGGCTCCTTGGGCGGCGCGTACCGCAGGTTATAGACTTTCCCGCAGTTCGCGCAGCTAATCCTGTCCATCATCCGATGAAGCACCGTGTCCTCGCTGACCATCAGCATGAGCACCAGATCGATCTTGCGTCCGAGTCCCTTGGTCCTGAATGCCTCGTCCAAGGCCCGTGCCTGTGGCAGGGTCCGCGGATAGCCGTCCAGCACCACCCCGGCCGCGCAATCAGGCCGCCGGATTCGCTCCAGAATCATGTTGGTCGTCAGATCGTCAGGCACCAGCATCCCTTTGTCCAGAAAGGTCTGCGCTTGCAAACCCAGCGGGGTTCCCGCCCGCAGTTCGGCCCGGAAGAAGTCCCCGGACGCTACGTGCGGCACTCCAAGCCAACGGCTCAGTTGGTCCGCCTGCGTGCCCTTCCCGGCTCCAGGCGGACCGACGACGACGACATTCATAGTAGACCTCGGATGCTCCGGAGCGTCCTTGCTTGCCGAGAACGTGAGTGAGGTCTCGGGCATTTCCAACTCGACCAGGGACATCGTGCTTGTCCTTCGGCTCCATACCTCAACGGATGAAGCTCTGATAGTTCCGCATCATCAACTGGGCTTCGAGTTGCTTCATCGTATCCAGCACCACCGCGACCACAATCAGCAGCGCCGTACTGCTGAGGGTGAAGGTATTGGCGGAGGTGAAGGGACGAGCAAGAAACGGCATGGTCGCGATCACGGCCAGGAACAACGCGCCAGCCAGGGTAATCCGGTTGAGCACCCGATTCAGGTAATCCTCAGTATGCTTGCCGGGACGGTAGCCGGGAATGAAGCCGCCGTTCTTCTGCAAGTTCTCCGCCAGCCGTTGCTGCTGCCACTGCACCGTCGTGTAGAAGTAAGTAAAGCCGAATACCAGGATGAAGGTGAATACCCAATAGATCCAGTTATCCTGATTGAAGGTATTGACGATCCAGGTAGCGGCGTTCCTCACGATGGTGTTATGCGACGGTTCGAAGTAGCTGGCGATGATCGCCGGGGTAGTGACAATCGAGAAGGCAAAGATCAAGGGAATCATGCCCGCCGAGTTCACCCGCAGGGGAATGTGCGTACTCTGCGCCTGGGTCATCCGTCCCCGCACCACGCGCCTGGCGTACTGAACTGGGATTCGCCGTTGCGCCTCCTGCACGAAGACGATCGCCGCGATCACCAGGACGGCCACGATGGCGATCCCGACCAAGAGAGTCAGGTTGTTCGCCTGGAGTTGTTCCGAAACCAGGCTGGGAAGGCGGGCGATGATCCCGGCGAAGATAATCAGGGAGACTCCATTCCCCACCCCGCTCTCGGTAATGAGCTCACCGAGCCAGATCAGGAACAGCGTGCCCGTGGTCATCACCAACATGAAACCCAGGGTCGTCCAGGCATTCCCACTGAAGAAGCCGAAGTTCTTCAGGAGGGTGGTGCTATTGGAAATCAAGACACCCTGCCCGTATGCTTGCAGCATGGCAAGGGGAATGGTCGCCAACCTGGTTATCTGATTGAGCTTCGTGCGCCCCGCCTCACCCTCGCGGCTCAGTTCTTCGAGCCGGGGGATCACGGGGAGCAGAATCTGAATCGCGATCTGCGCCGTGATGTAGGGATACACGCCGAGCGACACAATGGAAAAACCACCCGAGCCGCCGGAAAAGAGGCTCAGGAGTTGAAAGATTTTATAGGTCTTCAGCAGGTTGTTGAAGGCAGCCTGATCGATGCCCGGTACTGGGATGGAGGCCGCGAACCGGTAGATGACCAGCACGCCCAGGGTAAACAACAACTTGCGTCGAAGATCGGGAAGTCTAAATGCGTTGAGCGCCGCCTGCAGCATGGGTCTTCTCCTCAGTCGGCTTGCGACTCGTCGGGTGACGCCTGATCCTGTTCAGCGGCCCCGGCAATGCTGCCCCCGGCTGCCTCTACCTTGGACCGCGCCGCTTTCGTCCAATGCACATCCTGGAGATGCAGCGCCTTGCCGATTTCTCCATTGGCCAGCAACTTAAGCGGGCGTTCCTCACTGGAACGCACTAATCGGGCCGCCACCAGATCGGCACGGCCAACCGTCGCGCCCGCCTCGAATCGGTCGAGATCGGAGAGCTTGATCTCCGCGTAATCGATCCGAAACGGGTTTTTGAACCCGCGACGGTGCGGCAAGCGCAGGTGAATTGGGGTTTGGCCACCCTCGAAACGAGGATTCCAGCCGCCGCCCGTGCGGGCCAACTGGCCCTTGGTGCCCCGGCCCGCGGTCTTCCCGCGGCCCGAGCCGTGACCCCGGCCCACCCGACGTTTCTGTCGGTGCGTGCCGGGATTCGGATGCAAATCGTCCAGTCTCACCCTTGACCTCCAGCAGGCTGATCGTCCGCTATTTCCTCTACCTGGACCAAATGCCGCACCGCGTGGACCATTCCCCGAACCGTGGGAGTGTCCTCGTGCTCGACTACCCGGTGCAGTTTTATTAAGCCAAGCGAGCGAATGGTATCGCGCTGCCGCTGGTTATAGCCAATCATACTCTTGGTATAGCGAATGCGTAACCGTGCCATGTGCCTAGACCTCCGGGCCGTGCAGCATACGGCTAACCGTGAGCCCGCGATTGCGAGCCTCGTCCTCCACCCGGCGCAACGACTGTAGCGCCTTGATGGTCGCCGTCACGACATTGATCTTATTATTACTGCCAAGCGACTTGGTCAGAATATCATGGATCCCGGCTGATTCCACGACCGGGCGAACCGACTCACCGGCGATCACTCCGGTTCCCGGCGCCGCCGGCCGCAGGAGCACCCGAGCCGCGTTATACCGCACTTCGATTGGGTGCGGAATGGTCCCCTTGACCAGGGGGATGCGGATGAGATTCTTCTTCGCCGCCTCGACACCCTTGCGGATGGCCTCGGGTACCTCGCCGGCCTTCCCCAGTCCGTAACCCACGACGCCGTTTCCGTCTCCAACCACCACCACGGCGCTGAAGCTGAAACGCCGGCCACCCTTGACTACCTTGGCCACCCGATTTATCTGAACTACCCGTTCCTCCAGGTTGCCCAGGGTCGCCGGATCAATTCTCGCCATTTATACACCTTCCCTACGGAGCGCTTCCCTATCTCGGCGCGCCGGGCGTCTGAGTCGGGAAGTGATCTCCCACCTCCGGCACCCTACCGAATGGGTTGCCAGCTAGAAGTCGAGCCCTCCGGCACGGGCGCCTTCCGCCAGAGCCTTGACCCGACCATGATACAGGTAGCCTGCCCGATCAAACACCACTTTGCTCAGGCCCTGCTTGGAGGCCCGTTGGGCGAGAAGCTTTCCAACCCGCGTTGCCTTGGCAATCTTGGCGTTCTCGCTTTCCTCGGCGCCAATGGTCTCCAGATCCTTGTCGAGGGTCGAGGCGGCAACCAAGGTATGGCCACGATCATCGTCGATGATTTGCGCGTAAATATGGGCGCTGCTGCGGAACACACAGAGACGAAGCCGTTCAGGGGTGCCGTGAATCTTACCCCGTACGCGCTTGCGGCGCCGTTCCCGCCCTACGCGCGCACTCTTCTTGCCTATCATTCAAGCACCTACTTCTTCTTGCCGCCGACTTTACCGGCCTTGCCGGCCTTGCGCCGGACCACTTCACCGGAGTACCGAATACCCTTGCCCAGATACGGCTCGGGTTCGCGCCATTTGCGGATCCGAGCGGCGGTCTCGCCCACCAACTGCTTGTCGATTCCGGTGACCGTAATCCGCGAAGGTTCGGTCGCCCGGCCCTCCTGCACGGCGAAGGAAATTCCCGCCGGCGGCTCAACTACCACGGGATGAGAGAAACCCAGGGCAAGATTGAGCGTCTTCCCGCTGAGTTGCGCCCTGTAGCCGACTCCGTTGATTTCCAGGACCTTGCTGAAGCCCTGGGTAACGCCAATCACCATATTGTCGATCAAAGTGCGGGTCAGCCCATGCAGGGCGCGGTCCGAGTTGGATTCCGATGGCCGTTGTACGATCAGTGTGCCATCGGCCCGATCCACGCTCATGCCAAGCGGCATCATGTACTGCAACTCACCTTTGGGCCCCTTGACCTTGACCGTACTCCCGTCGATGCCTATGGTTACCCCGCTGGGCACTGCAATGGGGCGTCTTCCGATCCGTGACATAATCTCTCTCCACCCCCTACCAGATCTCGCAGACCAGCTCGCCGCCCACCCCGAGACGGCGGGCCTGCTGGCCAGTAATCATGCCGCGAGAGGTGGAAATGATCACCACGCCCATCCCGCCCAAAACGCGAGGAATCCGATCCTTCCCGGCGTAAATGCGAAGCCCGGGCTTGCTGACGCGCCGCAGATGAGTCATCACTGGGCGCCGAGTTGGCGTGTACTTCAAGGCCACGCGCAAGGTGGCCTTCGGACCATCCCGAACTACCTCATAATCACGAACAAAGCCCTCATCCTTGAGGATACCGGCAATACGTTCCTTCATATTGGAATGGGGCATATCCACGGTAACGTGGCGCGCCATCAAACCGTTGCGCAACCGGGTCAACATATCGCCAATAGGGTCGCTTAATTGCATCTCGCTCTCCTACCAACTGGCCTTGGTTACACCCGGCAACTCGCCCAGAAGAGCCAGTTCCCGGAAGCAAATGCGGCAGAGCGCGAACTTCCGAATATAGCCGCGCGGCCGCCCGCAGCGCAGGCAGCGATTATGCTGCTGAACCGCGTACTTGGGCTTCCTTTGCGACTTCACAATCATTGATTTCTTCGCCATGGACCCTCCTGTCCCGTCCTTCCGGGATGGTTAGTGCGTCCTTACCAAATCTGGTCCGAACATTATGCGGCGCGAAACGGCATCCCCAGGAGCGCGAGAAGACGTCTGCCCTCTTCGTCGCTGCGGGCGGTGGTCACGATGGTAATCTCCATCCCGCGGAGGCGGTCCACCTTATCGTAATCTATTTCGGGAAACACAAGCTGTTTCCGTAGACCCAAGGTATAATTCCCACGGCCATCGAACGACCGGGGAGAGATGCCCTGGAAGTCGCGAATCCGCGGCAGGGCGACGCTGGTCAGCCGATCGAGAAACTCCCACATCCGCTGGCCGCGCAAAGTCACCATGGCGCCGATTTCCATCCCGGCCCGCAGCTTGAACTGCGCGATGGATTTCTTGGCCTTGGTCACCACCGGTTTCTGTCCCACGATAATCTTGAGGTCGTTAACCGCCGCATCCACCGCCTTGGCGTTCTGAATCGCCTCGCCCAGACCGATGTTGACCACGATCTTGTGAACCGTTGGCAATTGCATCCGATTGGTGTAGCCAAATTCCTTGAGGAGCGCCGGTCCGACCTCTTCCTCGAACCGCTCCTTGAGGCGCGCTCCCATCCCTAGCTCCGATCGATTACTTGGTTGCACTTCTTGCACACGCGCACCCGTTTGCCGTTCGGTTGTTGCGTGTGCCCAACGCGCGTTGGTTTCCCACATTCCGTGCAGATCAGCATCAGATTGGAGATGTGAAGCGGCGCCTCCATCTCGATAATCCCAGCCTGCCGCACCCCAGGACGTCCCTTGGTGTGCTTCTTCGCGATGTTCACTCCCGCGACCACCGCCCGGACGGACTCGCCCTTGATCACCATGCGATTGATGGTACCCTGCTTCCCCCGATCTTTCCCGGCAAGCACGAGAACCTCATCGCCCTTCTTAATGTTGGGCTTGGGCGCGTAACGATCCATAATCTAGAGTACCTCCGGCGCCTGCGAAAGGATCTTGGTGAATCCCCGCTCCCGCAGTTCGCGCGCCACGGGCCCAAAAATACGGGTGCCCCGCGGATTATTCTGAACGTTAATGATCACCGCCGCGTTGTCGTCGAAGCGGATGTACGACCCGTCCGCCCGCCCATATTCCTTGGCGGTCCGCACGATAACCGCGCGCACGACCTCGCTCTTCTTCACCGTCGCCCCTGGGGTCGCTACCTTGACAGCGGCGATGATAATATCGCCCACGCGCGCGTACCTACGCGCATGGCCGCCCAATACTCTGATGCACATGATTTCCTTGGCGCCAGAGTTATCGGCCACGCGCATGCGCGTCTGAACCTGAATCATTGACTTATCCCTCCTTTCCGGCTATTCTTGCCGTCTATTCGCCGGGTTCTAACCCTGTTCCGCCGTAACGGTGGCCGGTAGAACACCCTCGGTGGCGCGAATATCATGGGCGATGATCTCCACGACCCGCCAGCGCTTTTCCTTGCTCATCGGGCGAGTCTCCTCGATCCGAACCGTGTCGCCGGCCCGACAAGCGTTGGGCTCATCATGCACCTTAAACCGCTTGGTGACGCGGACCGTGTGCTTATATAATCGGTGCTTCCGCAGCGACTCCACGGCCACCACCACGGTCTTGTCCATCTTATCGCTGACCACCCGGCCAACTTTTTGCTTCCTCCGCCCCTGAGCAGCGGCCGGGGCCGCTGTTGCCTGTTCAATCATTCCTTTAGCCCATCCTCCGCAACTGATCCTCGCGTAGCAATGTCTTGACCCGAGCAATCTCACGCTTCAAGGTTACCGCGCGCGCCTGATTGGTCGCCTGGCGATTCGCCAGTTGGAAGCGCAAGGTGGCCAGCTCGTCCTGGGTCTCGCGAAGCAATTGCAACAATTCGCTTGGTGTCTTGGCCCGGAGGGCGGTACCGTGCTTACTCATCCGCCGTCTCCTTCTCGTCCACGGACTCGTCCACGGACTCGTCCTCCGACGCGGCCGTCGGGCCGACGTATGACGAGCCGTCATCATAGGGGACGCTGTCGGCATCAATGCGCCTGGCCACGAACCGAGTCGGAATCGGCAGTTTGTAGGCCGCGAGGCGCATGGCCTCCCGCGCCGCCTCTTCCCGTACGCCGGCGATCTCAAACAAAATGCGCCCCGGTTTGATCACGGCGACCCAGTGATCGGGCGCGCCCTTCCCACTCCCCATCCGGGTCTCGGCCGGCTTGGCCGTGACCGGTTTGGCGGGAAAAACGCGGATCCAAATCTTGCCGCCACGGCGGGTATATCGAGTAATGACCCGCCGGGCCGCTTCAATCTGCCGGCTTTCCATCCAGCAGGTACCCTGCGCCTGGAGGGCGAACTGCCCGAAAGCAATTTCCGTGCCCCGATGGGCCTCGCCCTTCCGGCGACCGCGGTGCACCTTGCGGTGCTTGACTCTCTTTGGCATCAACATGATGAAGTTCCCTCCTATGCCTGGGTACTGGGCCGGTCACCACCGCCGCCGGACCCACCACGGGGCGCCCGCGGACGGCGTCGCTCCGCCGGGCGCTCGCCGGAGGGTACGGCATCGGTCTGGCGCAACTGGCCAGGCAGTACATCACCACGATAGATCCACACCTTGACCCCGATGACGCCATAGGTCGTCCGAGCGACCGCGGTACCGAAATCAATATCAGCGCGTAGGGTATGGAGGGGAACCCGACCGCGGCGCTCCCACTCGCGGCGGGCCATTTCAGCCCCGCCGAGGCGCCCGGCCACATTGATCCGGATGCCCTTGGCGCCGGACTGCATGGCGCGTTGTACGGTCAGTTTCATGGCCCGCTTGAATGCCACCCGCTTTTCAAGTTGCTCGGCCACGTTCCGAGCCACTAGAACCGCGTTGAGATCCGGCTGGCGGATTTCCAGAATGTTGACCGCCACGCGCTTGCCGGTCTTCTGCTCGAGTACCTTCCGCAGTTCCTCCACGTTGGCGCCGCTCTTCCCGATCACGATTCCGGGCTTCGCGGTATGGATCATCACCGTGACTCGATTTACCGCGCGCTCAATCTCGATCATCGCGATGCCCGCGTTCCGATGCCGGGTAAAGATGTACTCCCTGAGCATCAGATCCTCGTGCAGCAGCGTCTTGTAGTCGCGACCGGCATACCAACGGGCCTGCCAGGTGCGGTTGACCCCGAGCCTGAACCCGACCGGATGTACCTTCTGGCCCATGCTCTACTCCCTATCCTCAACGACGACGGTGATGTGGGTATGGCGGCGCAGTTTGGGCATCGCCCGTCCCTTGGACACCCGCCACGAGCGCTTGAAGGTGCGTCCTTCGTTGGCCATCACCGTGTGGATATACAGATCGGACGGCTCCATCTGATAGTTGTTCTCAGCGTTCGCCACCGCTGACTTGAGTACCTTGTAGACGTCCTTCGCCGCGTGCTGCGGCATGAATTGCAAGATGGTCAGGGCCTCGGTTGCCTTCCGCCCCCGAATGGCGTTCACCACCAAACGGACCTTCCGAGGCGAGCCCTTGACGTCACGGGCGATCGCGCGCGCTTGTGCCATGTGCGTGCCCCCGCCTACTTCAACGCCGTGGAACGCTCGGTCTTGCCGCCATGGCCACGGAAGTGGCGCGTGGGAGCGAATTCACCGAGGCGATGCCCGACCATATTCTCACTGATAAAAATCGGCACATGCCGCCGCCCGTCGTGAATAGCAATCGTATGATTCACGAAATCCGGGAAGATGGTGGAAGCCCGAGACCACGTCTTGATGATCTTCCGCTCCCGTGTCTTGTTCATCGCCTCAATCTTTTTCATCAGATTGGGGTCGACGAACCAGCCTTTCTTCGTCGATCTTGACATTGCGTTCCCTGCTTCCCTTACTTCTTCCGTCGCCGCACGATCATGGACTGGGTCTTCTTGTTTCGGCGCGTCCGATAGCCCATCGCCGGTTTACCCCACGGCGTCTGGGGCTGACCGCCAATCGGCGCCCGGCCCTCTCCGCCGCCATGAGGGTGATCGACCGGGTTCATGACCGAGCCGCGGACCGTGGGCCGCCGACCCATCCAGCGCGACCGGCCTGCCTTGCCGATGCTCTCGTTCTCGTGCTCGATGTTGCCGACCTGGCCCAAAGTGGCCCGAGCTACCACCGGCACCAAGCGTACCTCGCCGGAAGGCATGCGAAGTTGGGCGTATTTCCCTTCTTTCGCCATCAACTGCGCCGCCGTGCCGGCGCTCCGCACCAACTGGCCGCCTCGTCCAGGCTCCAGTTCGATGTTGTGGATCGTGCTGCCGAGTGGCATATTCCGTAAAGGTAGGCAATTCCCCACCCGAATCTCGGCCTCGGCGCCCGACATGATGGTTTGTCCCACTTGGAGGCCGACCGGGGCTAGGATGTACCGCTTCTCGCCATCGACATAATTGACCAGGGCGATCCGGGAAGTACGATTGGGATCGTACTCAATGGACTCTACCGTCCCCGGCACCCCATCCTTGTTCCGCTTGAAGTCGATAATACGGTAGCGGCGCTTGTGGCCGCCGCCCCGGTGACGGACCGTGATGCGCCCCTGATTATTCCGTCCGGCGTGGCGCTTGAGCGGCTCGGTGAGGGAACGCTCGGGCCGCGACCGAGTGATCTCCTCGAAGCTGGAGACCGACATCCCGCGCCGGCCGGGCGATGTCGGTTTGTACTTCTTTACTGGCATTGCACTCGTTCCTCACACACTGCCGAAGAAATCATCAATGCTCTGACCATAGGCCAGCGTGACCACGGCCTTTTTCCACGAGGGAATCGGTCCGCGCCGTTTTCCCATGCCTCGTTCGCGCGAGCGGACGGTCATGGTATTCACGTCGGTCACGATCACGTTGAACCGCTCCTGCACCGCCTGGCGAATCTCGATCTTGTTCGCCTCCCGCGCCACCCGGAACACATACTTTGGGCTGGGAGTCGTGCCGCGACGGCGGGAAGGAGTAGGATTGGCCTGCGCCGTGCTCTTCTCGGTGATCACCGGAAGCTCCAGCACCTTGGAGAGTTCCATCAGCTCAACCTCCCCTCTAGGGTGCGCACGGCCGCGGCGGTCGTCAACAACCAATCCGCGTGCAGTACATCATAGGTATTCAAAATAGCGGCGGGCACAAGATGTACTTGGGGGATGTTGCGAAGCGATTGCAACACCGCGTCATTCCGCTCGTCCAGCACGACCAGCACCTTGCGGGTCACTGACAACGCACTGAACAAATCCACCATGGCGCGCGTGCGGGGCTCATCCATGACAAGCTCATCCAGGATGCGAATCCTATCCTGGCGCAGCTTGTCCGAAAGTACGCAACGGAGGGCGCCCTGGCGCATCTTTTGCGGCATCCGCTGCCGCCACTCTCGTTGCTTGGGGCCAAATACCGTACCGCCGCCCGTCCACTGCGGCGCTCGTGTGCTCCCCTGGCGAGCCCGGCCCGTGCCCTTTTGTCGAAAGGGCTTCTTGCCGCCGCCGGACACCTCGCCGCGGGTAAGGGTATGCACGGTGCCCTGACGTTGGTTGGCCAGGTACATGACCACCGCCTGGTGGACCAGCGCCGTGTTCTCGCTCGCGTCAAAGACTCGGTCATTCACCTCAAGGGTGGAAACCGCGGTCCCCTCCGTGTTGTAAACTTTGACTTCAGCCATCTATTTGTCCTTCATCCTATCAGCGTCAAGCCGGCACGCCCACGATGAACGAGCCCGGCTCCCGGTTGACGGGTTACCGCGCGGCGCGCTTCTTGAT
>Ga0134128_10002581_pt1 | contig 22320 bp, 15 predicted proteins | sample KB31754_FD_96462 | JGI IMG/M metagenome (GOLD analysis project Ga0134128, IMG submission 96462) | Terrestrial soil microbial communities with excess Nitrogen fertilizer from Kellogg Biological Station, Michigan, USA - KB3-175-4 | ecosystem: Environmental > Terrestrial > Soil > Unclassified ... | reverse complement strand
CTCAGGACGGATGCGCTCGAGCAGGTCGGCGAAGTCGGAGCCGACGAACAGCAGCTTCACCTGCTCCCGGCGCAAGATTCCGATGATCACATCATCGGCAAGCCGCCAGTTGAGGATCACCGCAGTGGTCCCGGTCAATGCGGCCGCGAACAGCGCCTCAAGGCAGGCCGGGTGGTTGTGCGACAGCACCGCGAAGCGCTCGCCCGGCCGCACCATCGACGCGCGCAGGCCGCAGGCCACGTGCCTGATGCGGGCGTCCAGCTCACGCCAGGACAGCCGGTGCTCGCCGCATTCGACCGCAGTGGCCCGCGGCGTATGGCCGAGCTGCCGCTTGACCAACTCGGTGATGAGTGCGGGTTCGTCGAGGAAGGAGCCAGGGCCGAGCGGCATGTGTGATCCCCCAGTACTGCTGATGCTGTGTCAATTGATGCTGCGTCAAAGCAGGATCGAGTATTGCGCGAGCGATATCAGAACAGAGCCGATAGACGGCGGATGTGATGCCAGGGACAGTAATGCCGCGAGTGCACGGTGGCTAGTGCCTGGGGCTGGGCCGAGCCGTACTCAGCCGTACATCCGCTTCATGGTGTAGTCGATCATCTGCTCGATCGCCTGCGCGTCGAAGACGACCCGGTGCTCGCCTTCAAGGTCGAGCACGATGCCGTAACCGGTCGGCAGCAGGTCCAGCACCTCGGCGCCGGTCACCGTGAAGTACCGCGACTCCTCGCCCGAGTACCGGCGCAGCTCGACGAGAGAGGAGAACATCGGGATCACCGGCTGCGGGGTGTCGTGCAGCGCGAGGAACCCCGGCCGCTCGCCGCGTGGACAGTACACCTTGCAGGTTGTGAAGACGGCGTGGAAGTCCTCCGGGCTGATCGCGCCCGAAGCGAAGGCGCGGACCGCGTCCGCGAGCGACGGCTGAAGCACCTGGCCGCCGCCGGAATCGTCACCGTTATAGCCGTACACAACCCACGAGCGTAGCGGGCCACTAGGTGGCGCGGGCACCATCCAAGTCACCGTGCAAGCTTGCGGGAAGTTACCCATGAGTAGCATCATGAAGTTACCGCTTAGTTCTACTCGCAGGTAGCAGCCGAGGACGCAAAGGACCACCCGATGGGGCACTACAAGTCCAACCTTCGTGACATCGAGTTCAACCTCTTCGAGGTGTTCGACTCGGGTAACCATTACGGCTCCGCCGCGTACCCCGAGATCGATGTGGAGACCGCGCGCACGATCCTGGCCGAACTCGAACGTCTGGCCGTCACGGAGCTGGCCGAGTCCTTCACCGACGCGGACCGCAACCCGCCGGACTTCGACCCGACGACGCACTCGGCCACCCTGCCCGAGTCCTTCAAGCGCTCCTTCAAGGCGTACATGGACACCGAGTACTGGCGCCTCGGCCTGCCGGAGGAGATGGGCGGCACACTCTGCCCGCCCTCGCTGCGCTGGGCCACCGGCGAACTGGTGCTCGGGGCCAACCCGGCGGTGTGGATCTACGCGGCCGGCACCGACTTCGGCCGGGTGGTCTGGGAGCTCGGCACCGAGGAGCAGCGCAAGATCGCCAAGCTGATGGCGGACCGGCTGTGGGGCGCCACCATGGTGCTCACCGAGCCGGACGCCGGTTCGGACGTCGGAGCCGGGCGCACAAAGGCGATCAAGCAGGCGGACGGCTCCTGGCACATCGAGGGCGTCAAGCGCTTCATCACCAGCGGCGACCAGGACATCAGCGAGAACATCATCCACTTGGTGCTGGCCAGGCCGGAGGGTCACGGCCCGGGCACCAAGGGCCTGTCGCTGTTCATCGTGCCGAAGTACCTGTTCGACTGGGACAGCGGCGACCTGGGCGAGCGCAACGGCGCGTTCGTCACCAATGTCGAGCACAAGATGGGCCTGAAGGTCTCGACCACCTGCGAGGTCACGTTCGGCGCCGACCGCCCGGCCAAGGGCTGGCTGGTCGGCGAGGTGCACGACGGCATCGCCCAGATGTTCAACATCATCGAGATGGCGCGGATGATGGTCGGCACCAAGGCCATCGCCACCCTCTCGACCGGCTACCTCAACGCGCTGGAGTACGCCAAGACCCGCGTTCAGGGCCCTGACCTACCAGAGGCGACCAACAAGAACGCGCCGCGGGTCACCATCACCCACCACGCGGACGTGCGCCGGCTGCTGATGCAGCAGAAGGCTTACGCGGAGGGCATGCGGGCCCTGGTTTTCTACACCGCGAGCTGGCAGGACCGGGTGTACGCGGCCCGGCTCACCGGCGGCAAGGACGAACTCGGCGAGCGGATCAACGACTTCCTGCTGCCGATCGTGAAGGGCTACGGCTCGGAGAAGTCCTACGAGCAACTAGCCCAGTCGCTGCAGATCTTCGGCGGCTCCGGCTATCTGCAGGATTATCCGATCGAGCAGTACATCCGGGACGCGAAGATCGACACCCTGTACGAGGGCACCACCGCGATACAGGGCATGGACCTGTTCTTCCGCAAGATCGTCCGAGACCAGGGTCAGGCGCTCACCCACCTGAAGTCCGAGATCCAGGCGTTTTTGGACGCTGGCAGCGGCGGCGAACGGCTGGCGAAGGAGCGCGAGGCGCTGTCCGGCGCGCTCGCCGAGGTCGAGGCGATGGCGAACGTGATGTTCGGCCAGGCGGCCAAGGCGCTTGAGGACCCGCGGGAGATCCACGTGGTCGGCCAGTCCACCACCGACTTCCTCTTCGCGGTCGGCGACCTGGTGGTCGGCTGGCTACTGCTGAGGCAGGCCGCGGTCGCGCTGGCGAAGAGCGCCACGGCATCGGCCAAGGACGTGCCGTTCTACACTGGCAAGGTCGCCGCGGCGAGCTGGTTCGCCCGTCATATCCTGCCGCTGCTCGCCGCCCGGCGCGCAGTCGTGGAGGCCACTGACAACGCGCTGATGGACGTGCCCGAGGAGGCTTTCTAGCCGCCTCGCGACGGCGCCGGTCCGGTCAGTGCGTGATGAACGCCCGGTCGGATTGGTGATCGGGCTGTGCGGGCCGGGTCCCCGGAAGGGATGAGCACCTTCCGCGGGACCTGGTTCTCAGCGCGGTGGTAGTTCAACGCAATGATCGTTCGACGCAGTGATTGGTCGAGCGCTGTGGTTATGAGCACTGTGATTTTGAGCACCGTGATTTTGAGCACCGTGATTTCGCGCAGCGGGCTTCGCCGAATTCAGCCGCCGACCCCGGCCGAGCTCGAAGAGGGGTATCGTGCGCGCCGTGGTGGGACTGCTGCGACGCTTCGTCAAGATCATAATCGGCCTGTTCGTCCGGAACCCGGCGGACCCGGCCCTTCCCTTGGTCGCGGTGGCCGACACGGGTTTCCGCCCGGCCGCGCCGCAGGGCACCACCCTCGCCGAGACGCTACTGGCCGGTCAGGCTGGGCCCGGCGGTTACCGGCCGATCGTGCCGGCGCCGGGTGAGCCGTATCTGCTGCGTGAAGAGCTGGCGAGCAGGCCGGTCAAGACGACGGTGACGGCCGCGCTGGGCACCGCGAAGCGCACACCGATCGCCGCCTTCGCGCACCTGACGGACATTCACCTGGTGGACGATCAGTCCCCGGCGCGGGTCGAATTCCTCGACCGGTACAACGATCCCGGTTCGCGCTTCACCGGCCTGGCCAACCTGAGTGGGGCGTACCGCTCGAACGAGATGCTGAGCGTTCAGGTGGCGGACGCGATGGTGCAGCGCATCAACGAGATCGGTGTCGGGCCGGCCTTCGGCGCGCCGCTCACGTTCGCGGTCGCGACCGGCGACAACGCGGACAACGCGCAGTACAACGAGACACGCTGGTTCATCGACGTGCTCGACGGCGGTCCGATCCGCCCCGATTCCGGCGACCCGGCCAAGTACGAGGGCGTAGCTGACTGGGTTAAGTACGACGTTCGCTATTGGCATCCGGAAGGGACGCCCGAAGGCGGCATCGATGACATGCCGCGCGCGCTGCACGGCTTCCCGATAGTGCCTGGCCTTTTGGACGCGTCACGGCGTCCGTTCGATGCGCAGGGTTTGCGTGCCGCCGACGGAGCGCCGCTGCCCTGGTATTCGGCGTACGGCAACCACGACGCGCTGCTCCAGGGCAACCTGCCGCACATTCCGGAGAGCACCGAGTACGCGACGAGTACCCACAAGGCCGTGGAGCTACCCACGGGCACTGACTTGGTGCATTTGGCGATCGACATCGCGAGCGTCTCGCCGCACGCTGTCGAGCAGCTGATCGCAGGGGACTTCCGTACCGTATCGGCGGACCCTGATCGCCGGCTGCTTGATCGCGCCGGGATGGTGCGGGAGCACTTTAAGACAACGGGCCTGCCTGACGGCCACGGCTTCACGCACGAGAACATCGCGGAGAACACGGCCTACTACGGTTTTGATGCGGGGCCGATGCGCTGCCTGGTGCTCGACACAGTCAATCCGCACGGCGGCGCGGACGGCTCGCTGGATGAGAAGCAGTACTTGTGGCTGGAAAGCGAACTGTTCGCGGTCGCCACGCAGTACCTGTCGGAGGAAGGCGAGTTGGTGCGCGGCGCCGGTGTAGATCGGCTCGTCGTGGTCTTCAGCCATCACACAGCTGAGACGATGGGTAACTGGCTGAGCGAGCCAGGTGAGCACCGGGTACTCGGCCACGCGGTACGCGACCTGCTGCTGCGGTTCCCGAACGTGGTGCTATGGGTTAACGGACATACGCACGTCAACGGCGTCGTACCGCATCGCCGGCACCCGGAGTCGCCGATCCCCGGTGGTTTCTGGGAGCTGAACACCGCATCGCACGTGGACTGGCCGCAACAGTCGCGATTGGTTGAGCTGGTCGACAACGGCGATCGGACGCTGTCGGTCTTCGGCACGATCATCGATCACGCGGCGCCGGCCCGCGTTCCGCCAGGCGCCGGTTCGAAATTCAACCTCGACTCGCCGATCGCCCTGGCCTCGCTGTCTCGGGAGCTGGGTCTCAACGACTGGCAATCGCGCACGCGCTCGGTGCCCGGGGCGGACGGTCGACGTGGCACGCTCACCGACCGCAATGTCGAATTGCTGCTTCCGGCTCCGTTCTGACCCGCGGCCGCGAGGCCTGGGCGCGCAGTGGAAGACAGTCCCCGCATCGCCACCGGAACCCGGCCCGTAAGCTGGGCGGCATGGCACAGTTCGACCGCGCGCACACCGACAACCTGCTGACGTACCTCGCCGCCTCCCCGACCCCGTATCACGCGGTGGCCGAGGCGGCGTCACTGCTGGACAAGGGCGGGTTCCGGCAGGTGTCCGAGACGGCGGCCTGGGACGCGCAGCCCGGCGGCCAGTACGTGATCCGCGGCGGCGCGCTGGTGGCCTGGTACCTGCCTGAGAACGCGGAACCGTCCCGGCCGTTCCGGATCATCGGCTCGCACACCGACTCGCCGAACCTGCGGGTGAAGCCGGTTCCGGACACCGGAGCGCTGGGCTGGCGGCAGGTGGCGGTGGAGGTGTACGGCGGCCCGCTGTACAACAGTTGGCTGGATCGCGACCTCGGCCTGGCCGGGCGGCTTGCCCTGCGCGACGGCTCGGAGCGGCTGGTGCGCATCGATCGGCCGCTGCTGCGGGTGCCGCAGCTGGCGATACACCTCGACCGGGGCGCGAACGCCGACGGCCTGAAGCTGAACCCGCAGATGCATCTGACCCCGATCTGGGGGCTCGGCGACCCGGACGAGGGCGACCTGATTGAGTTCGTGGCGCAGGAGCACGGCATCGAGGCGCAGGACGTGCTCGGCTGGGACCTGATGGTGCACGACGTAGCCCCACCGGCGTACCTCGGCCGCGACCGCGAGCTGATCGCGGCGCCGCGGCTGGACAACCTGATGTCCGTGCACGCGAGCGTCACGGCATTGCTCGCCGCCGTGGAAACCGGCATCGCTGACGGCCCGATCCCGATGCTGGCGGCGATGGACCACGAGGAGAACGGCTCGCTCTCCACGACCGGCGCGGCCGGCCCGTTCCTCGAATCAGCCCTCGAACGCCTTGTCGAATGCCGCGGCGGCGGCGTGGACGCGCGCGCCAGAGCGTATGCCGGTTCTGTCATGGCTTCGTCCGACCTCGCGCACGCGGTGCACCCGAACTACCCGGAGAAGCACGACTCCGGCCACCGACCGCTGGCGAACGGCGGCCCGGTGCTCAAGGTCAACGCGAATCAGCGCTATGCGACGGACGGTGCGACCCGGGCGGTCTGGGCCCGCGCCTGCGAGGCGGCCGACGTGCCGTGGCAGACCTTCGTCTCCCGCAACGATCAGCCCTGCGGCAGCACCATCGGCCCGATCGCCTCCTCCCGGCTCGGCATCGCCACCTTCGACGTCGGCGTTCCGGCGCTGTCCATGCACTCGGTGCGCGAGCTGTGCGGCGCCGACGACCCATGGCGCCTCGCCGCGGCGCTGGCCGCTTTCTTGCGGCTGAACTGAATCGCGTTGATCAGAGTGCTGACGATCAGGACTCTGATCCGCGCAGGATGAGGGGAAGCCGGTTCGGCGCGTCGGCGACGAGCCGGACCGGGATTCCCCAGTCCTGCTGATGGACGTGGCAGGCGGGAAAGAAATCCTCGGCGTTCTCGGACATTCCGGCAGGCGGTTCGTCGCAGGAGGCTGCCTTGACCGCGACGTGCAAGATGCCTGATTCGATCGCCTCGTTCAGGACGAGCGTGCGACGCAGCGGCGTGTCCCGGCCGGCTCCGGAAAGCAGGAATTGCGGCGGCGAGGCGGACACGACGAGCTGGGTGGAAGGGCCGTAGCGTTCATCGAGTTTCTGCCCCGCCGGGGGTTCGAAGACCACTGACAGCTCCAGTTCGCCCGGCGCGAGGTCGGTTGCGGGGCGCCGGGTGCGGTACGCGGCCGACTCGACGCGCAGAGCCTCCTCGGGCACGCGCACGCGGGAGAGGCGATGCGCGGCTGACTCGACGACGAGCAGGTCGCCGTCGGCGAGGACCGCGTCGGAGGGCTCGCGCAGGCCGGTGATCAGTGTGCTGACTTGTCCGTTGGCCGGGTCGTAGCGGCGGATAGCGCCGTTGTACGTGTCGCTGATCGCGACGGAGCCGTCCGGGAGCGCGGTGACGCCGAGCGGGTGCTGCAGGAGCGCCTGATCCGCGGCGCCGTCACGCAGCCCGAAGTCGAAGAGTCCCTGGCCGACGACCGTCGTGACTGCTCCTGCGGTGAGATCCAAGCGGCGCAGCGCGGAGGATTCGGGATCGGCGACCCACACGTTGCCGTTCGCGTCTGCGGTCAAGCCGGAGGGCTGGGCGAACCAGGACTGTGCGAGTGGGCCGTCTACGAGTCCTTCGTTCGTAGTACCAGCGAGTACGGACACTGTCTCGTTCGCCGGATCGTAGGCCCACAACTGGTGGATGCCAGCCATCGCGATGATGACGCGGCCGTCCACCGCGACCAGATCCCAGGGCGAGGAGAGGTCGACCTCGCGCGCCGGGCCGCTGGTCGCAGAGCCCTGTGACCATTGACGACCAGTCCCGGCGAGCGTGCTGACCTCTCCGGTGCCGAGGTCGATCGCGCGCAAGGCATGGTTCACCGAGTCCGCGACGAGCGCGGTGTGTTCGTCGAGCAGGCAGAGGCCCTGCGGCTCGCTGAATCGCGCCTCATCCGGCTTGCCGTCCAGCAGCCCGCGCTCACCCGTGCCGAAGCGGCGCAGAACGGTTTCGCCGTCGGCTGCGAGTTCGACCACTGAATGGTGCGCGGTGTCAGACAGCAGATACGTTCGGGTGGCGTCGGAATCATCGCGAAGGGCGATTACCTTGCCCGGGAAGCGCAAGGCGGTCGACTCAGGCTGTGGCGGCACGTATGGGCTGTCGCCACGACGCAGCGTGCCCTTAGCTTCGTGCTCTGCGATGAGCTCACGCAACAGCGTACGTAAGCCGTGCGCGTGCCCCTCGCCCGACATTTGGGCGACGACATAGCCCTCGGGATCGATGACACTGAGGGTCGGCCACGCGCGTACCGCGTACGCCTTCCACGTGGTCAGCTCCGGGTCGTCGAGCACCGGATGCCTGACGTCGTAACGCTCGCAGGCGGCGACCAGCGCGTCGTGATCGGCTTCGTGCACGAATTTGGGTGAGTGCACGCCGACGATGACCAGCACGTCCGCGAACTCGGCCTCGATCTCACGCAACTCGTCCAGCACATGCAGGCAGTTCGCGCAGCAGAAGGTCCAGAAGTCGAGCAGCACGATCCGGCCGGACAAGTCCGGTTCGCCGGCCACCCCTGCGTTGTCGACCGCGGTATTGATCCAGCTGCGGCCGGTCAGTTTCGGCGCGCGGACACGGGGCTGCCTGAGGTTGCGCATTGTTCGATTGTAATCGGACCGGAGCGCAGTGATCGTTACAGTCGGCGGTCCTTGAGCACTGGGAAGTTCTCGCGCGTGCTAGCGACCTTACCGGGATCGAATTCGGCGTAGACGATCTCCTCACCCGTCCCGCCCTCAGCCAGAATCTCGCCCCACGGATCGATCACCATCGAATTCCCGGCCATCTCGACCCCGGACTGAGCGCCGACCGCGCTGCACGCCAGCACGAACATCTGGTCCTCGATCGCGCGGGCCCGCAGCAGGGTGCGCCAGTGCTGGACCCGGCGCGCCGGCCACGCAGCTACCTGCAGCACCGTCTGCACACCGGCGTCGAGCAAGCCGCGGTACAGCTCGGGGAATCGCACGTCGTAACAGGTGGCGAGGCCGACCTTGGTGATGACCGAGTCGTCGAGGTCGAGCAGATCGAAGCTGACCAGGTGTTCGCCGGGCGACATCACCGCCGCCTCACCCTGGTCGAAGCCGAAGCGGTGGATCTTGCGGTACCCGGCCAGCAGCTCGCCCTCGGCGTCGAAGACCAGCGAGGTGTTGTACAGCTTGCCGTCCGGGGTCCGCTCGACGATCGAGCCCGCGTGCAGCACCACGCCGCAGTCCATCGCCGCCTCGCGCATCAGCTGCGCGGTCTCGCCGTGCAACGGCTCGGCGCGCTCGTGCCATGGCTCGGGGTCGAACGCCCCGTGCAGCCAGAGTTCGGGCAGCGCGACCAGGTCGGCTCCGTCCTCGGCGGCTTCGTGCACCTTGGCCACGGCCAACTCGCGACTCTTCTCGGGCGCGCGGCCAAGGTCCACGTCGAACTGAATCAGTGCAGCCTTCACACCAGGGAAACTACCGGGTCCGCGAGCACGCGGCCAATGTCGCGCAGGAACTTCGAGCCAAGCTCTCCGTCGATCAGGCGGTGGTCGAAGGACAGGCCGAGCGTGGTCACCCAGCGCGGCTTGATCTTCGCCTTGCCGTGCTTGTCGGTGACCACCCACGGTTGCTGCTTGACCGCGCCGAAAGCCAGGATCGCGGCCTCGCCGGGGTTGAGGATCGGCGTGCCGGTATCCACGCCGAAGACTCCCACGTTGGTGATCGTGATCGTTCCGCCGGTGAGGTCTTCGAGCGCTGTCTTGCCCTCGCGTGCGGTCGCGGTCAGCTGTCCGAGCGCGACGGCGAGGTCACGCAGCGACAGTTGCTCGGCGGCCTTGACGTTGGGCACGATCAGTCCGCGCGGGGTGGCCGCGGCGATGCCGAGGTTCACCGAACCGTGGATCACGATCTCCTGCGCTGCCTCGTCCCAGGAGGCGTTGACCTCCGGGTGCTTGGCTACCGCGAGCAATAGTGCCTTGGCGACCAGGAGCAGTGGCGAGACCTTAACGTCCGCGAACTCGGGCAGCGCCTTGAGCCGCGTGACCAGCTTCATGGTGCGGGTCACGTCGAGGGTCAGGAATTCGGTGACGTGCGGTGCGGTGAACGCGGATGACACCATCGCGGCCGCAGTGGCCTTACGCACTCCCTTGATCGGTACACGGCGCGTCTCGCCCGCGGGCCTGATCATGGGGTGCGATCCGACCGGCGGCGCGGATACGCCCGCAGCGGCCCGCTCGACCTCTTCGCGGGTGATCACGCCGTCTTCGCGTTCGGGCGCGATCGTCGTCAGGTCCACGCCGAGGTCCTTGGCGAGCTTGCGGACCAAGGGCTTGGCGAGGACGTACGTCGGACGGGTCGTCACCGGCTCGGGCGCGGGAGGCTGCTCGACGCGGATCGGCGCCGGCGCGGGGGCCGGAGTCGCCGGAGGAGCTGGAGCGGCGGGCGCGGACACCGCAGCGGCCTGATGCGCCTGCGACGGGGCCGGCTTGCGCGAGCGGCGCTTGGTAGAGCCGTGCGCTACGCCGTAGCCGACGAGCACCGGCTCGCGCTTGCCCTCCGCGCCGCCGCCCTGCGAACCCTGTGAAGTTCCATTGCTTACCGCCGCCGGTGCGGCAGCAGCCGGGCCGGGCCCGCTCGGTCCCGCGTCAGCGGTCTCGATCGAGATGATCGGCGTGCCGACGTCCACGGTGCTGCCCTGTTCGACCAGCAACTCGCGCACGACGCCCGCGAACGGCGAGGGCAGCTCCACGGCCGCCTTCGCCGTCTCGATCTCGACCAGCGTCTGATTGACCTTCACTTCGTCCCCGACCGCGACGACCCACTGCAGGATCTCCGCTTCGGTCAGGCCTTCGCCCACGTCGGGCAGCCGGAATTGCTTGATAGCCATGCTTCGGCTCCCCTCTCTCAGTGGTCGAATGCGCGGTCGACGGCGTCGAGCACGCGGTCAAGGTCGGGCAGGTACGTCTCCTCGATCCGGGATGGCGGATACGGGGTGTGGAAGCCGCCGACCCGGCCGACCGGCGCTTCGAGCCGGTAGAAGCAGCGGTCGGTCACCTGGGCGGCCAGTTCCGCGCCGAGCCCGAAGAAGACCGGTGCCTCGTGCACGACCACCAGCCGGCCGGTGCGGTTGACCGATTCCACGACGGTGTTCACGTCGAGCGGGGAAATGGTGCGCAGGTCGATGACCTCAAGCGAGCGGCCCTCCTCTTCGGCGGCACGCGCGACGTCGAGGCATGTACGCACCATCGGACCGTGCGCGGCGAGCGTCAGGTCGGTACCCGGCCGCACGACGATCGCCTGGTCGAAGCCGTATGCAGGACCGGCCGATTCGTCGAGCTGTGCCTTATCCCAATACCTACGCTTGGGCTCGAAGAAGATGACGGGATCATCGGACTCGATGGCCTGCTGGATCATCCAGTAGCCGTCGACCGGGTTCGAGCACGCAACGACGCGCAAACCGGCCGTGTGCGCGAACAGCGCCTCCGGGGATTCGGAGTGGTGCTCGACCGCGCCGATGCCGCCGCCGTAAGGGATGCGGATGACGATCGGCACGCGCATCTTGCCGAGCGAGCGTGCGTAGAGCTTGGCGACCTGTGTGGTGATCTGGTCGTATGCCGGGAAGACGAAGCCGTCGAACTGGATCTCGCAAACCGGCCGGTAGCCGCGCAGCGCCAGGCCGATGGCGGTGCCGATGATGCCGGCCTCGGCCAGCGGAGTGTCGATGACGCGCGCGTCACCGAAGTCCTTCTGCAGGCCGTCGGTGACCCGGAACACGCCGCCGAGCTTTCCGATGTCCTCGCCCATGAGCAAGACCTTCGGGTCCTGCTCCATGGCCCGGCGTAGGCCCTTGTTGAGTGCCTTGGCCAGAGTGACCGGAGCGGCAGGCGCGTCTGAGGCGGTGGTGGCAGCGGGGCTCATCGGGCCGCCTCCTCGTCGGTGAAGCTGTCGAGGTACGCGGCCAACTCTTCGCGTTCGGCCTCGACCTGGGCATGCGGACCGGTGTACGCGTAGTCGAACATGCTCAGCGGGTGCGGGTCGGGCAGCGAAAGGCAACCGGCACGGATCTCGGCGGCCAGGGCGTCCGCCTCGGCCTCGACTTCGGCGAAGAATTCGTCGTCGGCTTGGCCTTCACGCACCAGGTATGTGCGAAGCCGGGCGAGCGGGTCGCGGGCGCGCCAGAGTTCGACCTCGTCGTTACCGCGGTACCGGGTCGGGTCGTCCGAGGTCGTGTGCGCACCCATGCGGTACGTGTACGCCTCGATCAGGGTCGGGCCGTTACCGGTGCGAGCACGGTCAAGGGCGGCGCGCGTTACGGCGAGGCACGCGAACACGTCGTTGCCATCCACGCGCACGCCCGGGAAACCGAACCCGGAGGCGCGGCGGAAGAGCGGTACACGGCTCTGCCGCTCGGTCGGCTCGGAGATCGCCCACTGGTTGTTCTGGCAGAAGAACACCACCGGGGCGTTGTAGGAGGCGGCGAACACGAACGACTCGTTGACGTCGCCCTGCGAGGAGGCGCCGTCGCCGAAGTAGGCGATCACCGCGTCGTCGGAGCCGTCCCGCTGGATGCCCATCGCGTAGCCCACGGCGTGCAGTGTCTGCGAGCCGATCACGATGGTGTACAGCATGAAGTTCTTCTCGTTCGGGTCCCAGCCGCCGTTGTTCACCCCGCGGAACATGCCCAGCAGGTTGATCGGCGGGACGCCGCGGGTCCACGCGACACCGTGCTCGCGGTAGGTGGGGAAGGCGAAGTCGCCCGGCCGCATCGCCCGGCCGGAGCCGACCTGGGCGGCCTCCTGCCCGAGCAGCGAGGCCCACAGGCCCAGCTCGCCCTGGCGCTGGAGCGCGGTGCCCTCGGCGTCCACCCGGCGCACCAGGACCAGGTCCCGGTACAGCGCGCGGGCCTGCTCGGCGTCCACGTCGAGCGGATAGTCCGGATGGCTGCGGCGTTCACCCTCAGGGGTGAGCAGCTGGATGAGCGGGAGCTCTTCGGCGGCCCCATACCCATCGGCCGCGGCCGCCTCCGGTACGAGGACCGGCTCAGGTTCCGGGGCCTGCGCGGACCGGCGGGAGCGCGCCGGGGTCCGTGTCGTCACGTTCTTCACTCCTCATCGTCGGCGAGGACCACGGAGGTCTTCCGCGGTTGCGTCCTCAAGGCGGCCGGCACGGCGGCGTGCACCGCGGACTCGCCGTCCGCGGCCGATCGTCGCCGGTCGGTCGCTCCGTGTTCCCGGGATCGCCGGGCGCGGTTGGATCGTTGCCGGGTCGCCGCGCCGCCGCCTCGGGTGTCGGCCGGCGAACGCGTTGACGAGGATCACGTTACCGACCAGTTGCATCCGTCGAACAGTGCCCACCGGACACAGCGCCCATCAAAATCTTGGGAACGGCAACACTTGTCCGATTGGGCTAACGGCGAACGCTTAACACGTTCCCACCCGGAACTATGGTCAGACTCGGTACGCTCTCAGGCCCTGTGCGGCCTAGGCGAAGCGCGCGGCTACTGCGACGGCCAGGTCGTTGGCCTCGGGCTCGCCGATGGTGACGCGGGCGCCCTCGCCGACGAACGGACGCACGGTCACGCCGGCCTCCTCGCACGCCGCGGCGAACTTCTCGGTCGCGTCGCCGAGTCGCAGCCAGTAGAAGTTGGCCTCGGTGTGCGGCACCTCGACGCCGTGGGCGCGCAGCGCCGCCAGCACTCGGGCACGCTCGCTGACCAGCGCGTCAACCCGCTCAGTCAGCGCATCGTGGGCGCGCAGCGAGGCGACTGCCGCGGCCTGAGCGACCAGGTTCACCCCGAAGGGCACCGCGCAGGCTCGCAGCGCCGCGGCCACCGGTGGGTGCGCGACCGCGAAGCCGATGCGCAGACCCGCCAGGCCGTAGGCCTTGGAGAAAGTACGAAGAACGCAGACGTTCGCCCGATCGCGGTATACGTCGAGGCCGTCAGCCACCTCGGGATCACGGTTGAACTCGCGGTACGCCTCATCGATCACGACGAGCACGTCCGAGGGCACCCGCTCCAGGAAGCGCTCCAGCTCCGCGCGGTGCACCACGGTGCCGGTCGGGTTATTCGGGGTGCAGATGAAGATCAGGCGGGTGCGCTCGGTGATCGCGTCGGCCATCGCGTCGAGGTCGTGCTTCTCGTCGCGCAGCGGCACTCGAACCGAGGTCGCTCCGGCGATCTGAGTCAGGATCGGGTACGCCTCGAAGGACCGCCAGGCGTAGATGACCTCGTCGCCCAGGCCCGCAGTCACCTGGAGCAGCTGCTGCGCGACGCCGACCGAGCCGGTGCCGACCGCCAGGTGATCGACTGGCACGTTGTAGTAGCTCGCCAGCTCGTTCAGCAGCTCGACCGAGCCGAAGTCGGGGTAGCGGTTGATCGATCCGGCGGCTGCGCTCGCGGCCTCGAGCACGCCGGGCAGCGGCGGGTACGGGTTCTCGTTGGAGGCGAGCTTGTAGGACGGTCCCTCGCCGGGCGCGGGAGCCTTACCCGCCTTGTAGGCAGGCAGCCCGGAAACCGCCGGGCGCAGCCTGGGCCCGGGCTCGGCACCGGTCGTGTTCGTGCCGCTCACCGTCGAATCGCTCACCACAGCCCGCTTTCTCCGCGTTCAGAACCGGCGGGACTCGCCGCCCGGCTCAGCGTACGACCTCGGCGCGGCGCGGTCATCCAGGGATCTGCCTACTAGCCGCAGATGCGAATAGTTTGCAATAGTGGCCTCATGAGCCAATCCGTGACAGCGGTGGAAGCGGCCCCCTCCGGGCGCCAGACGAGCCTGATAGGCCGCGTACGCAGCGCCCTTACTCCCGCGGAGTGGTACCGGCTGTCCGGGATGGGCGGTTTCATCCTGCTGCTGCACGTGATCGGTTGGGGCATCATCGCGTCTGTCGAGTCACGGCACTACTCGCTCGGCGGTACCGCATTCGGTGTCGGTACCGGATTGACCGCATACACGCTCGGCATGCGTCACGCGTTCGACGCCGACCATATCGCCGCGATCGACAACACGACCCGCAAGCTGATGTCCGAGGGGAGGCGGCCGCTGTCCGTTGGTTTCTGGTTCTCCCTCGGGCACTCCTCGATCGTCTTCGGCCTGGCCCTGCTGCTCTCGTTCGGGGTCAAGGCGGTGGTCGGGCCGGTCAAGGACGACAACTCACAGCTGCACCACTACACCGGCGTGATCGGCACCACGGTCTCCGGCGGGTTCTTGTACTTGATCGCGGCCGTCAACGTGGTGATCCTCTGGGGCATCCTGAAGGTGTTCCGCGCGATGCGCCGCGGCGAGTTCGACGAGGCCGCGCTGGAGGAGCACCTGGCCAACCGCGGTCTGATCAACCGACTGCTCGGCCGGGTGATGCGGGCGATCCGCAAGCCCTGGCAGATGTACCCCGTCGGGATGCTCTTCGGCCTCGGGTTCGACACCGCCACCGAGGTCGCCTTCCTCGTGCTGGCCTCGACCAGCGCGCTGGCCGGGCTGCCCTGGTACGCGATCCTCTCGCTGCCGGTGCTGTTCGCGGCCGGGATGAGTCTGCTCGACACGATCGACGGCTCGTTCATGAATTTCGCCTACGGCTGGGCGTTCGCCAACCCGGTGCGCAAGGTGTACTACAACCTGACCATCACCGGGCTCTCGGTGGCCGTCGCGCTGATCGTCGGCACCGTGGAACTGCTGGGACTGGTCGCACAGCAGCTCAACTACACCGGAGCGTTCTGGACCTGGATCTCCGGGCTGAACCTGAACACCGTCGGCTTCGTCATCGTCGGCCTCTTCATCACCACCTGGGTCGTCGCGCTGGCGGTGTGGAAGTTCGGCCGGATCGAAGAGCGCTGGCGCACCGAAGGCTGAGCCGGAACCGGCGGCAGCGGCAGCGGCTAAAGCCGACCGCGGCGCGCAGCCGGTCAGAGCATCAGACGGAGCCGGTCTGCTGCTTGCTCAGCAGTAGCCGATCGGCCGCCAGGACCAGGCTGTTTACCGCCGAGGCCGACCAGCGCACGTCCGGACTGCGCATCGTCGAGGCCAATTGGTCGGGGATCAGCACAGTCACGCCTTGCATATTGCGCGGCGTGCCCTGAAGTTTCTCGATGTGCACAGCCAGGACCGGCTGCACCGTGACGATGCCGACCTCCTCGTCGCGCGCGGCGGCGGCCGTTAGCGCCTCGCCGATCACCCGAGACTGATCGACCAGACGCTTGAACATCGGTGACTGGTCGACGTGATCCACGTACATCATCGCGCCGAACATCCGCACGTCGCGGTCGTGCCACTGCTTCGAGTCGACGAGGAAGGCCCCGCGCGGAGAGAGCACCAGGTGCTCGACCTCGATCGGTTCGCCGAACCCGGTCAGCACCCGGTCGTGCAGAACCGTCGCGCGGCCGCGGATCTCGACGGCCCGCAGCGCCTTGCCGGTTTCCGACTCGGCCGCGGCCCGCGCCTGCACTCGGACCAGCGCGTCGGGTCTGCGGAACAGCACGTCGAGTACCACCGCAGTACCCAGCACGAAGTACAGCACGCCGAACAGCGGGTAATGCGTCGACAAGCCGGCGGCGATGGAGACGGCCACGATCAACGGGCCCCACCACAGCGCGGAGAGCGCGGCTGAGCGGCGGCGCGCCGCTATCCAGGCGCCGTAGCGCTGCGAATAAGCGGCTTGCAGGCTCTGACCGGCGCGCGGTGGACCGTCCCGACGTGCCGCCCGGCCGATCGTGGCCATCGGCAACCTCCTTTGAACCACGGGTAATCAACGCCCACTCGCGTGTCCCCGCGCATGGCGTCAAAACCCTTCTCAGCACGTTAGCGGCATACGGACACACGCGGCAGGGATACCGGAAGACCGCTTTCTCCCACTACCCTCACATCTCATGGTTGACCTGTCCGAGTCGGTGGCCGCGGTGGGCGACGTGCACGGCTGCGTGGCTCCGCTGCGTGAGGCGCTGTACCGCGCCGGATTCATCGACGAGCGGGAGCGCTGGATCGGCGAGGACGCCCGGCTCTGGTTCCTCGGCGACCTGACCGACCGCGGCCCGGACGGCATCGGCGTGCTCGATCTGGTCATGTCGTTGCAGGCACAGGCGGCCGACCACGGCGGCGAGGTGGGCTGCCTGCTCGGTAACCACGAACTCATGCTGCTCGCCGCGCATCTGCCCGCAGGCCGCAAGCTACGGCTGATGCAGTCCGGGGACGACGACGTCCACGCGCTCTTTCGCGAGCGCTGGGTCGGCAACGGCGGCAAGGACGCCGACTCGAGCCGGCTGACCGACGCGCACCTGGAGTGGATCGCCAAGCTGCCGGCCATGGCGCTGATCGGCGGGCACCTGCTCGTGCACGCCGACACGGTCGGGTACCTCGAGTTCGGCGAATCCGCGGAAGCGGTGAACGCGCGCATCGCGCAGCTCCTGAGCGACCCGGTGGACGTCGAGGAGATCGACCGTCTCACCCACCTGATGACCAAGCGTTTCGCCTTCGCCTCCGACGACGGGATAGCGGCTCGCGAGTTCCTGCGCACCTTCGGCGGCAGGCAACTCGTTCACGGCCACTCGCCGATTCCGCTGCTGCTCGGCATCGAGCCGCAGGCGGTGACCGGTCCGCTGGTGTACGCCGGGGGCTACGCGGTCAACCTGGACACAGGCCTCTTCCTCGGCGGCCCGTGTCTGGTGTGCGGCCTTCCCTCCGTACCCAAAGAGCTTCCCTGATACAGAAGCCTTTCCTGGTATCAGGAATCCCCTGATACCCCGTCCGTCACCGCTTCACTCACGCCGGCTGCGCTTCGACGGCCGGGGCGGCCAGACCAAGCCGCTCCGGGTCCCAGATCCGCTCGCACAGTGCGCGATATAGCCGCTGGCGTTCGGTGATCGAGGTGATGCCGAAGGTGTGCGGATACGCACGGAAGTAGTCGGCCAAACCATTGCGTAGTACGAACCTGCGAAACGACGGATTGCGTTCGTAGCAGAGCGGATGCAGCGAACGGGCCAGCAGGTTTTGTGCGCGGTAGTGCTCTGCCTTGAGCGAGTACGGATCGTCCCGGAACGCCGCGTTGATCTCCTTCGGCAGCAACAACAGCGCGCCGAATCGGTTACGCACAACGCGGAACCGCTCCGGCGTGCCGACTTCCTCCGCGTAGGGGCCGAAGTGGTCGGCCCAGATGTGTTCGATCTCGTATGGCCGGCCGGACGGCCCGAAGCCGAGGTAGTCGGCGATCAGATCAGGTTGCCCGCACTGGGTTTCCACCCAGCCGGTCATCCGCGAAAGCAGGTAGCGCACCTGCTTGCGGTTGTCCGAGCGCAGCCCGAAGGTCTCCAGCCCGGCGAAATCGTGTTCGAGCCCGCACACCTCGGCGGCGAGCAGCGCACGCACGGCGTCAAGGCTCTGCGCCGCACGCAGCGGCTCGATCAGAGCGCCGATCTGCCGGGCCAGGTCGCCCGACTGGAGCGCGGCGTAGTTGGCCATCCGGCGGGCCAGCAGCAGATCGCAGAACGCCGCGACAAGCCGTGCCTTCTCGCGAAACGCGGTGTCCGAGTCGTTCGGCCCGATTGCCGCCATGATCAGGGTGAGTTGATGGGTGAAACCGTTGGCCGCGTTGTAGAACACCGGCTCAAGGCCCTTAGTCGGTGCAGCGCACGCCTCGACCAGCGCACGGTAGCGGTCCGCCAGCGGCCTGATGGTGTCGCGGATGAACACGCGGTAGTCGCGCGGACGCACCAGGCCGACCGCGTCGGTGTTCTGCCGTACCCACTCGTGGAACGCAGTAGAGATCCGCTCCGCGGTGGCCGGGTCCGCGGGCGCGTACCTGGCCAGCAGCACGGTTTTGACGAAATCGCCGGGCGCCTGGTCGTCGGTGACCGCGAGCTGCGACATGGTGCGCCGCCAGATCGCGTTCAGCGCGCTGTGGTCCTTGTCCGCGCGGGAGAGCAGGAAGGACTTGAGCAGGTCGAGCGGGGTCAGCCGGGCGCCCCGGTCGTTCATCGACTCGAAGATCTCCCAGCCGTGGTCTCGGTCCCGCGCGGTGATCTCGACCAGGAAAACTCGCTCCAGGAGCCAGTCCACGAAGAAAGGCAGCGCCTCGCCGCGCAGGGCGGCCGGGAAGTCCTCGACCAATTCGCGGTAGCGCTGACAAATGGTGCGCACCGCAAGCGATGTCAGTTCGGTGACGGGGAAGTCGCGCCCGGCCCGCAGCGCACGCAGCGCCGGCTCGCGCTCGTCGACGTGCACGGTGAAGGTCGGCACGCCGTACTGCACCGTGCAGATCATGTTGTCCAGCACGGCCGCGCCGGCGTGGTCCTCGTAGTCGGTCAGCCGGTGCCGCAGGTGGATCAGCAGCAGAAGCAGGGTCGTGAAACGCTGCTGACCGTCGACGAGGTATGACACGCCCGGCGCGGGATAGGTGACGAAGGGTCCGAGGAAGTAGGGCCGGTACCCGGCGACATCCTCGCGATCGTGGTCGGGACGCCACTGCTCCAGGAAGCGGCCGGACAGATCCCGCAGGAGATCGCCGACGTGGGTCCGGCTCCAGTCGTACTCGCGCTGATAATGTTCGAGCCCGTACCTACGTCCGGTGAACAGTTCCCTGACGGTGTGCCCCCGACCGTCGATGCGGTCCTGTGTGTGTTTGATCAAAATCACGCCGTCCCCGAATGTGCGAGACGCGGAACACGGGCCACGGGAGTGCGCCGTCGAGCGCTGCTATCACTCCAGTGCGCCTCTTGCCCACCCTTTCTTGGGGAACATGCCCAGGTCAGCGCACAGGAAAACCAGACGGCTGGTTACGAATCAGTGAACCGATCAAGGCGGTCCACCCGGTCTGATGCGACGCGCCGAGGCCCTTGCCGGTGTCGCCGTGGAAGTACTCGAAGAACCATGGCCGGTCCCGCCACCGGGGGTCCGCCTGCAAGAGGGCTGACTCGGCAGGCATCGCGGCGTCTGTTTCCGGAGCGCCTGTTCCAACCGGTCCGAGTACCGGACGCGTGCCATCCTCGGCGAGCCGGAAGATCCCGATCAGCCGCTGCCGCAGTTCCTCCGCGAATCCGGCCCGGTCCACGTGCGGCACGTTAGGCGTCGGATGCGCCGTCACGGCAAGGGCGGGACCGACTCGGCGGATCGCCTCGTACACCAGATAGTTGAGCGGCATCCAGACCGGTCCGCGCCAGTTGGAGTTGCCGCCGAACATCCCTGAGCGGGATTCTCCGGGCTCGTAGTCGACGCTCGCGGTGTAGCCGTCGAGCTCGACGGAGAACGGGTGGTCGAGGTGGTAGCGGGAGAGCGAGCGCAGTCCGTGCGGGGAGAAGAACTCCGCCGTGTCGCTGAGCCGCTGAAGGATCCGGCTCGCCTGCACGTCGTCGGCCAGCGAGAACACGATGCCGCCGGCGGCGTGCGGCCTGGTGATCGCGCGGGCGTACTCGGGGCGTCGAGTGGTGAATTCCGCCAGGTGCTCGGTGAAGCGCGGCAGCCGCTTGAGAGTATCGGCGTCTACTGCGATCGCGGCGACCAGCGGCACCGTGCCGACCATCGAGCGCACCCGCATGACCACCGCCTCATCCCCGTCGCGGCGCAGCCGGTCGTAGTAGAAGCCGTCCTGCTCGTCCCAGAGCCCGCAGTCGTTGATCGCCTTCGCGATGTAGGCGTAGTGCTCGGCGAACTTGCAGGCCATCTCCTCGTAGATGGGTTCCTGCGCGGCCAGCTCGATGGAGATCTCCAGCATGTACAGGCAGTAGGAGGCCATCCAGCCGGTGCCGTCGGACTGTTCCAGCACGCCGCCGACCGGCAGCCGGGAGCGATCGAAGACCCCGATGTTGTCCAGGCCGAGGAATCCGCCCTCGAAGATGTTGTCCTGGCCCTCGTCCTTGCGGTTGACCCAGAAGGTGAAGTTCAGCAGCAGCTTGTGGAAGCAGGCTTTCAGGAACTCGCGGTCGCCGCCGACGGCCCGGTGCACCCGCAGCGCGGCCCAGGCGAAGACCGGCGGGTTCATGTCGTCGAAGTCCCACTCGTAGGCGGGGAACAGGCCGTTCGGGTGCTGATAGCGCTGCGAGAGGTAGGTGTAGAGCTGCTCCTTCGCGCAGCCGGGGTCGATTTCGGCCATCGCGGCGCAGTGGAAGGCCAGGTCCCAGGAGGCGAACCAGGGGTACTCCCAGGGGTCGGGCATCAGCAGCACGTCGCGGGCCCAGAAGTGGTCCCAGCCGGCGTTTCGGTCGTGCCCACGGTGGTCGGGCGGCAGCGGTTGCGCCGGATCGCCGCGCAGCCAGCGGTGCACGTCGTAGTGGTAGAACTGCTTCGACCAGATCAGGCCGCTGAATGCCTGGCGCATGATCCTGGCGTCGTCAGCGGTCGTGCCGGAGGGGGTCAGTTCCGCGTAGAACTCGTCGGCCTCGCGCTCGCGTTCGGCCAGGGTGGCGGCGTGGTCGGGCAGCGTGGCGCTCTCGGCGGCGAGCCAGAGGTTGATCTCGCGCCGCTCGCCGGCTGCGAGGTCAAGCACGTAGTGCAACGCGCCCTTCGTGCCGACGTTCTTCGGATTGACTGTCGCTGCCCCGCTCACCACATGGTCGCCGATGCCGTCCTTCGAGTAGGGCGTCCGGTTCTCGGAGCCGAACAGCACCGCGGCATTCGTCTCGTTGTCGCACAGCAGCGCGACGGGCTCCGCTCCCGACCCATCGAACAGTGCCAGGCTTGCGGTGAGGTGCGGGTGCGTCGCGGTCAGCCGACCAGGCTCCCCCGTGATCATCAGCCCCGCGGTATCGACCGCGTCCTCGATGTCCGGTGCGCGGCCCCAGGACCACATGTCACGGAACCATAGCTGGGGCAGGACGTGCAGCGTTGCGGGATCCGGTCCGGCGTTCTCGACTGTGATGCGCATGGCGTAGGCGTCCGGCGCCGCCTTTGCGTAGTCGGCGGTGATGATGAAGTATCGGTCGCCGGCGAAGATCCCGGTGTCGACGAGCTCGTACTCCGGGTCGTCCTTGCCGCGCGCCGCGTTCTGCTCGCGCAGCTGCTGATACGGGAACTCGGCCTGCGGGTAGTGGTAGCGCCAGCGCAGCCACGAACCGGTCGGCGTCGCGTCCTCGTACCACCAGTAGTCCTTGGCGTCCTCGCCGTGGTTGCCCTCGGCGTTGGCCAGGCCGAAGGCACGTTCCTTGAGGATCGGGTCGCGTCCGTTCCAGAAGGCCAGCGCGAAGCACCAGTCCTGGTTGAGGTTGCACAGCCCGGCCAGGCCGTCCTCGCTCCACCGGTAGGCGCGAGAGCGCGCGTGCTCGAACGGGAAGTAGCGCCAGGCGTCGCCTTCGGCGCTGTAGTCCTCCCGCACGGTGCCCCACGCGCGCTCCGATAGGTAAGGGCCCCACTCGCGCCAGGGCTCTGTCCCGTCGTCCGCCGCCTTCAGTCGCCGCCGCTCCGCGTTTGCGTCCTCATGCACGGCACCAGTCTTACCCGACCGGCGCCGCGGCCGCGCTACGAATCTGATGGGTGATGCGCATTGAGCAGAAGTGTGGGCCGCACATCGAGCAGAAATGGGCCTGCTTCGCGGGCTCGGCAGGCAGGGTCTCGTCGTGGAAGGACCGCGCCGTGGCCGGGTCAAGCGCCAGGTTGAACTGGTCCTCCCAGCGGAACTCGAAGCGGGCGTCGGACAGCGCGTCGTCCCAGGCCTGTGCGCCGGGG
>Ga0134128_10002580_pt1 | contig 22343 bp, 21 predicted proteins | sample KB31754_FD_96462 | JGI IMG/M metagenome (GOLD analysis project Ga0134128, IMG submission 96462) | Terrestrial soil microbial communities with excess Nitrogen fertilizer from Kellogg Biological Station, Michigan, USA - KB3-175-4 | ecosystem: Environmental > Terrestrial > Soil > Unclassified ... | reverse complement strand
GACTGGGATAATCCATCGCGAACCGTTGAACATGGCTTCTTCCCTCAAGGCCATTTCTGAAGCGGCGCTGGGATTCGTTTATCCCAACGTCTGCCAGATTTGCGGCGCGGCCCGCGCCACCCGCGCCGAAGGCTACGTCTGTCCTCAATGCTGGCAAAAGGTCCGCTTCATCAAACCGCCCTTTTGCGAACGCTGCGGCCTCCCCTTCCCCGGCAGTTTCACCGGCGCGTTCGAATGCACCAACTGTCGCGAACTGGAATTGCATTTCCGTTCCGCCCGCTCCGCCGTCACTGCCAGCGGGCCCGTCCTCGAAGCCATTCACAAATACAAATACAAACGCGCCCTCTGGTTTGAGCCGTTCCTCGCCGACCTCGTCATTCGGGAAGCCGTGCCCGAACTGCGCCAACAAACCTGGGATTGGATTGTCCCCGTGCCGCTGCACCGGGCCAAAAAACGCAAACGCGAATTCAACCAGGCCGAACGCCTGGCCACCTTCCTGAGCGCCGCCGCCGGCATCCCCATGAACACCACCCTGCTCCAGCGCGTCACCGCAACCGAAACCCAAACCAAATTGACGCGCGAAAAACGCTCAGCAAACATGCGCCACGCCTTCACCATGAAAAACCGCCGCAAACTGGATGGCGAACGCATCCTTGTCTTCGACGACGTCTTCACCACCGGCGCCACCACCGATGCCTGCGCCCGCGTCCTCCTCGCCGCCGGCGCCGCCGAAGTCAGCGTCTGGACCCTCGCCCGAGGAACGTGAAGAGCTGAAATGAAGATTTTCAAGAACAAGCGAGATCAGAAAATCCTCATTATAGCTTTGGCTATTTCCGCCATCCTCGGGTTGCTGCTGGGTATCATCAGCTGCGTATTCGGTTGGGGATATAGACGCGACTCCAAGTCTGCCTCAACGCTCGAAAGCAAAGCCCCCGTAGCGCAGGCTGCCCAGCCTGCTGTGCCGCAGGTTGCCAACCTGCGCGAACGTCACAAACCCTCTTGTTCTAATCACCCATAAAGCTTAAAATTCCGAAATGGCTACAACAACGTTCACAAAGAAATCGTTGGGCTTGGAAACCACCGAACCCGCTGTCACGCCCCCACCGCCATCCGCCAACACCACCTTCGTCAAGAAATCCAAGCTGGGCACCTCCAAAGCCAAGAAAAAGGACATCCCCGAAGGCCTCTGGACCAAATGCCCCAAATGCAGCACCATGGTTTTCGACAAGGAACTCGACGAAAACCTCAAAGTCTGCCCCCGTTGCCAGTATCATTTTCCCATCGGCGCCCGTGAACGCATCCATTCCCTCGTCGAAACCTGCACCTTCGAGGAACTCAACCCCGACATCACCAGCGTCGACATCCTGGAATTTACCGGCGTCGCCTCCTACGCCAACAAACTCGCCGAATACAAAAAATCCACCGGCCTCAAAGACGCCGTCATCACCGGCCTCTGCAAAATCGGCGAACACCGCGCCGCCCTCGGCGTCATGGACTTCAGCTTCCTCGGCGGCTCCATGGGCTCCGTCGTCGGCGAAAAATTGACGCGCCTGATCGAAAAAGCTACCGAAAAAAATCTGCCCGTCATCATCATATCCACCAGCGGCGGCGCGCGCATGTATGAAGGCATGTTCAGCCTCATGCAAATGGCCAAGACCTGCGGCGCGCTCGCCTATCACGCCCGGGCCAAACTGCCCTACATCAGCATCCTGACCCATCCCACCACCGCCGGCGTCATGGCCAGTTACGCCAGCGTGGGCGATCTCATCATCGCCGAACCCGGCGCCATGATCGGCTTCGCCGGCCCGCGCGTCATCAAAGACACGACTCAGGCCGAATTGCCCCCCGGCTTCCAAACCGCCGAATTTCTCCTCGACCACGGCCTCATCGACGCCATCGTCTCGCGCAAGGAAATGAAGCAACAACTCACCGAATATCTCAGCTTCATGACCTCCGCCCGCCGCAACGGCACAACGAACTAATTTTGCTGCGCAGCCGCACGGCCCATAATCATGAGCCACCTTGGAACAATTCTGCTGACCGCATCGATCCTTCTTTCCGCCACCATCGGCTGCTCAACCCCGCCTCATCCAAAACCCGTTACAGTTTACCACGCCGACCTCGCGCGCGAAGCATCCTACGCTCAATCACTATACGAAAAAGGCTACCTGGATCTGGCCGAACAAAAATTCCGCGCCGTTTTGCAAATCGACCCTAACAATGCCAAGGCCCAATACTATTTGAATCTGGTGCAACAAACCCACGTGCAGCGCACGGCCGATGAACACAAACCGCGCGGCTACTATCAAACCATTCCCCAACAGCCAATTTATTGAGACCTCGGGGCGCCGATCTCCTGATCGGCGCGCCTCCCGCACCGTAACGCAGGTTGCCTAACCTGCTGCATCGCAGGCTGCCCAGCCTGCCACGCACTGCACCGGCGGCGTTTGAAATCCAACTCCCCGCTTCGCCCTGCGATCAACCCAGCAATATTCAAGTCCCCAACGGTGAACCATTCCCCTCTCCCATCGGATGGGAGAGGGCCGGGGTGAGGGTTTATAGCTTGAAGTTTCTCCGGAGCCTGCACGCGTGAAGCTTTTCTTTGGACTTTTGAATCTTCCCCCCTCCCGCGAGTTCCTTTCCAAAAATTCCCTTTGCATCCCACGCGCAACCCTGTTTCCTGTCATCGTGTCCAAAACGCGTTCATTTTTGAAATACTGGTTGCTGCCGCTGGCCTGGATGTCCCTCATCTTCTTCGGCTCGAGCGATGCCAAATCCTATACCCACTCCTCGCGCATCATCGTCCCCCTCCTGCACTGGTTGTTCCCGCACATGACCGAGCAACACGTCGAACTCATCCACCACCTTTGCCGCAAATGCGCGCACCTCACCGAATACGCCGTGCTCGCCTTCCTGCTCTGGCGCGCCATCCGCAAACCCGTCCGGAATGACCCGCGCCCCTGGCAATGGCGTCACGCCTCCCTCGCCATCTTCATCGTCTTCCTCTACGCCTCCACCGATGAATTCCACCAACGCTACGTCGCCACCCGCACCCCCACAGTCACCGACGTCTTCATCGACACCTCCGGCGCCACCGCCGGAATGATTTTACTCTGGGCCCTCGGCACCGGCCTCCGCTGGTGGCCCAAAACCGAAATCAATCTGTCCGGCGAACCCGAAGCCAACACCTAGCATCAATCCCGTAGCGCAGGCATTCCTGCCTGCGGATTCAGGCTACTTTCCAGTCGCCTGTGCTTTCCCAAGGTAAGGCTGCCGCTGCCGCACAGCCCCATTATTCTTCCGGAGCGCATAGCGCGTGATGGAATCCCCTCGCCATAGGAATTGCATATCCGGGTCCATCTACAGTCAAAAATTCGCGCCCATTCGCGCAATTCGCGTAAAAGCCTTTTTTTCATCCGTGTTCATCCGTAGTTGTCAATGTGATTTACAAAAAAGATTTTGACGTTTTTCGTCGGTGATTGCAAGGGAATTCGCAACTTTTTTTCTCGGCAAGAAACTTAGATTAAAATCCGGAAACTAAATCCCGGACGCGAACCTTGAGCGCGTTGGCAATTTTCGAAAGTGAGTCAACCGTTGGCGACTCCCTACCGCGCTCCACGCGACTGATGAATACAGTCGAGAGATCGCTTTTTTCGGCAAGCCTTTCCTGACTGAGCCCAGCTTTCTTGCGTTTGAGGCGCACAGCTTCACCCAACAGTTTCCGGTTTTTCTGAACCGCCAGCATTGCTGGCTACCACACCACGAAACGCCGCATCTCGCCATGTCGTTAACGACATGTTTTCTCTTGCCCCCAAACCGAAACTAAGTAGCATCCTGTCGATGGGTGGGTTCGGATGAACAACATTATTCCTTGGCAAACCCTCTTGACGAATTCGCTCGCACGGGAATTGCGAATGCGGTCAACGTTCCTTTTTGTTTTCCTTTCGCGCCTGTTTGATGACCTCGGCCAAATCAACGTTCAACGCGGAAGCGATGCGCAATACGGTTTCCAAAGTGGGATTTCGGTCACCATTTTCGACGTAAGCAATCATCTGCGGCGAGAGACCCGATTCCTGCGCGACGAAATACTTGGACAGTTTTCGCCGCTCGCGCTCCTGTCGAAGAAGCGAGATGACCTTTACGCAAAGTGTGCGGGCGTTTCGATCCACCCCGGAGAATTACAGGAGAATTGGATTGACAGTGTATTTCACTATGGTGGAATAGCCGACGCAGGATTGGGACTCTCATGAAGGCGACCATTCAAACGGAACAAATACAAACCGGCGAAACCAAGCCGTATTCACAGATCAGAGGAGAAATTTTGAACAAGTTTCGCCGGAGAATGGCAGAGCTTGCGCTTGAAGACACCCAGTCACCATTCTATTGCGACATTATTGTTATTTCGGCTGACCAAAGCTTGCTTTTTGAGGCGCAAAATACGCACGCCTCAGAAGCATTGCTTCGACGCTGCGGTTTGAACGCGGAGGGTTTTGCGGCACGCGACCGCATTCGCGTGCATCCCTGTCAAAGTGCAAAAATCATCGCCGATCTTGAAGCTGCGGGGTTGAAAATCGTTCATTAAGCCTACGTGAAGGTGTGCATCACAATTTTTGAACTCAGCGAAATCTTTTCGATATTTAATTTCTTGAACTCCATTCCCGTTGGAGTATCACAGGAGCGGTTCGGGAATTCAGAAGGAATTGAAATGAATATGGCCCAGGGCACCGAGGAACTTCATTGCGCTCCGCGTTTTAGAGGCTGTCTGCACCTGCATTGGACAGGCGATGTCCAGCCGTTAGGATAAAATTCGGAAAACTGACAAACGAGGACCCACTTAGATGAAAATTCTAAAAACGTTCGGAATGGCTCTGGCTCTTTTACTCGGCTTATTACCGGGAATTCTCCGTGCCCAATCGCCGCCGAGCGATAATTGGACATTCCCGACGAACTTGGATTCATGGTCGTTCCTTGACCTGACCAATTGGACCAGCGACGACGGTTACGCTCCAATTTCATTCACAAATATCATCAGCACGCATCGCGGCGACATCAAATCCGATTTCTCCCTAGTCGTCGATACGACCAACACGATTCCCGCATGGCTTCATTACAAAACTATTCAAGTGACCAATAGCGTGACGAATCTGACACTCAATTCAGGCGCGATTACATTTTGGTTCTCCTCGGCAAGTTGGGCATCGGCTTCAACCAATGGCACTGGCCCGGGCCAATGGGCGGAACTTTTGAGCGTCGGTCAGTGGACGACAAACGCCTCAATTGGATATTGGGGCCTTTTCCTCGACCCGGGTGCCACGAACATTTATTTTGCTTCACAGGACGGCCACGGTTCGAATGCGCTATATCTTTCCGCGTCCATATCTTGGAACACAAACGAGTGGCACTTTATCGTGCTGACCTACTCGGCAACCAACAGCGCGCTGTATTTGGATGACATCCTCGCGACCAACGGCCCGGGCATAGCTGTCTTACCCGGGACAAACGCGACGGCTAACGGTTTTTTCATCGGCAGCGATAGCACCGGGTTGGAACAAGCGCGCGGCATGTTTGACGACATTTACACGTTCGCAAACCCAATCAACTCGAACGATGTCGAACACATTTACGACAGCCAGTACTACGATTTTTTCCTCAACCCCTATAATGCTACGCCCTACGCCGTTGATAATAATGTCTCGTATGGCGATGGCACGAACCTCTGGCTGAATCTTTTGAGTATTTCAAACAATTTGGCAACTCTACTCGTGGCGGACACTCTTCCTGACGTTCTTTATGAAATTCAAGGCACGACAAACCTCTCCCCCGCGAATTGGGTGTCGGAAGCATTCGTGTATGGCTCGGAAATTACGAATTGGACGGCGGCAATTGTGGCGGCAGGCACGAGCGGCAATTTGTTTTTGCGAACTCGCAGTTGGCAGGACACCACTGGCTCTGGCGTCCCAGACTGGTGGTGGTTGAAATATTTTAGTGCGACCAATGTTAATCCCTGGGCATACGATCCCTCGGGCGACGGCTTTACTTATCTTGACGATTATCTAAACGGCTTTACTCCGGGACAATGGAACACACCTGCGGCACCCACCGGCTTGACGGCTCAATATCACCCGGCTGCCAAAACAGCAACCATTAATTGGGTGCCTTCGCCCGGACCGATCCAGGGCTATACTGTGCAAAAAGAAGTGTGGGGCATGGGAACGACAAACCTGAATTTCCCGGCAGGCACAACGAGTTTCACGGACAACGTACCCTATCCGCCATCCGATATCTCTTGGTCCGGGCCGGAGGTCGCTGTTTTCTATTCGGTGCAGGCTCATTACGCAGGTGGCGACTCAAGTTGGAGCACCCAGGTGCCGTTGGAAAACGCTTACGGAGCGGACGTTTGGTCCCTTCGATCCGGCATATCCGCGCAGTTGGCGGTCGGCCAGCAAAACGCAGTTTTTCTTACGGTGAGCGGATTGCCTCCAAATGCCGCAACGCTCCGAATAATGCGGATTGATACTTATGCGGAATCGGGCTACGGAGACTCATCCTTCGATCTGAGCCAGGACTTTCCCGTATCAGTGCTGACAAATGGAGTGTTCCAATTACCGGCCTCCTTGATGAGTTCTCCCATGGATTCTTATGGCAATAACACTTATGACTGGTGGCTGCAAACATTGGATGCCGGTGGCAATCCGAGCGCGCCTGTATCCTTGGGAGAAGGCGGCGCCACCTCCCCAACCGTGGCAGCGCAATCAATGATCCACCCGAACAATGTCGCATCCTCAGCAGCGGGAATTGAGCCTCTGTATTTTTTTGATGGGCGGCAGCAATTGGCGCAAAATTTGAATTTCCTGCTGCGCGTGCCAACATTGGCTCCTTTCAATTTCGTGACTATGAGCAGCCCGATAAATCAGCTCAGCCGAACGCTTTACCCGCCTAACTACGTGTATGCTGGCTTATACCAGCCGCTATCGAGTTACAATCAAGATTGGGGCCTTTTCGACCCCTACCGCCCATACGAGGAGAACTATACCTTTCACAATTTCGTCTTCACACCATCCGACCTCGATACCAATGGCGAACTGGTTACTGGTGTGCAAGATCTCTCTTACCCGATGGATTATCAGCCTTACGACACGAATCCGAACGACTCGGTAATAACACCCGACACAAGCCCCAATCTCGAATATGTTTTTCAGACGCCGACCAATGCGGCCCCCGTGCCCCCAATTCTTGATCCCACTTCCGACGCCAAATGGACATATTTTCTGCCTTTGGACACCGGATATTACTTAGGTGCAATCAATGTCACCGGGGCATCAGGTCGATATTACATGACCAACAATGGCGTGAACTATTTCGGCTTGCCCTTTGTTTCGGCTCTGTTTGCTTACAATGCAGGGAGCAGCCCTCAACTGTCCCTCTTAAGCAGCAACAGCAGCATTCCCGCGGTTGGAGGATTCGTCTATCCTCAAGCCGCCATGCCGCAGTTGCAGACCGTGGGCTACTACTTCGCCGAGCCGAGCGGGTACTCTTCTCCACAACTGCCTGCAAACGCAATTCCCGGCAACGCGGCATTCTCGCCAACGAACACAACGCAGTTGCTGTGCGCCGGCTTTGGCCAGCCGGTCCAAATCGCGGGTTATGCCAAACAGCAATTGCTGAACGGGTATTCCGGAGTTTACGGCTTTTTGGGCCAATATTTCGAATATGCCTACACCATGGGCACTAATGGCCAGCCAACGACCAACAGCGCCGGGATCATTTCTCCATATGGAACTTTCCTTCCCACCAACAATGGTCCTGCCGTGCTGGTGACTATGACCAATTGGGGCGATTACACTGGCCAGCGCGGCACGGCAGTTGTGCAGGTGGTTTCGCTTAACGTGGATGCCAATCACGACGGAACCATGGATTTGTCCTTCGGCGGACCGGACCAGACTTCACAAGCCAACCCATATCGCTTTTGGATAAATAACGACCATGATTTTTCCAGTGGAACTGGTGACGGTTACATCGGACATGATGTAGCAGTGGGGCCAAACTCGCCTTGGATCAGCTTTGTGGACCACACGACTGTTGACTACAAAGGCCAATACATAGAGTGCCTGCGAGACTTGGAAGATTGGGCACGATTGTGGATTTGCGGTGTGCCTGCCCTCACCACCAACGCAGAGTACCAAGTCACGTTAAGCATGAATGCCAGCAGCGGCGATCCCGCCATTAACCTGGTCAATTCGGTTGAAACCAATGGCGGCACAGGATACTTGACGGACACCAACGTTGCGGCGGCGCAGGTGATTCCCACCGCCTACGGTTATCCAGGCTACAAATTCGCTCATATTTCGTCCAGCCAGCCTTACATTTTCCCTGCCAATTCCTTCACAAATGGTGCGACCAAATATCTTCTCTTTGAAGGTGCTGGTATTGGGGTGGGTCAACTGACGCTGACGATCTCCCAGGTTACGGCGCAGGGAACAAACGTGCTGGCGCAAACTTCGACATGGCTGGACATCCACGACATCAGCGATTTTTTCGAGCAGGCTTACGCGACCAATGTAACCTCTGGAAAACCGCCGAGCAGCTTGGTCAGTGATTTCAGCGTAATCCAAAGGGCGAACTCTCCAGCGCCAGACGAGACAAAGCAAGTCATCGTGTTCATCCATGGCGTTAACAACACGATCACGGATTATCAGACGACGACGCGCACAATCTTTAAGCGCCTGTATTGGGCGGGGTATCACGGACGCTTTGCGTCGTTCCGCTGGCCGTGCGCGTATTTGCCGTGGAACACCCCGAATCCGTTCAAATACAATCTGGGTGAATTTTACGCCTTCAAATCGGCGACTGCCCTCAAAAATTATTTGAGCTATCTGAGGAACAACCGGCCCGACCTGGCGGGCTATGATATTGACCTTTATGCCCATAGTCAGGGCAATGTTGTCACCAGCGAAGCCGTCTTGCAGGGCGCACCGTTCGACAATTACATTCTCACGCAGGGGGCTTTCCCGGCGCACTGTTATGACACTAATGCGCCGTTCCTGCAAAAACTCTTGGATGCCGAAACCAACAGTGTGAATGCAATGCAAACGCCGTTTTATCCAGTGGATGGCGGCTATCACGGCTATTGTTTACCCATTCAGGGCAACTTGATAAACTTTTACAACACCAACGATTTTGCATTGGCCTCTGGAGTCACTGCCGGGCTTCAAACCAACTGGGAGGAAGACCAGCGGGCACAGAAACCCGAAGCATTCATCGGTGGGCCATCGTATCTTTACGATGCGTCAACTCACATCACTACGGGTTATTACACTTTCGGCAGCAGTTACACCGTAACCGATTTGCAGGAAATCAAGGCATTGGTAGCACGGTCTCGGTCAAGAGCCGTGGGAGCGCAGGGCGGGTTGCACGGAGCCATCAGAAGTGAAACTGATTTGCTGGAAGAATTCGGTTTTGGCAATACACGTTCGGAACACAGCGCCCAATTTAACCGGCCGATACAAACAGTGAAGCCTTATTGGGAAGAAGTTGTTCGAGCGTTTAATCCGCCGACACCATGAAAAAGAGAAACATTTTATTGGTTATCTTGCTCGTTGCGACCGCGTGCGTTTTCTGGTTCTATTCTCGTCGTCCAGTGGAACGACCGGTGGCGGGGGAGCCGGTGTCCGTCGAGACAAGTCCAGCGGCTGCGACAAACGACAGTGCGCGTCTCCGCGCCCAAGCGAAGATGCCAGCCCCAGATTCCACGGTTGTTTCGTCCGTGCCGACGCCTCAAAACGACCCTGCAGCTTGGATTGAACATCGGAGGCCACAAATGGAGGAGGAGAGACAAAAGGGATTGGATGAATGGAGGACGCCGATTGAATTCTATGGCAAAGTCGTTGATGAAAACACGAACGTCGTCGCCGGTGCCAGCGTTCATTTCGTTTGGACTGATCTTTCGCCAAAAGGCAACTCCGAGAAAGACACGACAAGCGACCAGAACGGGCTTTTTTTCTTGAGCAACACCAACGGTAAAAACCTCATCGTGCAGGTATCGAAGGACGGTTACTACTCTTACCAGCCGTTCGGTGCGGCGTTCAATTATGCCGGTGAAAATCAGAATTTTAGTCCTGATGCATCCAACCCCGTTCTCTTTCGATTAAAGAAAAAAGGCGTCGCTGAACCACTCGTCGCCTTTGAAAAGAACTATCAAATATCCGTTAGCGGCAAGCCCCTCGAAATAGATTTGAAAACCGGAGCGATTGCACCGCCGGGACAAGGGATCATTATGCAATACGTGAAGCAACCACAAAATCAGGACGACCGTCTTTATGACTGGAGCTTCCAGATCACGATGCCAAACGGCGGACTTCTCCTGTCAACGGATGAATTTGATTTTGTTGCCCCAGTAAACGGGTATGCATCTTCGGATTTGGTGGAAATGAAATCCTCACCGGCGAGCGAGTGGCAAAGCCGGATGAAACGCCAATACTTCGTCAGACTGCCGGATGGAACATATGCCCGCTTAGTTCTCGATTTGATGTCGCACAACGGCTCGTTGAAAGTTCAGGTGTTCAGCAATCCGTCTGGCTCCCGAAACTTGGAGTTTGATCCTAGCAACGCCATTAACTTCGGGCAGTGAAGCACCATAGTCTTATATGAAACGCTGTCCGCATTGTGGTGCCATGAACTCTTCCAGTGAGACTTATTGCGTAAAATGCAGCTTGGATCTTCATCCGCGCTCGCACCAAAGGCAATCTGGTGATGCTTTTCCTTCCACTCGCACTCTGATTATCATTTTGGCAATCGTGATTGCCTTGGGACTTCTGCTTTGGTTTATCATTGCATTGGGGGCAAGCGGCATGAGCGATACTTAACCCGGGACCTATGGTGTGGCTTGGCGCATTTAGTTCGCTGGTGGTTCTGCTCCATGCCGCGTGGAAGTGGGGCGGCGCGGGTGGCACGTCATTACCCGGGGGTTTCGGGCCTGTCGGCCCGGATTTCCGTATCGCGCTTCTGCTCTGGCCGATGTTCATCACATCCTGCATCTGCGTGATCGCCATTTTGGCCCGACCGCGCTCGCCGGAAAAAAGCGAAGCCGTCGCGCTCCTGTTCGTGCCGATTATCCTGTACGGAATCTACTCCCTGATTTTTGGCGGTTCAGGGGAACGCGCCGGGATAAGGTAGAACGATGCAAAAGTCCGAAGAATCCAGGGCGGCCAAGAAGCGCAACGCCATCGAGATAATGCTGGTGAATCAGGCGGGAAAACGGCTTCTCTCACAGCCAGCAAAACTGGCTATTACGGTACCGCCGACCAAGAATTGCTGGTTTTGAATATGCCATTATGAAACCATCAGCCAATACCCAGCTAATCATGCGACCTTTGGTATGTTTCGGTTTGGTCCTGATTGTGGGTGCCATTGGTTTTAGTTCCGCCAAAAATGGGTTTTCCCTGATTGGATTTCTTATTCGCTTCATTCCATGTTCCCTGATTGCGTGCGCGCTGGGTACTGTTTTCGCGGTTAAAGCATATCGTGGTCTGCCAAGCAACCACAAAGGAAAGCATCTCCTGACAGCAGTTATCTTGTTGGTAGTGCTTGGAATTGCGTTGTGCCTACTGCTTGCGGTCGAAATCAACTCCATTCCCCCGTGAGTATGCCTCGCGAGTGGAATAGTTTATGTTTTTGGCTCCTGAGAGCGGCTATCAGCCGAGTTTTCAAATCAGCCGCCAGATTAACGACCCGGATTGGACAGGGCAGGAGAAGCAGGCGAATGGGACGTACGCTCGCATCAGGTTTGAAATGGTTGCGGGCGGCGATCACTTCTTCCAGTTGGAATCATTCCCAAACCCTCCGGCTCGCGCAGCTTGGAGTTCGCCCGCAAACCGCGATTAACCCTTGAACCTATGGTGTGGCTTGGCGCGTTTAGTTTGTTGGTGGTTCTGCTCCATGCGGCGTGGAAGTGGGGCGGGGCGGGCGGCACGTCATCCCCCGGCGCGTTCGGGCCTGTCGGCCCGGCTTTCCTTATCGCGCTTCTACTCTGGCCGATGTTCATCACGTCCTGCATCTGCGTGATTGCCATTTTGACCCGACCACGCTCGCCGGAAAAACCCAAAGCCGTCGCGCTCCTGTTCGTGCCGATTGTCCTGTACGGAATCTACTTCCTGATTTTTGGCGGTTCAGGGGAACGCGCCGTGATAAGGTAGGAGATGCAAAAGTCCGAAGAATCCAAGCAGGCGGCCAAAGAAGCGCAACGCCATTGAAATAAACGCTTCCGTCGCTCCGTGGCGCTCTCTTGTAAACCTTCTATGTTGCAACTTCGCGACTTTCCCCGGCCAGCCGTTCAGAAGCCTTAAAGGAGTCCCGCCCATTTTCTCCAAGACACTATCGTCTTACGCGAGGCGTAAGAAGTTTGTCCGACGTTTAATTCATATTCGTCCGATGAATTATTGAGACGCTGGATCGCAAAAAGAAAAACCCCGGCGCCTACGCGCCGGGGTTTTTTTGAATGTGCCGCCTAATTACTTGGCGGACATTTGTGCTTTCATCAGCACGAGGTAGTAAGGCCCGAGGTTGTCCTTTTCCACGTCGTGCAGGAACGAATAATGCCAAAGGAAGGAATAGAAATCCCGCCATCCTTCCGTGAGGTTTTCAGGCCGCGGATAGAACCAGAACAGCGGCGCTTCCAGTTTGTACAAATGACCGGTCACCATACCCTCGTGGTGGTCCATCATTTCCTCCGCGCTCGTCAGCAACCCGTCCAGATCAGCATCCGTTTCAACGGCGTGCTGAATGGTCTTGGGATATCGCGCGACGAACGCTTTGACGTTTTGATGACGTGCGGTCTTAAGCTCTGCGCTGTAGGCCGCCGCCTCTTTCCAACCCATTAAAAGGTTGTGAACCTCCTTATATACGGCGTGCTGGCGCAGGTGGGTTAGCAATTCAGTCGTCGGCTTTTCAGGCTCCAGTTTGGCCTTTTTGCTTTCGATGAATTTCAGCCCCAACGTCACCACGCACGACCGCTGTGCGGCTGGCATCCGGTTGATGAATTTGGCGATATGCCAAAGCTCATCCCAAGTCACGCGGTGCACTTGGTTGAGCATGGCATTGTCAAAGGTTTCAACCATGACTTTCCGCTTGGCTTCCCACGCCTCGAATTGCGTGATCAACAACTCCCGGCGTTTAACCAAGTTCTCCTGCCGCGCCGCAAAGCGCGCCTGAGCGGAGTCCGCTTTCGGCGGCCCGCCGTTGCCGTCATCGCCGTCGCCGATTCCGCCCAGCGACAAAGACGGCGGCCCGCCCGCGTTGCCGCCGCCGGTTGATATTGCCGATGGCGTGACTTCCGGAGGTTTCGGAGGTTCAACCTTGATGGTCCTCGAGAATAATTCTTTGAGTTTCATAATTACTCGATTCCGATCTTCGGAGGTTGGGGGATGTTTTTGAGCTTGGTTTCGCGGTCGAGATCGACCGCCCTCTTGATGTCGCGGAATTGCTCCACGACCCGATTCACCGCGTCGGCATTGACGCCGACCTCCGCAAGCTGAGCCAGCAAGGCCGGTGGTACCGGCTGGCCCAGGTTCGTATGGTTAGTCATACTTCTTGTTTTCCGTTGTTGTTCACCAACGAAACCTTGGAGGGTGGCGAAGCGAATCCGCCGCCCTTGATATTCAAATGAAATCGGGCTGCCATCCTCGCGATGCCGCGGATTGCCGATCTCGCCTTTGCCTTCGAGTTCTTCCCAGCGGTCATCGCGCAACTTCCCGTCTTCATCCACGAGCAGGGTGGCCAAATCGCGCACCTGTAATTTTTTGGCGCGCGTGAACACCGGCGACGCCTGGCGCTCGCCCTTGCCGCGCCCGCTGGCCAGCGCCGTCGTCCAGCCGAAGCCTTGAAGGTCTTGAAGGAACTTACGGGGCATGGGAAGGGTCCGGTTGCCGTCGGAATTCGGAAACAAAAGGTGCGCGTGCCGGGTCTTGGTGTTGCCATGAATCCAAGCGACCATCGGGACGCCGAGCTTCGCGGATAAATCGCGCACCGCGCGTTCAATGCGGCTATCCATATCGGCCAGCACTTCCGGCGCGGCGTTCTCCGGCGTTAGCACCGACAGGATGCCGGTGAAGAAGGCACGCGCGACGCCGGGGTTGTGATGGTTGGCACCCAAAAGCTGGACCAGTTCCCGGGCGTTGCTGCCGGCCGCAACGCCGACGTGCAGCGCGTCAATCACCCGCACCACCTTTCGCGGATTTGCAAAATAGCGGGCGGACTTCACCGCCTCGCCAGCGTAATCGACATTGACGATGGCGAGCGGGACGGGTGCGGTTTGGACAGTCATGGCCACAACTGGTTGATTCGTTCGACGGCTTGGTTGAGCGCGGCGGCGTCCACGTTGCGACCGCCGGAAACCCGCAGGCTTTGGTTCACGAGCACGCCGAGCCGCCGCAGTTCACCGGCTGCGGCGATGAGTTTTTGCACGTCCAAGCCGTTGACGTGAGCGAGCACGATGAACGCCATCGTGCGCCCGCGCAGCCCGGGTGGCAGCGCCTGAAGTTGCGCTGCCAGACCTTTCGGCAGGCGTGCGCGTCCGAGTGAAACGCTGATGGTCTTGGTGGTCATGGGCGCTCGCCTGTCGGCGGTTCTTGTGCCCCGCTCGCGGCGGCGTTGGGCTGGTTGTCCGGGGCGTCCGTGGGTTGGCCAGCTATACCAATCTGCGCACTTCGTTTGCAGCTTGGTTCGCTGGTCGAAGGAGGCGTCACGCCTCCCTCGAAACCCTCCGTCTTGGCGGCTGACGCCGCCAGTGATCGGGCGACAGCGCGCCCGATGAACGGCGCGGTGACGCGCCGCTCCACCAGCGCCGCGCACGCGGCGAGCACATCGCGTTCGATGTATTCGCGCGCGCGTGGCGGAATGGTGCTGGCTCCGAGCGCATCAAGCCGGGCGGCGATCAACGCCGTGAGCGTGCGCCGCTCGGTTTGATTTTTCGTTTTCTCGTTCATTTGCTCCTTTCGTTCATGCCGCTCTGCGGCAATAAAAAAAGCGCGCCACTTGGAGATTTAACTCCAAGTGGCGCGCTTTAGGTCCGACGCGCCGGGGTTGCCAACTCGGCTCGCAGTGTCAACCCGGGGCAGCTTTATCAGCCGCCTGTCTATTTCAGCGGGGGCTATTTAGCCTTGCTCCTCCTTTTGCCCAAGGAGGCAATCCGCCTTGGCCGAGTGCCCCTCGGCCAACGAGCCTTTCTAACAATTCTATGATACAACATTCCCCGGAAATTTCAACGTTGGGTTTTGGCGACCGGGAGGCAGTCTCGGCCAGCCGAACTCCATTCCGCTAAACGCTCGTAGATTCGTGCCCCATGGGGTCAGAGAGATTCAGTGGCGGCTATCCGCTCAAATTCGGAAAGTATTTCTCGATAATTAAGGTTTAGAAATCTGACAATTTTTACATTATTGAGCAGCTTTTTTATGTAACCCCGAGCCAGGGTAAAATTCAAAACATCCTCTCCATAGTCGCGCTCGACGGCTTTTACATCATGTTGAAGCGCCTCCATTTCCTGTTCCATACGTGCGATTTCATTGGGCGACAGTCCTCTTGCCTTGAGCCTTTTCGGATTTGCAAGTTGGTCTTTAGGTGTCGCCAATATCAGGACCTTCGCATAGGGACCCGAGAAATTATTGACGGTCGCCATCAATTCGACAATTTCGATTTCCCGAGCCTTCTTTACTTTCTTAAGTAAACGGATCGTGCCGGGAGAAACCATCTTGTCCTTGATCAATTCCACCGCTTTTTCATCAATGCCCTTGAGCAAATTCATCGAATCCAAAATTTGCCGAACTGGTAAATTCAGCGCCACAGCTATTCGCTCCGGCTTTAAACCGTGCTGCACGGCCTTCATTATCATCTTGTTCTCCTGAACCGGAGAAATCCTGCTAATACGCGCATTGTAGGTGAATGACTCATCATCTTTCGCGACAATGCAGTTAGCCGACTTTTGACCAAGTTCTTTTAAAGCACAATAACGAAGATGACCATCAACGAGAAAATATACATCTGCTTTGCCTTTCTGCGGAAAGACGACAAGCGGCTCTACCAGGCCATCCTCTTTGATTGATGCGCGAATCATTTTATACCGTTCTATTGTCGCTTCCGGGTCTTTGACCTTGCGAACGGGCAATATTGCAGTGAGCGGAAGGCGGATCTTCTGTAGTTCGAATCCAAATCTATCCTCGTTCATGCGGCCTCCTTTCGGCTCGATTTTATTTTCGTCCAAAGGTTTTTTGGCATTGCGAACAGCGCCTCTGCTCGCAACAAATTGCTAAAGTTGTCGTCATCCAGGAGCTTGCTGAATGCAGTCACGACGAACGTGAGTTCCGCGTTGCAGAACTTGGCTTTTCGCACCATTGATTTGAGGCGCTCCCCCTCGCGTCGATACGCGCGGACAACACTTTGAGCACTGGTCAACACCTTCTTTGTCCCCGGCGCAGTTTTTTCCCGGCGTTTTCCCAAAAAGCGACGCTGTGCAATCAAGCGTTTGATGGTGCGAATACCATCCCAATTTATTTTCTTCGTTTCGTATGCCTTGAGTAAAGCACGCTGCGCTTCCACGCTGTCAGCTCTGGCTATTTCGATTGCGACAAACACAGGCACTTTTCCGGTCAGCGCGGCCTGCAGAAGACGTTCTTCTCCGGTTTTTTTCAAAGTCAAAAAGCCGTTGATGGTTGTAATATTCGTGCCCAACTTTTTAGCGATTTCAGTATTGGTGTAACCTTTGGTTTTCAGTCGCTCAATCTCGCGTAAAATGTCCCCCGGCGCGGGAAATCGGCGTGCCATATTCTCAACCAGGCTGCGAAGCAAACGATCTTCCTTCGGGATTTTTACAACTATGGCCGGAATTTCTTTGTAGCCAAGGGCTTTGAAGGCTTCAATTCTGCCCTGGCCGCATACGAGATCGTAACCGGACTTTTCCGTTTCGTTTTCGCCACGCAAGCTGACTTGTATTGGCTTCTTTAATCCGAGATTCTTGATGCTTTGGACGATTATCTCAAATTTTTTGCGATCTCGGGAACGCGGATTTAAAATGCGAATCTGATCAATTGGAACCAATTTGATTTCTTCAGTCATGCGGCCTCCTTCAGTTTGATTTGTTCAGCCATACTTAAAAAATAATCCAGGCTGTCATACCGATACGTGTCTAAATAGACGCCGTTATCATCGGCGACGCGCAGTTTTTCCCAGGTCATGTCGATAGCTGGGAGCAAGTAATAATCGCGGATTCCCTCGTTCGTCGCATTCATTCGAACCGCGATGGTAATATCGGGTTTCAAAGAGGCGTCCAAACGAATGACCCATCGCGAGGAACCAAAATTGGTGGTTGTGTGGCGACAGAGAACAATCGAAGCGCGGAATTCGTCATTGATACATAGCAATTCAGTTTTCTCGTCCCATAAAACCACAGCGCCCAATGCCTCAATTCGCTTTATTACCGATGAAACAATTTCGCGATGTTCCTTCCGAAGCTTGCGATTGATTTCGATAAAGCTGTAGTCAATTTCCGGGTCGTATCCGATTAGGCGATATGCGGCGACCAAACTGCCGAATCTGTGACGATACGCCGCGCTCGATGGAAAACCTTCCGTTTCGTCGATCAGTATTCCAGAGATGTGTCCATGTTGAGCCACGAGAGTGCGCAGCTTTTCGAGCATTTCGTCGTTTGAAAGTTTTCGACTTCGCTCCAAGATGATCGCCTGCACCTTCTGAAATTGATCCGGTTCAATCAATTTCTGAAATACTCCATTGGCCCGTATCCATTTCTCCGGCGGATTGACCACGTGTTTTTGTTTCAGCTTAAAAGAAGTACGATGATAGATGTTGTTGCCAATATATTTCTCATTGGTGAGCACCTGATGCACAGTGCCCCTTGTCCATGGACGGCCTAGATCGGTGAGAATGCCGCGCTGATTCAGAGATGCAGCAATTTCTGATTCGATTTTTCCCCTGATGAATGTTCGGTATATCCATTGCACGGTTTGCACTTCCGCTTCTGGACCGCCAACCAAAATCACCCGGTCTGTCTGAATGCTTTTGTGCTCGCCCCTTTTGAGCAACATTTTGTGCTGTCCGTTTTGATCAACGAGCATCCGACGCAATCCAAATCCGGCAGCACCTCCTTGTTTGTAACCCAACTGAATTAGGTGACACGCTCCATTGAAAACTTTTGTTGAAAGCTCGCGGCTGTACTCTCCCGCCATGGCCCGTTTGACACCTTTGACGATGGTGGAAACGGGACTGCCGTCATTGACGAATTGCTCCGCACAATAGTGGAACTTCATTCCGGTTTTACGACAGATGTATTCGTAGTGCGCACTTTCATCCGCATCTTGGAAACGACCCCATCTGCTTACGTCATAAACCAGAATACAGGAAAAGCCCGCCTGACCGCCCTGAACATCATCGATCATCCGAGCCAACTCATTCCGTCCATGAATGTTCAAGCCGCTTTTGCCACCGTCCGAATATACTTTCACGATTTCGATTCCATGCTGTTTGGCAAATTCGGAAATCACGCTCATCTGGTTGGCTGTGGAATACTGTTGGTGTTCAGTTGACATTCTGAGATACACCCCAGCAGAGACTTGCGATTCCTTCAATTCCTCTGTCGCCATATAAGAATGGGTGCCCGCGATGCTTGTAATTTTGGGGAGTGGGAGGTTTCTGCGTACCAAAAAAATTCTTCAAACCTTATGGGGTGTTTACCCCGGCCCGCTCAGTGACAGCAGACGGCGGACGTTTCAGCTACCGCATGGCGTCCGCTGAAAATCCGCAGACTGCCGCCGTAAAAATCGCCTGACTCGGCCAGGAACCCGCCGAACTGCATTGCGCTGAACGCTCGCCGACTCGCGACCGCTCCATTCCGTTCCGGCGCGTTCCCGTCCGAGACAGGCAGTGACATCCCCGCTCGGTGAAAGCAGGCTGGCATGTCGGAATGCGGTAGCGGCCGCCTTGCCAGCCCGCCCTCACACTCGCCCCGATGTTGGCCGGAGACTGCGAAAGTTGCCACGGGCGCAAAGAAGACAGAGGCCCGCCCGTGGCAATTTTCCGCAGACTCCGGGTAGGTTCAGAAAATAGGGGGACAGCAAATCAGGTTGTTTTCTTCACCTTTTTTACGCACGCCGCCACACCTCCATTTGCTGCTCACTCGTCCGACACCGAGCCGATATTCAGGAGCGAGATCCTAAATCGCGCCAGCGTCTCCCGCCTTCCCTTTCCGCCTCTGTCACGCTTTCGGCTTTCACTGGGTTTTTGAAGTGCGCTTCCGCGCGCGGCTCGCTGTCTCCCGCAACAGGTGAAGCGAGCAGCAAACGGCAGGGTGACGGACAGCGGTTTCAAAAAAAAGTTATGAAAACCACAAATCAAATCGAAGCGTCAGCACCGGCGAATGTTCGGCCATCGTCGGTATCAAAAACGGGAAGGGAAAAGGCGTTTGCAGCGCATTGCACCAACCGTCAGCTAGGAACGGAACGGGTATTGGAACTGTTGCGGATGAAGTTTCCCCGACAATACGAAGCTGCCGAAGTGGTAGGCCGTTGGGTTTGGCTCGATGCTTCGGCCAAGACTCGCGAGCTTTGGATGTTGGGCTTTCATTGGAATAAACGCCGCTCGCTTTGGCAGCACCCATGTGGCGCTTTCGCTCCGTTCAGCACCCACACCGGCGACCCGCGTAATAAATACGGCTCACGTTTCCCGGCAGACCTTCAACCTCTTTGATTTTTTATGATTCTCCTTTCATCGATGAAATTTCAATTGGGGCAGTTGGTCATTACGCCCGCAGCACTGGAAGCGATTCCCGCCGAGGACATTTGCCAGTGCATTAACCGGCACGTGTCCGGCGATTGGGGCGACCTCGAAGGCGACGACCGCCGAGAAAACGAACTGGCCTTGCGCATTGGCTCGCGCCTGTTGTCGGTTTATCACACGGCCACCGGCACGAAGTTTTACATCATCACCGAAGCCGACCGCTCCGCAACCACCGTACTTTTACCGGACGATTATTGATTCATGCCATGAATACTTCCACGCCAACGCAATGGCTTCTGCAACTCACGCAAACCATCATAACCGAGCAGGCCCGCTCGCTGGTGTGCATCCCCGACCGGGACACCGCCCAGGTTGAGCGGGAGAAACTTCGACGCGAATTCCGGGACGGCCTGGTTAAAGCTGACATCCGTAAAGACCGGACAGGCAAGGCCAGCACCTACACTTTGCGTTATGTGACTCGCTCCGTTGAAACCATCAAACTGTTTTGATCATGAAATTTCGCAACTCATTCCTCGGAAATTTTCTGTTCTTCATGCTCATCGGTTACTGGCTGGCGAAGTTCTTTCGCTGGCTCTTAGCGCCCGCACCGCAACCGTATCGGGGACCAGTGCCCCCGCCGTTACCGGTCCGGCCCAAGCCCCAGTTGCCGGAATGGTCCCCGCATTGGCGGAATTAATGAGTGAGACAAAAAGCGGCGGAATCTTCCAGATTCCGCCGCTTGGCTTTTAATTCAGTTCCAGCTTGTTCACAGGTGGCGGCATTTCCGTATTCGGTTCGACCCAAACTTGCGTCCCGTCCTGCCAGAACCACATTTTATAACCGCCCACAAGCGCTATGCAATAGCACATCATGCCGACCTTTTCCGGGTACACAGTCGTTTTCAATTGCTCCGGGATATGGCCGCACCCGCCAAACAGTCCCGACGTGTAAATATCAATCCGTGAAACGATTCTGTGAAACAACGCCCGCAACGATAACCGGGCTTCTCGCGTGGAAGCCGTCCGCAATTCCTCCAGCCGCGCTTGTTCCGCTTCAAAGCCGTCCATTGCCAACCGCTCCTTTTTAACCCGTTGCTCCTCTTTGGCCAGTTCCCTTGTCAGCCGTTTGATGGTGGCTTCCAGTTCCCGAATCTTTGCCATCACCAGCACCGAGTCCCCGCCATTGCCTTTGGTCACCAGTTCAAACAGGCGTTCCACCGCCTTTTCAGACTTCCGTTTGTCCGCTTTCAGCAGTTCCAACCGTGACGATTCTTCCGGTGTCGCCTTCGGCATGATCTCATTGAAATCGAATTCCTCAAAGTGCCGCAGCACGTGTTGCTCAAATTCCTTGTAGTCCAGTGTGTCACACGACAGCGGCTTGGCTGGTTTTGCCGCTATTGCCTTTTTGCCTTTGGTTTTGCGGCCCTTTTTGGCGGCACCTTTTTTGCCGTGGTTGAATTCCACGCAGGCCGGGTCCACGCGCCGGTAATCGCTTTGCAGGTAGTAGTAAGTCCGTTTTTTTCCTACGGACATGAAAACCTTCATCCTGTAATCCGGGTGATAGCCGTCATGCAGCAACCCCGAAAAGAGGTTCATCACATCGCTTTGCGGCCCCGCCGTGAATTCACGCTTGTCCGGTTGGATGGATTGCCACGTCTTTTCATCCACCAACGCCGGGTAATACCCCGGAATCACTTCGACAGTTTCTTTCCGCTTCCTTTGGTCCAGTTCCAAGTCACCCATCAGCGACCGGGATTTGGTGATCGAAAGAATGTAGTTCTCATGCCACTCTTTGGCGCTCTTTTCTCGATTGCCCCACACGGGCACTTTTTCCGCGTTCAACATCCGGGCAATCTCCCTCTTTCCTTTGCCCTCCTGCATTAACTTGATGATGCGTTGCACCACTTGCGCCCGCTCCGCTATCAATTCAAATCCTTTGCGGTCTGCCCTGACCTGCATCCACGCCGGGCAACGGGACGTGAGGATGACTCCCCCGGCCAGCGCCAGCTTGCGCTTTTTATTGAGCGCATTCTGGACTAAATCGCTCTTGCGCTTGCTCTCCCCGTGCGCCCGCTCCATTTCCACCAGCGACGTTATCAACGTCATGAATTCGCCGTGGTTTTTGGCCGTGTAAAACTTGCCATCCGATAACGTCACCACATCCACGCCCTTTTCGAGAATGTCACCCAGCTTGTTGTAGGCTTTAAGCGCCTCCATCCTGGAAAAACGATCCCAATTTTCCACCAGCAACACCGACCCGCGTTTTACCCGGCCTCGCGTCACATCGTCCTGAAATCTGGCCAGTGCGCCGGATTCAAAATTTTCCCCCGTATACCCCGATACTCCAAAATCCTCGTAACGGGTGTCGCTCAGGTGCAGATCATGCTGTTCACAGAACGCAAGGGTTTTGTCCATCTGCCGCCGAAAGCTGTCACCATCGGATTGCGCCGCCGAGGAAAAGCGGATATAAGAATAAGCGATGCGTTTCACGAACGTTTCAATTGTAATTTCCATGTGATTATACGTTAAGTTTGTTGTTTTGTAAATCACATCGACATCCGTGTCCATCCG
>Ga0134128_10002577_pt1 | contig 22355 bp, 16 predicted proteins | sample KB31754_FD_96462 | JGI IMG/M metagenome (GOLD analysis project Ga0134128, IMG submission 96462) | Terrestrial soil microbial communities with excess Nitrogen fertilizer from Kellogg Biological Station, Michigan, USA - KB3-175-4 | ecosystem: Environmental > Terrestrial > Soil > Unclassified ... | reverse complement strand
TGCCGCGCGCTGAACGTCACGGGGCCCATCGTAAAATCCGGCGCGTCGCGGTCCGAAGCTGAATACGCGTAGCTCGCCTGCTCCACCACCAGACGCACGGCATTCTGCATCCAGCCCGCCGCCCCGCTGCGGCCTGCATTCGGAGTCGGCATTCCCTGCGCGCTCATGCGAATCTCCGTCGCAGCAAATAAATGAATACTGGTGCGCCGATCGCCGCCGTCACTGCGCCGACGGGAAGCTCCGTGGGAGCGACGACGGTGCGTGCCAGCGTGTCCGCCAGAGCCACGGCAATCGCGCCGCCAATCGCCGACGCGGGAATCAGGACGCGATAATCAGAGCCGAAAAGCATGCGCATCACGTGCGGAACCAGAAGCCCCACGTAGCCGATGGCGCCGCTGACGGAAACGGCCAGACCGGTCAGCAGCGACGCGCTTACGTACACGACCAGTTTCACGCGCGGCACATTTACACCCAGATGATGCGCTTCCTGCTCGCCGGTCAAAATCAAATTCAAATCCGAAGACGTAGTGTAAATCGCGCCGATCCCAATCAGCAGAATCACGAACAGAAATCCCAACCCGATCGCCGGAGGCGTCGCCAGATCGCCCATCAGCCAGAAAGCCATGCCGCGCAAATCGCGTCCGCTGACCGTGGTCATCAAAAACATGATGATGGCGGAGAGAAACGACGCGGTGATGATTCCCGCAAGAAGCAGCGTGGTGCTGTCGAGTTGGCCTTTGCGGCGTCCCAGAAAATAAACGGCTGCAATTGTGGCAAGCGCGCCCAGAAACGCCAGCGCTTGCATCGACCACGGATATTGCTGCAACCACACGAGCGACAAAATCGCGCCCAACGCAGCGCCGCTCGAAACTCCCAACACGTACGGGTCGGCAAGCGGATTGCGCAAAAGCGCCTGAAAGGAGGCTCCGGAAACAGAAAGCGCCGCGCCGACCAGAATTCCCAGCGCGATGCGCGGCAGCCGCAGGCCAAATACAATCAGCCGGTCGGAACTGGGAATGCTGTTCCAGTGACCGAGCGCGCCGCGAACGAGCGTCATGGCCACGTCGCGCACCGAAATCGGATACGCGCCCACCTTCAGCGACAAAACCACGACGACGAAAAGCACGCCCGCCAGCAGCGCGCAAATTCCCGCGATTCGCCGTGGCGTCAGCGGCCGCATGCAATCGCCTTCCTGCATGAATCATGCGAAACAGCGCTCTGCAAATGCGCGCGCATCGGAACAAACACTGGCAGCTGACGGACACCCGCATGTTGCGCCGCGTCTGCGAAAGCATTTGGATGAAGTTGACGCGCGAGTTTTTCAATCGCGTCAATCAATCCGGGCGCGGGCAAATCGATTTCGTCGCTGACCACCACCACGCGGCCTGCGCGCACTGCCGCGAGTTCGCGCCAGCCCGCCTCGCTTCGCAACTGCGACAGCTGCTTCGCCGTCGAATCCTCGCCGCCAAAACCGCTGCTTGCAAACACCAGATAATCGGGATTCAGCCGCACAACTGTTTCCATGCCGATCTGCGGCCAATCTTGTTTCGCGCGCACCACCGATTGCGCGCCCGCGTAGCGCAATGCGTCCGCGATGAAAGTATGCTCGCCGAGCGAAATCAGCGGATTTTCTCCCACGACGAAGAAGACTCGCGCGACCGGCACACCGGCGAGTTTCGATTTCAGCGCGTCCAATCGACTGCGGAGATTTGCGACCACGCTTTCCGCTTGCGCCGTCGCGCCGATCACTCCGCCGATGTGTTCGATGGATTCGAGCATGCTCTCGACCGAATACGGCTTCGTCGCGTAGACAGCGATGCCCAGCCGCGCAAGTTGATCGGCCGTTTCGCGCCGGTTCCCTTCCGTGGTCATCAAAACAATATCCGGATGCACGGCGACGATGGCTTCGAGATTCGGATTCATCGGCATGCCGATTCGCGGCTTCGATTTCGCCTCGGGCGGAGAATCACTGTAATTGCTGACGCCGACGAGGCGATCCTGCGCGCCAAGCGCGTAGACAATTTCCGTAAGATTGGGCGCGAGCGCAACGATGCGATGAACTTCCACGGGCACGGCCACGCGGCGTCCCGCTTCGTCGGTCACTTCGCGCGTTTTTAGTCTTGTTTCCACTTTCGATTGCGATTTCGCTTCCTGTTGCGTTTGCTGTCTTGCCGCGGCGAGCGCAATTTTATTTTGCGCCGCGCAAACACATGCGCCGCAAAGTAACGCTATCACGCCGCACGCGCCGCCCATTCGATTTCGCCGCATCGCTTGTCCAATTCGTTTCGCTTGCGCCGGTTTCCGCTCGCGGCAAATCTGTTGCCAATTTGCCGCCAACTTTTCAGAGCCGGATTTCATTTGCGCAATAAAAAAGCCCCACGAGAAACATGGGGCGCATTGCCGCGCTCTTTCTCGCGAAGAGCGCCAGCGCAAATCGGCTCGCGCAAGTTTCCTGACTTTCGGCCTCCGGATTTTCGCCGCAAAACGCGCGGCGATTTCTCCGGAAAAATCTGGCGCTGTTCCGCTTCTTTCGAGCGGCCCTTCCCGGCCCGTTTGCGTTGAGCAAAACGCGCCAGTGGGGATTGCGTGTCAGCAGCGCCGGCCGATTACAGTGGCGGGACCGTGGCCGATTTTCACGGCCTTCTCTTCATCCTAAGAATTCGCTCAGTGAGCGATTCAAGGTTTTTCCCGCGAGCCGGCTAAATTTTCCAAACTGAGTCTATGCCCGACGGCCCATCGAGTCAATCGCGCCGCGGAACAATATCGCGGGAACGCCGCGCGTCAGCGATTTTTCCATTGGGGCGAACGCTTTTCCGCGATGGCGCGCAGGCCTTCGCTCGAATCCTCGAGTCCGGAAAGTTCGTTGAGGAAGACGGCCATTGACTGGCGCACGCCGTCGCGCAGCGAAAGTCCCATCGAACCGAGAATCGCTTTTTTGGCCATAGTGAGCACGGCGCCGGAGTGCGCGGTGACTTGCTCGGACATTTCTTTTACCGTTTCGTCGAGCTTGTCTTCTTTCACCACGCGATTTACGAGGCCCAGACTGAGCGCGCGTTCGGCGCTGATGACTTCTCCGGTGAGCACCAATTCGAGAGCGCGTTTGGGTCCGACGATGAACGGCAGAATCGCCGCGCCGAGCGGAGGAAAGACGCCGAGCTTTATTTCCGGCTGCGCGAATTTCGCGCGCGGAGTGGCGACCACCAAATCGCCGAGCGCGGCGAGTTCCGCGCCGCCGCCAAACGCGGGACCGTTCACGACTACAAGGAAGGGCTTTGAAGTATCGAGCATCGCCGTGAAGGCGCGCTGAAATGCGTCGAGGACCTGAAACGCGCGGCGTGGGGTGTATTCGCCGAGCTCGATTCCTCCGCAGAAGGATTGGCCCGCGGAATCGAGGACGATCAGCTTTACGTCGCCGCGGCCCTCGAGGGAATCAATGCCCACGGCGAGTTCCGAGAGCATGCGTTCGTTGAGCATATTGTGCTCTGGGCGCTCGAGCGTGAGGCGCGCGACTTCGCCATCGATGCGGAAGCGAATGTACTTGAATTCTTCGGGCTTGGGCGGCGCGGCGCCGACGTTTCCGGCGACGGCAACGCGAGAAGTTTTGGGCGAAGAAGACGTTTGCATGGAATCCTCCGGCTACAGCGAATGAGCGAGAAATAATCGTACTCTGAAATCGCGGCAAGATGCGGAAGGCTTTCAGCGGCGGTGCCGAACGCGCAAACCCCTGACGATACGCGGAATATGAAACGGCGACGGCGCAACAATCGAGGCGCGGCTAAAACTTTATCTTTCATAAATGGCGCAGCCAGCTTCAGGGGTTAAAACCCCTGACTTTCTTGCCGTTTTCGGCACGGCTAAAGCCGTGGCCTGACAGGAACCATTCATGAAGCGGCTCTAGGCAGTTTCGATTTCCAGGGCGACGCCCATGCCGCCGGAAACGCACAATGTCGCGAGGCCTTTTTTGCCCTTGGCGGAATTTTCGTCGCGGCGCATTTCGTGGATCAGCGTGGTGACGATGCGCGCGCCGGTACATGCGATGGGATGGCCAAGAGCGATGGCGCCGCCGTTGGGATTGAGGCGTTCGCGCGGGAAATGCAAATCGCGGTCGCAGGCGAGGACTTGCGCGGCGAACGCTTCGTTCAATTCAATGGCTGCGTAGTCTTCGAGATTCGTTCCGGTGCGCGCCAGAAGCTTTCGCACTGCGGGCACGGGGCCGACGCCCATCACGCGCGGGTCAACTGCGGCGACAGCGGCATCGACGATTCGGGCGATGGGCTTCAACGCTAGTTCGCGGACTTTCTTCTCGCTTGCAAGCACAACGCACGAAGCGCCGTCCGTGATTCCGCTGGCATTTCCCGCGGTGATGGTGCCCGTCTTGCTGAAGACGGGCGGGAGCTTGGCCATTTGTTCGGGAGTGATAGCGGGGCGAACGTGTTCATCTTTTTCGAGGCGGACGACATTGCCTTTTTTGTCGGTGCGCTCGACGGGAATGATTTCGCGGCTGAAGCGGCACTCTTTCTGAGCGCGCGCGGCGCGATGATGGCTTTCGAGCGCAAAGGCGTCCTGTTCTTCACGAGGAATTTTATATTGCTGCGCGAGCAGCTCGGCCGTTTCGCCCATGATCATTTGCGAAATGGGGCAAAGAAATCCGTCGCGATACATCGCGTCGACGAGCGGCTGATTGCCCATCTTCACACCCCAGCGCGCTTCGACGAGGTAGGGAACGCGCGACATGGATTCGGCGCCGCCGGCAACAACGATTTCGGCGTCACCGAGCAAAATTTGTTGCCAACCGAGCATGATGGAACGAAGGCCGGAGGCGCAGGCCATGTTGACGGTGAAGGCGGGTACGTCGTCGCCGAGTCCAGCGCGCCAGGCGATTTGCCGAGCGGGATTCGGGCCGACACCGGCGGGGCGAGCGTTGCCGAAAATTAATTCGTCGACGCGATATGGAAGTTCGCGGCGCGCCGAGTCGCGAAGTGATTTTTGACCGGTGCGGTCGGTGGCTTGCCTGATGCTGTCTTCTATTTCCCCGCCGACTCCTGGTTGACGTTCGGGCGGCAATTCGCCGCGAAACGCACGCTGTAGCGCGGCGCGGACGGCGATGACTCCCAAATCAGGGGCAGTAAAATCCGCAAGGCCACCGCCGAATTTTCCAATCGGCGTGCGCACGGCGCTGATGATGTAGACGGTGGTATGGGGCATCGTCTTTTTTTTCCTCTTTTTGCGGCTTCAGAATTCTTTTCTATATTAGCGCATCCGGTTTGTGGGCGCCTCCTTCGCCGATTGGCGGTAATGGGTCAGTTTGAATTTTGACTCTTTGTGTCACGATCAAGAAAATTCAAACTGTCCAGCACTCGATTGGTTCGCAAATATGCGCACGTGAAACATGTTACTTGTGCCGATTAGAATGCGGTGCGGGTGTTTGTTTTGTGTGGGTTGGCGGGATTTCTAATCCCGAGTTGTACCGATTAGAAATTGCCTGTTGCGGCGCGCCGGGAGAGGTGGTTGTGGTTGAGTGCGCCGGCGGGTTGTGCGTTGTGGTTTGTGGCGCGCGAGCGGCGGCGGGCGCGGATGTGTTCGCCGGAGATGTGGGATTTATGTCTTGGGATTGCGGCTGGTGATTCACTGATTTGCCGTTGCCCGGGGAAGATGGAGATATGGGAGCAGCGTGGCGGGCCTGCGCGTCGCTGTAATCCCACCAGCCGTCGGATGGATCGTAGTTAGATGGATAGGTTTGTGGTTGAGGTTGGGGATAAACGTAAGGTGCGTTTTTATTGGCGAGCGAATGGGGAGAATGATTTGCGGACGCGCTCGGAGAGGATGAGACAGAAGTGTAAATGACGCGGCGGGCAGGTTCGACCCATTCGCCGGACGCAGTGAGCGAGGCGTAGGCTTTGATGGCGGCGACGATGCCGTGCGCGGAAATATCGCATTCGTCGGCGCGCTCGATCATGTTTTCGAGGGCGTAACGCAGATTGCGGCGGCGTTTGGCGAAGAGGCCGGTGGCATGGGCGTGATCGTAGATGGTGGAGCGGTCTGGAAGCATGAAGCGGCGATGGATACGGGAAGGGCTGTGCCAGTGAACGAACATTGCCTCGATGACTTCACGGTCGGGATGGCGGCAGATGACGCATTTGCGTTGGTGATGGGAGAGACGAGACGACGATGATGCATGTGGCGATGCGCAGGAGCGTTTACTACGGGCAGTCCGCGCCGACGGCCGCGTGGCGATTCTGGTTGCCATGGTGAATCTCCTTAGATTTAGTTTTTAGGGAGCCTTAGCGCAAGGCCCGCGGACCACGTGCTTCGGTTGCCCTAGAGAAAAGGATGAAACGATGTTGGGGAGAAGGCAACAGGTGGCGGCTGTGGAAGTGGAGCAGCGGAATGACAAACGGCGTTTCGACAGGTGGGTAATGTTGGCGCAGGGGCAAAGGCGAAAGCAGATTCCTCGTCGCAGTTGCTCCTCGGAATGACAGCTAGAGATAAGGATGCCGGCGTGCAGGCCGCCGCTGCAGAGGCGAAAGCCTCACGTCAGCCAGCGCAAGTACGGCGCTGGCGGGACGTGAGCTACAGGCAGGCGCAAATCCAGCGCGTGAGCGAGCTACAAGGCGACCGCTGAGCGCTTAATTGCCGAAGGGCCAGAGGCCGAAGAGCTTGAGGAAGACGTCGTCATGTTTGCGGATTAGCATGGCGGCGGATTTTTCGGGCGGCCAGGGAGAGGCGAGGCGCTCGGGACGATCGGCGATCCAGAAAGCGACGAGGGCCTGGACAGTGGCGTCGCGATCGAGGACGGCTTCATCGACTTTGTCGAACGTGTCGACGGGCGAATGATGGGTGTAGCGATATTCGGGCGAATCCTGATCGAGATTGATGCCGGGGAGGCCCGCGAGAATAAAGGGGCCAGCGTCGGTGCCGAATTCAGTGTTGTCGTCGGCGGTGATTTTACCGAAAGCGTTGAGGGAACCGGCGAATTCCGAGGCCGCATCGACGGTGTCGTCGCGTCCGCCCATGTTGAGGGCGGTGACTGGGCCCTGGCCGTTGTCGAGAATGACGGCGGCGACGTGGTCTTTCATGTCGTCTTTATGAGTCTTGACGTAGGCGAGGGAGCCGAGAAGGCCTTCTTCTTCTCCCGTGAAGAGAACGAAGCGAATGGTGCGGAGTGGCTTGAAGCCGGAGCGGACGATGGCTTCGGCGGCTCCGAGAGTGGTGGCGACGCCGACGCCGTCGTCGGTGGAACCCTCGGCGAGGTCCCAGGAATCGAGATGGCCGCCGACAACGATGATTTGTTCAGGATGCTCGGTGCCGGGAATTTCGCCGACGACGTTGGCGGTATTGGCCGGGCCGTCGGTGACTTTGTTTTGCACGTTGATATGGAGGCGGACGGTCCTTCCACGGGCGATGAGGCGCTCGAGAATTTCCTGATCTTCGGCGGCGATGCTGACGACAGGAATGCCGTAAAACGTGTTGAAGCCGAGCGCGCCGGTGTGAGTGAGGTGCATGCCCTGGGATTTTCCGCCGCCCTGTCCGCCGATGACGGCGACAGCGCCTACGTCATGAGCTTTTTTCAGGAAGGAACCGAACTGGGCGAACGCAGCCATGCCGTTTTCCGGGCGCGGGCCTTGCTGCACGGCCATGATGACTTTGCCGCGCCAGTTGGGGGAATTTTGCGCTTCTTCCTGCTGGAGATTGTAAACGTTGACGGTGACAAGGTCGGCGTCGACGCCGCCGGCGGGAGTGGAGCCGACCCAACCCATGGAATCGACCATGAGTCTGTGAGGAGCGGGGGAAATGACTTCGGCGTCAGCAGAAATGCGCGTCCAGCCGCGAAAAATTTGCCAGGGTTCGGCGTGGACGTTTTGGAGGCCGATTTTCTTCATGGTGTCGAGGCCCCACTGAATGGCGGCGTTGCATTGGGGCGAGCCAGTGACGCGCGCGCCGACGTCGTCGCTCAAATCCTGGAGCTCGGGATAGGCATGAATGCCCAGCATGCCGTGACCGGCGATGGAGGAGAGCGCCGGGAGTAAAGCGTCGTCTGCGGATGGAGAAGGCACGGCACGATTCTTTGCGGTGGCGGCGAAGGCGATGCCGACGAGGAAAAAGAAGGTGATGACGAGTGCCGGCGCAGAAGCTTTACGAATCATTTTTCGAGGTCCTCGACTTTCACGATTGCATCCAAGTGGCGGCCATTCTGTCAAATCGCGAGACGAGGCGCAAGCGGTTGACGCGGAGGCTTGCAAGCGCATCCAATTTTATGTGGGTTAGCGGGCCGCAGACGAAGGCTCTGGCCCGTCTGTGCCAGAGATGGGCGGCATAAAGCCGCCCCTACAAAAAATAGGGCGCGATTGCAAAATTAGTCAATTTAAGTTGAAGGTCGCGGATTCGGCGGTAAAATAAAACTATGGCCTGGGTGCTGAAACTGGCCTGAAGTGGTGTTGCGCATGATGTTCGCCGCAAATAAAACTCGCAATAAATATCCCACAAGCCGGAAACGCAGCGACGTCAAAACTTCATGGCTTATGGTTCAGCGGCAATTTTATCGAAAACACTTTTGGGTTTTTGAAACGTCTAATTAAACGGGCGATTGTGTCCGTGAAGAAGCGAAAAAAGGAGATGAAGTCACATGAGTAATGAAGTGTATCAAGTACGGCGATGGGTGGGAGCGAGCATAGTGATCGTGGCGCTGATCGCCGGAGCGTTTTTGGGCACATGGACATTGCGGTGGGCGGGACAGAAGGTGCTGGGCGCACCGAAGGTTCCGTTGACGCTGGCGGGGAACGTGGATCCGATTCGTCTGGGAAGTTTCACCAATGGATTCGCGTCCGTAGTGCGGCCGGCGCTGCCTGCTGTGGTGAATATCTCGACAACGAAAGTGGTTAAAGTAGGGCAGAACGTGCCGGGGTTCTTCAACGATCCATTTTTCCAGCAATTTTTCGGGAATCAATTCGGCGGACGCGCGAGGCCGCAAACCGAAAGAGAAACGAGCCTGGGTTCCGGCGTGATCGTCAATTCGGATGGTTACATACTGACGAACAATCACGTGGTGGCGCATGGCGGGAACATCAAGGTGGTGTGGAACAACAAGAAATACACAGGAAAAGTGGTGGGCACGGATCCTCTGACGGATATCGCGGTGGTGAAGATTGACGCGACGGGCTTGCCGACGATTGCCCTCGGCGATTCCTCCAAATTGCAGGTGGGCGACGTGGTGTTCGCGATTGGCGACCCATTTGGAATCGGGGAAACGGCGACGATGGGAATCGTAAGCGCGACTGGCCGGAGTATCGGGCTGGAGTCACAAGAACAGGGCAAGCAAGCTTATGAGGACTTCATTCAAACCGACGCGGCAATTAATCCGGGAAATTCCGGCGGAGCGATGATCGATTTGCACGGCGATTTGGTGGGAATCAATACGGCGATTATCTCGAGCGGGTCGTCGATGAATGGAGAAGGCGGGAACGAGGGAATCGGCTTTGCCATTCCGATCAACATGGCGCGCAGCATCATGGAGCAGATTATCGAGCACGGGAAAGTGGAGCGCGGGTATATGGGCGTTTACATCGGAGAGCTGTCGCCGGAAATGGCGAAGGAGTTCAACTACAACGGCGGGGGCGCCGGAGCGTTGGTGGATAACGTGACGGCGAACAGCCCGGCGGCAAAGGCCGGAATCAAGCGCGGGGACATCATCCTGGGTTTGAACGGTGAATCGATCAATGGCTCGGGAGACTTGACGGCACGAATTGCCAGCACGGCTCCGGGGACGCCAGTTCAGTTGAAGATATTCCGTGACGGGAAGACATTTGAGGTGCCGGTGACGCTGGGCGAACTGCCGGAACAGGGCGGAACGTCCACTTCTGCACTAGGGGAGGGCAGTTCCGGCGAAAACAGCAGCAAGGCGCTGGAAGGCGTGCAGGTAGAGAATGTTACGCCGGAGATTGCCCGACAGCTGAACCTCTCTGCGCCAGCGCGTGGAGTGGTGGTGGACGCTGTGGACCAGTCGAGTGCGGCGGCGGAGGCTGGATTACAAAAAGGCGATGTGATCATCGAGGTTAACCATAAGGCTGTAAATAACATGGCAGAGTTTCGCGCCGCGATGGGGAGCACAGGAAACCAGCCTGTACTGTTGCTTGTGAGGCCCTTCGGCCGGAGCGATGTGACAGCGTACGTACTGGTGGAACCTCAACCTTAAGTCAAAGACTTCGCCGGTGTGGGCGGGCTCAAGTCAGGGGGGGGGGCCGGAATAGGGGGTTTGTGACCCAATTCCAGCCCTCCTCTTTTTTTGCTCGGAACAGGTAACTTTTTTCAGCGAAAGGGTGAGGGCAGAAGGAATTGGCAGGGATAGGAAAACTTTACCCGTTGGCTCGGGGCCAGATTACCGTTGGCGCCCTAGGGGCCATGCAGAGTTTTTCGGGCGGCAATACCCTCGCCTCCTTATTGACAACGGAGTAGAAGCGTATTCAGATGAGTTTGGGAAGGTAAATTGGGAAATATGCGACAAAAGGGGGCATTGGAGCAATTCTTGCAGAGAGATAAGTGGACGAAACTGTGCACGCAGTTGCGTGTTGTATAGATTTGTGTAAAAGGGGCAGAAAAACTACCACAGGGGGAAGACTAGGGCACAGCTTGCAGTATCGCTTAAGGCAACCAAGTTCCAGACTGGTACAATCGTACTATTCACCGAGCCGCTGGCCCCAATACTACAATGTCTCTTGCGCCGATTAGCATCGTAAGGTCAACAGGGAAAGTACCCTCGCGGGGGAAGTTACCAATGTCGTCGAACGGGAACGGACGCTACCCAGACTACGAAGCGCCTTTCACGCTGCTGACAGCGGGGAAGCCGCGCTGGCGATCTTTTACGGCCGGATTCGGGGTTGAATTTTTAGTGCTGGCCTGCGCGCTGTGGGTTCCGCTATTGTTCCCCAAACAAATGGACATTGCGAAGCAATACATGATCACGGAAATCACCGCACCGCCAATCCGCGCATGGAAACCGCAGCCGAAGGTTCGGCCGAAGTTGCAGCCGGTGAAGCGTGTGGAAGTAGCGAAATTGGAACCCGTGCCGGTGCCGGAACCTCCCAAGCCGAAAATGATCGAGCCGGTATTTAACAAGCCGATTGTGTCGAAGCCGGTGATCCGCAGAAATCTGACAAAGGCGCCGGAGGTAAACGTGTTTGCACGCGCGGTGCCGGACAAGCCGACAACGTCACTGGGGAGTTCGGCGATACCGGACTTGAAACGGCCGAAGGCTCCCGTGCAGACGGGCGGATTTGGCGACCCGGACGGATTGCCTTCGAAGGCCAAGATGACGCAACCGGTGAACATCGCGCCAGCGGGCGGATTTGATATGCCGGTCGGACCCGGAAAAGGAAACGGAACCGGGGGCGCGAAAGGTGTTCAGGGCGTGGTGGCGAGCGCGGGATTTGGCAACGGTACAGCGATCGCGGGCGGAGTTCGAAACGGCGGGAAGGTGCAGCAGGGAGTGTTTGCCGACGATCGAGCGACGAATGGGCCGCACGTGCAGAAAACTTCCAATGCGACACCGCATCAGGAAGGGCCGGTAATTTTGTTCAAGCCGAAACCGGAATATACAGCAGAAGGACGGCAATTGAAGATTCAGGGGGACGTGTTGTTGCAAGTTGTTTTCAAGGCTTCGGGGGAAGTGCAAGTAGTGCGCGTATTGCAAGGCCTGGGCCACGGACTGGATCAGAACGCGGAGGCTGCCGCGCAGAAGATCCGGTTTAAACCAGCTCGTGAAGATGGGCAGCCAGTCGACTTTCCGGCCAACGTGCGGATCGACTTTGAGCTAGCGTACTAATTGCGATTGAGGGGGAGAAGTCATGGGTAGGGGATTGAGGTACGTGGTAGGTGCGGCTCTTGGGTTGGTACTAGCGGGGGGATTGGCGGCGCAGAGTCAGCCGCAAACTCAACCGCAGCAAACTCCGCCGACACAAGCGCAAGTGCAGCAACCGCAAACGGCGCAAACGCCGGAACGTCTTGTAATCACACCCAGCCAGCCGGGCACGGAAGCCGAAGTAATCGACCGAATCATCGCGCGAGAACACCAGGAAGTCGCCACGTTGCGGCATTTCAACCCGGTTGTAGAAACCTACGTCCAGGACATGAAACCGGATGCCCAACTAGGCTCGGTGCCGCAGAGAGATCACTATTATCTCGGGGTGGCGGAACTGAGCAAGGGCGTGGTGGACCGGTCAATGCTTCCCCGCGACGACAGTGGATGGAAACACAAACTGAATCCGATCAAGGATGTTGGCGACCTGCTGGGAAATTCGTATGTGCCATCGGGTTTCCTGCAGATGATTTTCGTGGATCCGGTCTATTTCGACAGACAACATTACCGGTTCGACTATGTGCGAAACGAGTTTTTGGGATCGGTGAAGTGCCTGGTATTTGATGTGACGCCGCTGCCGAAATCGGGAAACGGGAGATTCCAGGGACGCGTTTGGGTGGAAAACCAGGATTATTCGATCGTGCGGTTCAACGGCGTGTTCGTGCCGGTGGCGCGAACGTTTGGCTGGAACCTGCACTTCGACAGTTGGCGGACCAACGTGACGCCGAATTTGTGGGTTCCGTCATATATCTACAGCGCGGAATCGGATTTGAAGGATTTTCCATTTGGGCATGTGCGTTACCGCTCACAAACGCGACTGTGGGGCTTCGATCTGAAGCTTGGGAACAAGGAGACGGAGTTCAGCGACCTGCAGATTGAAGCGGCAAAGCCGATTCAGGACCAAGCGGACGCGTCGAAGGATGTTTCGCCGGTGATGGCGGAACGGGAGTGGCAGCGCGAAGGTGAAGACAATGTGATTGAAAGGCTGCAGCGCAACGGATTGCTGGCGCCTCCGGGACCGGTCGACAAAGTATTGTGCACGGTGGTGAACAACCTGGAAGTGACGAACAATCTGGATATCGAGCCGGAGATACGCTGCCGCGTGCTGCTGACTTCGACTTTGGAAGCGTTCACAATCGGGCACACGATCGTAGTGAGCAGGGGCTTGTTGGACGTGCTTCCCGATGAACCAAGTTTGGCGGCAATCCTGGCGCACGAGCTTGGCGCGGTGGTGACGGGCTCGCAGCTTCCGGACGCGTACTCGTTCAACGACACGACCATGGTTGCAACGGCAGACACGATGAAGCGGATGTCTTTCCGCAACACGCAAGGCGATGAAGAAATAGCGGCGAAGAAGGCGGTGGAGTTGCTGAAAAATTCGCCGTACAAGAATCAGCTTGGCACCGCGGGACTTTTCCTGAAACAAGTGGCGGCGGAGCAGAAACAGTTGCCGTCGTTGATCAGCGCGAATCTGGGCAACCGTGTATTCATGGCGTCGCAATTAGTTCAGGCGGCGCCGGCGCTGCAGCCCATGAAAGTGGACCAGATCGCGGCGCTGCCGCTGGGATCGCGAATCGTGCTCGATTCGTGGGACGATACGGTTGACCTGGTGAAGACCAAGCCGGTGCAATTGCTTTCGGCGCGAGAAAAAATGCCCTTTGAAGTTACGCCGTTCATGCCGTATCTGACGCGGTACCAGAATTCGTCGGATGCGACGGCGGCCGCTCCGACAAAGCCGGACTTGGCGAAACAGAATCCGCAGACTCCGCAGAATCCTCAGTAGAAGCAGGGGCAAGTTTACGAAAGAGCCCGGAGCGGTGATTGCCGCTGCCGGGCTTTTTTTTGCGCGGCTTTTTGCGCGCGTGGCGCTTTGCAAGCAGGCCCGGATGCGAGAAACTTCTCTCCTGAATGGCGCGGCAATCCCTGATCGAATTTCTAGATGAGTACGGCCGGCGCGGCAAGGAAGTCGCGGTGGCGCACCGGCGCGGCTATCGCATGGAGCGATGGTCGTACGGGCGCATTGCGAATACGGCGCGCGGATTCGCGGGGGAGTTGGCGGCGCGCGGAATCGTTCCGGGAGAGCGCGCGCTCTTGTGGGGAGAAAACTGCGCGGAATGGGTGGCGGCTTTTTTTGGGTGTGTGCTCGCGGGCGTCGTAGTGGTGCCGATGGATGAGACAGCCGATGCGAGTTTTGCAGCGCGCGTGGCGCAAACGGTGGATGCGAAGCTGGTGATTCATTCGCGGGGAGTCGATGCAGACAAAGTCGGGCGGCCGGAAATTTTTCTGGAAGAGCTCGCGGATGCAAATGCAAGTGCAGCAGCGGAAGAAGCGCGATTTGGCGTCACGGAGCGGAAGCGCAGCGATGCAGTGGAGATTGTTTTTACCTCGGGGACGACGGCGGAGCCGCGCGGCGTTGTCCTGACGCATGGCAATATTCTGGCGAATATCGAGCCTCTGGAGGCGCAGATTCAGGAATATTTGCGCTACGAGAAATTCGTGCATCCGCTGCGATTTCTGAATTTGCTGCCGTTGAGCCACGTGTTCGGGCAATTGATGAGCATGTTCATTCCGCCGCTGCTGGGCGGGACGGTGATTTTTCTGGACACGCTGGGCCCCGCAGAAGTGGCGCGGACGATTCGGCGCGAGCGGGTGACGGCGCTGGTGTCCGTGCCGCGACTGATTGAGTCGTTGCAAGGGCAAGTGGAACGGGAAATTGAGGCTGCGGGGCGGCGGGAGAAATTCGAGAGAACTTTTGCGCGGGCGGACGGCGAGAAATTCTTGCGGCGCGCGTGGCGGTTCCGAAGGATTCACCGGCGGCTGGGCTGGAAATTCTGGGCGCTGATTTCGGGCGGCGCGGCGCTGCCGGAAAGCGTCGAGGCTTTTTGGCGGCGGCTGGGATACGCGGTGATTCAGGGTTATGGGCTGACGGAGACGACCTCGCTGGTGAGCGTGAACCATCCGTTTCGCACGGGAAAAGGGTCGATTGGCAAGGCGATGCCGGGGATGGAAATCAAGCTGAGCGCGGACGGGGAAATTTTGGTGCGCGGCGAAAATGTGGCGTCGGGTTACTGGCACGAACGGCGGCCCGATTCCATGGCGGATGCGGAGGGATGGTTTCGCACGGGCGATTTGGGCGAGATGGACGCGGAGGGGAATCTGTTTTTCAAGGGTCGGCGCAAGAACGTGATTGTGACGCCGGCGGGGATGAATGTTTATCCAGAGGATTTGGAAGCGGAGTTGAAGAAGCAGGCGGGCGTGCGAGATTGCGTGGTGGTGGGGATCGAGCGCGACGGGAATGCGGAACCGTGCGCAGTGTTGCTGCTTGAGAATCCGCAGGCGAATCCGGCGGCAATCGTGGACGCAGCGAATCAGTCTCTCGCGGAATTTCAGCGGATGCGGCGGTGGATGGTATGGAGAGAGGCGGATTTTCCGCGCACGCCGACGCAGAAGCCGATGCTGACGAAAATTCGCGAGGCCGTGGCGCCGGAGTTTGGCGCCAAGACAACGACAGGAAATGCGTCCGCAATCGAAGGGCAAATGACTGGCTCACTGGGCGAATTGATTGCGAGAGTGACAGGTCGCGGGGGGAACGTCGGCGCAGATGCGAATCTGGAGCGTGATTTGCAGATGAGTTCGCTGGACCGCGTGGAGTTGATGAGCGCGCTCGAAGAGAAATATCAGGTGGATTTGGGCGAGACGAGATTTGCGGCGGCGAAGACGGTTGGCGAACTGGAGCGCTTGCTGCGCGAGCCGCCGGCGCGCCCGAGAACATACAACTTTCCCCGCTGGGCGCAACGGTGGCCGGTCACGTGGATCCGGCTGGCGATTTATTATTTGCTGGTGTGGCCGGCGACGTGGCTGCTGGCGAAACCGACACTGCGCGGACGGGAAAATTTACGCGGCGTGACGGGGCCAGTGTTGGTGGTGGCGAATCACGTGACGTACGTGGACATTGGATGCGTGTTGGCGGCGTTGCCGCGGAAATTCCGTAACCGACTGGCGACGGCGATGGAGGCGGAGCGGCTGTGGGGGATGCGGCATCCGTCGCACGACATGAATTTCTTCATGCGCATGGTGAACCGCATGGATTATTTTCTGGTGATCGCGCTGTTTAATGTGTTCCCGCTGCCGAAGCAATCGGGATTTCGCGAGAGTTTTGCGTTCGCCGGAGAGCTGGCGGACAAGGGATGGAGCGTGCTGGTGTTTCCCGAAGGCGCGCGGACGAAGGATGGAAAGCTGGCGGCGTTTCGCGGAGGAACTGGTTTGCTGGCGACGCGGCTGCATTTGCCCGTAGTTCCAGTGCGAATCGATGGGCTGTGGGAGTTGGCGCAGGAGCGGCTCGAGAATCCGTGGTCGAGGCTGAAGCCGGTGAAACGAGGCGCGGTGAAGGTAACGATTGGCGAGCCGGTGAGATTCACGGCGGAGACGGAGGCGGAGGAGACTGCGGCGGAACTGGAAAAGAGAGTGAAGGAGTTGTGAGACGAGTGGCCTGGTGACGCCCGCCGCTGGGCCGGCCGCGGTAGGCAGGCTAAGGATCTAAGGATTTGCTTGCGGGCGGGGAGCGTCGGGTGTAGATTTCCCGCATTCCCACGAAGTGGAACGTCAAATCAAGACTGGAGATCACATGAAGAGGAAGATGCTTTTGTGGACGGCTGCCCTTTTGTTTGGCGCCGTAGGAATCTCTTATGCAGCTGCGAGCAGCGCGTTCATGGGTACCTGGACGCTAAACGAAGCCAAATCAAAAATGGCCGCCGGTCCGGGGAAGAATTCCACAGTGACGTACACAATGGATGGCGACAACATAAAATGCGCCATCGAAGGAACGGATGCCAGCGGGCAGGCGATCCATAGTGAGTGGAGCGGGAAATTCGACGGCAAGGATTATCCTGTGACCGGCGATCCGAACAGCGACATGCGTTCCTATCGAATGATCAATTCTCACACGCTGTTGGCCACGGAGAAGAAGGATGGCAAATTGGTTGACACCGCACGTATCGTTGTTTCCGCGGACGGCAAGAGCCGGACAGTCACCGTTCACGGGAAAGACGCCAAGGGAATGAGGACGACGATCGTGGCGGTTTACGACAAACAGTAGCGCCACAAAAGAAATGGGACGGACTGGCGAGGCTTAAGCGATCTGAGCGCCGAATTCCGGAGCGCGGGCCTTGCCGGTCTGCCGATGATTCGAAGTTCGCAGAGACACTTTCCCACGACATAGTTTGTCTTCGAGGCGATTCACCGCAGGAAAAAGACCGGAGTCGAACACGCGGTCGCCCACTCGTCTTCCAGACTTTCAAGAACCAGAAGGAAAGATACCGTTGTAACCCGAATGTAACATTGCGCTGCGAATCTCTGTGGAGTGCGAATTGCGCGAGGTGGATTAGCGGCGAGTTGTGACAAAATGGCGGCGCGTTTCCGGGGCATCGAGTGTGGCTGAGATTGACGAAGGTCCTCACGTCAGTTCGCGCAAGAAGGCGCGAACGGACACGTGAGCTACAGACGCAGGGAGGGAAAATGAGCGGGCGGCGCGGAATTGGCGTGGCGGTGATTGTGGTTTGCGTTGTGGCGGCAATTTATCTTGCGACCCGGCACGAGGCGGGAGCGCGGCAACAGCAGAATGCGGCGGTTGTTCCTGGACATTTTCAGCAGCCACCATCGCTGGAGAGCCGCGCGGTGTTGCCGACGGGAATGACGATCACGCCGATGGCGGCGCGGGGATCGTTTTACGTGCCGCTGAATCCGGGGCTCGCGGATTTTCCGGATTATGTGGCGGGGCAGCCAGTGACTTCGGTGATGTCGCCGGACGGGAAGACGCTGCTGGTGCTGACGAGCGGATACAACGAGATGGATGACTCGTCCGGACGGCGGATCAAGCGGGACTCGAATGAATATGTTTTTGTGTTTGATATTTCAGCGGACAAGCCGCGGAAGTTGCAAGCGCTCGAGGTGCCGAACACGTTTGACGGCGTCGCGTGGAATCCGAATGGGCAAGAATTCTATGTGTCGGGCGGAGTGGATGACGATGTGCATGTGTTTGCAAAGCAGGATGGGCAGTGGGCGGAGGCGGCCGCGATAAAACTTGGCCACAAGCACGGGTTGGGGATTGACGTGAAGCCGGAGGCGGCGGGGATTGGCGTGACGGCGGATGGAAAGAAATTGCTGGTGGCGAATTTTGAGAATGATTCGGTGAGCGAGATTGATTTGACGGCGCGAAAGAAAATTGCGGAGTTGGATCTGCGTCCGGGAGCGACGGATCCGAAAAAAAAAGGCGTGGCGGGCGGGGAATTTCCGTTTTGGGTGGTGACGAAGGGGAATGATACGGCGTATGTGTCGAGCCCGCGGGACAGGCAGATTGTGGTAGTGGATATTTCCGGCGAGGCGAAGGTGAAGGCGCGGATTGGTGTCTTGGGGGAGCCGGAGAAGATGATTTTGGACCGAGAGCAAAAGTATCTGTACGCGGCGCTGGCAACGGATGACATGGTGGCGGTGATCGATACGAGTTCGAACTGGACGTACGGTCCGATCAGTACGACGGCACCGCACGCGATTTTCTCGAACGCGCAGAAGCTGATGGGGAGCAATCCGAACAGTTTGGCGCTGTCGACGGACGAAAAAACTCTTTACGTGACGAATGGCGGAGCGAATTCGATCGCGGTGGCCAATCTACAGGGAATTTTCACTGACCGAACTTCCACACCGGCACAAAACGCGGTGGTCGGATTGATACCGACGGGGTGGTATCCGAGTTCGGTGAGCGTGAGCGCAGATGGAAAAATGCTTTACGTGGTGAACGCGAAGAGCGTGCCGGGGCCGAATCCGGATGGTTGCCGCAGGACGACGTCGATCGCGCGGGACGCTCTTGATGCGTGCCACGCGCAAAATGAATACATCCTGCAACTCAACAAGGGCGGATTCGAGGTGATTCCGACGCCGGACGCGAGCGAGCTGGCGTCGCTGACGAAGCAGGTGGCGGAGAACGATCATTACGTGAGCGATGCGCAGCACGCGGCGAACGAAAAAACGATGGGGTTCTTGCGGAAACACATCAAGCACGTGATTTACATCATCAAGGAAAACCGCACGTACGATCAGGTGCTCGGCGATTTGCCGGAAGGCAATGGCGATCCGAAGCTGGCGGTGCTGGGGCGGGCGATCAGTCCGAACCACCATCAGATCGCGCGGCAATTCGTGGACCTGGACAATTTTTATTGCAGCGGCGACGTGAGCGGGGAGGGTTGGAACTGGTCGACGGCGGCGCGGGCTTCGCAGATGGTTGAGAACACGTATCCCGTCAATTATGCGGGCCGCGGGCTGACATACGATTTTGAAGGCGAAAATCGCAACATCAATGTGGGTATTGCGTCGCCGAGTGCGCGGAGGAAGGACGATCCCGATACACCGAACGACGACGATTTGCTGCCGGGGACGAATGACGTGGACGCGCCGGATGGGCCGGGAGGCGAAGCGGGAACGGGATATTTGTGGGACGCGGCGCTGCGCGCGAAACTCTCGCTGCGGAACTACGGATTTTTTCTGGAGGGAGGGCGGTATTTTTCGGGTACAGCGAAGAAGGGGATGATTCCGGTGATTCGCGAGCCTTACAAAACGAAGACGCGCGTGGCGTTTCCGGATAAGGCGGCGCTGATGAGCGTGACCGATCCGTATTTCCGGGGATTCGATTTGAAATTGCCAGATTACTGGCGCTACACGGAGTGGAAGCGCGAGTTCGATGGTTACGTGGCCAGCGGGAAAATGCCGAATCTGGAACTGGTTCGGCTGATGCGCGATCATTTTGGAGATTTTGCGGACGCGATTGACGGAACAGGAACCGTGGAAGCGGAGATGGGCGACAACGACTACGCCATTGCGAAGCTGATTGAGGATGTGGCGCGCAGCCCGTTTGCAAGCAGTACGGTGGTTTTCATTGTCGAGGATGACGCGCAGAACGGGCCGGATCATGTGGATGCGCATCGCAGTCCCGCGCTGATCGCGGGAGCGTACGTGAAGCAGGGCGCGGTGGTGTCGACGCATTACACGACGGTAAATTTGTTGCGCACCATGGAAGATATTCTAGGCATGGGTCCGATGGGGATTAACGATGACGTGATTGAACCCATGGCAGATGTGTTCACGACGGAAGCGCACGCGTGGAGTTACACGGCAATTGTGCCGGAGATTTTGCGGAGCACGCAGTTGCCAGTCGGTAACGCGGCAGCGGGCGCTGCGTCGGCGCAGGCTGGCGCTTACGCGACGCCGCGTCATGATTCGGCGTACTGGGCGGCGAAGACGAAGGGAATGGATTTCAGCGTGGAGGACCGGATCGATTCGGCGAAGTTCAACCGGATCGTGTGGGAGGGGCTGGTTGGAAAGGAAGTGCCGTATCCGACGACGAGAGATGAGAGGGACTTGAGGGAGAATCGGGAAGAGTTGCTGAAGAAAGATGCGGATGGGGGCTGGTAACTGCACTTTTGGTTGTCGTTCAACGCGCCGTGGCGCTCGGCTTTGGGCGCGCGCTTTGGACTACAAAAATATTTCCATAAAGGTCTTCAAACATCGCCTCGGTGACGCCCCACACCTCATCTACCGGCTTCTCGACGAACTTGACGCCGCGCTTCGACGCCAGATCATAGAATCGGCGGCAATCTTCGACTTCGAACACCCATCTCGTTTCCGTCCCGACGCGAGCTTCGTAGTTGTGAATCGGATCATCTGACGCAACAGGCTTCGCTATTTCTAAAATGATTCCAAAGTCCTTCTGACCGCGCGGAGCAACGATCAACCAGCGTTTTGTGGCTCCGTTTTTCCCGGAGGTGACGATTTTCCCATCCTGTTCGCCGAATGTCGCGTCCGCGGTCTTTACGAGGCCAAGCACGTCGGTGTACCAATGAAGCGCTTGATCGTAATCCGGCACGACAATCGTCGCATGCCTCAAGCGGACGATCCCCAGATCGCCCTTCTCAGCAGATTGCGGAAACGCCGATGTGGCCAACAACATCGGGGCGAACAGCAAGGCCACAACCAACAAACAACGACTGCGAGCGATCATGGGTCCTCCATTCCTGTGCATTTCCGTGCCATTTCTGCAAAATCTCAGCGGAGCCTGTTGGAGAGGACGAACTGATTTCCATCGACATCCTTGAAGATTGCCATTGTTCCCCAAACCTCGGCCTTGGGTTCGGCGGCAAACTCGACGCCTTTCGATTTCAGTATTTTGGAAGTCGCAAATACGTCGTCACACCAAAATGTCAGGGGTTGAAAGGTGCCAATGCGATTCTCATGGCCTTCCGGCGTGAACAGAGCCAGCCTTGACTCCGCGCCGGGGATCAAAAGTTCGATCCACCGCTGTTTAGCGGTGAAGGCTTGGTCTGTGAGGACCTTGAATCCCAGCTTTTCGCTGTAGAACTTCAGGGCGGCGTCTTGATTTCGAACGGGAATGCTGGCAATGCTGATTCCACGAATCATGCTTACCCTCCTCGTGAGGCACACGTTAACTTGCGGCGCGAACTGTTGCAATCAGCCAAGCTTTGCTATACTAACGGCTGGTACAGTAAATGCTTGCTCTTGACGATTATGTTGTGGATGTTCTCATGCGTGACTTAGTCGGCCATGACCGGCGGCCGGTGAGCTTTCTGGTCTACTTGTGGCTTACGGCCGAGCAGCAGCGACGCACGAAGGCGATCCAAATAAGCTATCGAGAATTGGCAGAATCCATCGGCGTTTCAAAGAGCTCCGCGCAAGCCGCTGTAAGCTGGCTAGTCCGGCGGAAACTGATTGCAGTCAGCAAGGCAAACTCGACAGCAACGCCTCAATACACTGTATTGCGTCACTGGACAGGCGCGCCTCGTTCTCGTTGATGCAGAGCGCGGGTCTCGTCCATTAGACTGCTGTACTTCAGGGGCTAAAGCCCCTTGTTTTTCGGGTCTTTTACGTCGGAGCTAAAGCTCCGACCCCCTGAAAAGCAATTTATGAGACAGTTGCTGGATAATTTTGGCGGCGAATGTGGGGTGCGAAAGATGAGAGCGATAAGATTGGCGGCGATTGTTTGTGTGGCGGCGGGAGTTGCGGGAGCGTGGGCGGGCTGGGTGCATGTGCGCGAGGCGCGGGCGCAGGAAGGAGGCGCGGGGACGGCGCTGATTGACGTCAGTGCGCTGTACACGAAGCAGGACGCGATGATTCCGATGCGCGATGGCGTGCGACTGCACACGGAGATTTATGCACCGAAGAATTCGGCGGAGAAGCTGCCGTTCCTCATTACACGGACGCCATACGGCACAAGCGATGACAAGAACGGGTACAGCAGCCTCTTCAATATTTATCAGGAGATGATTCCGGAGGGCTACATTTTCGTGATGCAGGACATTCGCGGGCGATACGGGTCTGAGGGGAAATTCGTGATGCAGCGGCCGGCTCGCGACCGGAGAGATGCGAAGTCCATCGATGAAGGCACGGACACCTACGACACGATTGACTGGCTGCTGAAAAATGTGCCGAACAATAATGGGCGCGC
>Ga0134128_10002576_pt1 | contig 22359 bp, 30 predicted proteins | sample KB31754_FD_96462 | JGI IMG/M metagenome (GOLD analysis project Ga0134128, IMG submission 96462) | Terrestrial soil microbial communities with excess Nitrogen fertilizer from Kellogg Biological Station, Michigan, USA - KB3-175-4 | ecosystem: Environmental > Terrestrial > Soil > Unclassified ... | reverse complement strand
ATTTCACAGACTACACAGGACAAAAACTGTACACCATCACTGCCACCAATCTCCTGGAGCCCATTCCCATCGGAGAGTTGAACAGCAATCCCGATTGTACTCAAAATCCCGGTTACTAATGAATCTTAAATCCCTAAGAAGCGTTGCTTTTGCAACGCTTCTTTTCCATCATGCATACAGTCAAACCAAAGAAAAGACCACCTTTCAAACCGGCGGCGTCTGGAAACCCACCACCGATATCCGATCCGACGAGGCCATCGTATATGGTGTCTCCGACCATCCGGGGATGACCTTCGAACAGCGGGTACAATCCTGGCGCGACCGGGGCTACAAAGCAGCCTTCATGACCGGGATCGCCTGGGGCGGCTACCAGGACTATTTTACCGGGAAGTGGGACGGCACACCTCATTTCGATGAAGGCCAAAAGGAGCAGAACGGCGATACCATCTGGCATGGCCGCCTCACCCCCTATATTGTACCGACAAAAAATTTCCTATCCTATTTTAAGGAAAAGATCATCAAACGGGTCATCGACGCCGGCGTAGACGTCATTTACCTCGAAGAGCCCGAATTCTGGGCCCGTGCGGGCTATAGCGAAGCCTTCAAAAAGGAATGGCGGGACTACTATGGCTTCGACTGGCGTCCCCAGCATGAATCGGCCGAAAACACCTATCTGTCCAACAAACTAAAATACCATCTCTATTACCGGGCACTGGAAGATGCGCTGACTTATGCAAAAACGTACGGCAAAAGTAAGGGCATGAATGTCCGCTGTTACGTGGCTACCCATTCCCTGTTAAATTACTCGATGTGGCAGATCGTCAGCCCCGAAGCCAGTCTTGCTTCCCTGTCCTGTGTGGATGGATACATCGTGCAATCATGGACCGGCACCGCGCGGGAACCAAACTATTTCAACGGGATCGCAAAAACGCGCACTTTCGAAACCGCCTTCCTGGAATATGGGTGTATGCGGTCGATGACGGCGCCTACTAACCGGAAGCTTTTCTTCGAAAACGACCCCGTCGAAGATGTCCGGCGTGACTGGAGTGATTATAAAAAGAATTATGAAACGACCTTTTCGGCGGAGCTCTTCTACCCCGATATCGACAATTATGAAGTGATGCCCTGGCCCGATCGTATCTTCGATGGCCAATATTATATCAGCCGGACGAGCAATGAAAAGGCGCCGATGCCGAGGTCGTACTCGACCCAACTCCTGGTCATGATCAATTCCCTGAACAGCATGCCTGTCTCGGCCAACAGGACATCCGGGACGCAGGGCATCAGCGTGCTGATGGGCAATTCACTCATGTTTCAGCAGCTTCCCACTCACGACAATGGGAAAGCCTTCGAAGACCCCTATTTCTCCAATTTCTATGAGACTTCGGGCATGTTCCATCGTTACCCTACAAGCTACAAGCTGGTCGATCCTCTCCTGTCAAACTTTTATGGCGAAGCATTGCCCTTTCTCAAACGCGGTGTGCCGGTGGGTATCGTTCACCTGGAGAACACGGGGTATGAAAAAGCGTTCAGCGATACGAAGATCCTGTTGATGTCGTATTCAAATATGAAACCCCTCGACGAAAAAGCACATGAACAGCTGGCCAGATGGGTGCGGAATGGGGGTATTATCGTCTATTCCGGCCGTGACGATGACCCTTTTCAAAGTGTTAAGGAATGGTGGAATTCGGGCGGAAAGAATTACAGCTGCCCTTCCGACGATCTATTTGACAAACTAGGCCTGGGCCGGGCTCCCAAAGAAGGCATATACCCAGTAGGTAAAGGTTCGATCTGTATTATCCGGCAAGACCCCAAAGAATATGTGTTAAACCCCAACGGCGACACCACGTTACGCGCCCGCGTCGAGTCACTTTACCAGCAAGCCGCCGGCACAAAGATCGATTACAAAAACAATTTCTATCTGCGTCGTGGGCCGTACGAGATGGTATCGGTCATGGACGAAGGTCCAACCACCGATCCCTATATCCTCAAAGGAAAGCTGATCGATCTTTTCGACCCCACTCTGCCCGTCATATCCGAAAAGACCGTAGACCCCGGCGAACAAGCCTATCTGTACAACATAGACGACGTGCCCAATCCCGGCAGCCCCCAGGTCCTTGCGTCCGCCTCCCGCGTATCCGACGAAAGGATCGAAAAGCGCAGCTATTCTTTCATCGTCAAGAGCCCGGTCAATACGACCAATGTGATGCGCATCCTGCTGCCCGCCGGGCCCAAAAAGATCACCGTCCTCGACGCAAAAGGCGTTCCCATTCGCGACGTCAAGAGCTCCTGGGACGCCCAAAGTAAAACCAGCTTCCTCAGCTTCGCCAACTCCCCCGATGGAATAAAAGTCAAGCTCGAATGGCGGTAATAACTCCCGCCGGCCGCCGAATGACGCACAAATGTCGCAAACATGTCGCAGGTGATTCGCTTCAGTCCTCCTAAATTTGGCGAAACATTCATTAAAACATGACCCTATCCCAAAAAGTAAAAGAGCTGCGGATGAGCGCCGGTACCTCCCAGGAAGAATTAGCCGAAGCAACCCAATTGAGCCTGCGGACGATCCAGCGCATCGAGAACGGCGAGACCCAGCCGCGGGGGGATAGTCTCAAAAGATTGGCCCGGGCGCTCGGCGTGGCAACCGAAGAGTTCACCAGGGGACCGGCGTCTGAGGCCCCCCAAGGCCTTCCGGACGACAAGGGGTTCCTCGTGGTCTTCCATCTCTCGGCCCTGACCTTCCTCCTATTCCCATTTTTCCATCTATTTTCCATCATGAGCATAGCGGCGCCCCTGATCCTCTGGCTGCTAAAAAAGGACAAGATCAAGGGGGTCAGAGCGACCGGCAAAAAGATCCTCAATTTCCAGATCACCTGGTTCCTGGTATTTGCGCTCATTTACGGGTATGTCTTTGTCTGCCGGCTAAACCACATTGCGGTCCTTATGGATCAGGTAACGTTGATCCGCATCCTGATAGGTCTGTATTTATTTAATGTGATCAGCATCATCGTCAACATCATCCGGCTGAGAAAAGGCAAGACCATCATCTATCAGCCCGCGATCCCTTTTATGCCGATTGACCGCGGTCTACTGTGATAAAAGCCATTTCATCACAGCCTCCGGGTCGGCGATACTCCAGCTATGGGGATGCCGTGTATGCCCGGGTTCCCGGTAACCCTTTGCGGATGTCGTTACCAAAATAGCCTTTGTATTTCCCAGCCGCTGCAACTCGTTGATCATCGCCGCATGGTCCGTGACATTGATAGTCGAATAATCGTACCCTCTTTGACTCATCCACCATTGTATATCCGGTTCGGTGATCAGCATCAAGGGCGTGTGGATCAGGTTTTTGATCGCCCTCTGTGTCGTATCCGAAAAGGAATATGGCGAACCGTCATAAAAATTCCCGATGGCCGTTTCTGGGGTTCCGTGCATTTCCTTTTCGATCCGGCCGATCATATACGCAATCTCTCCATTAACCTTGCCGGGGTCCGATAGCCGGACAATACGCTTAGCGGAATTATAATAACGAACCCAATCAAGCGGCGGGTCGACAGCAAACACCGCTTTGGGTTTTATCCGGTAATTGTCTTTAACCGCAAGTCCGGCATACTTCACAACACAAGTTCCCCCGATAGAAAACCCGCCGATATAAAGATCTTTCCCTTGCAAGTGATAGTTGTCGGCTACCATCTCGATCATTTCACGCAGCGACTGCTGGGAGCCGTTATCCGAACCAAAATATTGCGAACCGGTCTTTAAGATCGGGATGACAACCAAGACACCTTGCTTAGCCGCTAAAATGGGAAGTTGGGTTTGAACCAAAACGCCCTTAGGAGAAACAATGCCAAACCCATCCAATAAAAATAAAAATGCCTTGATGGGCTTACCTTCCGGCACCACTGCAAGGTACATATTGGTGGTGCTGTCCTTAGGATTCAAATAAGTCGTCGCCAATTTTTGGCCCATTGCCCCTACTGAAATAAGCCCGGCAAAGATGATCCCAATTATTCTTTTCATATGATAAAGTTTCCTGTTCGCCCTCAATTCGCCTCGAACACGTCGAACCACTGTTTACAGCTAGCCCGTCCAGGAAAACGTAACGTTACAACAAATATATCGTCTATCGTCAAAAAATGCAAGGTGCCGAACCGTTTACCGGGAACTCTCCTTAGACTTCCCGACAAAATCAGCCAAAACCCTTAATTTTAAAATGATAAAACAAGCATGCCTATCACTGGTATGCGTTCACGAAATCGATCATTTGAGTTCGACGATTAGAATACCAAATACCTCCTATATGGACAATATAAAAAACTTCCTCCGAATTTCCGACCGCCTGGCTTGCTCAGGCCAGCCCGACGAGTCCCAACTTGCCCAAATAGCTGCCGAAGGATTTGAGATCGTGATCAACCTGGGCCTATCCGATGGCAAGTATGCCTTGCCCGATGAGGCGGCTTCGGTAGACAAGCTGGGCCTGGCATATTACCATATCCCAGTGCTATTCGAAAGTCCCCAACTCTCCGAGCTGACATCGTTCATGGCAATAATGAAACAGCATGAGGATAAAAAGACGCTGGTACATTGCGCTGCCAATTATCGCGCAACCGCTTTTACTGGGCTTTACCTTCTAGCCAGGACCAAACTCGATCAGGAAGGACTCAGCTCGTTCATCGCACAAGTTTGGACCCCGAATCCCGTATGGCAACAGTTTATTGACGAAGCCAGCCGCGATCCTTATTCCTTATAAAGAAAGCTCCGATCGTAGGAATTCTCCGCAATCAAAGGAATTCCTTTGAGGTATTGCTCACTTCCCCAAAACTGGAAAGCCGTATCCCCGGGATAATATCTTCGCATATCGGCAGGGATGTTAAGGAGTTGAACACATCCGCAGGCGCTGCACTCGAGATAATCGAAAGGGTCACCCAGCCCCAGCATCCGTTACCTCTCTCTTTGTCGGTTAGATACCGAAGATTTCTAAAACGTTGCCTGCTAGCCGAAGAAGAAAAAAAGTTTATTACAGATCAGAATAATCCGTCGGGTGAAGAAAGGTCTGTTCTACACGAGAAATGTTGTGTTGGTATTCCGGATTGGTAAAGAGCTGTTTCGTGATCGGATCCGTTCCGAATGCTTTCCAATGCTCGTCGCGGGCGGTCATGCTGTCAAAGCCTAGCATGTACATGAGGTTAGGCTGGTGGGCGCCGGCCAACACCGAGCCATAGAATATCGCATCACAATCATGTTTTTTGAAAAGAGCCACTTCCCCGCCCTGGTTGAACATCTGTATTTTATTCGCAAAATACTTCTCGGTAGGGCATTCATAGCTTCGCAACTCATAGAACCTTTCCGTCAGCGGCGCATTGAGCGTTCCCGGAGAGACCAGCTGCGGGGCGTCGGGGAATGCCTGTAAGAGGATGTGCTCTATGCGCTCATATGGGGCATTGGTATATTCCGCATCGAGATAGTCCTTGCCATCTGCGAGATATTGCGCATCTTTCTGCAAGGAGGCGGAGAGACTCACAAATTGTTCCAGTGACTTAAAGGTCAGCAATACATAGATCCGGCGGACAGCGGCCGTATCATTTCCCACGGGCTTGAATACGCCGACTTTGGCGATTCCCAAGCGATGCAGGGCCGGCAAAAATGCACCCTGAAGATATTTATCTACCCTGCCTTCCTGCTCCTTGGTCTTTAATTGGTACACCCTAAGCTCGTAAAATTCCTGTTTCGGCGAGAAAGCCGGGCCGATCACGGGACTGCTAAAAGCGTTAGATAAGATAAAACAAGATAGAACAAGCAGAAAGGAGATTTTGGTCATAGTAAATGCAATTTAACAGACTAATTTAATCAAAATAAGATAACAAAACCCCGTCTGTAAGTATGGTCCACACACACAGGTGTATCAAAACCGGACATGCCCTGTATCAAAATCGGGTCAACTCCGCTTAGCCACACGACCCTAAGACCTTGCAAATCAATTGCATCCAATTCAGGCATAAAAATGTACCCAAATCAGCAAACCGGGCTTCATGTTTGCCAACTACATCAAGATAATTTTCCGCAACCTGCGGAGATACAAGAACTACGCCTTCATCAATATCGTCGGCATGGCCATCGGCATTGCTTCGATGGTATGGGGTTACCAAACTTATCGGTATTCCTTCAGCTTCGACAATTTCCATCCTCATCCGGATCAGGTATATCGGGCGCTTACGTTTAAGAAGGGTAGTGAGGGGCCCAAAGGGGTCTTCCCCATTGCCGCCCTACCGTTGGCCCGGCAAAAGTTCCCCGCGATAAAAGCCGCTACGCGATATCAAGGCAAGCGCATCTCGCTGCGGCAGGATACCAGCGAGACCTTTTCGCAACAAGTGCATTTTGTCGATCCCGACTTCTTCCAGCTATTCAATTTCCCACTGGTGGAAGGGAGCAACGATCTGACCGACCGCAATACGGTGCTTCTCACACAGGCGACGGTAAAGAAATATTTTGGCAATCAGGATCCCATCGGAAAGACACTGACCTTTTATGCAGACGAGACGTATGCCCGTATCCTCACGGTGAGAGGTGTGCTTAAAGACCCGCCCCTGAACTCGACACTGCAATTCGAGATGTTGACGCCCTTCGACAACCTGCTCGGCAGCAATGGACAACCGATAGCCCAGGAAGACTGGAGTCCTTTTGCGGATGCCGCCTTTTTTTACATCCCCGATGCCGCTGCCGTTCCGGAGGTAGCCAAAGGAATGACGGCCTGGATACCCTTGCAAAACAAGACCAGGGAGGATTGGAAGGTCAGCGAGGTGAGGCTGGCAAGTATCCGGCAGACCGCTTCCTGGTGGAATATGATCGGCGACAACTATCTCTACCAGCGGCCCAGTGATGCGGCTGCCTATGCGGGGCTGGTACTGGCCTTTCTCATCTTCCTTTCCTGTTGTCTGAATTTTTCCAATACGACAATAGCACATGCCGGGACAAGGTTAAAGGAAATAGGTATGCGCAAAGTGATGGGCAGCACCTATCGCCAGCTGATGGTCCAGTTGCTCGCCGAATGTGGCCTAATCGCTTTTGCAGCCATTCTGCTCTCGATGCTTTTTAACAAGTGGTGGTTGCCTACGTTCAACAGCATGTTCCGGGGTCTGCACGTGGAAGCGAACTACCTGCATGACGGCAACCTCTTACTCTTCGTCTTCGGCATGTGGCTGGCATCCACCTTGCTGGCCGGCACCTATCCTGCCTTTTATCTCAGCCGTTTCAACCCCACGTCCATCTTCCGGGGCACGGTAAGGTTCAGCGGCAGCAATCCCTTCTCCCGGCTGATGTTGGGTTTGCAATTATCAATCGCCATTATCACGGCGACGGCGGCCATCGCCTTTTCCCGGAATTCGGCTTTTCAGCGGGACTATGACTATGGGTACAATATCGAAAGTAATATGGGCGTCGTCCTGCCCGACAGTACGACCTTTGCCGCATTGAAGAACCAGTTGACGGAGATGCAGGGGATAACGGGTCTGGCCGGATCTCATAACCATCTCAATTTCGATTATCGGGAAGCAGTAGCCGAATCGGAAGGCTTCAAAAAGGAAGTCGATTTCCTGGAAGTGGGGCGGGATTATCTGGGCGTGATGGGGTTTAAACTGGTAGCCGGCCGCGGTTTCGACAAAGGATTGGAAGCCGATTACGATAACGCGCTGCTCATCACGGAAAAGACAGCGGCTCTTTATGGATGGAGCACCGGTACCGCCCTCGGCAAGCATATAACGATCGACAGTTCCCGTTTCACCGTCACCGGTGTCTTGAAGGATGTGCATGCTGCTACCCTCTTCGAACCCACCCCGCCCATTGCCCTCCGGTTGGGCAGGGAAAGGAGGTTTCACTACCTATTGATAAGTGCCCGGCCCAGGGATCTGGCGGCGGTACATGAAAAGGTGCGAGCCGTCTGGAAGACTTTGTATCCCCTGAAACCCTTCAATGCCTTTTATGAAAATCAGATAAAGGAGGAAGCCTATGAGACCACCGCAAGCATTGCCACCATCTTTTTGTGGTTTAGCATCGTGAGTATCCTGTTGACGGCCACCGGCCTCTTCGCGCTGGTCTCGCTCACCACGTTGAAAAAGATGAAGGAGATCGCCTTGCGGAAGGTGGTGGGGGCGAAGCCCGGCCATATCCTGTTGTTGATCAACAAAAACTTTATTCTCATCTTTTCCGTTTCGGCCATTTTCGGCAGCCTCGCGGGACTGGCGATGACGCGGATGCTGATCGATATGATCTTTAAGATCAACTCCGGCGTCGGCCTCGATTCCCTCCTATTGTCCGTCCTTCTCCTTTTCCTCATTGCAGCCGTCACCTCGGGCATCAAAGTATGGGAAGCCGTCCGCACCAATCCCGTCAAGTTGCTGAGAAATGAATAACGGTTTTACGGCTGCCTTTCTTCTAAATAAAACGCCTCCTACGCCCTCTAATCAACCTGCTGATCCACACCAATAAGACAGCACCGATAAAGGCCATAAAAAGGTACCCCGCGCTTCCCTCGAAATGGAACCCGAGCTTTCGTGCCAGATATCCGCCGAGCCATCCGCCCAATACACCAAGGATAACGTCTACAATCACGCCATATCCGGCTCCACGCATGACCCTGCCGGCCAGCCATCCGGCAATACCGCCAAGTAATAGATGAAGTAACATGTTGATCGTTTTTATACGTTGAATCCCGAAAAAATATGAAAAACTCGTGCCAACCCGTGAAATCACAAGCAACTGATTTCCAATCATCCCCTTGCCGAATTACGGATATTCGAGTCCCGCATTCTTGTCGCCTGATGCGCCGGCTAACCAACTCGCGCATGAAATATCTGATCCTTTTATCTGTCGCCATGACGCTCTCGTTCGTCCGGTGCGGCCAGGGACATCACCAAGGGACCACCGTCGGCGACGGCCGAAAGCACGGCCTGCGAACCTGTTCTGTCGATTCTACCGACGCGAACGAAGAGCGGGCTTTCGGTGTCCCCACTGCACCGCCGCTCCGGGAGATGATGCGCGGCCAGGCCCCCGAAATGAAGCTCTCCTTGCCCCAAATAGCATCGGACAGCCCTGTCCTGCCCGCGTCCCTGCCTGCTTCGTCGCAGCTGATCATCCTCGTTCCCGGTGGAGATGACGTTTATGCTTACACGGGCGGGACGCTTCAAAACGCCCAAAAATACAGCTATCAACAGCTACTATTTGAAGCTACATGGCAATTAGGGTTGCAGGTTAACTTATTCATTTCCCTGAACACAAAAGAGACCGGCTTGGCAAGACATTTGGACATCCCTCTGTAGATCAAACTTAAAAAACATGAAAAACACCTTACTGGCGATTACCTTCGCCCTGGCGACCGGATCTGTAGTCGCCAAAACCCGTCAACACGATGCTCCTGAGCGAGTTAGACAATCATTTAGCAAGAATTTTCCCGAGGCTGGTAGTGCGCACTGGAGCCACAGCGGAGGCCAGTGGAATGCTACTTTCGACGACCGCAGCTCCGAGGACCGTGGGGAAATGGTTGCGCACTTTGACGGCAATGGCCGTTATGTCGAGTCGCATATCCCCTATGCGGAAGGAGATGTCCCGCGAGCTGTCGATGAAAGCGCCCGAAAGAGATATCACCACGGCCACTACCATGTTACGATGATCGATCACCCGTCACGGCCCGATGTTTATGCGGTTCGGGGTGAAGTGAATGGAAGGCAGCGAACCTATTACTACGACGAACGTGGTCGGGAGCGGTCGTATAACGGCCGTCCTTAATGATTCATCCCGCTACTAGCGTCGAGTAACCGGTAACCGTAGCGATAGCCATACCGGCTTGTCTCCGTATACAGCACGATAAAATACTCGCACCCCAGTGCGATATTGAGGCGGGAGGTGGAGTCCGGGCCGGGGGTTAGCACGCTTGGCTCGTGGAAGACCAGGGCGGCCCTACCGGGTTTTCTGAAGCCGCCGAAGCCCACGCCGTGCCCATCCGGGACGCCTCGGTCTGCGCGCGGGCCACGAGCTCTTCATAGCTCACGAAATGCTGGAAAGCGGCTTTGATGACCAGGTGAGCGATAACGGTGGCAGAATCATGAAAGGGACCGGTGCGCGAGAACATAACAGCGCTCGAGCCAGAGACAGTCCGCACGGAGGTTGGCTTTTGCACAGCTAGTTCAAGTTACGATTTCAACATCAGACGGCTCCGCCAATAATAGCAACGGCACTATACCCAGCCTTCTCGATTGCTGCAGCAACCAGGATCGTGTGCCCAGGGTCCGCCACATGAACCGTAAGTACTTTGTCGACGTTTTCCAGATCGACTGACCATCGCTCAAGCCCGATCACAGCATCCAGGTAGGGAGTAATCGCGGCAATGCACTGAGGGCCTTTTAAATTGGTCTTAAATTGAAATTCCACTGCTTGTAACATCGTCTTCAAATTGGATAATTTCCGATGCCCGCGGGTACCGTTGGATCGTCGGACAGCTTTGTATTGATATTGATCTCTCCTTGTAGTAGCCTTGCCACCGGGCAGTTGACGGCCACCCAAAGCAAGCGTTCTTTTTGCTCATCCGTTACGGGCTGACCGAAGGAAAGGGTCCTGAAAATCGACGTTTTAAACGGTTCCGCCTCCTGGAGCATATTGATCGAGCAATGGATATCGGTGATCTCCCACTGTTTCTTTTTGATATACATGCGTAAGGTAGTCAGTGTACAGCCGACCAATCCGGACAGTACCGTGGTGAACGGATCGGGACCGAGATCTTGCCCCCCATTGAACGAAGGTTCATCGAGAAGGAGTTGCCCGGCTCGCCAGTTAATGATAATTTCCTGGCGGTCTTTGACGAGGTCGCCGGTGATGTCCTTTGCGAAAAGACGCAGCGTTTGCTTTTTTCGAATCATAGTTTTTGTTTAGGGACGAACGCGAATAATCGTCTTGCCCTTGGCCCTCTTGGTAGAATTTAAAGTGGCAATGGCCTCATCGAGTGGAGTTACGTCGCCGATATTCGTCCTTAGTCTTCCGTCCCGCACGCGTTGAACGATCTCAGTGAGTTGAGTACGATCGGCCTCGACTACGAAGTCGACTGCCAGGCCTTCAGCTGGCCGCGCTTCAACGGGGCCGACGACGGAGACGAGTATTCCCCCGGATCGAACCAGGGCCGCGGACCGCTTGCCGATTTCGCCGCCGATGACATCGAAGACCAGATCGACTCCTCCGACATCCTCCAGTTTATCGTTTTGCAGATCTATAAACTCATTGGCACCGAAGTCGAGCACTTTCTTTCGATCGGCGGCGCGTCCGGTACCGATGACCCAGGCCCCGGCCTCTCGCGCGAGTTGCGTCACGATCGAGCCGACGGCGCCGGCCGCTCCGTGTGCGAGAACGGCCTGACCGGCCCGCAGACGGCCATGTTGGAACAGCCCTTGCCAGGCGGTGAGTCCAGAGACCGGCAGGCTCGCGCCCAGGGTGAAGTCAACCTCACCCGGTAGTGGCGCAAGATTCCGTGCCTCGATCGCCATGTATTCAGCCAGCGTGCCATCGCGATACCAGTCCGATAGGCCGAATACCCGTTGTCCAATGGAAAGTCCCGTCGTGCCATAGCCGAGGGCGGTAACTACTCCGGCCAATTCATGTCCGGGAACACTCGGAGTTCGGTCACGGCCGAGGCGATCGGTCCACGTGGAAGGCCACTCCAGTTCCGTCCCGACGAAACCAGCTGCATGGACCCGAACAATAACATCATTTATAGCGGCCTGTGGTTCCGGTTGCTCTACGAGTTTCATTCCGCCTATCCCGGCGGTTTGATCTTTTACAATAATCGCTTTCATTTGATCTTATTTACTGTCAGCAATTTGCTTCACTTGGATGGAGCGACCAAGGGTTCACAGCAGGTTTGGACGCCGGACGTCTAATTGTGGACTTTCAGCCAAGGGCTTCGGCAAATCCCGTACGGTACTGTCCTGGTAATTGACCATAGGTCTCCTTAAATGCCCGGGTGAAGCTGGTTCTGCTTACATAGCCCGACTGCCGCGCTACCTGGTCGAGATCCAGCGAAGTGCATTTTAGTAGCTGAGCAGCCTGACGCATGCGAAGCCCCCGAAGGACGACCATCGGTGTCTTCCCGAGAATGTCGCTGAAGGTGCTCATGAAAGCAGAGCGGCTCATAAGGGCAATTTCGGCGAGACTTTTAATGGTATGACCGCCTCCCGGATCGGCTGCCATTGCCGCAAATGCCCGGGCGATCCGCGGGTCACGAAGCACCTGGAATCGCTCTGTCCAAATATTAGCCGTCGCCAGTGATCGTCGAAGGAGTAAAATGATAACCTGTTTGAGCAGGGTCGCACTCATGGCATCCGAGCCAATTTCGCGGCTCAGGAATTCGGCTACGGCCCACCGAAGGCGCTCCCCGATCTGGGCTTCGGGTCCGAATTTTTCGATGATCGGGGCGTGCAAACCTTCCAGTAAGTTGGTCGACTCGCCATATGCTGCCCTAAAAAAACCACATACCAGATTGACTTTCGCCTTCTGGGGGTCGCCTACAACAAATTGATAGATCTCGCTTTTCTTCTTCACGACTTCCATCCCGTTAACGGTCTGCAGCCCGGTTGCCGGCTCCTGCTCGTGGGGCACCTCGAGTGCAAACGGACTATTGGGTGGAACGACAATAAGCGTGCCGGGCTCCAAATCGACAGGCTCTTGTCCCCGGACGATCAACCGGCCTATGCCATCTATATTGTAATGAATACCCGGAAAATCGCTGCCACCCATTTCGAGCCGGTAACCGGGACTTACCAGGCAATGGGATAACCAGACAAACTGAACCTCGAGCGTGCTGATGAGTATTTCCCAATCGCGGGCAGCCAGCTTATAGGGCGAATCGGTAGCCATGAGAAGATTATTTTTCCTGTGTACGGCTGCAAAATACAAAACATTGGACAACCCGTCCCATCACCTGCATGGCCTGTCCGTAGTACACGCACTCACTTCACCACCTTCTCCACCCGTACGCAAACCCCATTCTCCCACACCGCAACAAAATAAATCCCCGCCGCCAGTTCTTGCAAACTAATCGAATTCTGCCCCGCCGCGAGCGCTCTTTCTAACACCACCGCTCCGCTGACATTGCAAACCGTACATAAATTCGTCCCACTTGCATTCGCAGACAGCGTAATGTTGAGCCGATCATGTATAGGGTTCGGAAAGATCGCAATGGAAGCGGCGGAAGATGTGCTGTCAGTTGCCACGATTGCCGTATTGCTATAAGTAACCTCGTCACCGGCATCGACTTGCTCGATACGATAGTAAACTTCCCCAGCCCCTGGGTGACTATCCGTAAAGGAATATTGCCCCGAATCAAGGCTCCCACGAGCAGCGATCGACGCAATAGTATAAAAGTTGGTTCCATCCGTGCTTCTCTCGATCTCATACTCGAGGTCGTTCATATCTTCGGTCACCAGCCAGTTCAGCTCGACAGCTCCATCTTTTCTCACGGCATTGAAAAACTGCCAAACACTAGGAAGGATCGTACTATTCACCGTAAACGTGCCACTGCTGGTAAAGGTATGGTAGGTATTCCCGCCGCTTGTCGTAATGGTCCCACCGGTCGCCTGCGCCACTGTCCCTGGGTACATAATGATCACAAGACCCGAACCGCCATTGCCCGCGTTGATAGCAAACCCGCTGTGTCCATTAGAATTGGCGCCGCCGCCGCCGCCCCCGGTATTGGCCGTACCACTCGTATTGCTTACGCCGCCACCGCCTAACCCCGCAACAGCAACTCCCGATCCCAATTGACCGCCCCAGTTTCCGCCCGCTCCCCCGCCACCATAATAGTAGGTGCTTCCCGACAGCTGCCCCGTCGCCGTGGCCGCACCCCATGTGGAATAGGTAGAAGTTCCATTACCCCCCGCCGCCGGCCAGCCGGAAGGAGTGTTCCCATTATTGTAAATGCCTCCCCGACCACCTGCACCGGAACCATCCGGGTTCACCGACGCGCCACCGATCCCTTCCGAAGTGGCCGAAGTAGCGTCAGTTCCAGCATTACCGCCAACGGCAGACCATGAGCTCGAAGCATGTGTTACCGAAGAAACCCCTCCATTCGTCTCCGTCACCAAAGGTGAATTCTGATAGCCATTCCCGCCCGCCCCCACGGTTATAGTATAAGCGGCCCCCACAGCCGCCGAAGTGGTAGCATATACGACCTGTCCCCCGCCGCCACCTCCACCGCCGCTGGAGTTCGTTCCGGCATTACGGCCACCACCACCACCACCGCCGACAATCAACATTTGAATGGACACCTGCGCATTAGCGTGGGAAAGCCCGCCCACAATGCATAGCAGGGCCGCCTTCCTAAGAAGTTGTAGGGGTTTACACATAGTGCTGGTAAAACGCGAGACCGAGGACAAATATTTATCAATTTGGCACGCAAAGATTATTTTCTATATCTATGTATGGACTCGAGGGTACACAATAACACCTAAAGAAAATTACCGGCTTTGCGCACGAACATCGTACATTCAGCCACTCTCTTATCAAATTATCCCGGGCATCGCGCAAGCCGAGCTCGCCGGCCCCGGCGGTCGCAGGTGCGGTGGCCGGTGAATCCAAAAATCGCTTTTTAGGGTCATTCTGTCGGTTTAAAGAGATTTCCTCCCACATACAAGTCAAAATCAATGGCCAGGTTCAATTGGCTCATTTTCTTTATGTTCCTGCTTTCAATAGGCGCAAATCTTAACAATTCTCAAATTACTACTCATAGTGGGGGTATTTGTTTTGGGTCTCCGAAGAAAAGCTTCACGCAGTCTCCAGGTTATGAAAGGAAGGTCCTTTAAAAATTATCCAGAATGGCCGCTTATTTGTAATTTTCATTGTCAGCGATCTAAACTGCTACTAATCATGGCTATAAGTGAAATAATCGAAAAGTTATCGACTAATCTATCCTCTTACGATATCACATTATACCCACCTGCAAGCGAACAGGACCTAGTCAATTTTGAACAAGGACTAAATTGCTCCCTCCCAGATGATATTAAAACGCTATATCTTTTCTGCAACGGTTTCGAATCCGCTGAAGACCTTTTCAGAATTATACCTTTGGGAGAGATAGCTAGCGACCTAGCCAGATATGCACCAAATCGTTTTGCCTTTGCCGAATATTTGATTTACTGTGACACTTGGGAAATTGAGATAAATCCGTCGGCGCCTAATGAATATCGGATTTCCAATTACGGAGAAGCTTTTCGGCTTATGACCAACTCTCTAGCCGAGTTTCTGGATCGATTCTTGGCTAAGGGAGTTTTTGGAAATGGAGGATTGTACACTTGGCATGATGAAATTGACACTAAAAACAAGCTTCAATAGATCATGCAAACTGAAGCCAACATTCCCGCAGAATACCGATATCTCAGGGGGGACTCAGTCATCATGGACAGCGAACTTTCGTTGCTCCGGTCTGGAGTTGTAGACTTTATGAAAAACAGAGCGAAAGACAACGCTTATCAAAGGTACATGCACTGGAAAAAGCTGACCAATGAGTTCGCCGTCCTTACTACTTACTCGTATGCTGATGTTCCTCTGCCCAAAACATACGATACAATCTTCCTTTGTAGAAAGCCTTCAATTAAAGTGCATATAAACTATACGGTCACTCAAGCTATAATTAATGGGTGGACCCCAGTCGAACAGCTACATTGCGGGCACAAGCACGTTGTTATTATCCAGTTCCATGATCTCATTCCCCCAATTTGTGATGGCTTACCCGCATTTCGGGTCGGACAAAGCTGGAATGTTACCTCGGACCTCGGGTTCTGTAATTTCCAGGATTATTCCGCCATATGCGAACGCCTTACGCGGACTTGATTGCACATTACCGTATCATACTATATCAAATCGTATCAAAATCCAAGACGATAATCTGTAAGCCTCCGATGAACCGCCACAAGCGTAATTGGGATCAGTGTTGGGAGAAATATTCGTCGATTTCTCCTAGGTAATTGCCGCTATGCACGCTGTTGTAAGTTTTAGCGATCGATCTTCCCTTGGCAGAAAGGATAAAACCATAGCTGACAGAATCCCGGTCAATGATCAGCGGCCCGTTTTTGCAGTCACTAATATATATAAATCTGTTAGTAGATGTGAGAACCTTGATGTCTTTATATCGGCTATTTGTCTTCAGGCTGTCTTGAGTGCCACTGATGCCGGCGCCAAAGTCAGCATCTCCTTCTCCTGTTTCGCCCTCAGCTTCCTTTTCCAACTCATCGTACCTGGTGTCATCCGGCCGAAGGAAAAGGATAAAGCTTCCATCTGCGTATGTGGTGTCTCTTAGATGGGTCTTCAAAACGACTGCTGAGTCATTTTCGAGGTGAGTATCCGGATGTGAGATGGCTTTCGTTGTATCCTCGGCTTTGAGGGGTGCGGCGACAGATTTAACAGCGGGCGTATGACAACTCATTGGGAGGATAAGGACGAAAAGCAGATACAAGTTGGTTTTCATTTAGAACCGTTTTTAACTTCGCAGTTAAATTTACAAAATTAATTTGTACCTGTGAGGGAGCAGCTCGCCGATCCCATTGATCGGATATTGAGCTATTTTTTCGAGTACGTCCGTCATCCGGGTGAAGGGATTGGTATAGATCATTGCGCTTTAGGCAATACTTCGATGTAGTTCTGATGCATCCATTTACCCAAGCCTTCAAGGATAGGTACCGCCTCCTCTCGGCGCAATTGCAATACCTGCTCAGGGTGCAACTGCTGATCGGCAGCCCGCCGCTCAATGGCATAAAGCAACTGGAACTGGGAGGCCCAACTCACAAACTGCCCGACTCCGGCCAGAATTTCCAGTGGGTGTTGGGTGCAAGGGTTGGTTTGTACATCGAGAGATCGCCGGTCGCGATGACTTTAGCCAATAGTTGCCAGGTCTCGTAGGCGCTTGGCCGGTTGGACTCCCGCTGGTCCTGGTTGTAGCTATTTGTCGATTGCTCCTGGGACCGGAACAACGCGACGAAGCTGTCGAAGTCCATCTCCTGGTCCTTCTCCCGGAACTGTTTCGTCAATTCATACGAGGCCCGAAGTTGTGCGTCGCTAACGGGTGGCTGATCGATCTCGTTGAAATCGCGGTGGTACCACTCGTCCAACACGAGGATCTTTTTCAAGTGGCGGGGGATCGACTTGTAGAGTTCCTCGTCCGTCGCTCTCAGCAGATCCCGATGTTTGGTGATCAGCCACCGCCCTACCTCCTCGACCTTTATCTCGCCGGGTTCATATTCCTTCAGCTCGATGCCCGCGTCGGTATAGTCTTGTTTTCTACGACTGAGGTCGATCTGCTGCCCTCGAACGAGCCAAAACGTGGCATCGGCGATCAGCGCTTCACCTTCCACTGTGGCCCAAAACCGCTCTTCGTCGACCGGATAGACCGTATAATAGTTGGTGTCCTGTCCGTTGTAGTGTTCCAGATTGGTCAAACAATTGCCCACGTAGCAAATATCCAATTCGATCCGCCCACCCCGGGGATTGTACCCCAGGCGCTCCGCCGCGACGGCCCACTCCCCACCTTTCTTAAAGATATTCAAGCGACAGTCGATCAAATAGGAGTAGCCGTGGCCCAGATCGATGAACTGGCAGTAGTAGCCCCATTTGTAGTTGTCCAGGTGGGAAAGGATCTCGTCTTCGGTCATTGGATATTCTTTGGTTCAAGATAGAAAAAAAAGTTTCAGAACATCACATCACCCTTATCGTTGGAACCGCTTAGTTTCCATTTCAAACACTTTATTGACCTCGAAGTAATAGGTGGCGTCCCCGTCCTCGGTCTTCACCATCATCTTGTCACAGTTGTTTTTGCCACCGCTGGAAGTCGCTTGCATTTGCAGGTGTGCACCGATCACGCCCAGGATAAAGTACTCTTCTTCGATCTGCGTGACATGCCAGCCGGTCTCGCAGGTCTTCCCATCCCCGCTCCGGACTATGGAGTTCAGCAGCCCAAATTCGATGTCGTGGTATTTTTTATGGTTGACCGAATCGCCCAGGATCTTGTAGGTTTGATGGAGGTATTTGTGCGCGAACAGACTCGTGTAGTCGATCCCCAGCATCGCCTTGGTGAGCCGGATTACCTCCTCGTACTTCTTGTCCTGGATCGCGGCGTAGACGAGCGACCTCAGGCTGTCGTAATTCTGCCCTTTGTTCCAAAACTGCTTACTATCCAAAAAGCTATTTCTGAAGTCTGTATAATCGATATTCAAGTCGCCATGTTCCAGTTGGCGGACGTACTTCGAATAGCTGTCATCGTAGGCAGGAATCGTGATGGTGTCTTGTTGGGCCCGGGCAATGGTTGTCAGGGTAAGGAGGGAAAGGAGCCAAATTAGGGTTTTGTTGTTGTTCAGTTGCATGGTCCGGGTTTATCCGATAAACATACTATTTAGCCGCGGTGTAGCCAAGCGCCGCGTCGAAGAAAGTCGCCTGATTAGTAGACATACATTCTCTCCATCACCCTGGGCACCTTGGATCCAGACCATCTTTCACCGGAGCCTTTTCCTTCAGGGTAGTCGCTATATTCTTTATCCAGTTACCATGCCGGTCGTATTCGTAGTGATACACCTGTGACTGCAGGGTATCGCGGCCTTGCAAGCTGAGATGCCGAACCGAGTCGCCATGGCTGTTTTCTTCCGCCACGCCCGAAGAACGGGTCATTTGAAACCCCCTTGGATGGTCTTTTCCTCGAGCCGGCGGCGGACCCGGACAGTATTGCGTTTGTGGAGGTAGATCATCGTCGCGTCCTCTAGTAGCAGGAAGCCGCCCTGAATAAGGATGCTGATCCCATATCCCTGGAGTTGTTGAGACGTTGTTACACTTGTGCTGTTCAGGCCGCGCTCCCGGAGATATAACCCGCCGCCGAGATAAGCGAGGTCAAGCCCAAGATTGAAGAGATAGATCTTTTCCACGGCGTTTTGGGCATCGTAATTGCCAAGCAGTGAAAATTTCCGGGACGATTCTTTTATGGCGCGGAGATATCCCATACCGGCAAGACCGAGGTTGACAAAATTCCAGTAAGCGTTCATTTGCCAGGCATATTTTGTAATGCCCGATTGCCTGCCGGCGATGACGAAGCCGGATGTGATGTTGGCCACCGCCCATCCGCCGAGGGTGAGCATACCCGCCCGTGATACCTGGTTACGGGCACGGGCGATGCTGTCAGCGAATGAAGGCTGGGCGCTCGAAGGCAAATTGAGCGCAATTGCCATCAGAAAGACAAACAGGAATTTCATTAAGTAAAATAAAAATAGTGCTCACATAATAGCTTTACGATCGCCAGGAACGGCCCCTAAATGTAATGGATCGGCGCGATAATGTCAAACGCCGGTAAGGATATTCACCGCAGTGCTTTTACACATTGGTATCATAGGAGTCGGCAAAGGCCTTGTGCTCACCCGATTCCTCCTTATATTTAGGTAGGCGACTAACGGCTTGTCGGTATGCGGATCATTACCTGGAATTGCAATATGGCCTTCCCAAAGAAAGCGGAAGCGATCCTTCGCTTCCAGCCGGGTATTCTGATCGTGCCGGAATGTGAATGCCCGGACCGGTGCACTTTTCCGCCCACCACCCTGATCTCAGATTCGTTGTCCCCCTTCCCGTCATCAGTCCCACTACCACCGCAATCCCGTTCAATTTATTCGCAGGTACCAAAACCGGGACCTCATGCCATGATATTTCAGGAACCATTTTTCCAGCAGTCCTTCGACAGGTTTCCTGTTCCCCGACCCCATGAGAGACACTTTCCATTTGGTCCGTACCGCCAATGGCTTCAGCATCGCCAATGTCGTCTATCATCCATCCAACACCGCACCGGATGATTCCCGCTGCGCAGCACCTTCTATCCCGACCCGGACTCCTATTACATTTACCGCGAAGAGCCCAAAGGCCAATACTCCCTTATTTCCACCGGCATCAAAAACTTCCTGGAAACAACATTGCTCAGCCTCGACCACGACACTCTGCGCGTCTGCCTCGAAAGGAAGTCCTTCGATTCCGTGATCGAATCGCTGGACCCCGGCAAGATCCGGTTGGATACCGCGAACATCACGCTCGCCTTCTACACAACGGCGGAACTCAACCGGCTTACAGCAACATCCGCGCGACCCGTCCGCTACATTCAGCTGACACAAATCATTGACTATTGGAAGGCTGCGCGAATTGAAATGACCTACGCTATCTCGCTTCCCGAAAGCATTCATCACTTCAGCGAACGCGAATATCACGCCCTGTTTGAATACAAGAAGAGCGCAAACAACTACGTTCTCCTTGGCGAGCCTGAGCCATCCGGCTGGTCCTTGGTCGAGCAAAAATAAATTTCCATCATCTCCACCATGATACCTCCTCAAGTCCCCACCACCCTCTTCTTTTTCATCATCGCATCTGTCATTAACATCGGAATCGGCAGCCGGTCCCTCGTCGACAAAGGCCTCTTCACGGGCGATGGCCGCACCTCCCTCTACAAGCTCCGCCGTGCCCTAGCCTCCGCAACCTCCGATGCCGACAAACAAGCCGTCCTCCGGCCGCGCCGCTGGTATATTTTTCATCTCCTGCTTTTCTGGACCGGCATCGTCGCCGCCTTCCTGGCTGTCGCCCCCGGTCACCCGTGAACGCCTGCGAAAACCTTCCCGGCTATTCTTGAGGTTAACCTGGCACTTCGTACCCTGAGTCGATCACCCTGGTTATTCGCCTCAAGAAATAGCGAAAAATGAGCCGATTAAGAGATTTATTCGGATATGAAAGCCTTATATCTCTTTTGTAACGGGTTTGAAAGCGCTGAAGACATGTTTAGAATAATACCTCTAAAAGAAATCATCGAAGACCGACGTCAGCTCCGTCCAAACGGTTTCTATTTCGCCGAGTAACGTCGTTCACACTGTATCAAATCGTATCATTGCGTATAAATTTCTAATCACTATAGTGTTTTATTTCGCGTCCGGCGGACCATTTACGTTCTTGCTTCAGTGTATAAGTGCTTAATTCCTTCCTGGGGTATTCACCGTCAAAGGACCAAATCTCCAAATAGCTGATGGTTCCGTCTTTGACAAAGAGCGTTGCAGATGCTCCGATATTAAGTTCAGGAGACGTAATGGTAACCCGTCGAGGATGATTCGCTCTTCGTCCGTAGAATATCTGGCAATATTTTCGTCACATCGAAAAGCAACGAAGAGACCGACACCCGTGTAGTCGTATTCTTCATCTGTTACATGAATGATTTGGGGTCGTATCGCAATTCCCAATTCATCATCATCCAGCAACAAATCCAGAATATTCAATATAAATGTTGACGCTATCACACCACAAGTTTAGAGATCTTTCTCATCATTACAATTTTCTATTTTTAAACATCGTTAAATATTCGTCGATCGCTGCGGAGATTGTTCGCCCTTTAAATGCCAACATAGAATTATTATTTCAATTCCTGCCGGGTATTTTCAAGGTATTTTCATCAACTCCACCCTCCGAAACGCATGCTTCTTCCCCACCTTCTTCGACTTCACCTTCCCCGCCAATGTCCAGCGCCTGAGTGTTAGCGGTGACACATTCAGCAAGAGCGCAGCCTCCTTCAAAGTCAACCACTCCTTAGCCTGGATCGCCTTAACTCCGGTAGATCAATCATAATGCGAAGGTGCCACTCAAAACCGTGAAGGCTACGTAATATAAATTATTGATTATGAACTTATTGCTAATCCGTCGTATCATATTTGATACCTTTTTACAAAGAAAAATTGCTAATTTTATGTCCAAAGCAATTCTATGACCAATCCCTTACAGCGCATATCTATAAATCCGGAAATACGGTTTGGCAAGCCCTGCATCACTGGCACCCGCATCAGTGTTGGAGATATACTGTCCTGGCTGGCGTCCGGCATGACCTATAAAGAAATAGAGGAAGACCACCCGACCATCAAAGAAGAAGATATAATGGCCGCGCTTGCATTCGCTGCTAACAGGGAAGCAATGGTCAAAATCCTCGTAGGATGAGGCTATTGCTGGACGCAAACCTTTCCTGGAGGATGGCCCCAGTCCTCAAGCAGCATTTCGACGACTGCTTTCACGTGGACTTTATATTCCGGTGATGGTACCCCCTTGTTCCGGAGCATGGTAACCCCCTTAAAGAGAAGGCCCAAAAGTGAAAGAGCGGTTGAAGGGTTCAAAGATAGGATTTGAGCGTAAACGGTCTTAGTTTTTGTTTCGGCGCGATTCCCCTTCTAGTTCTATTCGATGGCATCTTGCTGTCAGTCTGTCGCAAAGGGCGTCAGCGAGGGTTGGCTCATCGAGGTAGTCGTGCCAGGCAGATACAGGTAGCTGAGAGGTGATGATGATGGATTTTTT
>Ga0134128_10002574_pt1 | contig 22364 bp, 23 predicted proteins | sample KB31754_FD_96462 | JGI IMG/M metagenome (GOLD analysis project Ga0134128, IMG submission 96462) | Terrestrial soil microbial communities with excess Nitrogen fertilizer from Kellogg Biological Station, Michigan, USA - KB3-175-4 | ecosystem: Environmental > Terrestrial > Soil > Unclassified ... | reverse complement strand
TCAACCCGCTCTTGTACCTCACCGACATGCTCAACCGCTTTTGCACCGGTACACCGGCAGACCTCGATTCACTTCTGCCGGATCAGTGGGCGCTGGCTAAATAGCCTTCACCGGACGGATACTCTGAACTGCACGTATCTTCTTAAAAGCCCCGCTAGTGGTGGCGTAGCGAATAAGAAGATATTCTCTTTATCTTGCCTTACACACTTCGTGTGTTCGGTCCTTGGATTTTGATTGCGCGTAATGGCCAATTCAGCGTGACTTTGATCCGAGCGGTCGATAAGCTCAAAGCGACGGGATGAATCTGCATCTTGCCTTAGTCCACAGAGACTGCTGCTGTAAGATTCGATCTCCCGTCGCTTTAGCTGTTGAGTAGAGGCTGGACGATATCTAAGGCCGTATTTCGAGCCTGCGTTTTCTGTAAGGTTAGCCGAAGCACAGCATCCCAAATATGCACAAAGGATATTTTCATGAGCGATTGTTCCGTTGGTATCGATATCGGCAAATACAAGTTCGATGTCGCTGTCTTGTCTCCCCAGGGCGCAAGCAAGTACAAGAATTTTCCGAATACTTCTGACGGTTTCAAGGAGTTGATCAAGTGGCTCGGAAGCGCTGTCAAACTTGCGCCGCACTTTTGCATGGAGGCAACCGGGAGATATGGAGAGCAGCTTGCATTCTTCCTGCACGACGCTGGCTATTCGGTTAGCGTCGTTAATCCGGTCTGCATCAAGAATTACGGCAAGTCGAAACTCAGACGGACGAAAAATGACAAGGTCGATTCCATGCTGATAGCGATCTACTGCCAGAATGAGTCTCCCAAGCTTTGGCAGCCGCTTCCAAAGGCATCCCGAGAGCTGCAGGCGTTGACGCGAGAAATGTACCGTGCCAAAGACCTTCTCGCGCAGGAAAAGACACGTCTTAAGGCAGGTCAGCATTGCCGAGCGGTCTTGTCGTCGATTGAATCGCGCCTGTTCTTTCTCGAAGCGCAGGTAGAGGAATTGGAAACTCTGATTAATGCTCATATTGATTCGTGTCCTCAACTGAAAAAGCAGAAACGATTGTTGGTCACCATTCCTGGCGTGGCTGAAACGACGGCCAATGCTCTCCTTGGCGAAATACCCGATGTGCATCGCTTTGCTGGTGTAAGACAACTGGTCGCATACGCAGGTCTGGCTCCGAGCGAGCGGTCGTCAGGAACACTGCGCGGACAAACACGACTTTCCAAAGTTGGTAGCAGCAGGCTTCGAAAGATTCTGTACATGCCGGCGGTGTGCGGCAAGCGATACAACCCGGCGATAATCGCCTTTTGCAATCGAATCGAAGCCGGAGGGAAGAGCAAGATGGTCGCACTCGGCGGCGCCATGCGGAAGCTCTTGCACATCGTGTATGGAATTCTGAAGTCTGAAACGCCGTTTGATGCAAGAATCCACTTGCAAAAGGCTTGACTTTGAACACGATATCTTACCGTATGGTGAAGCCATTTGCCAGCTTGCATTTGCGGAGGGCTTGAATTTACTGAATTTACCGGGGCTTAGGTTCGGGTCCATGTTCTAAGGCGAATTGAGATCTAGCTCCCATCACGTCCAGGTGGATCATACCGTCTGCGACCGCATACTCCCAGGGCGGCTCAACAAAGGTCGTCCAGAGTTTCCGACCAGTGATATCCCATGCGGCCAACTCCAACTCGGCCGACATAACTACCGTATTGCCGTGGCGCTGCCACTGCCAGAAGCCACAATCAGCCTCATCCTCCCACAGTTTCCTTGGTGGCTCCAGGTTGTACGCTAACAGCCTCTGACCGGCACCGATGAACAAGATCTCGGACTCCGGCACCAGAATTGCTCCTGGATAGAAACCATGTCCAGCAGGCTCATAGCGCTGGGCAACTACAAGAAATGGCCATCCGCCGCCTTTCTGAACGCCTACAAAGCAGTTGCGTCCCTCGGAAGACTTGATATTGAACTCTTCGGAAAGAGCCGCATGCTTGCAGTAATCGTTGTACAAGTCGGGCAGCCCATCGTGAAGGCAAAGCAACGTGTAGCTGTCGATCGCGATGTAAAACATGTGGGCCTTCAATTTGCCGTGCACGTGCCATTCTAGCAAGCGCGCAATTCCAACAATGCGGTTGCAAAGGGTTGAACACGATATCTTGCCCGATGGTCAAGCCGCCCTCACTCAAAACTGGCAGCCCATGTTCGTTGGCGGATATTTGAGTGCGATTTTCGGAAACGAGCGCTTTGATCACTCACTCAAAAGCCTCACGGATGGTGGCATGCCGAATAATTGGATATTGTCTTTATCTTGCATTACCGTATGGTGAAGCCACCCTTGCGGCATCACTTCTCAAACCAGAACTTGTGCATTGCAGCAAGGAATTCAGGCGAGACCCATGTCTGGTTCGTTGCAGGCAACACGGAATCAATTTGGCAAAAGGGACAAATCGCCGTATCCTCCGCGGCGAGATACCTTTCGATTAGGTTCGGGCTGAAGATTTTCAGGCAGAAGAAGCACCCGCAGAGTTTGCTTTCTGCTAGGGATTGTTTATTGCTAGTAGCACCCTTGTAAGCGTCTTCGAGTTGTTCACGGTCAAACATTGCAGTATCCCATTCTTTCGCTGCATAAACCATATTAGTCTTTCTCAATTTGAGCACAACCACAATGTCGTTGTCTATGTGGAGAGAGAAACAGCAATCGAGCATTGCGTTATGAATGTTCTGCTAAAATCAGAGAAAATGACAGCAGACGCGGCGGTGCGTTAAGATTGAACCTGTAGAGCGAATTCATTCTTGGCGGTGCGTGAAGAAAATGGTGCCACCGTCGGCGGTGCGTTAAGATTAAGCCTGGCTTGCGTCTCGGGGTAACGCACCGCCGCGTTTATCCTGCCGTTGCTCGATCCTCTCGCTGCGCGCTCGGCATTCGCCTCGTCAATGAATCCCGCCTATCGCGAGTATGTTAGGCTAAGATCATGCGAATCATTTTACTATGTTTTGCCTTGATATTTGGGTTGTTCCTTGTCGACATGCCTAGCTGTGTAGCGAGCGGCGGCGCCAAAGCCATTGTTGTTTTGTTCGAGGACGATCCCTGGCTTATGGTGATTGGCTCGGACTCGCCGGTGTTTGTTCTCTATGATGATGGCACGGTCATATTTGCTAAACATCGTCGTGTGGGACCCACTGAGTATTATGTCGCGAAGCTGCCTGAGCAAGAGAAGCAACAGCTAGTGCACTCCCTTTTAGATGGTATTGGTTCTGCCCAGGATCGATATGAGCTTACTCGTGCCACTGATCAACCGACGAACATCGTTTGGGTTAAGGATGGTCAGATTCAGAAGCGGGTCGAAGTTTATGGCGATCTTGATCGTGATTACGCGTCTTTCGGTCCGAGTTCAACTCCGGCTCCGCCGAAGGTTTTGTCTGCTTTTCGGCAGTTGTCTACGTTTGACCGGATTGGAGCAAAAGTATGGTTACCGGACTATATCGAGGTAATGATTTGGCCATTTCCGCTTGCTCGGGAGAAGTCAATCAAGTGGCCGGCTGACTGGCCGGACTTGGACGATCCGCGCACCGTTCGGCGCCGCCACATCGATAGCATTTATCTGAGGTCACAACACTTAGGTGAATTGCGCGAGATGCTTGGAAAAAGGAAGCCGAGCGCTGCCATTGGAATTAGTGGATTAAAGTGGTCAGTTTCATACCGGTATCCATTCCCAGATGAGGAAACTGTGCGGGCAGTGAAAATGGGTTTTCGCGCGCCGCTTCCGGGTGAGTGACTGTTACAGGCAGGTCCACAAATACATGCCTTGCTTGTTTTTGATTGACTTCTTACAGAGCTTCTGCAGGCTCTTGAGATACCGTAAAAACGGCGCCGTATTCGATGTTGTGAGTTTCTTTATCGGATAATATGCCGCATAGCCTTCTTGGAACAGCGCGGCCCATGCTTTGCTTATTGCCTTCAATTCGTCGGCCGGAGTTGCTGCTAATAGCTTTGGTAAGTCGTTCGGTACCTTTTGGATCCACGGACCGTTTTCCGAAGATTGCTTGAGCAGTTTGAATTCCTTCACGACTGATTCGCTGTGTTTCTTTCCTCGCAAAACCGATAACAGTTGTGCCAAATTGGTATCGTATACGCGTTGGGACTGTAGGTGGTCGTAGGTTTGAGAGTCGTATTCATCCCAACACTCGCAATCTCGCCGGCTCTTGCACTTGCACTCTCCAACGAAGTTATATTGCAGCGCCCGCTTTCGGTCGGCTATGTAAACTTCGCAAAAGGCTCCCATCGATTATCCTCATACTTCTCGCTGACGGCGAAGCCCAGCGTACTCATTCCAGACCCGTGTAAACTCCTCTGTCGGCTCGAAGTAGCAGCCTTCTTCTGCACGAAATACCTTAGCCGTAGGGATGTTCTGGACTAGACCCCAGAGAAATTCGAACAATGCTTCCACCTCGTTTGGTCCCCACTCTGGTCCCATCCTGTAATCAAACGACACCGCACCTGGTTGTACCCATATATTTAATTGCGGCAGCGTTACGTCTCGAATCTTTAGATCGGCGAGGCCATGGCTCAACGATAGGATTTTTCCTTCGACGACCAACTCAGCTGCGTTGTTCAATTGCTTCAATGGAATGCCGTGTTCTTCTGGTATGGTCCATGCCATCGGATCATCTAAAATTTCCGCTTGTGACATGACATTCCGATACATTTCCACTGTCTCCGCGCCTGTCAACGGTTCGATGAAAATTTCTGGTAGCGTGCCATGATCATCGTGCTCGAATATGTGGCGCAATTTATTCCAAATTGGTTGCATGGTTCATGTGTTTCGGTTTGGTGATTCTTAGCGGATCGGGAAACGTCGGGATGTGGCAGCTGATGGTGCTCTTAGTGTGGATGGCATCTTACTATGCCGTCAGCGTCTGGAAGGATGAGCGTGACCGCGTTAATTCCGTCGTTGTCGTCTGCCGGGTACTCCCCATAAAATACCAAGACTGAGGACATCAACTCAGATTCATATTCCTCCAGTTCGTCGGCGCCGACATCTACGGCCATATGAATCTCGATCCCATCCGCGTCGAGGTAACCGATGATGATGCCGAATCTCGTTTTTGAAATGAGTTGCTTTGCGTCTGCTTTCACTTCATCAGAATATTTGACTCTTTGTATTCTGTTATCAAAGTAAAAGCTCACAAGGCTTCCTGGGCGTAGGCGATTTTCGATGTACTCAAGACAACGTTCATCGGGGCAGTAGTACCAATTCGTTGTTCCTGCGCCTGCTGCAAGTCGCTCCAGAACTACGGCACCATTTGCTCGCACCCGCTCAGGCACTGAAGTAGCAAACACCCTCTTGTGCACAGCAGATGGGACGTCGATTGGTGGTCGATGCGTTAGCGTTTCCCGACGAGGACCCCAGGAGCCGAGCTGATGCTTGAAACATCGGATAGCTCTTTGAATTCGCAGTCGGTCGCAGCCTGGCTCAACGCAAGTCTCCGGACCACACTCTGGACCAAGGGCCGCCCAGCTTTTGCGCTTAGCTTCAGTCGCTTGCTTCAAGAGTCGTTCTTCGATACCCGTGAAGGCGGTGCTGTCGATTATTGCGTGGATTATTGACTCGTCAGGAGTAATAAGCGTGAACATGAATTCGCTGGCAACGTAGACGATAGGATCGAGAAATTCCAGGGATTTCCAAAAGTTGTCTATTGCGGGATCTTCCACCGTCCCGAGGATTACGTTCGTTCTCTGAAACAGGTCAATGCCGCTTGCTGCATTCTCCAGGGAATCAGCCAGGGCCCTGGTATCTTTGTTCGCGGGAAAGATCAGAAAGTTATCGCCTTCCAGGGCCGAATTGAGCACGTCAAGATCTGTGAGGGCAGGGCTCAGGCAATAGTCATTCGATAGTTTTTTCCAGTGATGCTCGTCCTGGAAATAGTCGTCGGTCCCTTCATATCCAGTCTGAAGAAGCGTCAATACTTGACCGAGATCCGGTGATAGCTTCCAGGAAGAGAAGAAATCTACAAAGCTGAATTGCTTTGATTGCAACCAAGAGTAACGGCCGCGTGTGCCCTGCCACCATTCATGCCGGCAGGAGTGAGGATCTACGTCAAGGTATTCGGATCGTGGTTCAATCATGCGACGTTTTCAGAAGTTAGTTTGACGTTGACCGGGACCAAAGTACTGTCTGCTGTTTACCTAGTACGATCTTGTCGATGTCGGAGTCAACTGGTATGCGGTAGTGCTTCAACGATCCCAACCACGTTCTTTGCGGACACAAGGGGTGTGGAATGCCGCACAGCGCCTTGTGGACCGTTACGATTAGCTCATGGTGGCGTTTCCTGGTGGTGACGCGTGTAATTGCTTCGCTGCTAGAGGCGCTCTGCCCACTCAATAGAATTGCGTTCGGGTTCGCATCGACTCGAAAATCGAGCAATTGATTTGATTCGACCGTGCCATGCCCGACGAACATGAGCACAGGCAATAGAGGGGCAAACAGTATTGATGCAATGAAGTCAGGCATAATGCAACGCCCATGAACCGGATTAATTCTTGGTTCTTTCCCTGCGATGGGCCACCGATAGGCCCCCGGGAATTTTACAATCGCTAAAAGCCTCGCGCCCTGAGGGATTCGAACCCCCGACCTTATGGTTCGAAGCCACACGCTCTATCCAGCTGAGCTAAGGGCGCACGAGATAGAGGAATTATACCCAAAGATTAAAAGCGACGGAACCTACCGTGGCGCGTCTTTGCCGCCACGCAAGAACTGGTTGGCTGTTCGGGGCGCTCCTGCGCGTATTCGCGTCTCGTTGAGGTTGGTTAGCTGCTGGTCGAACCGCGCCCGAGCTGCTGATGCGTGCTCTGTGTTCGAAAACGCCCGCTGCTGTGCGGTTTGCTTAACCTGTGCAAGCCAAAGGCTATTGCTCAAAGCCATTCTGGTTCCCCTTTTGCCTAACGCGTGATTGGACGATACTGGCTAAACGTGGAAAAGCTGTGGAATTAGGGCGGGCCGGCATCAGGACCTACCTTTATATAGGTGCTCGCACAGCGGGCTTGTGCCCGCCGTTACCCGTTCAAGCTTACCAGCGCCCGTACGCCGGGTGGCCGGGTTTAACGGCGATGAATGTGGCGGTGCAAGTGGCGCACACTTCGCCGTCCGCTAAAAGCTGGCCTTCGACGCTGGCTTTGCGCTCACCGGCTTGCACCACGCGTGCCACCAGCCGAAGTGGGCGATCCGAAGGAGTCGGCTTCATAAACTTGACGGTGTATTCGGCTGTCACCGTCGCTGGTGGCTTGTCCAATCCATTCTGTTTCATCAAATGCCACGAAGCCGTCCAGTTGCAATGGCAATCAAGCAAGCTGCCGACCAATCCGCCGTAGAGAGCGCCAGGAAATGCTTGATACTTCGGCTCGGGCGTCCAATCGCAAACTAGCGTGTCGCCCTCGGGAAAACTGTTGATGTGCAAGCCATCTTTGTTGGCAGGTCCACAGCCGAAACAGATGCTGTTTGATGCGTACTGCTGTTGCAAACTGAGCGTCTTTCCTTCAATCACGATTATTTTCCTTGTTGGGAAAGTTTATATACAGGCGTATCCGGTGACAACATGGTCTTCAGCTTCGACCAGGGAATGGTGACTTCTTGGTCGCCGGCTTCGTAATTGGCGACTTGATCCTGGTTGAAATCGAAGTACAATCCTTGTTTTGTCAGCGCGAAATTTTTGAAATTGGAAGGAGTTTTGGGGTTGGTGCCTTCGATCATTTTTTCTTTGTTGAAGCCGTCACCTTGTAGCTGTTTCGTCAGGTCGGCTCTGGATAATTCTGCGAGTTTCGTCAAATAACCCGACTTTGGCAAGAAGATTGAGTCGAGAGTCAATTTCTTCAGTGGATGCAACTGATAGTTGAGCGTTTGATTCCAGTGCGAGCCGTGCGGCAGATCGATTGATTCTTCGCCGAGGCTAAAAGTGACGCTGATGAGATTCGGCTGCGCGAGTTTTACCTCGGTGGTGCAATTGAAGCTATTATCGTCCGGCGATTTGCTATGCGTCCTGAATTGATGGAAGTCTTTGATCGTTTCATTCATTGCTTTCAATGCGATTTTTCTGATTTCGCTATTGACGGCAGCGACGTCGGGATCTGTCTCCTCGAATTTCGGAATGTCGATGTCGACAGAATATGTCTTGCGGCGCTCGGAAATTTTAGAGCTCTTCCACTTGAGAGAGGAGGAAGGGGAGGATTGGTTGGCAGACTCTTCTGCGTGGGCGGCAGGAAAGAGCGGGCTCCCGCCCGCCGCTACAATAATAAGCAGCATAGTAAGAGACCAAATCGAAATCGCTCTTGGCATTGTCGCCTCGCCTGGTGACTGAATGCCATATCTTCGCTCAATTGGAGCCAAAAATCATCAGAGGTAAACAACGTTTAGTGCAGCGAGGTTTGCTCTACATCGCTGAATCGCGCCTCGTGGAACGCCGTTTTCCCGATACGAAAGGTGCCCGATTGCTCCACACTTGCTCTTTGCGAACCTTTAGGAAAGGACAGAGCGCGGCTACCTTGCAACGATCGAACACTCGCCAATACTAGTCGGTCGAACTGCGGATCCCCTGACGACTCGGTGAGTGATAAATCTTCAATTCGACGGTCTCTGGTGATACTGCAGTGGAACGTGGCGCGTGTGCCGACAGGGAAATTGTGTCCTGGACCGTTGCCGGCGCTCACTTTGAGCGGACCTATCGACAATCCACCTGCGAGAAGTTCGCCCCACTTCGTCCAGGCGGCATGCACGACGTGATTGCGCCAATGGTCCCACTCGATGCTGAGTGCAGTTTCGGAGATGGTGGCATCGGTATTTGCGAAATCCACTTGTCCCTCATAGACGTGAGCTTGCGCTTGGGACACGATAACTGGCAAGAAGAGGATTAATGCCACCATTGCAGGGAGAGCTGCCAGGTTCTTCATCGAGTGCACCTCGGGACACCCTTGAATTATCTCCTGATATCTCCGTGTTTGCTGCCGTCGATATCCAACGTGAGAGCGACGCTCGGTAAGCGGGCTTCCGCCAGCCGCTACGGAACGCGTTCCGCCCGCTGATAGCATGTATGCTAGTGTAGACCAGGAAACTGCCTGGTAATTAATGGAAGGCATCCCGTGTCCGTTGGAGACAAACAGCACCCCGATAAGCAGGCGAAAATCGTCAAGCTGATGATTTTTGCAGCGGTGCTCGTTCTCCTTGGGTTGCCGGTGGCGGTCTGGATTGCTCTCGAGCCGGTGGTTGGTCCAATGTTGTTTCCTCCGCAGTGGAAGCAGGATTTCGACAAAGGCACGGAGCAGTTTAGCGAAGATCGAGATGGCGGCGAAACATTAATCAAGAAAGCACTCGCCGAGGCGGACGAAGCGAAAGCGCCGGTGGCTGTGAAGATGCGAATGCATCGCGACTATGCAACGCTGCTGTACAACAATGATGATCCGGACGACGGTGACGAACAGATCAAAGAAGCGATCGCGCTGGTGCCTGGCGACCCGCCGCCCAATTCCGATGAAGCGTCCGAATTGATTGACCTGCACCAGGCTCGTGCTCTCTCTCAGCATGAAGCATACGTTAAGGATCCGGGCGCGACTCCGGGCATCAAAGACGAGGAGATGGCAGCGAGCATAGCTGAGAAAGCGTTTGGTGCCACCAGCAAACAAGCTGCAAATGCACTGGCTCATCTCGGGTTGATTTATGCGGATATGAACATGCCCGAGAAAGCGGACGCCACGTTCGCTCGCGCGAGGAAAGCGCTGGAGACAAATCCATCGGCCAAAGCGGAAGAGTGGACTGTTTATACAATGATGGCTCGAGCAAAGGCGTACGAGCGCAACTACAAAGACGCCATCGACGCTTATCTTCGGGCATTGCGCGCTAATAAGGATAGCGAACTGGATGCTCTTGCACAGTTGACCGAGGGACTGCAATCAGGCCGCCGCGATGAGGACAATACGCCTCAAGTGCACGATCAACTCGAAGCCCAAGACTATGGTGCACTCGATGCTGCCGCGCAGACACTGCGCAAATCCGAACAACGTACTCCTGAAGGTTTTTGGAAACTTGATGAGTTTTACGATGCGCTGGAAGATGAATACAAATCAGGCGACAAACAAGAATTGGCAACAACTATTGGTCGGTTTAAGCAATGGGTGTCCGAAAAGCCGCATTCACCTGTCGCTCGGTTGGCGCTGGCAAAATGCTACTTGTGGGATGCGTCTGCAAATCAGACCGATACCGATGACGAGCAGAGCGAGCAACAGGCTCAATTGTATAAAGCGAGAATTGCCGAAGCACAAAGACTCGTCGATGATGATCCGGGCATCAAGCGGCAATGCCCGAAAGCATTTGAAGTTTTCGCCGAGATCGCTAACGAGCGTGACTCTGAAAAAGATTCCACGAAGAGTGATGACGATCAGAAGGAAAACTACCTCAAGCTTGTCGAGGAATGTCGGCGGTTGTGGCCGGCGTATAAAACTTTGGAGCTGAGAGCCGGCGAACTCACGCCAGCCGGCTGGTATCTCGCCGACGACAATTTGTCCTCATTCGCGAAGAGTTGTGCCGATCGAATCGGCGGCGCGAAAGGCGACGAGTTTTATGCCCAAGCGATTTACCAGGCGACCAATTACTACCACAACATTTTTAGCGACGACACCAAAGTAGATTGGGATCGGGTGAAACGCGGCTGCAAGCAAATCATCGCCGACTTTCCACAAGACATACAAGCTCGATTGATCATGGTGGATCTCGCAGGCATCAAGGGAGACGATGAAGCAGTGCGGACTGCTTTCAACGGACTGAAAAACTAACATCAACGTGACGAAACGCCCGGGCATGGCCCGGGCGTCTGTTTCCCCTGTTACCCGATCTTATTTTGTTTGCGCAGCGAACTCTCTCGCATTTTGCTTCAAATCTTCCGCAAGGCTTGGCGCTTTCGGCTCCCAGCCTAGGGTGCGCTTGGCGTGCGGTGATTGAATGTATTGATCGAGCAGCAAGCCTTCCACATATGCTCCCCACGATTGGGTCGCTTGCTCGGGTGTGATGCTCTTTACTTTGCCGGGGACGCCGGCAGCCTGTGCCACCCATTCAGCCACTGCGCTTTGTTTTACGGGCTGATCGTTGGTGGCATGGAATACGCTGCCTGCTGGAGCTTTGTCCACTGCCAGCAGGTAGAGATGTGCGAGATCGTCCACGTGCACGACTGACCAGCGGTTTTCGCCGTTGCCGATGTAGATAGCTTCGCCGTGTTGTTTGGCATGTGCAAAATATTGGCCGACGATGCCACCACCATGTCCGTATACTACGCCCGGACGAATTACTGAAGAACGTACTCCTTGTTTGGCTGCATCGCGGACTTTTTGCTCTACCGGTGGTCGCCATGCCACCAACTTGGCTGGGTTGGCCGGAGTGTCCGCTGTGGCGGGCTTATCGCCAGTATTGCCAAGCACCCAAACGCCGCTGGTGTAAATGAAGACTTTGTCGGTGCCCTTGAGTGCATCGATGATGGTGACTACCGCTTGCTCATCTGCTGAACTGAAGTCCCGATCGTTGGTGGCGGCGGTGTGAATGACGACATCGAATTGCTTGAGCACATCACGGAAAGTTTCCGGCTTCTTCAGGTCGCCGTGGTGCGGCTTAACGCCGAATTCCTGCAAGCGAGCGGCGGCAGCGCCAGAACGCGCAAGTGCCGTGACATCGTGTCCTGCCGCTTTGGCTGCTTTTGCGACGGCAAGTCCAATGTATCCTGTACCGCTGGTTAGGAAGATTGTTTTAGACATAGTCGTACTCCTATATGGATGGTGTTATCGATGGTAGCGGCGGGCGAAAGCCCGCTATGTTGCGGCAAGCACGAAGTGCCACCATATGTGGTGAGTCAGCGATGCCTCAGTCAACGACTGAACAATCGCCCATTGTTTCACTGGCTTGCCGTAAGAGTATTAAATTAGAAGGATTGGCAACACGGCGCGGCTACACTTGGTAACCGGCGTGACAGACTTGCGCATAGGACTATAATAAGTAGGGAGCCTGGCCATGATAGCAACACGGAGCTTTCACTATGGTAATGACGCGCAGGGATATTCCACCGATCGACATGGTGAAGAGTGCCTGGGAGCCTTTCAAGGATAATCTCCTACTTACTCTGGGCGTGCCGGCGATTCTCATCTATGTGCCGTTGATTCTAGTGGCAGTGCCGGTTAGTATCATCTCGGTTATCGTGCTTGGCGCAGCCGCTCTCACCAATCCCAAATCGATGCTGGCTATCTGGCCCGTGGTGGTTATCGGCTGCTTCGCTTTTGCCGTCGTATATAACCTTATTCGGGTCGGTTGGACAAGAATCTTGCTCAAACTTGCTGCAGGTGAGCACCCACCATTTTCCGAACTGACAAAAGCGACGCCCTGGTTTTGGAATTTCCTGATCGTCAATTTCTTGATCGGCGCCGCCACTTTTGTCGGCTCCCTGTTCTTTGTGCTGCCGGGAATTTTTATAGCGGTGCGCACTTGCATGGCACCATATTTGGTGGTAGATCGCAACATGGGTCCGGTTGAAGCGATCAAAGAAAGTAACAACCTGGTTACCGGCTACTCGTGGCAAATACTGGGCTACTATGTGATGTTTACGGTCGCCAACCTCGTGGCCGGCTTTGTCCCGATCGTGCACATCGTTTTGCCGGTGGCTGTGATGGGATTTTTCGATCTGGCGCTGACGAAGATTTACCTGATGCGCGCGCCGTCGGCGGCTGGCGTGGTGGTTCCCGGCGAATTGACCGGGTAATACGAACGCAGGCTGGTAGCCTGCGGAAGTTTTGAATCTGATTCAGCCCATGCCTTTGGATTTCGCACATCAATGAATGTGAATTTCTCACCTGACTGCTGACGTTTCACAATCTCATCAACAGTAATTCGGTTTGTCTGTCCAGGATTAATGTTTTGGCTAGTGGTCTGCTGCATTGAATGCCTCGCTTGGCTCTGCCACCGGTTGCCCGATAGACGGAATACCGCCGCCTCCGTTCAGGGACGGTAGGCGGCGGCTCCATCTATATTGAAGAACGTGCGCAGCTACTATGACTTGCCCTTCTCAGTTGGGTAGCCCGCTTTTTTCCAGGCTTCCTTGCCTTCGGAATATACAGTCACGTTCGAATAACCCATGGTCGCCAAAGCACGGGCGACCTTATCTGACTCGTGTCAAAACACGTTCATGCAGTAAACGATAATTTCCGCATTCTTGTCGGGAAGCAGCTTCGCGGCATTCTTGTCGGGATCGGTCATCCGCACCGCGCCCGGCAAATGCCAGTTGTTGTAATAATCAGCGTCGAGCGCCTCAACTAGCGTAAGCGGCTCGTGCTTGTCCAGCTTGGCTTTGAGGTCTGCCGTGGTGATTTTCGGCAGTTTCGCACCGTGCTTCGCAACCTTATCCTGGGCGATACCCGGGTTGGCGAAGACGGCAGCAAGCGGGGCTGAACATAGCGTGAGCGCTGTTGCAAATGAGGCTAAGAGCAATGTTGCGCGCATGAACAAACCTCCAATGGATTCCATTTTAATCTTAGACCCAGCAATGGGATTTGCCAAGGAACAGTGCAAAAATCGATGCAGAAAACGGATGTGACACTATATGTGGTGCCCGGGATTGTAAATCCGGCTTGGCTTTGCTTTGTAGACATTTGTCTCGTCATAAAAACTGCACTTCGGTGCGGGAAACCGTATTGTTTCGTGTACATGTTCGGCGATACAGTAACCTGCATGAGTTACAAACACCCCAGAGTTAATAAAACCCCTCAAGCAGGCGCCCGTCAGCTTTCCACCCGAGGTTCCTCGATGGTCGAGGTCGTAGTGGCGGCAGGCATCTGCATGACGGCTGTAGCCGGCTCGTTGTCCACGATGGCTTCTTTATATAGGCATGGCACGCAAAACCAGAACCAGATTCTGGCGGCGGACATGGCGCAAGAAGTCATCGACAACGTGCGCGACTCCAACTACTCGAAGCTGAAAAGCTTCCTCAATGGCGGAACAACGGCATCGCAATCGCTGCCGTTGTACACCTTTCCTGCCGATCCTTCTATATCGATGTTTCCGCGGCCTCTACTGCGGAATACAGATTCAACGTCCGGAATGAGCTATCAGTCCGCGACGCTGACGAGCGGTTTCAATGGAACTGTTGCTGAAACGATTACGGATCTGGCACCAGGCAACACTACCAATGATCTGCTCGATGTGAAGGTGAACGTACAATGGCAAGACAGCACTGGTCAACACACTTACCTCGTGGACACGCAAGTTTCTCAAACCGGAATTCACACGTAAAACGCACCAAGTCTGCCTTTACCTTTGTTGAAACACTAATCTCCGCCTCGGTAATGAGCGTCGTGATGGCCGCCTTGATGGCATCGAGCATCACGGTGTTCAAGCAGAGTTTCAAAATCAGCAATATGACGGACACCACTGATGCGGTGCGCTTGATCAAAGATCGCATCGGCAAAGACGTGCGCGAAGGACGCTCCCTTGGTGATGTTTATGGAACGGACGTCACAGACAATTCCGTGACACCGGCGCTCACCATGACGCAGGGATCCGATCAATTTCCGTGCACTCGCGATCCTATATATGGAAACGGTGAATCTCCGCCGGCAGGATGGCCCAGCACCTGGGGTTCGACGCCCTACACGCTGAGCAATACTTGCTTAATTGTGCAAGTGCCGATCGGCGACAACCATAATGATTCGAACGGCGTGCATGCGTGGAACTCAGCCAATGTCGGTTGGCCCACCGAGATTCCCGTCGGCTCCGGCTCGCCTGCAACCAGCACCATCCAAGACAACGTGGAAACTCACGTCTATATGGTGATGGCCGATCCGAACAATCCCGGTGAATACATGATGCAGTACTCCTGCTTCCCGGGTTATGCAACCACAGGCTATGACCCGAAGGCACACAGCATTTCCGGACAGACAGTTCTTACCGGCATTATTGGTCCTCTTGATGCAAACAATGTCCCGAAGGTATTCCAGTTTATCGATAAAACTGATTCCAAAGGAACGCCTCAAGATTCGATTACACCGGTGACAACGCCCAGCGGTGCTTTCGTAGCGAATTTCACCGGCGTCGTCATTAATTTGGAAGTTCGACATCACAACACAGTGAGTCTGCAGTCCAAGAACATCTCGGTTCAGCCCATTGCTTTTAAGACTGAAGTATTTCTCCGCAATAACGCTGTGGCAACAGCGATCGGACAACCCTCGACCGTAACTGGTGGTACTCCATGAAAAAGCAGCATAAGGTCTATTCCAACGTTTGCCGTCACCAAAATGGATTCGCGGTGCGGCGCGAACGTGGCTTCGTCATCGCAGCGGCTTTGCTCATGAGCATAGTCGTCGTGTGCACGACGACAGCAGCAGCGGCGATGATGATGCCGTCGCTCAAGGCCATGATGACCAGCCGTTTTTCGGACGTCTCACGCGCTCAAGCGGAAGCGGCACTCGATTGGTCTGTCTGCCAACTAAATGATCCGAACAATCGATCGAGTCTGGATGGAATGACGGTGGGTGTTCCTTCGACCGTTATGAGTTCTGGCTTCAGTGGCACTGTCGAATGTGACAACATAGCTGCACCAACATATAGTTACCTATACGACCCGCTGGCGGACGTCAATAATTCGGTTGCTGGAATCACAGGCGGCAACGGCTGGCGAACCGTGACTGCCACCGTCACCAATGGTGTATACAAAAAGAAAGTGCGCGTCATTCTCAAGCCAATCTACCAAACCGGAACACAGACGGAAACAACAACAACGACGGTTAACGGCCCGGCGCAAGGCATCTTCACTAACGCACTGTTTTCCCAGCAGACTTTGACGGCATCAGGTGGCATCACGACCAACAGTTTTGACCCGACCAACACGGCCGCCGGTTTTTCCAATACCGGCGGCAACATCGGCAGCAACACCGCGGTTGTCCTTGACGGCACCACAACTATCGGCGGAAATGTTGCCGTTGATTCAATTCCTGCCGGAAGCACAACTCAAACAGTAGTCACCAGCAATGGTGTTTCGACTGTCTCCGGTGCCATCTCTTCCAATGGACTTGTGAGCGGAGTATCAGGAAGTGGTGGCACGGTTCAATCGGCTACCAATGCGCAACAGCTTCTACCGCCGGTGCCGTCGGCACCCTCAACCGCCACCAATCTCGGAACCGTCAATTTAACCGGCAAGCAGTCTTTGAACATCAGCCAACCAGGCGATTATGTTCTCAATTCATTGAGTATGTCCGGACAGTCCACGATCAACATTACAGCTGATGGACCGGTCAACTTTTATATCCAGGGAAGCGGCAGCAGCAACGGCATTTCGATTGCTGGACAAGGAATAACCAATAGCAGCGGCGACCCGGCAAATTTCCGCATCTGGTACGGCGGCAGTGGCAACGTCAACTTGACAGGGCAAGGCGGACTGACAGGCGTCATCTACGCACCCAACGCTCCGGTGAAAATTTCTGGGCTGGGCGCTCTATACGGGGCTGCCATCGGAAACAGCGTGAATATTGTTGGCGGCGGCGCCTTCCATTATGATCGTAATCTTTCCACCGATCAGTCGCTGATGTGGAATCCGCCAATTACGAAGACCACCACGACAACTGCTAGCGTCGAGAACTTGTCGAACTTCCAGGTTGTGAGCTGGCTGGAACTGTAAAGAACTCAGGCGGCTCGATGCGCCGCCCCGTCCCTGCGGAACGACGTGCAAAGGCGGCTCGATGCGCCGCCCTGTTCGCTTCAGGTTGCAAACGGTTTAAAATGACACCCGCAATCCGTGGGGGTGTTGATCATGCGTAAACCTTCTTGCCTGCTTCTGTCTTTGGCGGTGTCTGGTCTGATGTTGACTCCCGTTTCCGCATTCTCGGAAATTGGCGCGGCGCCTGCTGAGGTGGTGGAGGTTAATGCATCCGCACCGACGACGCCCTTTCCTCATTTTTGGGAGCACATGTTTGGATCTTGCCGCGCGACTTTGTCATTGCGCGAGAGCTATCGCAATGATCTGCGCAAGACGAAGAGCATTGTTGATGCGCGATATGTGCGTTTTCATGGCATCTTCGATGATGACGTAGCAGTCTATGATGAGGACAAGGACGGCAAGCCGGCTTACAATTTCACTTACGTTGATCAGATTTATGACGGCTTGTTGGCGAACGGCATTCGTCCGTACGTCGAGTTGAGCTTCATGCCTAAGAAGCTTGCTTCCACTCCAACAGAGTTTCCCTTCTGGTATAAGCCGATCGTGACACCACCGAAGGACTGGAGTCAGTGGGGCGATTTGATCAGCGCCTTCAGCAAACACCTTATCGATCGTTATGGCATCGATGAAGTGTCGAAATGGTATTTCGAAGTGTGGAACGAGCCAAACATCGGCTTTTGGCTTGGCGAGCCGAAAGAGTCCACGTACTATCAGCTTTATGATGTCACCGCGCAGGCCATCAAAAAGGTAAACCCACGCTTGCGCGTTGGTGGACCATCAACTGCTCAGGCCGCATGGATCGATCGTTTCATTGCTCACTGCTCGAATAATCACGTGCCCGTCGATTTTGTTTCGACGCATGTTTATGCCAATGACACGTCCAAGGATGTTTTCGGCACCGATGAAAACATTCCGCGTCGCGATATGGTGGCACGCGCCGTGAAAAAAGTACACGACCAAGTGAATGCATCGGCGATGCCGAATTTGCCGATTGTGTGGAGCGAGTTCAACGCGAGCTTCTTTAACGAGGTGCCCGTCACCGACTCCCCTTTTATGGGACCATGGTTGGCAAATACTGTTCGCCAATGCGACGGACTCACCAATGAGATGTCGCTATGGACCTTCTCGGACGTATTCGAGGAAGGCGGTGTCCCCGATAAGCCTTTCTATGGTGGCTTCGGTTTAATTGCCACCGGCAGCATCCCGAAGGCGGCATTCAACGCGATGGCTTTGTTGCATCAACTCGGTAATGAGCGTTTGCCTCTGCAATCAACGTCCGCTTTGGCGACGCGAGCACCGGATGGATCGCTGGCAATCGCGGCGTGGAATTATGTGCCACCAGGTGAAACCGGCGCGCCGAAGCAAATCAAATTGCACCTGAGTGGTGTCAAGCCTCAGCAGAATTGCACGGTTCAGATCGTTGATGCTCAGCATGGTTCGCCGCTGGCGAAATGGGAAGCCATGGGCAAACCCAATTTCCCGACGCGCGAACAGCAGAAAGAGCTGCTGGCTGCAGGCACATTGCCCCTGCCGCAGACCCAGGAGTTGAGCGGCGGCGACTCACCGACGCTGACGCTCGTGCTACAGCCGCACTCGCTGGCACTCGTGCGCGTTAAGTGACTACATGGTAGGGCGGGCGTAAGCCGGCTTGATGCCGGGACTTGGATTAAATGCTGGCCCCTGTCGTCCCGGTGGCTGCAAAGCCGCCGCTGGCGAGCCTCGGCACAGTTAATCAAATACGCCGCCGCGCTTTGTCATATCAATATAGAACTGGGCAAAGATAAGTAGGGAGGGTCGTATCGCCTTGGCGCCTGAAACGGGATCTGCCACGCAAGATTATCTCGAGGTCGGTAGCATTGTTGCCGACCGCTACCGCATCGACTCGATTGCCGGTCGAGGCGGAATGGGCGTCGTTTACAAGGCGCAGCATCTGCACATTTCTCGAACCATCGCGCTGAAAATGTTGTTGCGCGATGCCGCCACTAATCCGATGGAGTTCAAGCGCTTCAGGCAAGAAGCTGAAACCGCCAGTCAGCTTCGACATCCCAATATCATCGCCGTTTACGATTTTGGGCCGGTCGGGGAAGACCAGTTTTACCTGGCGATGGACTATCTCGACGGCAAAACTCTCTATCAAACGATCAAAGCCGACGGACCGCTGTCACTCACGCGGTTTCAGGCCGTTTTCAAACAGGCATGTGATGCACTCGAGCACGCGCACAAAAATAAGGTTGTTCATCGAGACATCAAGCCCGGCAACTTTGTTCTCGTTGAGCGAGATGGCGTGAAGGATTATTTGGTAATCGTCGATTTCGGACTGGTGAAGCTGCTGACCCAGAACGAAGACCAACACCTGACCACAACCGGTGCTGTGCTCGGCAGTCCTCTGTACATGAGTCCCGAACAGTGTCGCGGACTTGCGCTGGATCAAAGAACCGACATCTATTCGCTTGGTTGCGTTATGTATGAAGCGCTCATCGGACGGCCGCCATTGCAAGGTCCCACCACCATCGACACAATCACCAAGCATCTCCACGAAACACCGCTTTCGTTCAAGGAGGTCAATGCCGGCATTTACGTGCCGGCGGAGTTGGAAGTGGTCGTCATGAAGGCGCTTCAGAAAGAGCCTGCCAATCGGCATCAAAGCATGGCGGAGTTTGGACGAGAGGTGGCGAAGGCCATGAGTGGTGCGCCCAATGCTGCGCGCGCTTCATATGCGGGGCTTATAAAGCCGTCGAAACAGACTGACGCCACCGCCAGTGCGCCTAAGAGCACCAGCGAAGCGCAATCGGCCCCCACGCAGAGTTCGTACGCCGGGCTAACGGCGCATGAGTTGGCGGCGCAGGCTTTGAGCAATCAACCTCTATCCATGTCGATGCGGAGGTCCGGTACTAACTACCGTCTGGTCGGTTGGTTAATATCTCTGACGGTAGGATGCGTGATGTGCGTCGTAGTAGTTGGCAGCCTGGTGCTGGCCACCAACGAAATGAGTCACAAGATGAAAGTGAAAGCACAGAAAGATAGAGCAATGGGATTGCTCGTGCCGCGGCGCTCGGCAAATGCGTTTGACACGGTATCGAATACGGTGACGGGCAATGGGACTGCATCAGATCCGCCTGCCGACGCCGAACAGAGATTGGCGATTGTCGACCAAGACGCTAACGGCGCATTCGACAGCGAAAGATGGACGGAGGCAATGGCCTTCCTGAAGGAGAGCGTCGCGCTACGCCAACAGCTTATGGGCACGGATAGCGAAACGCTGATCCCTTACCTGGCCAAACTCGCTGTGTGTGCGGATAAGCTGCCCGACGGCAATGCGGCCGATTATTTGAATCAATTTCAGGATCTTAGCAATAAGCACCCGGACGTGATAATGGGTGAAACTGGTTTGCTTTTGCGACTTACAGATCCCATGCTGGATTTCGGCGGACACGACGACATCAGCAATTACGAACAGACATTGGACAAGGCTGCGCAACAAGCTTCAGACCCGAAGTCGGTGGTGCTGCTGAATGTGCAACGAGGACGTTTGCTGGGTAAGCTCGGGCGCAGTGCGGAAGCCGGACAGTTGCTGAAGAAATGCGCCGATGACTCGGAGCAGTGGCCGGATGTAAAAGAGCAGGCACACTCTACGTTAAACGATATTTTGAGTCATTAAACTCGAACGAGCAGCTTGCCGAGGTTCTTGCCTTCGAAGAGACTGTTCAGCGCCTCGGGTAGTTTTTCGAAGCCGTCGATGATGGTTTCTTCGAACAGGATTTCCTTATTTCGCACCCAGGGACCCACAATGTTCAGCATCTCATCCATGCGGTTGGTGTAGTCGCGCGCGAGGATGCCCTGAATGGTGGCACGCTGGAAAATAAGATGCTGCAGAAAACGTGGAGCGAGATCGGGCTTGTCGAGTTCGCCCTCGTATTGGCTAATAGCACCGCAAATAACCACGCGGGCGCGCCGCTTGATGTTGGGCATTACGGCGTCGGTAACCATCCCACCCACGTTGTCGAAGTAAATGTCGACACCACCTGTGATTTCAGCAATTGCGTCGCTGAATGGTTGCCAGTCGTGAAACTGCCGATAGTCAATCGCGCCGTCCAAACCAAGTCGCTTTTTCAAGAACTGGCATTTCTTGGCACCACCGGCGATGCCGAACACGCGGCAGCCCGCCCGCTTGGCGAATTGTGCGACAAGAGACCCAACTGCACCGGCGGCGCCGGACACGACAACCGTTTCTCCTGGTTTTGGCTTGCCCGCTTCCATCAATCCGAACCAAGCTGTTCGTCCCGGCATCCCCAAGACACCAAGCGCGGTGCTGATAGGATTGATGAGTTGAGGATCGAGCCTTTGTAGTTCGCCGGCATGGCATTTGGCATACATTTGCCATCCGCTGTAAGCAAGCACCCAGTCCCCGGGTTTGAACTGGTGGCTCTCGCTGTCCACGACGTGTCCAATCACGCCACCACGTTGGACAATGCCGAGCGGATGTGGCGGGTCGTACGTGTTGCGCTCTGCCTGTTGAATGCGCATGTAGGGATCGACGCTTATGTATTCGGCCCGGATAATCACTTCATTGGCTGACAGCTTTCCGGAAAGCTCCGTCTCTACCAACTCGTAATTTTCTTCCGATACCCGTCCGGTGGGACGCTTGACGTAGATCCACTGCTGATTCCGTAATGACGCGACTTTATTCATGGTTGTGGTCCTGGTGATTGTCCGGATGGCTGCCGGTACTGTGCGCCTGCGCCTGAGGATGGGTTTTGTTGAGGAGGCGCTGCGCCGGGCTGTTGCATGAGTCGTTGTAAACCGTCATTAATAGCGCCGGCGGCTTGATTTGTCCAGTCTTGAATGCCTTGCATCGCCCGATTCGTCACTGCCTGCTGTTCGGCGGCGACGGGATCAAGCGCTGGATTGAGCGCATGCCTGCCGATCATATTCACTACACCCTGGTGATAGATGTCGAGCGTTTTTCGTACCTGGTCGGCGAGCGCAAGCCCTTTGTTGAAGCTATCCGAACCCGGGCTGCTCAACTGGAAAAAATCATGCAACGTCGGCAACGATGCTGCCAGTTGCTTATGCTCTTCGGCGATCTCTTTGGGCGGGTGTATTTTCTTTAGCTGACGAGCAAGCTTCAGCGTCCTCAGCGCAGCTGCGCGTTGGGCACCTTCATCGAGATTGATTCCTTGCGGCCCGATCAAAGTACTGCTCACTGTCTGATCGTATTCTTGGATAATCGTGTTCATCTTTTCGAGATAACTTGCGCATTCTTGCGCATCACGATCTAGCGGCACGGATGTTTGCGCAGGCACTGCATATGGTGCAGCGGCGGGCGGCGGCACGTTGAATTGATCCGGATGCTCATATTGCATGGGCGCTGAAAACCGACCATCGGCTGCTCCTTGATCAGGCGGCGGCATCTGGCTGGGCGGTGGCGATTGACCCTCCGCATAGCCGGGCTGTGCCGTCACGGCTTGCATATATGGCGAGAGCAGCAGTACAGTCGCCAGACACAGGCATTGGGGTGTGAGTGATCTCATAGTTAGATCTATTATCCCAACTCGGCGGGCGGTTTGTAAACTTTTCTTCGCACAGTGTGCCGGGTTGCCAATCTTCGCTTAGTATGTTGCCCTGCGAGTGGCGATTGCCGCCATC